>Ga0164298_10000003_pt1 | contig 152721 bp, 108 predicted proteins | sample Whisoiple_216_MG_FD_109713 | JGI IMG/M metagenome (GOLD analysis project Ga0164298, IMG submission 109713) | Unamended control soil microbial communities from upstate New York, USA - Whitman soil sample_216_MG | ecosystem: Environmental > Terrestrial > Soil > Agricultural land ...
CCCAGTCATCCGGAGTCCCCGCCAACAAACCAGACGCGTCCGACCGCTCGCGAGCCGCGCCGTCGTGCGAGCCAGGCGGCATCATCGGCGGGATCCCACCCGGCACCTGCAGGCCGGAGCCACCAGCGGCGGCACCCTCCGGCGCCGCCGGAGCACCTACCTCCGGCACCTCCCCCGCCCAGTCATCCGAAGAACCCTCCAACAAACCCGACGCATCCGACCGCTCAACACCAGAACCCGAACCACCAGGCGAACCAGGCGGCATCATCGGCGGAATGCCACCCGGCACCTGCAAACCCGAACCACCAGAAACGGCACCCTCCGGCGCCGCCGGCACACCCACCCCCGGCACCTCCCCCGCCCAGTCATCCGAAGAACCCTCCAACAAACCCGACGCATCCGACCGCTCAACACCAGAACCCGAACCACCAGGCGAACCAGGCGGCATCATCGGCGGAATGCCACCCATGCCTCTGTCCCGATCGGACTGTCCGGTCCCGGGAGCGTCGCTCGCGGACCAGCCGTCGGCGCCGTCCGACGGGGTCGGCAGGTCCGCATCCGGCGGGAGATCCGTCTCGGGCGCGCCGAGCCCCGCGCGTGCGCCGGAACCCGAGCCGGCGCCGGGCGGCTCCCGCAGCGAGGCCCCGGGGATCCCACCCGGCGCCGGAAGCAGGGCGGCGGGCGGGATCGACGAGCCGCCGGCGCCGGGCGGTGGGTCGCCCAGCGCGGGCGGGCTCTCCGGCAGGTCCGGGGGTGGCACCTCGCCGGGCGGCGAGACCTCGTCCGGCGGCGGCACCTCCCTCAGGTTCGCGTCGTCCGGCGGCGGGACGTCCGTCGGTGGCGGGTCGCCGACCGGCGGGGTGTTCTCGTCCGGCGGTGGGATCTCGTCCGGCGGTGGGATCTCCTCGGGTGGCGGGATCTCCTCGGGTGGCGGCACCTGTTGCGGCGGCGGCTCGTCCGGCGGCGGTTCCCGGTCCGGGGGCGGGGTCTCACCCGGACCGGACTCGGTGATGTTCGGCTGGTCGACGTCGCGGAACATGGAGGTGTACTTGTCCGACACCTTCTCGACGACGTCCCGCATGGCGCTCGTCATCGCCTCCACGACCTCCGGGTCGTCGCTGACCTTGACGAACCCGTTGGTCATCGTGGTGGCCTTGTGCCGCTTCAGCGCGACGTTGGCGTAGTGGAGGTCGATCGTCTCGACCGCGTTCTGCGCCCAGGCCAGGTAGTTGCCGTCGTTCCTCAGCTGGTTCGGCACGGACCGCACCGGGTCGGGCCTGCCGTCCACGGTGTCACCGCCGGCGATCCGGTCCGCGTTCTGCTCGATGTACTCGGCGAACAACCGCATCTTCGTCAGGAAGGCGGTGGCGGCGGTGCCCTTCCAGGAGCCGTTGTCCCCGGCGATGGCCTCCGCCTGTGCCAACACGATCTCGGCGACCCGGTACATCGTGTTCTGGGCGTGTTCGAAGTACGCCCCGGCCATACGCAGCGAATGCGGGTTCACCTTGTCGACGGCCTGTGCGGCGTACTCCCCGCCCACCGCGGCGACGCCGTACACGGAGGCCTTGAGGCGCTTCCAGTCCCACGTCGGGTAGTCCGCGGCGCGGTCGGCCTTCGCGTCCGGGTTGGCCAGGAGTCCGCCGCCGGCCTCGTAGAACGGCCCGCCGGCCTGGTTCGAGCCGTCCGGCATCGACCTTCACCTCCTGGATCGCTGTGCCGACCATCCGCCGTCAGGCGCCGTTCCCGTTCCCGTTGCCGTTGCCGTTGCCCGAACCGGAACCACCGGTCGCGCCGTTGCTGCCCTGGCTGTTGCCGAAGCTCTTGGACTTGTCGATGGTGCCGAAGGACTCGTTCATGACCACCTTGAGCTTGTCGGCGCCCATCCCGTTGAGCTCCTCGACGGTGTCGTAGTCGGCGGTCAGCTTCCTGAGGTCGTGGTAGAGGTCGACCATCGCCTCGGCGGTGTTGTCCATGAACTGGTAGGTCTCGAACCACAGTCCGGGATTGTTCTCCGGGTCGCCCATGACCTTGTCCCGCAGGACAAGTCCTTTGTAGAACACCCCCGGCTTGACGTCGATGAGCGCCACGTACGTCATCGACTCGCGGATGAAGTCCCGCAGTGTCAGCATGTTCCCGCCGAACAGCTGCAGCGCCTCGGTGTTGACGGCGAGCGCGCCGTTGCCGGCCCCGCCCGGCGCGGGGAGGGTCAGCTTGTCGGGCACCGCGGGCGGCAGCTGCTGGCCGCCCCACTTGCCCGGCGGCACCTGCGAGTAGTAGTCGTCGCCTTCCTTCGGCACCCAGGTGATGTCGGGCCGGTTGATGCTCTGGTCGGTGAACTCCGGGGTGGCGCCGACGGTGTCCTTCAGCGAGTAGTAGTGCTCCAGGGCGTTGTCCACCTCCGGGAAGCCCGAGGTGGCCTGGCCGTCGGCCAGCACCACCATGCTGCCGTAGGCATGCAACAGGTCGCGTTCCTCCGGCGTGAGGTTGCCGCCCTGGACGAGCAGGTCGATCTTGTTCCAGTCGAGCACATGCGAGCCCTGCCAGGCGTCGCTCTGCTTGAAGTAGTCGAGACCGGTCGCCTGTGTCACGGCTAGTCCTGCCAGATCCGGGCGGCGCGCTGCTCGGTCGTCCCGTAGTTGTCGGAGATCGCGAGGAGGGTCTGGCGGCCGGCCTCCAGCTGCTCGGGCATCTTGGCGGCCTCGGCGTTCCACTCGGCCTTGGCCTGGTAGTACATCTTCTGCGAGTCACCGTCCCAGTACTGGAGGGTCTGCTCGACGCGCCGCTCCATGTCGGCGAGCGCCGTCTTGACCCGGCCGTTGATCGCGTTCATCTCGTCCAGTGTGAGATCGGCCTGGTTGAAGTCGAACCGGTAGTCGGACACGTCTCGTCCTCTCGGGAAATGCCGGCAGGGTAAGGACTCAGAAACCGGGTAGTGCGGAGGCGAAGCTCCGCGCGACGTCGACCGCGTCGTCCTCACCGCGGGTCTGCGCCTGCACGTTCAGTCCCATGCGTTCCGCCATGCCCAGGAGCTTCTTGATGATCCCGTCGAACGTGGTCTCCCAGGTGTCCATGGCCGTGTTGAAGCTCATGGAGGCCGCACCGGTCCACGTGGTCTGCAACGACGCCATCATCGTGTTGACGCGACGCAGCTCGTCGGTGAACCCGGTGCCCGTCTCGACGAAGATGTCGCCTGCCTTCCTCATCTCCAGGTGCTGTGTGTTGACCGGTGTCGTCACTGCCGCTCCTCCAGTTCGCTCGCGCTCCTCGGCCCGGTGCCGAACCGGGCACCCGACAACCGGAGAATGGCAGGAAACCCGCGCCGCCAGCCGGATGCCGGTCCGTTAGCCCCAGGACCGGGAACCGATCGTGCAAGGTGAGCCCGCGGCGTGGCGGTCGTCGGCTACGTTCGGGCCGGACCACAAGGCCGGTCCGCAATGTCCACTGTGGACATGACGCGGGCCGGGACGGACGCAGGGAGATCCCATGCTCGGAAAGCTCGTAGTCGGTGCCGCGATCGTCGGCACGTCGTTCGCCGTCGGCGCGCCCACCGCGTCGGCCACGCCGGTCGACGTGGTGTTCGGCGGCGTCTACCCGACCTTCGAGGCCGCCCAGCAGGCGTGCGCGGACGGCATCGCGCAGGGCCGCTGGTGGGGTTGCAGCTACCAGACCCCAGCAGGCACGTCGCCGGTCACCTACCTGTGGGTGCAGGTCTGACGAAGACGTTGCCCCGCGGGCATTCCGGCCGCCCCCGGCGGACGGGGGCGGCTCACTCCCGCGGCAGGCGGGCCAGTTCGGCGAGCACCTCGGCGCGGCCGCTCGGCGCCCACTCCCCGTAGGCGGCGAGTGCGTACCGGAGGCTTTCCCTGGCCCGCGCGTACTCGCCTGCCCCGAGCCACGCCCGTCCCTCGTTCAGCGCGGCGACGGCGGCGTTGCCGGTCGAGCCGAGCTCGACGCGAGCCAGCCGGGTCTCCCGGAAGGTCTCCGCGGCGAGCTGCCACTCCCCCAGGCCGACGAGGCAGTCGCCGACCCCCTCGGTGACGTAGACGGTCACCATCCGCCGCGACCGGGACGACGTCGACCCGCCGTGCGCCTCGCAGTCGGCGAGCACGGCGCGGTACACGGCCAGCGCCTCCGCGAACCGGCCGAGCCTTTCCAGCACCCTGCCGTAGCGGTGGCGGATGGGCAGCTCGACGGTCCAGAACTCGAACCCCTCGGCCAGCTCGATCGCCCGCCCCGCGTGGTCGAGCGCCTCCTCGAGCCGGCCGAGGAACATCAACGCGGTGCCGATGAACGCGTTCGCCTCCGCCTGGCTGAACCGGTCGCCGACCTCGACCGCGACGGCCAGCGCCTGTTCGTGCCTGGCGAGCGAGGACGAGCGGTCGCCGAGGCACACCCCGTGGGCCCAGCCGACGCGGTTGAGCATCTCGGCCTCGTTCGACCGGTCGCCGAGCGCACGGGCGGCCACCACCCCGAGCTCGAAGATCTCCACCCACGGCAGCCCGAACCACCAGTGGTCGGCATACCAGTTCACCTCCTCGATGGTGCGTATCAACTCACGGTGCCAGCCGAGGCGCGCCGCGGCCCGCAACGCGGCGAGCCAGCTCGACTCCTCGCGCTGCAACCAGGCCAACGCCTCGGTCTCCGACGGGCCGTTCGTGTCCGGGTCCACGTCCTGCTTGAGCCGCGACCCCGCCACACCGGCCGTGCACAGCAGGTGGGTCAGCACGGCATGCCGCGTCTTCTCCCGGTCGGCCGCCGTCTCCTCCGCCTCCCACCGCTCGATGACGAACAGCCGGATCAGGTCGTGGAACTGGAAACGCCCTTCCACGGCCGTCATCTGCAGGAGGTTCGCGTCGGCGAACTCGTCGAGGTAACCCTCCGCCGCGAGCTCGTCCACCCCGGCGGCGACGCCGGCCAGCTCCGGGCCGAAGTCGCTGCCGGGCAGGGCGGCGAGCCTGCGGAACACGCCCCGCGCGTCCGGGGCGAGGCGGCGGTAGGACAGCTCGAACGCCGACCGCACCTGGAGGTCGCCCACCGACAGCGACCCGAGCCTGCGGCGTTCGTCGCGCAGCAGCGTCGCGAGGTAGGCGAGCGACCAGTTCGGCCGCGTGGCGAGCCGGTTGCCGGCGATGCGCACCGCGAGGGGCAGGTTCCCGCAGAGCGTCGCGATCTCCTCGGCCGCCGAGGGCTCGGCACGCACCCGGTCCGGACCGACGATGTTCGCGAGCAGGCCGACCGCATCGGACTCGGCCAGCGGGTCGAGCCAGAGCCAGCGGACCCCCTCCAGCGCCGCGAGCGCGCGCCGGCAGGTGACCAGGGTCAGGCAGCCCGGGGTGACGACCAGCAGGGGCCGCACCTGGGCCTCCTCCGCCGCGTTGTCCAGCAACACCAGCACCCGCCGCCCGGCGAGCACCGATCGGTACAGGTCCGCCCGGTCCGTCTCCGACGCGGGGATCTCCGACGAGGCGACGCCCAGCCCCCGCAGCAGCCGGTCGAGCGCCGCGCGCGGGCTGACCGGTTCGTCGTCCAGGCCACGCAGGTCCACGGCCAGGCACCCGTCGGGGAAGGTGGCACGCAGCCGGTGCGCCGCCGAGATCGCCAGCACGGTCTTGCCCACCCCCGGATGCCCGACCACGGCGACGATCGCGCCGTCGCCGACCCCCGTCTCCGCCAGCCGCGTCAGTTCCAGCTCGCGGCCGACGAGGTCGGGGAGCGCGGCCGGCAGCGTTGACACCCCGGCCCGGGCGGGTGCGGGTGGTCGCGGCGGCGACACCGCTCGGCGGCGGCCTTCGTGAGCCACGGCAAGGAACCTCGCCCGGTCCTCGCCGCTGAGTCCCAACGCCTGCGCCAGCACTTCGGTCGACCGCCGCTGGGCCGCCTGGGTGTGGCCGCGCTCCAGGTCGCGCAACGCGCGAACGCTCATCCCCGACGCCTCTGCCAGCGCCTCCTGCGTCAACCCGGACGCACGCCGGTGCCGGACCACAAGGTCACCGAACGTAGACGGTCCGTCACTCGTGCGGCTCACGCCTCCATTGAACCCGATCACACCCACGATCAAAAGACGGAGCCGCGCGAGAACGCAATTCACGATCATCAAGAAGTAGATCACCGAGGCTGATCGACGGATCCGACCGCATCGCCGGTTGTTCGATCATCCACAATCCCCGAGGCGGCGCCGTTCGAGTATTCACTCGGCGAGAGAGAAAATCCCCGAAGGGACGCTCGAATGCCGCAGAACCTTCCCCGGCCAGAAATCCGGCCATCGCTCATGGCGCCGCCCGTCAGCGGCCCGTGGCGGCCAGAATCGCGGACGCGATGGTCTGGTGACCCGCCGGAGTGGGGTGCACGTCGGTGTGGGTGCAGAAGTACGTCAGCTCGCACACCTTCGCCACCGGGGTCGGGATCGAGCCGTAGGTCGGGTCCTGGGTCAGGTCCGTGAGCGGGCCGTAGCCGCCCGTCGCCTCGGTGACGTCGACGAACGTCGCGTCGATCTTCGCGTACTCGGTCTTCAGTGCCGTGTTGAAGACGTCCCGGAACAGCGGCACGGACTGGCGCGCCAGCCGCTGGCCGTCCGGGAAGTCGGGTGACACCCAGGCGCCGAGGAACACGTCCGGGTAGGTCACACCCACGATCGGGGCATCGCCCGCCGCCTCGCGCAGGGCGGGCAGGACCGCCGCCAGGTTCGCCCGGATCCCGGCCACGGCGCCGGTCGCGCAGTTCACCGGGTCGGGCGCGACGACACACGGCGTCAGGTCGTTGCCACCGATGATCAGCGTCACCAGCCCCACCCGGCCCTTGCTCTCCCGCAGCACCGTGAGGGCCGCGGCCAGCTGTGTGGCGCCGGCCGGGTCGGGAGCGTCCGGCGCGCGGTTCGCGGCCGGGCAGCCGGTCGCCGTGGTCAACTGGCCGGAGGTGGCCCCGCTGCACGCGACGTTGACCAGCCGGAGCCCGGCCCGCGCGGCCACGAGATAGGCGAAGCCGTCGCGGGTGGCGCCGGCAGGCGCACCACCGCCGGCGGGCCGGTAGCCGGCCGCGTAGGAGTCGCCCAGGGACACATAGACCCGTTCGGTGGACGAGGTCGTCGAGGCGCCCCGCCGGGTCGGCACCGGGTCGCCGCCGGACCCGCTCGTACACCCACCGAGAAACACCAGCAACACCACGACGATCGCGAACCTCATGACCACACGCTACGGCGCGGGCACGGTTACCACGCGGCGACCGGGAATCCCCGGTGGTCGCTGGAAGCGAGGTCGGTGATCCCGGGGTCGCGCTGAGGGACATCCCCGATGCGGCGAGGCACAAGATCGGCTGGAGTGGTAGTCACAAAACGCCCCCAAGAAGATTGAGCGCGTTCACATGAAGACGACAGTCGAATGGATCCGTGCCGACGAGCGACTTCCCTACGACGGCGCCGGCATTGTCGCGGCCGTGACCGGTCGCTATCCCGGCGAGCCCGACGACGACCCCGACTCGCTCAGCGGTCAGGAGTTCTGGCTGGTGCTCCCCATGTACTTCCGCCGGGTTCATCCGGTGGACGAGACCGGCGAGATCATCGAGAACTGTTTCTACGACTCCGACGGCGTGATCCGCTTTCCCGTCGGCAGGCCTGCCGACGGGGAGGTGGTGACGCACTGGGCCGAGATGCCGACCCTGCCCGGCACGGACGCACGGCGAATCCTCGGCGACGACGTCCGCCCTGCGCTTCGCGCCGCGGCCGGTCGCTGACCGGCCGCCTGCCGGCCGGTGTGCCGGACACGCACTGGAGGGTGCGTGTCCGACACGTTTCGTCAGCGGGCGTCGTCGCGCTCCACGACCTGCGTCGCGCCCTTCCTGCCGAACGCCGCCCACAGGTTGAACCCGATGATCCCCAGGCCGGCCGCCAACCACAGCCACACGAAACCGCTGCTGCTGTCCTTCATCTGGATCACCCCGAAGACCAGCATGGCGAGACCGAAGACCGCGCCGAAGACCGCGACCGGCTTGGACGGACGGATGCGCTGCACGTGACCTCCCAGTTCGAGTTACTGGCCCGGGGATGCCCGATCCGGCGATGATCACGGCGGCCGAACGGAGCAATGCGGTCGTGGCAGGATGCCCCCGCAGAGCCGTGCCGGCCCCGGAGACGGTCACGTTCCTGCACGTTCCTGTTGCACGGAGTTTCCGCGACCTCGCCGGTCAGTCTGGCTGTGGCGTTCCACGGCTTCCTGGAGTCGGCGTTCGCGATCGTCCACGCGAAGATCGCCCAGAGCGTCGTCGCCCGAGGCTCCGTGTGCACGAAACCGCAACTCGCACTGCGTGAACGCGGGACTCGCACTGTTTGAACGCGGGACTCGCCGGGTTCTCGCCGTCGCCGAGCGACGCCTCCCCTCTCCAGTCCATCCTTCCCTTTGTTCACATAGCGCTCCACTGAGTCCATGATGTGAACATCCCCCGGGCAGGCCGGCTCGATCTCACCGAAGGTGACCATGCAGGGGCGTACAGGCACCGGAAAGTCACGAAAATGGCCAAGAAGAGTCCACGCATCCGTAGACAGTTCCACATTTCGATACTTAATATGAACGTCCAGTTCGGATCGTGGACTATGCGGAAGGCAGTCAGATGCAATCGACCGAGGACACCGCTGTCTCACCGGCGCTGCGCAACGTCCTGACCGGCGCGGTGGACCTGCACTGCCACTCCGGCCCCAGCCCGTTCCCCCGCCGCGTGGACCACGTCGAGGCATCACACGACGGCGCCCGTATAGGCATGCGGGCGATCCTCGTCAAGTCCCACCACCACAACACGGTGATGGACCTGCGGGCCATGAGCACCCAGCTCGCGCAGGCGCCGACACCGGTGTACGGCGGGATCGCGCTCAACACCGAGGTCGGCGGCGTCAACCCGTCCGCCGTGGCGATGAGCCTGCGGATGGGCGGGCGGTGTGTCTGGGCGCCCACGACGTGCGCCCGCCAGCACATCGACCACCACAGCCATGCCGGCGCCGGCGGCTTCCCCAGCGCGGCCATCGACCTCCTCGAACACGAGGTGTCGGTCCTCGACGGGTCGGGAGCGGTCTCGGCCGACACGGTCGCGGTCGTCGACATCGTCGCCGAGACCGGCGCGCTGCTCACCGGCGGCCACCTGGACACCACGTCGATGACGGCCCTCTTCGAGGTCGCCGAGCGCAAGGGCGTGCGGCGGCTGCTCGTCCAGCACCCCGACTTCATCGTCGGCGCCTCCGAGCAGGACATCGAGGAACTGCTGCGGTTCGGCGCGTTCGTCGAGCACGAGATCGCGATGTACCACCCCGAGGTGACCGCCATCGGCTGGCCCATCGAGCAGTTGGTGGACTGGATCGGCCGCGTCGGGCCGGAACGGACGGTCATCTCCTCCGACCTGGGCCAGCAGGGCAACCCGCTGCCGGTCGACGGCTACATCTACCTCGTCGGCGCGCTGCTGGACCACGGAGTGTCCGAGAAGGACATACGGCGGATGGTCGCGGCCAACCCCGCGTTCCTGCTGGGGCTCGAGGACGAGCCCGCGTGACCGTCCACCTCGGACGCCGCGGTTAGCCACAGAAGTTGGGAGGGACACCGATGTCCTCGGTCAGGATCGGCGGGACCAGGTGGTCGAGCTGGCTCCTGCTGGTACCCGCGCTGGCACTGCTGGCCGGAATCCTGTTGGTGCCACTGGGCAAGACGCTCGTCAACAGCGTCTCGACCCCGGACTGGACACTGGCGAACTACCAGCACCTGTTCACCGACGGCGTGACGCTGCGGGTGCTCGGGCGGACGGCGAGGACCGCGGCGACCGTCACGCTGGCCGCACTGCTGCTCGGGTACCCGTACGCGTACCTGATGACGAGGGTGGGGCCGCGGGCCCGCGGCATCCTGCTCATCGTCGTGCTCATCCCGTTCTGGACCTCGGTGATGGCACGCAACTTCGCGTGGATCGTCATCCTCCAGGACGGTGGGCCCGTGCAGAGCCTGTTCGCGCTGTTCGGCGCCGACCACGTCGTGCTGTACGGCACCACCGCCGGCGTGACGGTCGCGATGACCCAGGTGTTGCTCCCCTTCATGGTGCTGCCGCTGTACAGCACCCTCGGCGGCATCGACCGGAGGCTGCTGCTCGCGGCCCGCGGGCTCGGCTCGTCCCCCACCGCGGCGTTCTGGAAGGTCTACTGGCCGCTGTCCCGCGGTGGTGTCGTCGCGGGCGGCATCCTGGTGTTCACCCTCAGCCTCGGGTTCTACGTGACCCCGGCGCTGCTCGGGTCGCCGCAGGAGTCGCTCGTCGCCCAACTGCTCGCGCAACGCACCACCATCCTGCTCGACTTCGCCGCGGCGGGGGCGCTCGGCGTCGTCGTCCTCGTCGTCACGCTCGCCCTCGTGGCGTGGGCCAACCGGGTGGGCGGCACGGTCTCCGCGATCGGCGTGGTCGCGACCGGTCAACCGAGGGAGCGTCGATGACCAGCACGGTGACCTCGCCCCCGGCAAGGTCGGCGCCCCGGAAACGCTACCGCGAGGTCGACCCCATCGGGTGGTGGCTCAAGGCTCTCGGCGGGCTCGTCATCGCGTTCCTCATCCTGCCGACGCTGTTCGTCATCCCGATGAGCTTCTCCACCTCGACCACGTTCCAGTTCCCGCCCACGGGCTTCTCCTGGCGGTTGTACGAGAACTTCTTCACCAACCCCGTCTGGCTCGACTCGCTCGGCAACTCCTTCCTGGTGGCCACACTCACCGCGTTGCTGGCCACGACCACCGGCACGGCGGCCGCGGTCGCACTGTCCCGGTTGGACGGACGCGTCGCGCGCCTCGTGCGCACCCTGCTGATGGTGCCGATCGTGGCGCCGGCGATCGTCGTCGCGATCGCGGTGTACATCGCGTTCCTCGGCTGGCAGCTCACCGGCACGGTGACCGGCTACGTGCTCGCGCACACCGCCATCGCCGTGCCGTACGTGCTGGTGTCGGTCACCGGCGCGCTCGGCGGCCTGGACCCGCGGCTGCTGAAGGCATCCGCCTCGCTGGGTGCCTCGCCGGCGCGGACGTTCGCGCGCGTGACGATACCGCTGATCAGCCGGGGCATCCTCACCGGCGCGATCTTCGCGTTCATCGTCTCGTTCGACGAGGTCGTCATCGCGTTGTTCCTGCGCTCGCCGCTGTTCCAGACGATGCCCGTGCAGATGTACAACAGCGTCACCGTCGAGATCGACCCGACGATCTCCGCCGCGTCGAGCCTGATGGTCGTCGCGGTGACCTTCATCTTCCTTCTGCCCCAGTTGCTTCGCGGCCGGCGCCGCCGCCGTTAGGAGAGCCATGACGATGACATCGCGGAGATCAGGCGAACCGGGGAGGCCTGCCTCGGCCGGCGGGCCGGCGGGCACCGGTCAGGGCACACGCATCCGCCTCACGAACGTCACCAAGGACTTCGGGCACGCCACGCCCGCGGTCGACGACGTCTCGCTGACGGTGGAGCCCGGCGAGTTCATGACCCTGCTCGGCCCCAGCGGCTCGGGCAAGACGACCACGCTGAACCTGATCGCCGGCTTCGAGACCCTCACCGCGGGTGAGATCTCGCTCGACGGGGCGGATGTCGGGCACGTGCCGCCGCACCGGCGCAACCTCGGCATGCTGTTCCAGAACTACGCGCTGTTCCCGCACATGACGGTCGCGCAGAACGTCGCCTACCCGCTGCGGGAACGCCGGATGGACCGGCGCACGATCGCCGCCAGGGTCGCGGACGTGCTGGCGCTCGTGCAGCTCACCGGCCGCGACGGCGACCACCCCGCGCAGCTGTCCGGCGGGCAGCAGCAGCGCGTGGCGTTGGCGCGCGCCATCGTCTTCGAGCCCAGGGCGCTCCTGCTGGACGAGCCGCTCGGCGCGCTCGACCGCAACCTGCGGTCGGCGCTGCAGGGGGAGATCAGGCGGATCCATCGCGAGGTCGGGTCCACGTTCGTCTTCGTGACCCACGACCAGGAGGAGGCCATGACCCTCTCCGACCGCGTCGCGCTGTTCGACAACGGGCACATCGAGCAGGTCGGCACGCCTCAACAGCTCTACACCGAGCCGGAAACCCTGTTCACCGCACGGTTCCTGGGTGACTCCAACGTCTTCGAGCTGGGCTCGGGCGGGGTCGGGGACCAGGCCGGGTGGGACGGTGAGCGCTGGGCGGTCGACCCGGACACCATCGCCAAGCATCCCGGGGTGACCGAACGCGCCGCGATCGTCGTGCGGCCGGAGGACGTCGGGGTCGTGCGGCAGCGCGCGGACCTGCCCGCCGGCGCCAACGCCGTCGCGGCGACCGTCCGCGACGTGGAGTACCTGGGTTCCTACCGCACGCTGCTCCTCGCCCTGGGCACGCCGCGGGTGCCCGGCCGGGCACGCGTCAGCGCGATCCAGGGCGACTACGCGATCGGTGACGACCTCGTGGCGTGGTGGCGGCCACGGGCACAGCGGGTCGTCGCGGCATGACCGGAGTGGACGCCGCCGGCGATCCGACACCGTCGTGTCCAGACACAGCAAGGACTCTGCAGTTCTCATACCGAACAGAGGTAAGACAATGACGTCCAGAACCAGATCCGCGCTGACCGGCGCGGCCCTCACCGCGGCGGCGGTACTCGCCACCGCCTGCGGCACCGGCGACTCCGGCACCACCGGCGGCACCAGCGGCGGCACGACCGGCAACGGCCCGGTGCAGCTCACCTACGTCTCCTACGGCGGCACCGGTCAGGAGGGGCAGATCAAGGCCTTCCAGGAGCCCTACACCGCGGCACATCCCAACGTCACGTTCGTCAACACCTCGCCCGCGGACGTCGCGCAGGTCAAGGCGCAGGTCATGGCCGGCGCGGTCCAGTGGGACGTCGTCTCCGTCGCGCCGGCCGCCGCCCAGCAGAACTGCGGCACGCTCTTCGAGAAGCTCGACCTGCCCGACCTCGACCGGAAGGACTACGTCGACAAGGGCGTCGGCGACTGCTACGTCGGCAACTTCGCGAACGCCACGATCTTCGGCTACAACGCCGCCAAGTTCCCCGACCCGGCCAAGGCGCCGAAGTCGGTGAAGGACTTCTTCGACGCCAAGAAGTTCCCCGGCAAGCGGGGCGTGATCACCAACCTACAGAACGGCATCCTCGAGTACCCGCTGCTCGCCGACGGCGTCCGTCCGGACAAGCTGTACCCGCTCGACGTGGACAGGGCGCTCGCGAAGTGGGCGACCATCCGCGGCGACACGCTGTTCGCGCCCAACGTCGGCGCGCTGCAGCAGGCGGTCGGCGCCGACCAGGTCGACATGTTCCTGCTCGCCGACTCGCGGATCATCGCGCTGCTGAACGACAAGAAGAACATCAAGCTGGTGTGGGACAAGACCGTGGTCTCGGTCAACGGGCTGGCCGTGCCGCGCGGCTCGAAGAACAAGGTGGCCGCGGAGGACTTCCTGGAGTCGGTGATGTCTCCCGAGTCGTCGGCGAAGGTCTCCGAACTGCTGGGCACCGCACCGGTCAACCTCAAGGCCAAGCCCGAACTGACCGACAGCGGCAAGCTGGTCGAGGTCTACGGCCCGGTGAATACCGGCGACACCGTGATCCAGGACATCGACTGGTACGCCAAGAACTTCGACGCGGTCACGACCAAGCTCAACAACTGGTTGGTGGGCTGAGATGACGACACCCGTCCGGCAAACCTTGTTCTCCATGTGAACTACGGTTACGCCATGGCGAACACAGACTCGAGCGCTGACACGACCGGCTCCGACATCCAGGCGGTCGCGCGGGTCGGGCAGATCTGCGCGCTCTTCGGTCCGCACACCACCGACCTGACGGCCGCGGACGTGGCCGAGCGGCTCGGTCTGAACCGGACCACGGCCTACCGGTACTGCGCCTCGCTCGTGAGCGCCGGCATTCTGGAGCGTGGACGCCGGCGTGGCACGTTCGTCCTGGGCGGGCTGATGCTCCAGCTGGGCATGCACGCCCTGACACGGCGGCGCGTGCTCGACGTCGCGCCGCCGTACCTGGCCGACCTGCGGGCCGCCGCGCGCACCACGTCGGTGCTGGCCGTGTGGGGCGCGCGCGGGCCGATCGTGTCGCTCGTCGACGAGGACGTCAGCCGCACGGTCGTCGTCACCGTCCACCGCGGGTCCGAACTCGACCTGACCTCGGCCCAGATCCGGGTCTTCCTGGCGAACCTGGACGACCAGACGTTCGCCCGGGTCACCGAAGGCGTGTCGGACGCCAAGCGGGCCGAGGTCGAGGCGGGCGTCTTCATGGCACGGCGCAACGGGTACAGCCTCGTGAGCCACGCCGGCGGGCTCTTCGCCGCCGCCGCACCCGTGTTCGACGAGTACGGCATCTGCGCGACCGTCGCGCTGCTCGGGGCGGACCAGATGGCCGACGTGTCACCGGGATCGCTGCACCTGACCAAGCTCCTGCAGACAGCCGCCGCCCTCAGCGACAAGATGGGCGGCGGCAGAGAAGGAAAACGTGTTGCCGACCTATGACGAGTTGACGCGCGCCGAGGTGGCCGGTTCGAGCTGGGACGTCTTCGGGCGCGACGACCAGCTCGGCACCATCAACTTCCTCACCCCGGAACGCGTCGCCTCGGCGGCCCGGCTGGTCCGCACCGGGCGCCGGTTCAACCTCGACCATCCGGTCAACGCCTTCGAGCCGTACCCGACGGGCACCCGACCCCGGACCGAACACCATGTCTTCGCCAACAACGAGTTCCACCGCGACGACTGGCTGGACTCGTTCTACCTGCAGTCCACCTCACAGCTCGACGCCCTGCGCCACATCGGACACCCCGAGCACGGCTTCTACGGCGGGCTCGCGGCCGAGGACAACAACGAGAGCTCGACCCGGCTGGGCATCCACAACTGGGCGGAGTCGGGCATCGCCGGCCGCGGCGTCCTGCTCGACGTCGCCCGGTTCTTCACCGAGGAGGGCCTGCCCTACGACTGCGAGCAGACGATCGCGTTCGACGAGGACCTGCTCGAGCGGGTCGCGCGCCGCCAGGGCGTGTCCTGGCGGGGCGGCGACATGGTGTTGCTGCGCACCGGATGGGCGGAGAACTACGTCGCGAAGTCGGCCGAGGAACGCGTGGAGTTCAACCGGCGCAACCGATCCCCAGGGCTGGCGCAGCGCGAGTCGGTCCTGCGCTGGCTCTGGGACCACGAGATCGCGCTCGTCGCGAGCGACACCCCGGCCGTCGAGGCCGACCCGGTGATCGAGTCGGACTTCCGGCTCCCCGGCGAGAAGCCGCCGGAACGGGGGGTGGACCACAGCGGGATGCTGCACCGCCCGCTCATCGCGCTCCTCGGGATGGCCATGGGCGAGCTGTGGAAACTCGACGACCTCGCCGCCGACTGCGCGGCCGACGGGGTGCACGAGTTCTTCCTGACGTGCAAGCCGCTCTACCTCGTCGGTGGCGTGGGTTCCCCGCCGAACGCGCTCGCCATCAAGTAGGAGGACCATGAACGACATCACCGCCGGAACGCTCCGGCTCCCGACCCGGATCCACTTCGGGTACGGTTCCCGCGCGCAGCTGCCCGAGGTGCTGCGCGGCCACGGCCGTCGGGTGCTGGCGATCGTCGATCCCTTCCTGACCAGGTCGCCGGTCCTCGCCGAGATCCGCACGGCGCTGCGGGCCGGCGGGCTCGACGTCGAGGTGCACAGCGACATCGAGCCGGAGCTGCCGACCGCGTCGCTCGACACCGCCGCCGAGTTCGCGCGGACCCACCGGCCCGACGCGATCCTGGCCATCGGCGGCGGCAGCACGCTGGACGCGGCGAAGCTGGTCGGGCTGCTCGTCACCCACGGCGGCCCGCTGCGCCGGTACTACGGTGAGAACCTCGTGCCAGGACCGACGCTGCCGGTCGTCGCCATGCCCACCACCGCCGGCACCGGCTCGGAGGTCACCCCGGTCGCGGTGGTGTCCGATCCCGGCCACGACATGAAGGTGGGCATCTCCAGCCCGCACCTGGTGCCCGCGGCCGCCATCGTCGACCCACTGCTCACCCTCGGCGCGCCGCGCGCCGTCACCGCCCACGCCGGCATCGACGCGCTCGTGCACGCGGTCGAGTCCTACACCGCGGCGGATCCCGACCGGGCGTGGGACGCCACGCTGCCCGTCTTCACCGGCCGCAACGCCTTCACCGACGTGATCGCGCTGCGCGCGGTCGAGCTGCTCGGCGCCGCGCTGCCGGTGGCGGTCGGCGACCCGGACGACCGGCAGGCGCGGGAGAACGTCGCGCTCGGCAGCCTGCTCGCCGGAATCGCCTTCGGTGCCACCGGAACCCACCTCTCCCATGCCCTCCAGTACCCGATCGGCGCGGTCACCGGGACACCGCACGGGCTCGGCACCGGACTGCTGCTCCCCCACGTCCTCCAGGTGTGCCTCACCGACGCCGGCACGGTGCCGCGGATCGCCGCGGTCGGCGCCGCCCTGGGCGTCGCACCGTCCACTGTGGAGGAACAGGCACGCGGGGCGATCCGCGCGGTCGCCCGGCTCAACCGCGCGATCGGCGTGCCCGCGTCACTGGCCGAGATCGGCGTCACCCGCGACCAGCTGCCCAGGCTTGCCGAGCTGGCCGCGCGCGCCACGCGGCTCGTCGCCATCGCACCCGTCCCGGCGCCGCCCACGGTGCGCCTCGACATCCTCGATCAGGCGTACACCGGTCATCTCGCGGAGGGGAACTACCGATGAGCTACCTTGCCGACCTGTTCATCGACGGCGAATGGCGCCCCGGCGGCGGCGAGCGGTTCGACGTCGTCGACCCCGCGGACCAGAGCGTGCTCGCCCGCTTCGCGGCCGCCACCGAGGCCGACTGCATGGCCGCCGTCGACGCGGCCGCGAACGCGCAGGAGGGTTGGGCCGCCACCCCGGCACGGGACCGGGGCGAACTGCTGCGCGCGGCCTACGAGGTGCTCACCGCGGAGATCGAGGTGTTCGCCGAGACCATCGTGCGGGAGAACGGCAAGTCCTGGTCCGACGCGATCGGGGAAGCCAACTACGCCAAGGAGTTCTTCCGCTGGTTCGCCGAGGAGGCGGTTCGCGTGCCCGGCGACTACCGCCGCTCCCCCAGCGGGGACAAGCGGATCGTCGTCGACCGTCAGCCGATCGGCGTGTCGCTGCTGATCACCCCGTGGAACTTCCCCGCGGCCATGGCGACCCGCAAGCTCGCCCCGGCACTGGCGGCCGGCTGCACGACGATTCTCAAGCCGGCCAGGGAGACCCCGCTGACCGCCGCGTACATGGTCGAGGTCCTGCGCCGGGTGGGCGTGCCCGCCGGCGTGGTGAACCTGGTGACGCCGGTGCCGACGGGACCGCTGGTGGCGGCCATGCTGAACCGGCCGGAGGTACGCAAGCTGTCGTTCACCGGCTCGACCGAGGTCGGCCGGGACCTGCTGCACGCGTGCGCCGACTCCGTGGTGAGCACCTCGATGGAGCTGGGCGGGAACGCGCCGCTGGTCGTGCTGCCCAGCGCCGACATGGACCTCACCGTGGCGGGCACGCTGGTGGCCAAGATGCGCAACGGCGGTGCGGCGTGCACCGCGGCCAACCGGGTGTACGTCCACAGCTCACGGCACGACGAGTTCGTCGAGCGGATGACCGAGGCGCTCGGGTCGCTGTCGGTCGGGCCGGGCCTCGACCGGTCACGGCAGGTCGGCGCGCTGGTGTCGGTCGCCGAACGCGACAAGGTCGCGAGCCTCGTGGACGACGCGGTGTCCGACGGCGCGACGCTCGTGCACGGCGGCAAGTCCGCGGGCACCGGCGCGTTCTACGACGTCACGCTCCTGACCGACGTCCGGCACGGCTCCCGGATCAACACGACCGAGATCTTCGGTCCCGTCCTGGCGGTCGTGCGCTATGACGACGTCGACGAGGCCGTCGCCATGGCCAACGACACGGTGTACGGCCTGATGGCCTACGTGTTCGGCGCGGAACGCGAGGCCATGGCCGTCGCTCACCGCCTGGAGGCCGGCATGGTCGCGGTCAACCGCGGCGTCGTGAGCGACCCGGCCGCCCCCTTCGGCGGCGTGAAACAGAGTGGCCTCGGCCGCGAGGGCGGCTCGGAGGGCATCCTCGAGTTCCTGGAGGAGAAGTACATCGCGCTGAACCCGTAGCCGCGGGACGCGCGACCAGGGTTACCTCGGCTCCGGCAATGCACGGTCCGCGGTGCTGCTGTTCTCGTACCGTCAGTGCGGTGGCGAAGACGACCGGTGTCGCGGGCAGACTGCTCGTGTTGGCGGTGCAGGTCACCGCGGGCGTGGCGTTGGCCGCGGCGCTGGTGCCCGCGTTCACCCTCGAGGGCGGCTGGCCGGTCCTGCTGGCCACGTGCGGAATCCTGCTGGCCTTGTGGGGAGCGCTTGCCGCGGTCGCCTGCGCGGTGTGGGGCAGGAACTCGTTGTGGGTGAGGTCCTACAAGTTCGCCGTGTGGGAAGGGTCGATCCTGAGCCCCACCAAAGCACGGGTGTTCCTCACGGTGTGGTCGACCCTGCCGATCCTGACACCGCTGTCGCTGTGGAGCGCGGTTCGGATCGCCGCGGCGCTGGGCATGCAGGTCCGGCTGTCGGGGTTCTGGCCCGTCGTCGTCGCCACCCTGGTGGCGCAGCTCGGGCGGTGGCTGGTCCGGTTGGTGACCCCTGGCGAGCCCGGCCTGTTTCCGGGGGAACGAACGGCGGTGCTGAGTTCGGTCATCCTGTGCATGGGGGTGTTCTGGTCGGCGGACGCGGTGTTCGACGGGGTGGCGCTGGCGCCGGGACCGGAATGGCAACGATGGTTGACGGGACTGGCGTTGGCCGCGCTGTTCGTACTGCTGGCCTGCCGGTGGCAGGTCAGCGGACCGGGAGTGTCCGCCGTGCTGGCCGGGATCGGTTGGCTTCTGCTGTGGCTGGTCACGTGGCTCAGCACCTGGCTCGACAGCACGCTGAGCGTGAGCGGTGTGCTCGCCTTCGGCCTGACCGCGGTGGCGTTGACGGTGGCGGTCTGGCCCGTACGGGCCGTCCGCGCCGCGGCGGAGCCCCGGCACGATCCGGTCCGCACCTGACCTTCCGCAGCGCGCTCGGTCAGTGCCGGATCCCGGCGACGAGCTCCTCCCAGTTCCGGAAGGCGATGCGTTCGCGGTCGGCGTCGCCGATCGGTGCGGTGTCCAGGAACTGCCGCGCGGATCCGGCACGCTCCCGGTTGAAGGGGTAGTCGGAGGCGTACATGATCCGCTCGACCCCCACCGTCTCCAGGCTCCACCGCAGGTATTTGTGGCTGGAGATACCGCTGGGCGTGATGTGGATGTTCGAGCGAAAGTAGTCCGCGATCGGACGCCGCAGGCGGGTGAGGCCGTCCATCGCCGCGATCCGGTCCAGGTAGAAGAGGACGACCTCGCCCCAGTGCCCCAGGACGAGTTGCAGCTCGGGGAACCGGTCGAACACGCCGGCGACGATCATCCGGAGCACGGTCAGCCCGGCGTCGTAGTGCCAGCCGAACGCCCCGGTGGTGAGCATGCTGTCCACTCGCTCGCCGAAGCCGCGGTAGTAGGCCTCGTTGACGGCCGGGAACGGGACGCTGGGGTGCAGGTAGACGGGTGCCCGCAGGTCCTCCGCGGCCTCGTAGATGTCCCAGAACTCGGGCGCGTCCAGGGCCCGGTCGCCGGAGTTCGCGTTCACCAGCGTCCCGTTGAGCCCGAGCTCGACGACCGCACGCCGCAGCTCGTCGGCGGCGGCCGAGGGCGCGGACGTGGCGAGCGCCGCGAACCCCTGGAAACGCCCGGGGTGGCGGCGCACGGCGGCGGCGATGAGGTCGTTCGTGGGCGCCTGCAGGGAAACAGCCTCCGCGGTGGCGAGGTTCTGCAGGCCCGGCGTCGTGAGGGACAGCACCGCGGTGTCGATCCCGGCGTCGTCCATGGCGGCGACGCGCCCGTCGCCGAGATCCAGCAGTGCCGGGGTGATCTCACTGGCGACGGCCCACTTCATCATCGGCGCGGCGAGCCCCGGGTCGTGCCGCTGCCACGCCTCGACCACCTCCGCGGTGACGAAGTGCTCCTCGAGCCCGTAGAGCCTCATGTGACCGCCCACTCCCGCCGCCGCCGCGCCTCAGTTTCGGACGGACCTGAGCGCGCCGGCCCAGGACTCGAGCTGGTCGAACAGCACGTTCGCGGCGGCGTCGTGCGCCGTGGCGGGCCGGAACACCGAGAAGTTCTCGAAGTCGGTGAGCAACGAGAACGACAGCTGCTGGCGCACGTGGGCGATCTGCAGCTCGCTCGAGATGGCCCGCAGGTGCTCGATCGCGCGCGTGCCGCCGAGCGCTCCGTACGACACGAAGGCCGCCGCCTTGTTGTTCCACTCGGTGTAGAGATAGTCGATCGCGTTCTTCAGCACGCCGGAGGTGGAGTGGTTGTACTCCGGGGTGACGAAGACGTACCCGTCGAACTCGCTGATCCTGGCCGACCATGCCTTCGTGTGCTCACCGGCGTACACCCCCCTGCTCGCCGGCACGGCCTCGTCCAGGTGCGGAAGCGGGTAGTCGAGCAGGTCTATCAGCTCGTAGTCGGCGTTCACGCGCGCCTTGGCCCTGGTCAGCACCCAGTCCGCCACTGCTTCGCCGTTACGGCCGGGGCGGGTGCTGCCGAGGATGACGGCCAGCCTCAGGTTGCTCATGGATCTTCCTTCCGATCTCGATGACCCACACTGACACTTGAATTTTCAAGTGCCACGGTAGGCGTCGGGACATGAATTTTCAAGTCAGGATCCGCGCGGCGGCCGTACACTGCGCACATGTCCGCTCGAGAGGTGTCCGAGGTGACCGAGCCGCGCTGGCTCACCAGTGACCAACTGGCGGCGTGGCGCGGGTTCATGAAGCTCGCCCAGACGCTGCCCGCCGCGCTGGATTCCCAGCTCCAGCAGGACTCGAAGCTCAGCTTCATCGAGTACTACGTGCTGGCGCACCTGTCCGACCAGCCCGAGCGCCGGATGCGGATGAGCGAGCTCGCGGTGGTGGCCAACACGGAGCTGTCCCGCCTGTCCCACATGATCGGCCGGCTCGAGAAGCGTGGCTTCGTGTGCCGCGAGCCCGACCCGCACAGCGGCCGGTACACGCGGGCGATCCTGACCGACGCCGGTTTCGCCTACCTGGCGGACGCGGCACCCGGACACGTCCGCCGCGTGCTCGGCCTGTTCGTCGACGCCCTCGACCCGGACGAGCTGCACACCCTCCAGCGCATCTCGGACAAGGTGCTCGCCCGCATCGCCGGCGAACAGCGTGCCGGCAGAGCAGACCGTCGAGCGGTGGGCACGGGCGGCGGGACCTGACGGGCGCCAGTCAGCCCGGCTTGGTCGTCCCGGTGATGATGGGTGCCGGTCTGAGCCCTTCACCGTCAACCAGACACCCAGCGAGAACGCCCACATCCCGGTCGGGAGCGCGGCGAGCCCGGTCGTCACCGACACCTGCGCCCAGAAGCGGGCAACACGCCGATGCCACGGCGGTGCCGATGCCCGCGAGGCCGACGAGCATCTCCAGCACTCCGCCGACGATGACGGCGGTGTCCGGGCCGGGACCGGTGATTTAGCCGCGTTCCTTCACCGACCGATAGAGCAGCAGGGTCGGGATCGAGACGAAGGTGGCCAGCTAGCACACGCCCGCGACCAGCGCGGTGCGCCGCGTCGAGTCCATCGGCGCTCGCGGCGCCGCGGTGGGTCGTTCGATGACGGTCACTTGACCTCGACCCTCGTCACGAAGCCGAGCCCGACAGCCAATGGGACGACCAGCCAGATGACCCCGGTGACGACGATGTTGGCCCACTGTTCACCCGTCAGGGTGGACTCGAACACGAACAGGGGTCCCTGGGCGAACTGGATGTCGACCCACGGTTGCAGATTTCGGAACCAGGCCACGTTCGCGGCCAGCAGCCCGAAGATCGTCGGCAGCAGGAACGAGTAGACGAAGTACGCGGCGATGGCCCCGGCCGAGGCGCGGATCAGCACGCCGAGCATGAACCCGATCAACATGCCCATGACGTTGCCGAGCAGGAAGTACAGCCCTGCGGTCACGGTCACGTCCCACACCAGGGTGGTGCCGGTGATCGCCGTACCGGCCAGGTTGCCGAGCGCGCCGATGACGAACGCCACCAGCACCGACACGACACCGACGAGCACCGACGAGATCGCCTTCGCCGCGATGACCCGGTGCCGGTGCGGTACCAACGTGAACGTCGTCAGCCCGCTGCGTTGGCTCCACTCGCTGGTGACCGCCAGGATCGCGATCATCGGCAGGATCACCGCGACCGGGAACTTGATCGCCAGCACGAACGTGGCATAGGTCAGGTCGCTGTCCGGGGCGAACAGGATGACCCCGACCGTGGCCAGGAACGCGGTGATGACGATGCTCGCGATCAGCCAGAAACCGGACCGGGTGTCGAACATCTTGCGGAGCTCGACCTGCGTCACCCGCGTCAGGGGGATGGCGTGCGGCGCCGCCCGAACGGGCCGGCCTGGGCCTGCGCCCACGGCGACGGTGCTCATGCGACCGCTCCGTCCCGTTGGCTGACGGCGGTGAGTTCGAGGAACATCTCCTCGAGTCCGGCGCCGTCGGCCACCCGCAGTTCGGTGAGGGCGATCCCGGCCGCCAACGCCGCCTTGCCGACCTGTTCGGGATGCGAGTCGGTCCGCAGGGCACCGTGGTCGGACAGGGTCGCGGTGATGCCGGACTCGGCGAGCGCGCGCTGGAGCCCGGGAAGGTCGGTGGCCCGGACGAGCGTGCCCGCGGCGTGCAGGAGATCGGTCTTGGTGCCCTGCGAGACGATCCGTCCGTTCCCGATCATCACGATGTCGTCCGCGATGACCTCGATCTCGTGCAGGAGATGGGACGACAGCAGCACGGTGCCGCCTCGGTCGGCGTAGCCGCGGAGCAGGTCGCGCATCCACCGGATACCGGCGGGATCGAGACCGTTCGCCGGCTCGTCGAGGATCAACACCTCTGGTTCACCGATCAGCGCGGTCGCGATGCCCAACCGCTGCCGCATCCCGAGGGAGTAGTTGCGGACCCGGCGCGACGCCTCCTCCGGCGTCAGGCTGACGACCTCCAGCATCTCCTCGACCCGGCGCGGTGACAGCCCCATGAACCGTTGGGCGATCGTCAGCACCTCCCGGCCGGTGCGACCGGCGTGTTGCGCCGACGCGTCGAGCAGCACGCCGACCTCGACTCCCGGGTTCGGCAGGTCCACATATCTGCGCCCGGAAACGGTGGCCGTTCCCGCATGAGCGCGGGTGAGACCGACGATGATCCGCATGGTGGTCGACTTGCCGGCGCCGTTGGGACCGAGGAATCCCGTCACCCGGCCCGCCCCCGCCGTGAACGTGACATCGTCCACCGCCGTGAACGTCCCGTACTTCCTCGTGACCGCCTCGACGGTGATCACGGACCGAGGTCCTGCCATGGCATGGTTCGCTGGCACCTGGTGTGTGGCATGTCGTGCCTCTTGACTCGAGTTCCCCGACTGTGTGGACGACGCGCAATCCCAAGGAGAGACACGCCTGGAGCGCCGATCGACGGGCTACGCCGGCTGAACAAGGCTGACGCGCGGGCTGGGCACATCGGCGACTGACCGGCCAACCGCACAGTTCAGTCGCCCACCGAGACAACGACGAAACACGCTTAGCAACGAGTTCCTGACCCGGACGCTACGCGCACCGACCCGACAAACGCAACGACGCGCAATTGTGTTGCCGGCGATTTCGCCGCGTCGGCGCAATGAGAATTCGCCTAACGTGAAGCATATACGTAGTAGGGAATCCACGGTCGCCGGTCATCGTGCCGTCGTAGCAACGTGTAGCCGGCGTCGGCGAGCAGCGCACGGACACCGCTGTATGTGCGTTGCCAGTCGGCCCCGCCGCGGTCGGCCTTGAAGTCGTGACAGGAGACCACGAGGTTGTCCACCCGGGGAAGCAGTTCACGCGCACTCTCGAGAACGGCGAGTTCCGCGCCTTCGATGTTCATCTTCAGCAGGTTGATCCGGTCGATGCCGAGCCGGTCGACGAGATCACCGAGCGGTTCGCAGACGACGGGAAGACTGTTCTCCATGCTGGTGGTGATGGCGTTGCCGCCGTACTCCGGTCGATCCTCGATGAACGCGATGCCTCGCACCCCCATCATCGCGCGGTGTACCGCGGTCACGTTGCTCAGCTGGTTCAGCTCGATCGTCCGGCGCAGGCAGTTGAACATGCGTGGATGCGCCTCGACGCTGATGACCCGACCCGACGGACCGACCAGGCGCGACAGCAACCGCACCTCGCCGCCCACGCCGGCGCCGAGGTCGACGACGGTGTCTCCCGGTTCGGGTCGGTAGGCGTGGAGGAACGTGTCCCAGGTGTTCCGGTCCTGGAGGCTGGCCGAGGCGCCGCCGACATGCGCCTGTACGACGGTGCCGGTGCGATACCGGTGGACCCACTCTCCGGCGGAGTACCGGACCGTGCACCGCTCACGACGTTTGGCGGTCACCAGCACCGAGCACAGCGGCGCGAGCCATCGCGGGTCGAGCCGGGGCCGCAGCTTCTCGAGGAGTCGCCGACTGAGCTTCATCTTCTCTCCGTCCAGGCTGCGCGGGCGATATCGGGCGACGATCTCGCGGCCGCTTGGCGACCTCGCGGACCACGAGCAGCAACACCACGCCGACCGCGAGCTGGGCGGGCACCGGGGCGAAGCTGTTGCGGATCTGGACCAGCAGCGGCAGCAGCAGGACACCGACGGTGGAGTGCCCCAACAGAGTGGCCGGTCGTCGTTCCAGCCAGCCGACCGCGAGGCCGATCGCGCCGAGCAGCAACACCACGCCGAGCAGCCCGCCGTTGTGGTAACCCTCGGCGACCGGGGATCCGCCGACGGGACCGACCCGGTCCATGATCTCGACGTTGAACAGCCGGTCGTCCAGAACCGCGGTACCGCCGTGCCAGCCGCCGCGCCGCTCGACCAACCGCACCGGGACCGCGATGAGCGTGATCCCGTGCCGGAACGGTTCGCCGGACGCGTGCCAGTCGAGCACCTCGGCGGTCGGCCGCAGCGAGCAGCCCATCTCGGCGACCGCGTCGAGCGGCGCCGACCACAGCGTGGACGCCGCGGCGATCCCGTCGGGGAGCCTTGTCGTGCGTACCAGCGCGATCAGCACGAGCACGAACGGCACCCCCAGGACCGTCCACAGTGGTCTGAGGGGCCGGCCGCGCCGGGCTTCCACGACGAGCATCGCCAGCAGCGGGAACAGGACCTCGCCGCGACCGCCGACCTGGAACGCGACCACCGCGTGGGCCCCGAACGCCAGCCACCCCGCGACGCGTGCCCTCCCGCCGGAGTTGATCGCGATCACCGCGCCCATCCCGATGAACAGGCTGCCGTAGCCGAGCAGTTCGTTGGACTCGTTGGCCGCCAGGAAGTCCCGATAGCCGCCGTTGAGCAGGCCGAACCCACCGGCACCCAGCACCGACGCGGTGAAGATGCCGATCCCCGTGAACTCGACCACGAGCCCGATGATCCCGCTACCGCGTGGGTCGGCGAGCGGGCCGGCGGCCACGGTCGAGGGTGTGGTGGCCGCCGGTCGGCGAGCGCGACCGGCGGCCAGTTCGGCGCACAGCGCGAAAGCGGTCATGCCGAGGATCACCAGCCTTGTCGCCTCCGCGACGCGGCTGTGGTAAAGCCAGGCGATGTCGCGGTCGGCGAAGAGGTCCACGTCACGCACGGCGGCGATGAGCAGCAGGCCCCCGTGGAACAGTCCGAAGAGGACCAGGTAGGCGGTGCTCGGCCGCCAGAGTCCCCGTCCGGCCAGGAGGGCGAGGCAGAGCATCCAGGCGAGCCAGAACGCCACGGCGTTCACGGGTATGTCGTCACTCGGGGGTGGGACGACCAGAACGAAGCCGGCGAAGCCCACCAGGGCGACGAACGACAGCGGACGGAGGTCGAGGCGGTCCCCCGTCAGCGGTTGGTCCACATGCGCCTCCAGGTCTCGGCGTATCTCTCCAGGGTGTAGGAGGAACGCCTGATCTCGGCGCGGATCTCGGCCCGCTCGACGGCGGAGGTCGCGGCGAGCCGCAGGGCGGTGTCGGCCCAGGCACGGGGCCCCACGGCGAGCGGGAGCAGGGTGATCCCGGTGAGCTGACCAGCCAGTTCGGACAGTCCCGGCAGGCGCGTGGCGAGCACCGGAACGCCGGCGGCGAGCGCCTCGAGCACGACCCCGGGCAGCCCCTCCCGGTGCGAGGGCAGCAGCAGGACGCCGGCGCCGGCGAGCACCTCGTCGACCCGGTCGGTGTCGCCGAGCACGCTCAACGACGGATCCGCGCCGGCAGGCCCACGGAGCCCGACACGGAGGTCGTCGATGCCGCCCGGCCCGGCGAGGACGAGGCGGGTGTCCGGCCGGATCCGCTTCGCCTCGGTGTGCACCCGGAGCAGAAACGCCCGGTTCTTCTCCGGCGCCGCACGTCCTATGTGGACAAACGTGCTGGCCTCCGCGCGCTCGGCGGGCGCCGGAAACCGGCGGGTGTCCACCCCGCCGCCCAGCACCCGGTAGCGTTGGTCGCCGGGCGGCAGCGCGGCGAACGTGAGCGCGGCCGACGTGACAGCGACCACCGAGGTCGCGCTCCGGCGCAGGAGCAGCCGCAACAACGCACGCAACAGCCGGCGCGGCATCGAGTCCCGCCTGCCGTCATGGTCGCTGTGCAGGCACGCGATCCGCATGTGCACCCCCGCCGCGGCGGACACCGCCAGCACCAGCCCGCTCACCAGGCTGACATGGGAGTTGACCGCGTCCGGTCGGGCGGTGCGCAACCAGTGCCACAGCCGGAACGGAAAGGTGGGCCACGGCCGCAACGGACACCGGTCGACGGTCGCACCCACGGCCCGGAACCGGGATGCGAGGGTGCCCTCGCGGTCGCCGAGCAGCAGAATACGTTGGTGTACCTCGGTTCGCGGAATGGCCACACACAGCTCGAAAAGACGGGACTCCACCCCACCGCGATCGAGCACACCGAGAACGTGCACGACGGTCACGCTCATTCCGGCCTCCCGGCCGGGGAGACCTGGCCCAACCAGGAGGCCGCGCGACAGCCCATGTCCTTCACAGGGCCGGCGTCCTGGGCGGCACCGGTGCACGCCCACACGTCCGCGTCCAGAACCACATCGTCCGCCACAGCGGACAGACTAAAGCGACAGGGTGACGACCGCCCAGTCGGTTGTCGCTAAATAACCCGGTAGCGTGAAAACGATTCCGCTGCCGATTCAGTGAACAGGACGGAGAACAGTCGGCCCGCGTTCCGCGCTAACGGTCCAAATCTCCGAACAACGTGCAGGATTGGCTCGGTTCCGGCGCCGGTGGGCTTCGTACCAGGCACATCACCGCAGTGTCTGGATCGTCTCAAGGCGCCTGATCCGGTCGGCCAGCGAAGGATGTGTCGAGAGCAGCCGGGCTTTGAGACCGGCGGCATGCAGGTCACCGGCCTCGGCGTACTGCCAGCGGCGAAACGCCCGTATCAGTCCAGGGCCGTAGCCGAGCTGCGCGGCTGTCCGGTCCGCCTGGTACTCACCGAGGCGGCTCGACCAGGCCAATAGCGGCGCGATCAGCGGCGCGATGAGCAGCCAGAAGCTGACGAAAGCGATCGCCGTCAGCAGGATGAGAGAGAGGAACAGCGCGGCGAGAGCCGCTAGCCCGTTGCCGAAGGCGAGGAAGACCCGACCGACAGCGAGGACGAACCGGATCGCGACGCCGCCGAGGAAGGCGGCCGCTCGGCTCGGCAGTGCGTACCACCACGCCAGCCGGTATACCACCGCGTGTGCGGACAGGTGGTGTCCCAGTTCATGGGCGAGCACCGCCGCCAGCTCGGCGGGCGGCAGCCGCAGCGCCGCCCTCGACACCGCGACCGTGCGTCCGCCTGCCGCCATGGCGTTCGGCTGGTCCGACTCCTCGACCAGCAGGACGTACTTCGAGCCGTTGACCCCGGCGGACCGACACACCGCCTGCCAGGCGGGAACGAGCACCGTCAGCTCGGCGTGACCTGGTCTGCTCAGGTGGAGGCTCATCAGGGACACCGCGGACTCGACCGCCGGCACGAACAACACGACACCGGACAGGATCCACAGCACGGGTAGGACCCATGACGCGGACGGCAGCACCAAGGTGCCGAGCAGGGACATCACGACCAGGCTGCTGAGGAACGCCGGCAACTTCAGTGACGCGGTCAGCCAGCTGGACGCGTCAGGAAGTCGCCGAATGGCAGGTGGTTTCGGATTTTGTTCTGGCACAACGGGTTCGTACATTTACCGTCCTTTGCGATGGTGGTACGGCTCAGCAGAACGAGGCGAGTTGTTCCGCGAGCGTCGTCTTGCCGAAGGCGACCGCCCATTGGTGGGCCGTCGGCAGGTCCGCGTCGAGCTCCAGCTGGGTGTTCAGTCGGGTGAGCCGCAGGCGCACCACCTCCTCGTCAACGTGGGAACGCGACCCGAGGTAGGCGTCGAGCCGTTCGACCAGCGCGGCCTGGCGGGTTCGCCGGTCGGCGCACCACACATGGAAGAACGTGTTGCCCAGCACGACGAACGAACCGACCTGGCTGAGTTTGAGCGAACCGGTGAAGGCCGACGCCGGGAAGGTCACGCGCCACATGCCGCCGGCGACCAGTTCCGGCCCCCGACCGTTCAGGTTCCGCTTCCGCAGCCATTCGGTGATCCGCTCACGGCCCACGCCGGTGCCCGGCCCCGCGTCGTTCTCGCAGACCCCGACGATCTCGGGGGTCTGTTCACACAACTCCGAGAGATAAAGGTCGGCCTGGTCGTCGATCTGACTGTAAGCGAGATAGTGTGGCCGCCCTCCCCGCCGGAGCCCGCGCACGAGGTAGATCGGCAGGTGCACCATCGTCTCGCGGAGACTGTCCGGATTGTCGATCCGCGCCGGCAGGTTGAAGGCATCTCGGTCCGACCTGCTGGCGAGGTCGGCGAGTGCCTCATGCCGGAACCCGTGGCTCATGTTGGCGAGTGTCGTGAACGAAGGGCCATCACGCCCGGCCACCGTGGACAGGTCGGCCGGATCGAGAAAGGTGACGGCGCTCGAGTCGTAGTACGGCCGGGTCAGGGGCCGCGAGCCGTATCCGTCGAAGTACAACTTGCGGCGGTCGTTGACGGTGACGCGATAGCTCTTCTGATCACGCACCGACCGCTTGCCGAGTTCGGTCAGCGTGAATCGGTCACCATCGACCGCCACGTGCTCGATCGCGGTGAGGAATCGCAGTGCCCGGTCGACCACCACCCGGTCCAGACCGAAGAAACCGGCAAGCTCCGCAGTCGTGTGCAGATCCGCCTCGGCGATCGCCTTCTCGAGGTAGCGGTCGATGAGCTCGTAGTCCTCCGCCTCGGTGACGGTTGCCCGTATCTCGACACACCAGACCGGGAGGAGGAGCGCGAAGATCCGCGACGGCATCACCCCACCGCCGTAGGCGGCGTCCTCGAGTGCCCGCAGTTCGGGATAGCGGATCAGGCGTTCGCCGCTCACCGTCGGCTCTCCTCGGGTGCCTCGGCGAGCACGGACATGACCTCCAGGTAGTCGCGCAGGTCGCCATGAGCGACGACGTGGTCCCGTAGGGACCGTGCCAACTCGCGGAAGCCGCTGTTGGTGGCATCCGTCAGGGTGGTCAGGTCGCCGACGAGGACCAGTTGGTTCTTGGCACGGGTGAACGCGACGTTCGCCCTGCGCAGTTCGTCGAGAAAGCCCACATTGCCGTTCTCGTTGCTCCTGGTGAATCCGTACAGGATCACGTCCCGCTCGCCGCCCTGGAACGAGTCGACGGTGCCGACGTTGAGCTCTACCACGGCGGAGCCGCCCACGACCGGGCCGAGGCGGCGCCTGAGGTTGTCGACCTGCGCCCGGTACGGCACGATCACCGCCCACTCCGCGCCAAGCCGGTGATAGTGCGACGCGAGCCGGACAAGGAGATCTGCTTCCGCATTGTTGACGTAACCCGTCCGGCCCCACGCCTCCTGCCCCTTCCCCGACCTGGTCTCCGCCCGCGATCGGGCCGACAGGGTGGAGGTGTCGACGAAGGCGAACGGCTGCGTGAACAGCTCGTCCCGGTGGGTGCGATGGACGGCGGTGTGCAACTGGCCGCCATAGAAGGCGGTGGAGATGAAGTCGGCGATCATCTTCGGCATCCGCCGCTGCCAGGTCAGTGGGACGACGTTGTCCCGGGGGAACCTCCGCGCCAGCAGCTCCAGCACGCTCGTGCTGAGCAACGTGCGCACGATCGGGTCGCCGTCGGCCGCACCCCACTCCGCCACCTCGGTGTCCAGGAACGGCGGAAGCTGGCGGTGATCCCCGACCAGGACCGCCCTCCTGGCACGCACCAGCGGGATGAGCGCGTCCGGCACGCCGATCTGACCGGCCTCGTCGACAATCGCCAAGTCGACGTCGACATCGGACAGCTCGGGACGGGACGCAGCGCCGACACAGGTCGCCGCGAGCACGTCGGCATACCGGACGAGCTCCGGGTACAACTGGCTGGTCTCGCCGGATGCGGCGTTTTGCCAGTCGGCGAGCAGCCGCGCCCTGGCACGCAGCACCGGCACGGTGGCGTGCAACCAGGACGACAGGTGCTGTAGGTCTGCGTGTCTGGTCAACGGGTCGACACCCAACCGGGGCACCGTCGTCAGCGGGGCGAGGGCCGTGCGGCAGGCGTCCGCCGCGACGCCGGCGGCGGAGTCCGCCTGTACGCGGTCCCGAGTTGCGGTCGCCACGGCGGCCTGCGCCCTACGCACCGCCGGGACCTCCCGGGTGGCGGCGTCGAGCTCGTGGTGCGCCGACTCGAGCGCACGCCTCGCCTGCTCGTGCGACTCACGCAGCCGGGTTCGTTCGGCGTCGACCTGTGCCAGCCGTCGGTCGGCACGGCGGGCCAGCAGCCGGAACAGTGCCCCGAGCATGGGTATCCCGCCACGCTCCCCCGCACGCTGCCGCCGCGACATCGTCTTCGCCAGCACGGACTCGCAGCGCTGAAGCCGTGCGGCGCCGGCATCGTGCTCGGCAGCCCATCGGTCGACGAGCGCTTGTGCCGCTCCGCCGAACTCTCGGCGCGTCGCCGCCAGCTCGGCGAGTGCTCGCGCCTCACGATCCGTCGCAGCGGCGCGGACGCCGATCTGCCTGTCCAGCTCCAGGCCCCAGGAAGCGGCGTTTTCGATCTGGCCATATGCGTCAAGGCCGATCGCGACACGGCCCACGATCTCCTCACGGAGATCGGCCGCCAGCCACTCCAGCAGGTAGGGCTTACCCTCCTCGGTCACCACCGACTCGCTGCCGACACGGACGGTCAGCAGCTCCTTGGGCAATCGGGGCAACACGTTGTCGACAGCACGGTTGGTATGTGACGTGACCAGGACACGACGGTGGTCCTTGCTCGGCGTCGAGGCCGACGCGACGGCACCGACGATCTGACTGATCGTCCGCGTCTTTCCCGTGCCGGGTGGTCCGAGCACCAGCAACATGTCCTCAACGGCCACTGCCTTGCGGAAGGCGGCCAGCTGGTCATCGTCGAGAGGCTCCGTCGGTTCCGCGTCGGGCATGCTTACCCGTTCGAGCCTGTTGTCGACCATTGCCGACAGCAGGCGGGTGTTCGCGGCCAGCCGGTCACGGAGCAGGCCGACCGCTTCCCGCTGCTTCTGGTAGACGACCGTGCTGGGGCTTTCCTCCAGATAGCCCTGCGGTGGGATCCGTCCGAAGTCGACCGGCCGATCGAACCTGACGGTGATGACCCGGTTGACCACCCTCGTCACCTGACCACGCTGCTGGGGTTCACCACGTACTTGCACGAACGTGCCCTTGTCCGGTGGTTGTGGGGCGAGCAGATGGAAGTCGTGGGCGCTCTGGGTGCCGTGCCGCAGCTCACCGGTCGGGACGACCTTCCGGTATGCGAAGGGTTTCGCCGATCGCGCGGTGGTGAGGGCGATCTTCTCGGTTGCCTCGACGACCTTGGCGACCGTGTCGAGGAACGTCTCCTGGTTGGTGGTGAGCGCCGGTGTGCCGCTGGTCACCCGCCCTTCGTTCAAGCTCGCCCACTCAGCTGCCAGCCTGGTCCAGTGGCTGTCGCTGTTCGGCGGGATCCCCTGAGCGTGCGGCACCACGAGCCAGCGGGCATGCCTGACCAGCAGGCAGCCCCTCGCCAACCGGTGGTGATCGCGCAGCCGCAGCGGAACCACCGAGGCGATCGTGTACGAGTCCGGCACCCTGCCCTTCCCGGCGTTACTACGCAGAAACAGCCGGACGGCGTAGGTGGATCCGTGGACGAAGAGACTCGGGTCGTCGCCCTGTCTGCGCGGCGCGTCGAACGTCACCGATACGGAGTCGCGGGCGTTCAGGTCCGCCTCGATCTCCGTCAGACTTCGCGGAATACTGGGATGGTCGTGGGCCTGCGCACGGTGCTGGGCTTCCAGGTTCCGGCCGGGAATCAGCACGAACGTGCCGGGTATGGACACAACGCGCATGTCGGCTCTCCTCAGCCATGTTCTCGGCCGGCGGCGCGGAGCTCCTGACCGAACGCGCGGGCGTCGGGCCGAGCGGACGGCTCGGCTCGCAACGCGGCGTCGACGACGGCACCGAGCCGGGCCGGCAGGTCGGGCCGGAAGTGGTTCAGCGGCAACGGGTTTACCGGGCTTGGCAGATGGCCCGTGACCAGGTGATAGGTCACCGCACCGATCTGGAACACGTCCGTGCCCGGCCCCGGGTGATGAGGGCTGCGGCGGGACTGCTCCGGCGCACCGTATTCCGGCGGCGCCTCGCCGGACTCGTAACTCCTGGCGGCCAGTCCGAGATCACGCAGGACCAGGGTCCCGTCATCCATCTCGATGATCCCGGCCGGGGTCAGTCGGCGGTGCGAGTGCCCGCGGTCGTGCAGTGCGGCGAGCGTGGTGCAGAGGCCGGCCAGTCCGGTAAGGATCCGGTACACGCGAAACCGATCAAGCGAAACCTGGCCGACGACGAGTGCTGCCAACGTGTCGCACGGCGCCCCGGACGATAGGGACGTCGGCCAACGGTACGCCAGGCTCACGACGTGCTCCTGCCGATGGAACTGAGCGGGCGTCGGAAGCCCACGCACGGCGGGGAGGTTGGCTCGCAACACGTGCTCCGCGACCAACGCATCCAGCTCGGCCGTGCCCGAACGGGCGCGGACCTGCCGCAACCACACGTGCGCGGGAGCCGACATGGTCCGCAAACCTCGGGCCTGCCTGATGACGGACCCGTCAGCGCTCGTGCGTTCCAGCAGGTACTCGTCGTCGACGAGCAGGTACTCGTGGTCGCCGATGCGCACATCGGCACCGCCGGCCCACATCTGCGGCGCTGCGGGCACGACGACGGGTGCCACGACGTGCCCAGACGGCGCGCGAGGGCCGGCCTCGACGACCGGTAGCTCGGTGAGCAAGGCGACGGCGAAGGCCGCGGCGCGTTCCGCAGCTCGTGGCTGCCACCCTTCGCGGTCGGTCTTGTACTTGTCGCCGCCGGCCGTGTCGGAGACGCTCCGGACCACGATGAAAGGAAGCGAGTCGTTCAGCTGACTGGCATTCGCGAAGCCGGCACTCTCCATCTCGACCGCGGCGGCATCGTTGTAATGCAGCCGAATCAGCCGTGCGATAGGCGAATCGCTGGAGTTGACCACCACATCGCCGGCGGCAATGGGCCGAAAATGAACCTTGACCGGTTCGGAGACATCGGACAGGGACTTCCACCACGTGTCACTACGAGCCACGTCCTTGGCCCGCTGCAGGAGGCGATGCGAGACCGACCATCCTCTCGGTCTGGCATGGAATCCCTCGTCGTCTTCCAAACCACCGTGGTAGGAATGGATATGCGGAGGGACCACGACGTCCCCGAGCACGATGTCCGGCTTGAGGCGGCCCGCGATCCCCACGAACGCAAGCAACTCCAGCTGAAACTCCGGCTGGAGATAGGAGATGGCCCGCTCGGTGGCCACAGCCGCGTCACGGTTGCCCGGTCCGACCTCTACCAGCGCGACCCGTCGCTGCGCGCCGGGGAGCCGGCCGACGTAGAACATCGTGCCGGCTGGGTGGATTCTCTCCGTCACGTCCACCAAGTATTTCCGGACGGCCTGGAACTCGACGCCAAGCGCCGTCAGAACAACTGCCGTCCGTGCCTGATCAGTCGTGACCACGGGCAGACAATAACCCCCTTGGGAAGGCCCCCGACCGCGGGTCCCTGAGTAGAACTATTAAGGACAAGAACATGACAACTCCGGATTATTCCCTGTCGCTGAACATACCGGTGACAGACGCCGACGGGTCGTGAGATGATGTTCTCCCGGGGGTGAGTGCGTGTGGCCACAGTGTTCGTGAACTACCGCGTCCGCGAGCAAGGCGGGTACGCGACACTGCTGCACCGCGAACTCTCACGCGTTTTCGGCTCGAGCCAGGTGTTTCTCTCCTCGTTCTCCATCCCGCCAGGTGACGACTTCGCCGCGGAGATCTTCCGAGCCGTACGCGGGTGCGAGATCCTGCTGGCCGTCATCGGACCTCGCTGGTCCAAGTTCCACCGCGATCCCGAAAGTGACTGGGTACACCGCGAGATCGCCGAGGCGTTCACCTGTGGCGTTCGTGTCGTCCCGGTGCTCGTCGAGGACGCTGACCTACCCACTGAGGCAGAGCTGCCTGGTGGCATCGCGACCCTGGCCCGGTGTCAGTACGTGCGGCTGCGTCACCGTTCCATCGAGAGTGACCTCGACCAACTCGTCCGCGAGATTCGAAAGGTAGCGCCCGCGCTGGACCCGCATCGGGCCGTCGAACCGTTCACCAAGGCATCGAGCCTGTACCAGCTCACCGGTGAGCATGAGTCACCGTGCCGGATCGGCGTGCTCCCAGGGACCATCCGACGGGTCCGCGCGGTGGACATCTGGGTCAACAGCGAGAACACCGAGATGCGGATGGCACGCCACACGGAGTTCAACGTCTCCGCCATCATCCGGTACTTCGGGGCGGTCCGGGACGAGACCGGCGCGGTGGTCGAGGACCTCGTGGCCGATGAACTCGACGCCAAGGTCGCCAGCCGCCGGCCGGTCGCGCCGGGAACAGTGATCACGACGACCGCGGGCATGCTGGCCACGACACACAACGTCCGGTACATCATGCATGTCGCGGCCGTACACGGGGAACCTGGCGCGGGCTTCCGGCAGGTCCATGACATCGGCTGGTGTGTCTCCAACGTGCTTGTCCAGGCCGAGGGGTTGGCCGGGAGCACCGACTCGAACAGCATCCTGTTCCCGTTGCTCGGCACGGGTGTTGCTGGCGCGTCCGTGACGGCGACCACCAGGTCGATGGTGCTCGCGGCCCTCGACCATCTCGCGCAGCACCCCGAGACGCGGCTCAGGCGCATCTACTTCCTCGCCTACAACCAGCACGAGAAGTCCACGCTCGACGAGGTCCTCCGCGGATTGCCCATCGCCGAGATCAAACCACCTGTACAACCACGAGAGCAGTCCGGTCCTTTGCGACTGAGACCCTGACGTCGTTGATCACGGCGAAGATCTGCGGTTCTCCGGTTACCCCGGCGGTTCGGACCCTCCGGCGGGGCGAACCCGCGTTCCTACGCGTCGTTGTCGACTTCCCGAGCTGGTCACGCGATGGTTCCCGGAAACCGCATTCCGGTGCGGCGGCAATCCGCCACAGCGGATTCCGTCCCGACCGGACTTCGCCGCGGCGCGGTAACGCGCGCTGCCCGACTCCCGACATAGCGTCCAGTAACGACCGGCCGCCGATGGGAAGGGAGGTTGAGTCATTTCGACCATGATCGCGCGCAACGCCGCCACCGCCCTCCAGGTCGAACTCCGCCGACTGCTCGTGTCACTGGACCGGAGCGACCTCTGCCTGCTCGCGGCGATGAGCGCGAACCTGCGTTCCGGTGTGCCCGTCCAGGGGCACGCACCGCCGCGGCGACTCAGTCGCCGGGAATGGTTTGGTGCCAGGACATGGCTCACCAAGGCGCCCGCCGGACAGCTCACCCAGATCGCGATCGAGGTCGTCGCCGTGGCGGCACGGCTGCTCCGCGAGGTCCACTCGTGTGCGCCGGAGGTCGTCAGCGAACCGGACGGCGAGCAACTGCACCTTCTGCTGACCACCCTCGGCAGACCTGTCGCACCCGTTGTCCTTTTCGGACTGTTGCTTCATGACGGCTTTTCCGCGCACGCGGTGGCGTGGCGACACAGAAACACGCTCGAACACGCGGTGCGGGACACCGGGAACTCGGTCACATTCGACCAGCTGGACAAGTTGACAAAAAGTGGAAACCAGGCCGTAGAGGAACACATGGAATACGCGGGTACGACGCCGGTGAACACCGAGCAACGGGATCCGGACTCACTCATCGCACTTCTCGCCGAGGCCCGCGAGGAGGCGGACGCCCTCGCCGTCACGTTGCGGTCAGCGGCCGACGTCGTGCTCGGCGGTGGCGCGGTCCCGACCGAGGTCGACGTGGCGCTGGCCGCCTACCGTGCCCGCAGGGAGACGATGATCTCCGCGCTCGGCGACGACGTCGACCCCGAGTCGATGCCGACGTTCGACGACATGGGCGCGTGGATCGCGGACCTCCGGGCCCGGGCGGCCCGCCGCGCGGAGGAGGAGTCGCGGGCACAGGCCCGTTCCGACGAGCTCGCCGCCCTCGAACGGCAGATCCGCGAACTACAGGCACAGCGGGACGGCCTGCTGTCTCCACCCGCCGAGCAGACCGCACCGGCGCCGGCATCCGAACCGGCCGTGTCCGCCGACACCACCGGCGACACCACCGGCGACACCACCGGCGACGAGGTCGAACCCGCGTCGGAACCGCCGGCACCAGAGCGCACGGAGCCCGTCGCGCCGACGGTGGGGATCAACCCTCCGGCACCGGTCCCCACCGAGCCGGAACCCGCGAGCCCCGAAACCGAGGACACCGAGGCCCCCAGCGACCCCGAACACATCGGCGACGTGGCGGAATGTCAGCCGGTGAGCGAGCCGGAGCCGGTGGCCGCCGACGAGCTGAAGTTCGCCTTCCCCTGGGAACAGGGCACCCCGCCGCTCGCGGCCGAGCTGGTCGCCGGTGGACGGCTCGCCGAGGCGTACTGGGTCACCGCACTGTCCGGCGAGCCGGACCGCAGGGCCGCCGCGTTGCGGTTCGCGGTGGCGGCCTTCGGCACCCGCGACGTCGGTGAGGCCACCACCATCCAGGCTGCACTGGACCTCGACAGCCAGTCGTTGCATGGCGACAACGACACAGCCACGGTCGTGGCGGTCGCGCTGCTGCGGGTCGCGCTCGTGGCCGGCTGGGCGCACCCCCTGCTCAACCAGATGCCCGCCGACCTGACCCGCGACGAGCGCTGGGACGCGTTGCTGGCGGTCTGCGTGCGCGCGGCCGAGTCCGGCCACCGCGTGGACCGGTCGGTGGCTCCCGGGGTGGCGGGCGACGACACCGGTCCCACGGCACCGGCCGAACTCAGCAGGCGTGCGACGGCGCTGCTGAACGACCTGCCCCGCAGGAAGAACACCTTCGAGCGCGCGAGCCGGGTGCTGCGCCGACTGTCCAGGAACGGCCAGCCACTCGACACCGCGTTGCGTGCCGTGGTCACCTGGGCGGAGACGGACGACGCCGAGGCGCTCACGACCGTCGTCGAGCAGCTGAACGAACCCGGCTGCGACGACGCCATGATCGAGGCGGCCGACGCCGCGATCCGCACGCCGAAACAGGCGAAGGACGACATCGTCGCCACCGCGCTGCGGTGGCTCCAACGGGCGATCGACGAGGTCAGGGTCATCGTCCGGGAGGCGGACGCGGTGCACCGCGGTCTCGGCGCCGCGGCCGTGACCAGCGAGGCGATCGCGCACCAGCTGGCCAGGGCGGTCGAGGACACGGCCGGGGTCGAGGTCCCGGCGGGGATGACCGGAGCGGCGGTGACGCTGCTGCAGGCGTGGTTGCGCGACCCGGCAGGCGGCCGCCGGCCCGCGCTCGACGTGGCCGAGGATGGTGAGCCGAGCGCGGACGTGTTGCTGTCGCTGGCCGACCTCCCCCGCGACGCGGCGGGCAGGCCCGATCGGGACCACCCGAGAGTTTCCGGCGTCCTCGCCTCGCTGGCGAAGCCGGTCGACCTCGTCGCGGCGGTCCGGGCCTACTGCGAGCGGGGCGACCTGTTCCGTGCCGGCCGCGTGGTCGAGCTCGCCGACGACGGCCTGTGGCCAGGTGCCGGGCGCACCTCTGAGCTGCGTGACATCGTCACCGAGGCGACGGTGCGATGGGCAGGCACCCACCGCACCGAGTTGCAGCGGACCGGCGACCTCTTCGCGCGCATCCGCGGCCAGAACCTCCTCGACCAGCAGTCCGAGTCGGACTTCGCGCAGCGCCTCGAAGGCCTGTCCTCGGTCCCGCACGGCCGGTTTGACCAGGCGATCACGCTCCTCGCCGAGCTGACGACCGAGCTGCGGGCGAGCCAGGACCAGCACGTCAACTCCCTGCGTGCCCGCCTCCACGAGCTGGCCCCGGAACGCGGCTCCGACCACGACCGGATCGCGACGCTGCTCGACGAGGGCGACGCCGTCACGGCGGCCGAGTTCCTGTCGTTCCTCCGCGCCGACCAGCCGCTGCCGCAACACACGCCGTCGGTCACCCGGGACGTCGCCGCCTTCGCCCAGCTCTTGTCGGCCGGTGAGCGGCACGGCCTCACCAAGGCCCCGGCCACGGCACGACAGTGGGCGGACCTGGCCGCGGAGCTCGCGGACGACGCACGCGAGCTGGCACAGTCGGCGTCGCAGGGCGTCGAGGACTGGGACTCACTCGCCGACCCGAGGCGGCACCACGGCGAGCGGATGGCGAACGCCGTCCGCACAGTCCTCACCACACTCGGCCTCCAGAGCAGTGGCAAGGCAAGGGAGCTCGACCCGGGGGCGCGCCGGGGTTTCCGGAGGTTCCGCGTGCAGGGCCGGCCCGCCGACGGTTCCTACGTGTCGCTGCTGGGTTCTGCGACGACGGACTACATGGTCACGCTCATCACCGGGGAGCTGCGTGGCCGGTCGGTGCTCGACGTGCTCGGCCACGAGGACGTCGGTCGAGCCAACCTTGTCCTGTACCTGCACCCGCTGGACCTGGCCGCCCGGCGGGCGCTGGCGGCCGACGCGCCGAACAGCCCAGTCCAAGCCGTGGTCATCGACACCGCCGTGCTCGGCTGGGTGGCGGCGACCCGGCCGGGTTCCTGGCGCGCCACCCAGCGGGTCACGCTGCCGTGGACCGCGATGAACCCGTACACGCCGTTCGTGGCGGGGCTCGTGCCGCCCGAGGTCTTCGTCGGCCGCGAGGAGGAGCTGGCGGCCGTCACGAACCCGTCGGGTGGCCTGTTCCTGTACGGGGGACGCCAGCTCGGCAAGTCCGCGCTGCTGCGCAGGGTGGAGGCGACGTTCGACGACGAGCTGCGGCACGCGGTGTACCTGGACCTCAAGGGCCGGGGCATCGGAGAGGCAGAACCCGCGAGCCGTATCTGGCGGGAGCTGGCGCGAGAGCTGACACAGCGGGGCATCCTCCCCTTCAGGGGAGCCACCGACGCGCCGGACGTCGTCGTCAGCCGGATCCGGGACTGGCTGAACGTCAACGAGGGGCGCAGGTTGCTCCTGCTCGCCGACGAGGCGGACGCGTTCCTGACCGCCGACTCGCGTGCCATGCCCGGCAGCGGCGGCGCCGGGCACTTCCCCAACGTGCTGCGGCTCAAGGAGCTGATGGAGTCGACGGGACGGCGTTTCAAGGTCGTGTTCGCCGGCCTGCACCAGGTGCAGCGGTTCGGCGACATGTCGAACGTGCCGCTGGTACACGGCGGCCCGGACATCCCCATCGGGCCGCTCGACCAGCGCAACGCCCGCAAGCTGGTCGAGGAACCGATGGCCGCGCTCGGGTACGTGTTCGAGAAGCCGGAGCTGGTGTGGCGCCTTCTCTCGGCCACGAACTACCAGGCCGGGCTGATCCAGATCTTCTGCGACGAGCTCGTCACCACGCTGCACAAGCGCACCGCGCCGACCATCGCGATCCCCGTGCCCATCACCGACGAGGATGTCGAGAACGTCCGCGCGAGCGACCGGGTCCGCAGCCGGATCGCCGAGCGGATGCGGATCACGATCAACCTGGAGGACCGCTACCGGGTCCTCACGCTCGTGATCGCCTGGCTGAGCCTGAGCGACTCGTTCGGCACCAGCTACGAGCCCAAGGAGCTGCTCGAGTACGCCAAGGGCTACTGGCGCGAGGGTTTCATCGACCTCGGCGTCACCGAGGTGAGCATCTACCTCGCGGAGATGGTGGGACTGGGCCTGTTGATGCGGCTGCCCGGCGAGAACCGGTACGTCGTGCGCAGCCCGAACGTGGTCAACATGCTCGGCAGCATGGAGGCCCTGGAGCGAGAGCTCGAGGAGACCGACTTCGTGCTCCCGTACGAGTACAACCCACGCGAGGCCCGCAGGCTGCTGTACGTCGATGAGGACGGCAGGCAGTCCCGCAGCCCGCTGACCGACGGCCAACTCGCGGACCTGATGAAGGCGACCGAGGTCTCCATCGTCACCGGTACCGTCGCGCTCGGGGTCGACCGCGCCGCCCAGGCGATCACGGAGTACGCCAGGACACGGGACAACAACGTCGACGTCTGCGTGTCGGCGGCCGACGTGGCCAAGTCGGTCGCCAACTCACACCGTCGCGCGCGGCCGACGGTGCTCGTCGCCAACCTCCTCGACCGGACGGACGTCGAGATCGAGGACATGGTCGGCAGGCTCCACAAGATCGACAAACTCGACCACAAGCAGGTCACCAGAATGGTGATCGTCGACCCGGCCCACCTCGACCATTTCCGTGCCCTGTCGAAGGGCTGCGGCGAGCCGGTGCGGCCCAACCGGTGGACGACGAACGCGATCCGCAGCTGGCCGGAGAGCCCGTTCGACTCCGTCGAGAGCAGGCGCATGCTGATCGACGGGACCGGCGGGTGGCCGGAGCTCGTAGAGATGGCAATCCAGCAGGTCACCCACGGCTCGACCCAGGCCCAGGCACTGGACCGGGTGCTCGCGATCTGCACCGACCCGGACGCGGCCGCGGCGATGCTGGCGTCCGCCGGGCTCGGCGAGGACCTGGTCCGGCGGCTCGAACCATGGGTGGAGTTCATGCCCCCGGCCGACCTGATGCCGCTGATTCCGGCCGACGTCGCCGAGATCCTGGGCACGGACCTCACCACCACCAACGAGCTGCTGGCCGAGCTGGCGGCGCTCGACGTGCTCGACGTGTCCGAGGGCGCGACATCGGAGAAGGAAGGCGGTGTGGCGCTGAACAAGGTGATCCACCGGTGCGTCGCGACCGTCCTCGACGCGCGATGAGGTTCGCACCGTCGATGGTGTCGCTCCCCGGGGCGCAGCACCGGATCGCGGCCATCGTGGCAGACCTGAAGGCGGGCAGGAACTGTGTTGTCGTCCTGCCGGACGTGCTGGTCGACAGCGAGGTGGCCGACGACATCGTCTATGAGATCGCCGCCAGGGTCGACACACTGCGGGTGCCGCTGCCCGATGTCGACGAGACCGACGAGCCGCCCCGACGGCCGAGGGCCACCGTGCCGAGCCGGTCCACCGGGCCGCGACCGTCGTGGGCGGTGAACCGGTTCGGGGCGCTGGGTTCCGGCTCGGTCGTCACGGCGACCGCGACGACGGGCCAGTACCGCAGGGCCACCGCCACGCTCGCGGAGCGGATGGCCACGCTGCTCAAGAACCCGCCCGCCGGCTCGGACCCCCTCGCCGACGTGGTGGCGGCCGAGGAGTTGCGTGGCAAGGTGCTGACCGTGCGGGCCTGGGAGGAGCGGGATCCCGAGGCGGTCGGCGCGCTGGCGGTCCGGTTCGCCGCGATGACGAAGGACTCGCGGGTCCCGCCGGAGGAACGCGTGCGGCTGTTGATCATCACCAGGGACAGGAATATCCCTGAGGCCGCGCTGGAGCGCCTCGACCCGGTCACCTCGGGCGTGCGCTGGTGGTGGGGCGTCCTGGGCCGCCTCGACACGACGGTCGTGGTGGCGACGGCCGAGGCCGCGGCGGGACGCGGCGAACCCGTCGGGCTGCGCTCGACGCTCGTCGCCGACTACCTGTTCCGCGACCTCGTCACCGAGGTCGCCGGCCCGGACCTGGCGCTGGCCACCTACCTGACCTACTTCTGGGACAGGACGATGTCCGCGCTGCCCGGGCTCGTCGCGGAGTACGCGTCCTCGGACAGGTCCGACATTCCGGTGCCTGCCACGCCGAGGCACGGCCGTCCGACCAGGCCGCCGGTGGCACTGCGCGACGCGTGGAACCAAGGTCTCGCCGACCTGTGGGACGGGGAGATCCGCGTGAGCCCGCCGGCCGAGGACCCCTCAGCGGTCATCGAACGGCTCGACCAGCACCTGTGGCGCGGGCAGAACCGCGCCCTCACCCCGGTGATCGACCAGCTGCGGGCGGCCATGGAGGACCGGGTCCGCTCGACCGTCGGCGCGGCGGGTGTCGACGCCCTCCTCGCCGGGGATGGCGAGAGTGACCGTCCCGCCGCCTACCGGGTCACCCGTCCAGTGCTGGAGGTCGGGCGGATGGCGGCGGCGGTGAAGGCCGGCGAGCTCCGGGTGACCGAGGGCGAGCGGAAGCTCATCTACTGTCTCCGGGACGTCCGCAACTCCCTCGCGCACCTGGTCGTGCTCGACGACAGCACGTTGAGCAGGCTCGCGCAAGCCATCGCGAACAGTCCGGGCCGGGGGCGGTGACTTCGAGCGGCACACGTATGGCTGCGCGCCGCGCAGGAGTCGCAGCGCGGCCTGTGCGTAGGAAGAGGTCAAGAGACGGCTCGGCCGACCTCAACTGGTCCAGCGACGGCCCCGTGAGTCGATCAACACCACGTCCGGTGGAATGTCGAAGGCGACGAGTGACCCCAGGATCGCCGGCTTCACTCCGGACAACGTGATGTCCACGTTGTTTCCGATGGCGTGTCGCAGCAGGGTGACGAGGAGGATCAGTTGTGCGCCCGGCACGGTGGGCGCACCCGACAGGTCGATCGTGATCCTGTCCGTCTCGTCGGGACTCGGTGTCCGACGGCGGTCCTCGAACTCGGCGCGGACCTTGGCCACGATGGGTGAGAGGTAGCGCCCCAGCTCCGCGGCGACGTCCGGGGTGAGCCGCAGCCGGTAGGGCTCCCCCACCTCGGTGCGTTCTTGTACTACGGGTGCGGCACGGGTGGTGGTCATCGGTACTCCAGTCTCGCGACGTTGTCGCGCTGTCTGCCCGGGCTCGGCACCCGAGCGTCACCAGTTCTGCGGCGGATCACTTGCCGGGAAGGACTGCATTCCCCATTCGTCCGTCATATCCATGATCTGGTCGTCCTCCCGGCGAGAGCGGACATCGTCAACGGAAGGGGACGGGACGATCATCGATTCAGTCATGGTCTTCTCTTCTCCGTCGGCAGGCGTTCTGGTGAACGATCAGGTCAGCGTGAAACCGGGGTGCCCGCGAATATGGAGCTGCCGACCGGGACGGACGCGCCCGTCGAAATCCGCGTCGTCGACCAGTTCTGAACGACGCGAAATGTCGTCTTTTCCTGTTCTCCGCGCATGTTTCCACACCTCCCACGAAGTCGCGAAAGCAGAACGCCGGCCGGAATGTTCTTTTGCGCGGCGGACTACCTCGGAGCGCGCCGTGGGTCCAACGGTCGCGAAGCGTCCCGTGTCGTCTGTCCCGATGCCGGCAGATGTGCGGGCCGCTGTGACAGAGAAAACGTCACCGGGCTCCTGACATCCATTATGCCCCCAGGAACTCGCCGGTCGTTGTCGAGTTTCGATAATCTCGGCACGACTGTTTGTTCCAGTCCGACAGGGACGGTGTCAGTGTTCGTCCGGCCGCGACGGTGACGGTGCGTCGTGCAGGGCGGCCAGCTCGATGGTCATGGCGACGCGTTTGTCGCCGTCGTCGAGGCCGAGTGCGGTGAGCTCGTTCATCTTGCGGAGCCGGTAGCGGATGGTGTTCTCGTGGACGCCGAGCAGCTGCCCCGCTTCGGCGGGGTCGCCCTGGGCCTGGAGCCATGCACGCAGTGTCGCGACGTACTGGGTGCCGTGCTCGACGTCGTGCCGGCGCAGTCGCACGACCGGGCCGCGGGCCGGGGCGCGTCCCGAGCGCGCGGCGGTGCGGAGGCGTTGCAGCAGGATGTCGTCCCACGAGTCCTCGTACGCGGGCGGGGCGCTGTCGCGGTGCCGGGTCTCATGAAGCGCCAGGCACTCGTCGGCTTCCTGCCGTGCCGCCGGCAGATCCTCGGACGCCGCCAGGGCGCTGATGCCCGCCGACAGCGTCAGGTGGGCCGGTAGCGCGGCCCGCAACGCGACGATCCAGGCGCGGGCCGTGGCCACGTCGTTCGCCGGCAGCACGGTGTAGAGGGTGTTTCCCGCCAGTGCGCTACGCCCGGGCCGGGACCAGCCGAAGCCGACGGTGGCCCGGTCGAAGGCCAGCAACAGCGCCGCGTGCGGTTCCTCCTCCGCGATGTGGGGCCGGCCGGCGATGACGCGGAGCCGGCCATGCGGCAGCCCCAGCTTGCTCACCACGGTGGCCGCGTCCGCGGTGCCCTCCAGCAGCCGCATGACCAGGTCGGTCTCGACCTGGCGTTCGAGGTCGGCGCTGGCGCGGGACCGCAGCAGGTGCAGTGCCACCGTGCGCGCGCCGTCGCCCAGCGCGCGCAGCGGTGCCCCGTCGAGGGGCTCGCGGCACGCCACCCACACGGACCCGAGCAGCTCCCGCCCGGCACGCGCGGCCACCACCATCCGGCCGGTGAGCCCGTGCTCGGGGGCATCGGCCACGAACAGCGGCTCATCCGACGACTCGAGGTGCGTGACCACGCCCCGCTCCGCGAACAACGCCCGCAACGACGCCGGGGCCCGCCGGCCCAGGATCGTCTCGACCCGCGCCTGGTCGGCGTGCTGCTGCAGGCTGGAGTAGGCCATCACGCGGGCGAGCCGGTCCTCGATGGTCACCGCACCACCGACCGCCTCGGCGAGGCTGTCGGCCAGCGCGAACAGGTCGGTCGGGCCGCGGCCGGACTCGGTCTCGCGCCCTTCGAGCACCAGCCCGTACACGACCGCGGCCACCTCGCTCCACGCGACGGCCCGGTCGACGACGATCACCGCGACCGGCCCCACGACGTCGCTCCCCGGTTCGTCCTCCCCGTGGACGAGGACCACCGCGGCGCGCGCGGCGACCGCCCACGCCACCGCCTCCTCGACCGACTCGGCTCCGACCGCGAGCAACACGTCGCCCACCACGGTCCGCCCGCCCGCCTGCTCGGGCAGCACCACGCCGCGGAGTTCGGTCGACCGGGGGACCGGGCAGCGGACCAGTCGCAGCCCGTAGCCGCCGAGCACGTTGACCAACCGGTCCAACCTGACCATGCCCACTCCCACCGCCAGAACCCTGACCACCCCACCCTAGCGCCGGTCACTGTCGGATCCCGACATTGTCCGCACTCGGTTTTGTCCGCACGCGACAACGATCGAGGGTCGGGCACACTCCATCCTGGGGTCGAGACCAACAGTCGAGAACGAGCACGGATGTGGAGGTGCGGCATGGCCGGCTTCGAGCGCCTGGACGGCGGGCCCCGGTCCGCGGTCGTGATCGGCGCCGGGATCGTCGGGTTGTCGACCGCGTGGTTCCTGCAGGAACGCGGCGTGGCGGTGACGGTGGTCGACCGCGCCGGCGTCGCCGCGGGCGCCTCGTGGGGCAACGCCGGCTGGATCGCGCCGGGACTGGCGATCCCGCTCAACGAACCCGCCGTCCTGCGCTACGGGCTGCGTTCGCTGTTCAACCCCGCCGCGCCGCTGCACGTGCCCGCCTCCGCCGACCCGGGCCTGTGGTCGTTCCTCGCCCGGTTCGCCGCGAACTGCCGGTGGTCGAGCTGGACCCGCGCGGTGCGAGCGAACCTGCCGCTCAACGACGACTGCCTCGACGCGTTCGACGTGCTCACCAGGAGCGGCGTGACCGTTCCCACCGTCGCGGCCCCCATCACCGCGGGCTTCGCCTCCCCTCGACAGGCGCGGGGCCTCCTCCGTGAGCTGCGCAGGCTCGCCGCCGCCGGGCAGGCCGTCGAGCACACCGAGCTGACCGGCGCCGAGCTGCGCGAGCTGGTGCCGCTGGCGTCCTCCGCCGTCACCGCCGGGGTGCGGATCGACGGGCAACGCCACGTCGACCCGGGCGGTTTCGTCCAGGCGCTGGGCCGCGCGGTCGTCGCCCGCGGCGCGACCATCCAGACCTTCGACGTCGTCGACATCGACAGTGACACCGACGGGGTGCTGGTGCGCCGCGCCGTGGGCAAGGGACTCCGCGCCGACGTCGCGGTCCTGGCCACCGGCGCCTGGCTGTCCGACCTGGCCGGGAGATGGGGCGTCCGCGTGCCGGTGCGTGCCGGCCGCGGCTACTCGTTCACCGTGCCCGTCGACCGGCCGGTGCCCGGACCGATCTACCTGCCGGCGATCCGCGTCGCGTGCACCCCGTACCAGGACGGACTGCGCGTCGCGGGCACCATGGAGTTCCGCGATCCCGACGCCCCCGCCGTCCCGGCCCGGCTCGCCGCCATCATCGCCTCCGCCCGGCCCTACCTCGACGGCGTGCGCTGGGAGGAACGTCGGGACCTCTGGGTCGGCCCGCGGCCGGTCACCCCCGACGGCCGTCCGCTCGTCGGCGCGCTGCGCGCACCCAACACCTACGTCGCGGGCGGGCACGGCATGTGGGGCCTCGCCCACGGCCCGGTCACCGGCCGGCTGCTGGCCGAACAGATCACCACCGGCAAACAGCCCGACGCCCTCCGCGCACTCGACCCAATCCGCTGATCGCGCGCGCCACGGCGCGTCGAGAAGCTGAGCAAACCGCCACGCCATTTCCCATAGCCGTGCGAGCCGGCGTCCACCAAAACCCGACCCGCACGGACCCCGCACCGTCAGGGCGGCCCCCAGCTCCTGGCCGCCCTGACGGCAGCCATCACGTCACGCACACTCGATCCTCTGAGGACGGTGAACACGAACCATGACCAGCACCCAACGCGTCTGGCTGACACCCGAAGCGCACGACCGGCTCCAGGCCGAACTGGCCGCCCTGCTCGCCCCCCGCGCGAGCACCACGCCGGTCGACCCGGCGAGCACCGACGCCGTCGTCGCAGACCAGCGCGGACGGGCCGCCCGCGTACGCGAGCTCCGGGAACTGCTGGCCAAGGCCGCGGTCGGCGATGACCCGCCCAACGACGGGGTCGCGGAACCCGGCATGGTCCTCACCGTCCGCTACGACGACACCGGCGAGGAGGAGACGTTCCTGCTCGGTCTGCGCGACGTCGAACAGTCCGACCTCGACGAGACCCTCGGGAACGACCACGACGACCCCGAGGTCTACTCCCCCACCTCACCGCTGGGCATGGCCGTGACCGGCGCCCGGCCTGGCGACCACCGCTCCTACCGGGTGCCCAACGGCACCACCGTGCGCGTCACCCTCCTCGACACCGTCCCGTACGGCCACCACCGGACCCAGCGCGCGGACCGCGACAGTCAGTAGGCGTGCCGTGCGGGTCTCGTCAGTTGGGGTGGGATCGGGAAGCGGGTGGCCACGGACCGGGCGGTGGCGGTCGGGGCGAAGCGCAGGGACGTCGCGGTGACGACCGGATGCTCGGCCGAGCGGCTGACGGCGATGGAGTACGACGCGATCTCCTCGACACCGCCGGTTCTGTTGACCAGCACCAGGGTGTAGTCGATGGTGGCGAGCCGCAGGGTGCCCGGATGGGGTCTGGTCGTGGCGAGGACCCGGAACGTCTCGTCCGTGCGGGCACCGGACACCACACCGCGCAGGAACGTCTCGATGCCGTCGTTCTGCAGCGTCTGGTTCACGAACTCCGGCGCGTAGAGGATCCCGTACGGGCTCTCGAAACCGGTCCCCTGGCCGGCCGTGTGCGCACGTTGGTACTTCGGGCCCGCCGGTAGGTTGCCGTGCTCGCCCGCCGAGTACATGGCGCGTTCGGTGTCCGCGCGACCAAGTGACCTGCCCAGCGTCGCCTCGTGTTCGAGCGGGCCGCCCGGGGTGGCTCGCCAGACCCGGGAACCGTCGGGGAACTCCAGCACCACCGGCGGATCCGGCACGGTCGGGGCCACCCTGCGGTAGAAGTTCGGCGCGCTCGCGTCCAAGGACACCTCGACGATCCGCGCGTCCCGGGGCGCCGTGCTGATCGCGTCGATCTGCCGCAGCCGCGACAGGCGCGCGGCCAACCGTTCCATGCGTGCCGGGTCGAGCCGTCCTGTCGCGGCGAGCGCCTGTTCCAGTGTGGACAGTTCACCCTCCAGCACCGGGCGAGCGGCGAGCACCGAGCGGAACGTCGCGCGGGTGTTGCCCGCCGCCACGGCACGCAGCTCCTGCTCGACGTCGGCCAGCCGCCACGTCGGGTTGGCGCCCCAGGACTCGACGACCGCGCCCAGTTGCTCGTCGGTGAGCCCGAGTTCGCCGGCGAGCGTGCGCAGCCTGCTGTTGGCGGCGCCCGCCTCCTCGAACGCCGCCCGCAACCGGATCAGCTGCTCGGCGTCCAACTCGCCCTCGGCGATGAGGCGGGCCGCCCGCAGCCGCGTCACGAACCGCTCCAGCGACACGATGCCCTGCCGTGCCGCGTAGTACATCGCTCTGACCATCGCGCCAAGGGCCTCGACGCCCCCGATGGCCATGTTCAGCCTGCCGGCCGCCCTGGCGAGGGCCTGGAACGCCCTGTTCAGGCCGAGCGCGCCGCGGGCCTCGGTCAGGATGCCGGCGGCCAGTCGCTGCTCGATCCCGGCGGCGCGAAGCCCGGCACCCAGCTCGGCCAGGTCGCCGGTGGCCTTGAACGTCGTCAGCGCCGCCTCGGCGGGACGGACCGCCGCGGCCAACCCGGCCAGGTCGATGCCGGCGCCGACGGCGGCCACCACCACCCAGCCGAACCACGGGTCCTCGTCCAGCAGCCCGGCCTCGTGGGCGGCGTGCTCGCGGGTGTAGTCCCGGTACGCCTCGATCGCCTGCCACGCACCGAGTCCGAACACCGCCAGCGCGCCGAGTGCCGCCGGCGTGCCGGTACCGGCCGTGGCCACGCTGATCGCGATGGCGACCACGGCCAGCAGGATCCCGGTCACGATCTTGCGGGCCCGCAACGAGTCCAGCTTGTCGGTGATGATCTCGTGGTAGATCGTGCCCGGCTGGATGTCCTGCTGTTTCAACGACGCGGCCAGCAGCGGCGGCAGTGCGTAGACGAACGTCTGGTCGCCGTCGAGGCGGGCGCGGGTGGCGGCGATGCCGTCCCGGTGCGCCTTCACGTAGTCCTGGACCACGCGCAGCACCTCGGCCACGGTCGTGGCCCTGGCCAACGCGGCCCGGTCGAAGCCCTCCTCGGCGACCAACGGGCCGGTGGCCACCGCGGTGACCAGCTTGTCGGCGGCCGCCTTCGCCTGGCTGGCCTCGCCTTCCAGTCGCACCTTCCGCAGGTACTCCTCGCGGAGGTAGCGGTGCAGCTCCGGATCGGGGCCGATGCCGCGCGCGGCATCGGCCTTGTCCTCGGCCTCGGCGTACAGCGTCCGCGCCTGCGTGCCCCCCAGCGCCGCGAGGAGCCGGTCGGCGAAGCCGGGTGCCTGGAACCGTTGCTGTTCCACGACGAGCAGGCTGTCGTAGCGCGCGAGCAGGTCCAGTCCGATGAGGACGGTCCGGTGCTCGAACGCCGACAGGTACGCGGCGATGAGCGCCTCGAACGCGGCCGGTGACGCGAGGCGTTGCGCCGCCAGCTCGGCGTGGAACTCGATGTCGACCCGGTCCTTCGCCGGATCGTGCACGCCGAACCGGGCGGCGGCCGGCGACCTGGGTGCCTGCCACGCCTTGTACAGCGCATAGAGCCGGTCCATCCCGTACAGCGCGGTTCGCGCGTGCTCGACGGTGGCGCCGGCCGCCGCGGACCGCGCGACCTCGGCCAGGTGGCGGTCCACGGAGGCCTCGAACTCGGCCCAGTCGGTGGTCCGCGTGGTGACCTTCGCCTTGTAGCCGGCCAGTTCGGCGTCGGAGAGCAGGGCGAGCTTGCTGGCCAGCCGGAGGATGACGGCGTAGTCGGCGGGCCCGGCCACGCGCGTCTCCCCGGCGGTGAACAGGAAGTCCCGGATCCGGGCCGGCAACGCGTCGATCTCGCGCCGTTCCCGCAGCAGATCGTCCCGGACGGCGAGCCAGTACGCGGCCAGCTCGCGGTCCTCCGCCGAGTCGTCGAGCCTGCCGGTCCTGCCGGTGGCGGCCCGGAACCGGCGGTCCGCCTCGGCGTTCAGCGCGTCGCGCCGCACGGCGTCCAGTGCCGCCACGGCCTGGTCGTCGGCCGCCCGCCTGCCCGCGTCGGCGAGGTGCAGGCTGTGGTCGGTGACGGTCAGGACCTTGTACCCGCGTGCGACGTCGGCGGCGGTGACCTCGGGCGGGGTGCCGGTCCACCGCCAGTGTTCCGTGCCGAGCAACCGGTCGGCCTGCGCGGCGCCGGCCGCGTTCCGGTACTGCCGGACGAACTCCCGCAGCAGCTCGTCGCTGTCCAGCCTGCGGTCCAGCCGCACCCGGAACGGGAACGACGGCCGCAGCGGCACCTTCACCGGACGTCCGCCGCTGTCGTAGCTCGGCGTCGCGTACGAGTCGCCGGCCATTCGCCGCTGGGCGAACACCTCCCGGGCCGGCGGCCGGTCCTGCGTGGCGACGGTCGCGTGGTCGGCGGGCGCGGCCGCGTGGACCGCGCGGGCCACGGCGTCCAGCACGACGGCGGTGAGCCGCTGCCGCTCGGCAGGCGCCAGGTCGTCGTCGACGGTGACCGCCGAGGGCAGGTGGTAGCACGCTCGCACAGCTCTGGACCCCTCAGTTCGTCTTCTTCGGCAGCACGCCGGGCGGAAGAATGCGTCTGACGCCTTCCTGCAGCTCGAAATGCATCGGGTCGGCGCCGCCGAACTGCCAGGTCGCCCCCGGCAAGAACCCGCTGTGCGCCATCTCCGCGAAGAAGTCGAGGTCGAACGCGCCCTTCGGGTTGAAGAAGCCCACCTCCAGCAGGCGCAGCAGCGGCGGGTTGTCGGCGGGTGCGACGGAGCCAAGGTTGCCGGTCGTCAACGCCTCGAACGTCGCGAGGCCCGCGGGGGTCGACAGGTCCGGGCTCGCCAGTTCGGCCCGCAGTTGGCCGACCTTGGCGATCCACTCCCAGGCAGTGCGCAGGGCGGGAGTGTCGGACCTGGCGAGCTCCGCCTTCAACCCGTCGCGGTTGGCGACATCCTTGTCCAGCAGCCGCTTGGCGTACGTCTCGTCGCGCAGGGCGTCCTCGGCCGCCTGCCGTGCGGCGGCCAGCTCCCGGACGGCCGCCGCCGGTGTCGGCGCCCAGTCGCGCCCGGTCGGCCGCACCTTCGCGATCGCGGCGTCCCGGCGGCGCACCGCGGCGGCGGTCGCGGTCCTCGCGCGTTGCTCTTCCTGTTGTGCCAGGCGGACGTTCTTCTCGGCGTGCACCAGGTCGAGCCGGATCACGTCGGGAGCACGCAGCCTGTCCATGCCGTCGTGCTTGGCGAGTGACTTGGCGACCTCCGCGTCGAGGGCGCTGATCCACTCGGTGACGAGCGGCGGGATCTCACGCAGCACACCGATCCGCCGCGCACGGAGGTCCGCGGCCGTCTTCGGGTCGATCGGACGTTTCTGGGCGGCGATGTCCCGCAGTACGGTGAAATACCGCTGCCGCACGTCCAGGAGCTTCGTGCGGTGGTCGGCCGAGAGCGTGCCGATGAAGCCGAGCGAACCGGCCGCCATCGCGCGGAACCGCTGTTCGAAGACCGCGAAGATCCGCTTGGCGACGGGATCCTGGTCCTCCACGGCGGACGTGTGGTCGTCGGCCGCCGTCCGTTTGCCCATCGCCTCGACGATCGCCGGCCAGCCGGGGCCCATGTCCATGTGGGCGCCGGACGGGTCGATGGCCGCCGCGATCTGGTACGGGTCGAAACGGCTCGCGTCCGTCCGCAGGTAGCCGATCTTGGGGTTCGTCGCGGCGGCGATGTCGATCGCGAAGCCGAGCGCGTGGACCATGTAGGTGGGGGTCTGGATGTCGCCTTCCTCGAAGTGGCGCAGCTGGAAGCCGCCGTAGATCGTGGGGAACGGGTGGTGGTGGTTCGCGAGGACGGTCAGCACCCGTTCCAGCCGCACGGCGGCGTCGTGGTGCAGCACGATGTCGACCTCGCCGCTCGTCGCGGTGCCTTGCCGGTGCACCCGGTCGAAGTTCCTGAAGTGGTCGAGAAGTGCCTGCCACGACGGGAAGTACAGGCGCATGCGGACGAAGAACTGCAGGCGGTGGTCACCGCGCTCGTCCGCCGTCTCCTTCTTGTGCTGGCGGTCGACCTCCTGCTGCACCCACGGTGACAGCGTCGTGAACATGGCCTCGACCGCCGCCATGGACCCGAAGATCTCGAGTGCCATCGACGCCACGGCGGCCTCGTTCTGCACGGCCGCCCGCGTCGGATCGACCAGCTTCCCGCCGGAGGAATGCGCGGCCATCGCCGTGGCCTCGTTGGCGTCCAGGTCCGGCAGCGGCGGTGGTGCGGCGGGTGCGGTCGGCAGCACGACCGGGCTGCCGGCGGCCTGGTAGGACGGGACGGCGTACCCGCCGGGGAACACCCGCCCCGCGTCGTACTGTTCCCGCACCTCCGTCTGTTCCCGCACCTCCGTGGCCGTCGCGCCGGTATAGCCGTGCCGGTCGACCAGCACCCGTTCGGCCTCGGCGAGCCGGGCGGCCACCGCGCGGGTCAACGCCGTGCCGATCATGGCCAACTGCTCGTCGGTCGGCACGCCGACGATCCGCAGGGTGATCGGCACATGGCAGTTGATCCGCATGGGTCAGGCCGAGGTGAAGGCGAACTGGATGGTGGCGACGCTGACCGCGCCGGGCGTCTGGATGAGTTCGGCCGCACCCAGGACGTAGTAGCGGAACGCACCGGTGTCGACCAACGCGAAGCGGTCGAGGACGGGCACCGTGACGTCGTACGGGTTCGTGGTGCCCGACCCCGCGAGGGTGATCCGGGTCAGCTCGTCGGTCTTGGTCGCGTCCGTCAGCGAGGCCCTCGACAGGATCAGGGTGAACCGGACCGGCGACCCGGGATACAGGCCCAGAGCACGGAACGAGCCGAGCCTGACCTGGTCGGGGAGCGTCAGGTCCATGACCGCCGTGCCGCCGCCGGTGCCGCCCGCCGGGTGCACCGCGCCCGCGTTGTCGTAGGTCCAGTCGCCGCCACTGCCCTGGGACACCGTCACGAAGTCGAGGCCGGGGGTGATCACCTGCTGACCGGAGCCGGTGCCCGGCGAGTTGAGCGCGGTGTTGATCTGACCGACCACTGTGGACATCTGGTGCAGGTCGCTGTCGATCGCGTCGTACCGCACGTTGAACCCGTTGGGGCCGCCCGCCTCGATGCGGTCGACGTTGTTGATCCAGTTGGTGTGGCGGAACGTCGGCGTGAAGCCGATCTCGACCGGCGTGCCGGTCGGTGGCGGCGGTGGTGGCGGGGTCGTGGGGTCGTTGAGCCGCACGGTCATGGTCGCCGACGCCCTGCCCTCGTTGCCGAGCCCGTCGAGGGCGATCACCTCGATGGTGTGCTGGCCCACCCCGAAGTCGAGGTTGACCTTCGTCCACTCGGTCGTCGTCGCCCCGGCCGAGATCCCGTCCATGTTCAGGCGCGGGCCACCGTCGAGCGTGTACTGCACGCTGGTGACGCCGGAGCTGTCGAGCGCCCGGCCGGACAGCACCGGGAGCCGGAACGGCAGCTGCTCGACGGTCCGGTCATCGAGGAACGGGTCGATGATGACCTGCGGCGGCGTCTGTTCCGCCACCAGGTGCAGCGTGTCGATCACCTCGTAGCCGCTGGGCTGGTCACCGCTGCTGCTCGTCGCGAGCACGTCCGCGGTGAAGGTGATGTCGACGGGGTTGCCGTGCTGGATGGTGGACGGCACGGTCCCGGTGGCCGACCAGGTGCCGTCCTGGTTGACCGTCGCCTTGACCTGCTGGGGTCCCGGCGCGAACCGGACCAGGATCTGCAGCAGCTGGAACTGGTCGTGGCCCTGGTTGTCCACCTGGCCGTCGTTCTCCGTGAACCCGGTGACGGTCAGGGTCCTGCCGACGCCGGTGCCGGGGGCGGGCGTCGAGAAGCCCACATTGATCATGACTGTCTCCTGGTCGGGTCAGACGGGGAGGAACGCGAGCTGGATCGTCTCGACCGTCATCGACGTCGAGGGGAAGATGTCGGCGGGCGTCTGGAACGTGCCGGTGACGAAGTAGCGATACGTGCTCGGATCGATCAGGGCGGGCTGGCCGGTGGCCTGCGACAGGATGTCGAAGTTGCGGAATCCACTGCCGGTGTCGGCCTTGACGATCATGTCGACGGCCGCTGGGCCGGCCGTGAGCCGGATCAGGGTGCGCCACAAGGTGACCGTGCCGCTGGCCTGCAGGGTGTCGTCCGGGATGAGGTTGCCGAGGACACGCATGGTGTTCAGCCGGACCCCGCTGGGCAGGGTCAGGTTCATGAGGCCGAAGAAGGAGAGGTTGGCGGCGTTGCCCAGGGTGTCCGCGATGGCCGTGCCGTCCGGCAGGGTGGTCCACGGGCTGCCCTCGGACGGGACGCCGCGGAACACCGGGGTGAAGCTCATCAGCTGGGGTGGCGGATCCGGCGGCGCCTGGAAGTCCTCGAGGGCCGTGTCGATCTGCGTGACCACTGTGGACAGTTGGCGCAGGTCGGCGCCGATGGCGTTGAAGCGGGTGTTGAAGCCGTTGGGGCCGTCGGCCTCGACCCGGTCGATCTTGTCCACCCAGTTGGTGTGGTGGAACGTCGGGGTGTAGCTCACGTGTGCTGCCACGGGACTCCTCCTTCGGCTCAGTCGACGACGTAGGTGATCTGGACGGCGGCGAGCCGCACCACGGCGGTCGCCGGGGTGGTCGGCACCGTCGCCTTGACGAAGTAGCGGGTGGTGGCCGTCGTGGTCCTGGCCACGTCCGGATCGAGCTGCACGGCCCGGTCGAACGGGTCCGTGTCACCGGTGACCGAGACGAGTTGCTGCGGCGTGGCGCTGCCGAGGGCCACACTGGACAGGGCGACCGTCACCGCCGCGCCCGATGCCTCCCCGATGGCGCGGAAGGTCGTCAGCGTGACGTTGTTCGGCAGCGACAGGTTCAGCAGTCCGGTGGCACTGGACCCCGGGGTCACCGACGCCGCGCCGCTGCTGCCGATCACCCACGGGGTGACCCCCTCCACCTTCGCCAGCACGGGTGGGAGGGTGAGCCGCCGCTGCTTGCTGCCGGTGGGGCCCGCGCTCAGCACCTCGTCGACCTCGGCGACCACCGCGGACAGCTGTTGCAGGTCCGCCTCGATCGCGTTGAACCGGGCGTTGAAGCCATTCGGCTCGGCGGCACGAACCCGGTCGACGTCGTCCACCCAGTCGGTGTGGTGGAAGGTTTGCGTGAAGCTGACGTCAGCCATTGGCGGGCCCTCTCGCCTGGCGCGGCAGTGGGCCGCGGACACGGAACTTGGGATAGGTGTAGTCGGGGTTGGCCTGCGACAGGTTCCCTTGCAGCTCAACGACATGCGCGCGGATCGCGGCGGTGTTGACCTCGACGCCGACCGGGTGCAGCACGTTGAGGATGTTCATGATCAGGTCGTGCTGGTCCTTGGTGATCACGATCGCAGGGGTGTCGAGATCGGCCCTCGGCCGCACCTGGAACGTGTACGGCGTCGGCTCGCCGCCGACGAGGTAGCTCGCCTGCACCCAGGCCGTCCCGGCCGAGTCGGCATGCAGCGTGACGGCCGGCTGGGTGCTGGACCCGAGCGTGATCGCGGCGTTGTCGAAGGTTCCCGACGACCAGCCCAGCCGCGGCCCCTCCCCCGGCACCTGACCGGTCAGTCCGGCCGCCGCCAGTTCGGTGGGCGTGGGGGTCGCGGTGATCGACAGGTCGGCGCCCTCGTCGACCTCGATGACCGCGCCCTGGTCGAGCAGGCCGGGTCCGCGGACCTGGACGAGCTGACCGGGTGCCTGGCTGACGACCAGGCCTTCGCCTGCGTGTGCGAGGTGGCCGAAGCCGACCGCGAACGCGACGCGTGCCAGTGCGCCGGGCGCCAGCACGCTGTGGCGCAGGACGAGCCTGCGGCCCGTGGCGGCGGCGGGCGGCGCGTCGTCACCGTCGTCGAACGCGGCCACCACGGTGACCCGGCCGCCGGTTCCCTGGCGGGCCAGCTCGGCGAGCATCGCGTCGAGCAGTTCGGCGACCGCGGGCTGCATCCGGTGCGCGTCCTCGCTGCCGTAGTCGACCCGGGCATCGTCGTGGTGTGCGAGGAATGCCGGATGGAAGAAGGTGTCTGATATGTCCACAATGGACGATGGGGCAGCAGTCGTGCCGTCCGCGGTGATCGTCTGTCCGTCCGGTAGGTCGGTCAGGCCGATGCGCAGCACGCGGGTCGCCGACACGGTGTGCCGGCCCCGGGTCACGTCGACCTTGACGATCAGCCGGCCGGCCGCGGTGGCCGCCAGCTCCGCCGTCCGGTGCTGCGAGCCCGGGTTGCCGGCGGGCGTCAGTGTGCCCCGCCCGCCACCGCCGGCCGGCACGACGAGCCACCGCAGGAACGCTTCCGGGGGTGGCGCGGGCCGCGGCGACAGTGTGACGGTCGTGCCCACGTCGAGATCGATCGGGCCGTCGAGCACCGTGTCGAGGTCGATCGCGAAGTAGTCCGCCAGGGCGGTGGCCGCGTAGACCCGCCCGGCCGCGGCCCGGTAGCTCACGAAGTCGAACCCGGCCCGGTGGGCGAGCGCGGCGAGCCTGCCCAGCGGTACCGAGCTGTGGCCGAGCAGCACCGCCCGGCCGGTGGCCCGCAGGTCGTTCGCGCGGGGGTCGTACGCGGCGTCGACCAGCAGCCGGCCTGGTGGGTCCGTCTCGGCACCGGCCAGCGTGACGAGCCGGTCGAGGCGCTCCGCGACCGCGAGCTGGACGAGGCGCGGGTCGGGTGCGTGCTCGCCCGGCTCCAGCGTCCGCGCGGGCGGCAGGCCGAAGTCCACGTTCGTGTTGTCGTAGCGCGGCAGGAAGGCCGGGTCGAAGGCGTCCTCGTCGGCCGCCGTGCCCACCACGGCCGCCTCGGGGATGCCGCGCCGGCCCGCCGCGTCGATGCTCTCGCCGGGCAGCAGGGCGACCGGCCGGACGTGCACCAGCCGGGTGCCGCGGACGAGCGTCGCGTTCGTGTCGTCGACCACGAGTGTGTCCGTGTCGGCCGGGTCGCCGATCGAGCCGACCAGCTGGTTCAGCACGGCGGCGAGGTTGGCCGGGGTCGGCAGCGTCCAGCGGCGGAAGAGCGCCAGCCTGCGGCGGTAGTGCTCGTCGTCCTCACCGAGCGCCGGGGCGAAGTTCGTGCGGGCGGCCGCGCTGACCCGCACCTCGTCGACCACCCCGCGGAAACCGCCGCCGGCGGCGCCGATCAGCAGGTCGGCCGTGTTCACGACCGGGCCGAGCGGGAACAGGAACCGGAAGTCCCGCGCCTGCCCGTCGACGTACAGGGTGAGCCTTCGGTTGTCGCGCACGGCCGCCAGGTGGGTGAACCGGTCGGTCGGCAGGCTGACATCCGCGGTCAGCTCGAGGGTGGTCTCGCCGTCGCTCATGCTGAACCGCACGTCGCGGTCCAGCTCAGCGTCGAACCGGCCCATCCGCAACACCCAGCCGGGACCGTCCGCGTCCGGGTCCGGGTGCCGGCTCAGCACCGGCCCGTCGGCGTCCGCGTCGGGCCGGACGAAGCACTCGACGGTGACCTCGTCCGCGATGTCGAACGCCGCGTTGGTCGTGACCCGGACCGTCGCGTTCGCCGCCCGGAAGCCCATTGCCTGGCCGTACCGGCCCGCGACCCCCAGCTGCACGGGACCGTCGAGCGTGCCGGGGTAACCGCTGCGGCCCGGGTAGGCGGCGGTCAGGTCGGCCACCGGGGGGACGGCCCCCACCACGTCGTCCAGGTGGTACAGCGCGACCGTGTCGGTGTCGAAACCGTAGGGCTGCGGCGGAAAGCGGGGCACACCGAGGTCGTGGCCGATCAGGTCGAGGCTCAGCCCGACGGCGGTCGGCAGGTGGCGTTGCGCCAGGGTCCGTTCCGCGTGCCGGCGCAGCTCGTCCCGTTCGGCGCCCACCACCCACAGCAGCTTCGCCGTGTTGCCGAGCAACGCGGTCAGCGTCCAGCACAGCTCCGGCTGGTTGTCCTCGGGCGTCGGCGTCATCGTCAGCATGAGCACTCTGGCGGTCGCCGTCACCGGCGCCGGGAGCACGAGCGACGTGCCAGCCACCGCGCCCGCCGGCAGCGCGACCGTCGTGTCGGTCGACGGCCCGCCCGGCTCGGCGTGCGTCACCACCACGGTCGTGTCGACCGCGAGGTCGCGGGTCGTGGCGAGCACGTACCTCGGCTCGGGTGTGCGGTCGAAGCGCGCCCTGTGGTCGGTGAAGTCGTAGGCGTCCACAGTGGTCTGCGAGCTGCCGAAGGGCAGCAGCCGCAAGGACAGCGTGTCGGCGCCGCGCCTGAACGGGACGGTCAGGCGGGCACCCATCCTGCTCGCGGCGATCGGCGCGGTCATCTGACCACCATCGTCACGTCGAGGGTGTCGCCGTCGGCGGTGAACGTCGCCAGCTCGGTCGGGCCCATGGCCAGGTTCTCGCCGACCGCGGCCTCGGCCAGCACCCGCTGGAACGGGACGTCGCCGAAGGTGATCCGGCCGAACGCGGCTGGCGAGCGGCGCAGGTGCAGCCCACGCACGTCCAGCACACCCGGCTCCTCGACGAACGCGCGGACCACCTGGGAGTACAGGACGTCCCCGCCGAGGCGCAGCGCGCCGATGTCGGTGGCGAGGCGCCTGCGGACCGACGAGAGCAGGGCCGTGCCGTCCGAACCGGACGCGATGACCGCGGTCGCCCGCACGCCGACCTCGATGTGGTCGGCCTCCACGATGTTCGCGTGGATGCCGATCGGCCGCACGGCGTCCACCGCGGCGGTGACCCGTTCGAAGATGCCCGGCACCGGCCCGATCGTGCGCCACGGCTGGCGGAAGTCGTGTGCCACCACGACGGTGAAGAAGTACGGCTCACCCGCGCGCCGCTCGCTGCTGAACGCCCGCTGGTCGAAGTTGAACAGGTCGAAGTAGCTCTGCGACACGTCGACCCCGCCCAGCGGGTCGGACAGCACCACGTCCACCACGCCGTCGACCTGCAACGCCGCCTGCGCGACCGCGTCGACGGTCCACAGGTTGCGGGCGAGCCCCAGCAGCCTGCCCCGGTAGGACGCGTCCGGCTCGTCCTTCGCACCGCCGGTCAGCGCGGCCCGGTTGGTCACGGTGAACCGCGCCGTGCCGGCGTCGGCGAGGGCCTGCGACCGGTAGGTCGGGTCGACGGCCACGATCTCGCCCGCGTCGACGTCCCCGCCGGGCCCGCGCTCGAACGCCACCACGCCGACGTCGGCCGTGCGGGTGGCGGCGTCGAGCCGGACCGCCGCCACCGTGCCGAACGCCCGCACGGGGTCGCCGGTCACGACGATCGTGCCCTCCGGCAGCACGTACTGCCGGCCCGCCGCCGCGTTGTCCAGCGTGATCCGGACCGTGCCGGTGCTGGGCAGCGCCCGCCGCGCCAGCCCGACGTCCTCGCCGAGCAGGTCGAGCGTGTCACCGATCGCGGTGGACACGAAGTTCCCGTAGTACAGGTCCTCCAGCCGCTTCCACAGCTCGCCGTCCTCTGCCGCGGTCGTCTCCAGGATCTTGCGCAACGCGGTCGCGTTGGTCAGGTCCACGTTCGGAAAGACGGCCCTGGCGCGGTCGAACGACTCGCCGAGAATCACGTCGACGGGCTTGAGCACGAACCCGCTCTGGGTCACCCCGAAATCGGTCACGATCGTCCTACCTCCACGTTCGCGCGCAGCGTCGCCGCGGCGCCGGCCACCGTGTCCAGCTCGACCACGACCGCCCACCGGCGACTGATCCGCGCGCGGTGGCCCCCGCCCGGGTCGGTGGCCAGCCGGTCCGGGTCGTCGTCGAAGGTGACCCGCCGGACCTCGCTGACCCTCGGGTCGGCGGTCAGCGTGCTCACCAGGTTCAGTTTCAGCAGTTCCTTCACGACGCGGACGCTGTTCGGCGTGGTGAACGCCTCCCGGACGTCCAGCCCGTACGTCGTGGCGAAGCGGTCCGAGCCCAGCGGCGTCAGGATCCGCAAGGTCAGCGCCTGCACGAGGTTCTTGATGCCCGTGACCTCGGCCAGGTCCCCACCCTCGAACACGAGGTCCCCGTCCTCGACCAGCAGGCCACGCCCGAACGGCTCAGTCATGCCGCCGCCTCGCCCCCGCCGCCCGACGATCTCCACATGGCAACGATCGAGCTGCCCGTCTTGCTCCCTGGGCCTTCACGAAAGTCCCATTCATGCGCCACGACTTTCCACGAAAGTCCCATTCGTGCGTTCGGGCCCTGCTCATGCCGCCTCCATCTTCAGCTGGCCTGCGGACTGGACACGCCATCCCACCAACGCGTTGGTGGCTCCCGTGGCCGTGTCCAGCACCACCTGGTCCTCGCCGATCTCGAACGTCGTGGACAGGCCCACGGTGACCGACGTGATGTTCTTGCACGGCACCTGAACCGTGCAGGACGTGATCGGCGCGTTGGTCAGGTCCCCACCCACGAGCACGAACTGTCCGTCCACGGTGAACAGTTGCTGGCTCGGCAGCACGGTGAAGGGGAACCCGTGTGGGCACTGCAGAATCGACGCGGCGGTGAGCACGGCGGCCATCACTTCACCGCCACCTTCGTGCCGTCGAGCTTGACGCTCACACCACCGTTGGTCAGCGTGATCGGCTTGTGGTTCGTGGCGATGGTGACGCCGCCGTCCGAGTCGACCTTGATCGTGGTGCCGCTCTCGTGCTCGATCGTGACCGAGCCGTCGGCCGGCAGCTCCGGTCGCGTGCCCACCTCGGGCAGCACACCCTTGCCGACCTGGATGCGCAGTCCCGTCGCCTGGATCACCCGGTGCCCGGTCGCGTCGGTGAGATCGTTGACGCCGGGGCCGGTCGGCAGCCCGTCCTGACCGAGGCCGGTGGGTAGCGCCAGCCAGTAGTCCCCCGGCCGGTTGGCGGGGCGCCGCATGGCAGGCTCGTCCGGCCAGAGGAACCCGGCCAGCACCGCGTCGTTGACGAGCCCGCGGTTGTGCGCCAGCAACGCACGCATCCCCGGGTACACGGGCACGACCAGCCCCGTCCGGTCGAACGCGAACGCCGACGCGATCGGCTTGTCGTGCAGGTCAAGGGTTCCGTCGACCGGGCTGGCCACACTCGGCGCGGTCACGGCAGGTTCCGGGCGTTGCGCGTAGTGCAGCGACGCCACGTGCCCGGCCGTCGCGTACTCGGTGACCTCGCCGACGTCGATCGCCGGCCGGTCGTCCTGGGCCCGGTCGACCAGCTCCCGCCACCGGTCCACCACGACCTGCACCCCGGTGGTCACCTGCGCCCGCGTGCCGGCCTCGGCCGCGATCAGATCGAGCCGCGCGGTGTACCCGCCGCCGGTGGTGAAATGGTGCACCACTCGCGACAGCCGCAGCGTCCCCGACGGCACGCCGGACAGGCCGGTGACCTTCGCGATCTGGCCGACCCGCAGGCGCGGGTGGCCGAGCACGGTCAGGCACACGGTCGCGTGCACCGGCGGCGTCAGCGCCCCCGCGGTGTCCTCCCCGTCGACACTGTGCAGCGACACGATGTTGGTGTCCGGGTCGAAGTCCACCGGTGCGGTGTCGGTCGCCGCGCCGACCGCGGCACCGAGGTAGACGTTCCCGTCCCGCACCACGAGTGGCGTGTCGGCACGGGTGGCCAGCGCCCGCAGCGCGTCCAGAGTGGACCCGGTACGCAGCGTGAAACCCTTGAGGTCGCCGGGAAGCGTCGAGCTGGCCGCCAGCTGCACGCCCGCCCGGCGCGCCAGGTCGCCGGCGAACGACACCGCGCTCGTGTCGGTCGTCACGCCCGAGGCGGGCGTGTTGCGCAGCAGGTAGCCGGCCCGCTCCTGTCCATAGAGGACAGTTCGGCCGTAGCCGTCCTCGCCGACGCATCCCGTCACCCTGGTGAGCCGCCCGGCGAGCACGAGGCCGCCGTCGCCGTTCCTCGTTGCCGCGTCGTCGAAGTAGCCGAGGTGCACCGACACGGTCACCGGCTCGGTGGCCTGCGCGGCACGGATCGCCTCGGCCGTCTCCGTCGGCAGGTTGATCAGCGTGACCTCGAAGGTGTCCGTGGCGGCGCCCTCGGTCATGGTCACGGTGATCTCGGCGTCCAACGCGAGCGAACCGGCGAGCACGTCGTTGGACACGGTCACCGCGAGACCGCTCCGCGCGGCGATGCCCACCTTGTACCAGATGGCGAAGCTCATGGTCTCCACTCCAGTCTCACCGCGGGGCCACCCCGCCGATCACACGCGAGCCGAACTCGCCGACACCGTTGAGGTTGCGGGGATCCAGCAGCATCGTGGGGAACGTCAACGCCAGTTCCGCGGCCTGGTAGGTGATCCCGGGCACCAGCTTGCGGCGCAGGATCGTGGTCAGCCCGGCCGGCTCCTCGCGGTCCACCGACAGCACGAGGAACGCCCCGCGCGCGGGCAGTTCCAGCGGACCGGTCGCGGTGTCGAGCAGTTCCTCCGCCACGTTGGCGTACAGCTGGAACCGGTACGTCCGGCCGGCCACGGCCAGCCGGAACGCCTGCGGAAACCCGTCCGCGGCGTTGATCGGCAGTCGCAGGAAGGTCATAGGGGATCACCCGGGACGCGTGCGACGGGGTTGGGCGCTGGTGCGGTCGGCACGGCCGCGGTGGCGCCGGCGAGCCGGCCCCCGGTCGCGTCGCTCGGCGTCGCGGCCTGCCCGGCGGGCAGGACCTGTTCGAGCCGGATCGACACGTCGAGGGCGTCGCGCTTGGCCACGCTCTGGGTGAACCGCAGGCTGGTCACCTGCATGTTCACGTTGGTCGTCATGCCGGCCACGACGGAGATCCCCACCGCGGCCTGCCCCGCGGGCGCGGCCGCCACCAGTTGCCGCGACGTGAGCGCCACCCGCTCCAGCTCCTTCTTCTGGTCCAGCCGGTCGTCCCCGAGCAGCACGGCCTCGATCGCGATCACCTGGTTGGTCGGTTGCGTCGCCTGGACGAACCGGCTGCCCATGATCCGCTCGACGCGGTACCCCTCGGTCACGGTCAGGCTCTGCACGTGTCGCAGCTGGACAGTGCCGACCAGGACGGGTGTGTTGGCCGCCATGGCTTTCCTCCGGTCAGATCCGGGTGTTCAGTTCCCGGTCCAGTTCGCTGAACACGTGGTCGGCCACCCGCGCCACCTCGGCCGCCGGCAGCGACCCGACCACCTCGATCTGGACGGGGAAGTAGTAGTTGACCACTCCCCCGCCGTCGGGCGAGATCACCGCCTCGCTGCCGGGCTGCGGCACGATGTACTCTCCCTCGTGCACCAGCGCGATCCCGGTGCGCTCCACCCGCCCACCCACCGCGAACCCGGGCACCACAACGCTTTCCACGCCGCCCATGTCGTTGCCCAGGTCGCTGCCCAGGTCGCTGCCCAGGTCGTCGGGCACGGCTCACCCCTCCACGCCGACGGACAGCGCCAGGCAGGTGAAGGACGCCTGCGGCACACCGTCGATCACCACGTTGCTCGGGTTCGCCGACGTGACGACGCAGCGGGCGAACTTCAGCGAGTTGAAGGCCCAGTCGGTGCCCTTCTTCTCGGCCACCACCACCTGGAACTCCGTGCCGTTCGCGGCGAGCTCGGTGAGGTCCGCGACGGCGGACGCCACCGCCGGCACGCCCATGGTGAAGGTGAACGTGAACGGCTGCCGGACGAAGCCGGTGTTGTCCGCCTCGATGCTGTGCAACACCGTGTGCGGCACGTTGAACGTCGGCGTGAACGTCGAGATCGGCGTGATCGTCGCGTCGCCGAGCTTGACCTCGAGCCGGGTGTTCCAGTCGGCCATGGGTTGTCCTCCTAGTCGAACTTCAGGGTGATCGAGATGCGGTGCACGGCGCCCGCGTACTCGAGGGCGGCGAGCACCTGCACGAGCCGCGCCACCTCCGCGTCGTGGATCTGCTGCTGCTCGGTGGCCGTCCGCGCCGCCGGGTCCTTGTCCAGCAACGTGAGCACCGGGATGACCAGCTCGAAGCTGTTCAGCACGTCCGCGTCGAGCAGCGGCGTGAGGACCGCCTCCATCTGGGCGATCAGCGCACGCAGGCCCGACCTGGTGATCCGCACGTTCCCGATGGAGCTGATCAGCTGGGCCTTGAGCCGGAAGGAGACGTCGTCGACGAACCGGACGACGTCGATGTACTTCTTGCCGGTGCCAGCACTTCCCGTGTAGCCCTCGCCCAGGTACACGCCGTTGCCGGGAATGAGCGCCGGCGTGGTCAGCCAGTTCACGCCCAGCCCGTGCGGGCCGGACTTGCTGGTCTCCGCGCCGTTCAGCTCCTCGATGTCCGCCGGCTTGAACGGCGCGCTGGTGATGTTCACCGGCTTGAGGAGCATGGAGACCGACGGCTCGTAGCCCGCGATGGTGCCGGCCACCGCGACGGCCGCGTCCTGGTCGCTGTTGTGGGCGATGTAGACCATCCGCTCGTTGGCCAGGATGACGGTGGGATCGTGCTCGCCCTTCTCCAGCATCGCGACGCCCATGCGTTCCATGCCGTCGGGGCCGGTGTTCGACACCGAGCTGACGTGCTGGGAGAGCAGGTGTATCGGCCCGTCCTCGACGTTGTTGGCCTCGTTCACGAACGTGTTCGACAGCACGACGAACTGCACGTTCAGCGTGCCGACGGCGTCGAGCGCGGCGGCCAGGTCCGGGTTCTCGGCGGCCACCGGCACGCCGTAGACCAGTGTCGGGCCGGGGGTCTGCGAGAACGCGAGGGCGATCGCGGTGCTCAGCTCGCCAGGCACGGCGTCGCGCGCGTCATCGGGGTTGGTGAACGCGATCGGCTCGGCGAGCGTGGCGGTCGTCGACGACGTCGGCCCCACGATCGCGATGTTGCCGAACGCGCGAACGGTTGGCGCGAACAGGTTGACGAGTGGGTCGACCCGGACATACCGAACGGCCATCGGATCCTCCTTCTCAGGTTGTTGGCAGGAAAATGCTGACGACGCCCTCGCCGGCGCAGAGCCGCTCGACGTCCGTGGTGGTGAGCCCGTCCGGCAACCCGTCGGCCGCGACGACCACGGCCGTCGCGTACGCCTCGGTGCCCTCCGCCGGCACACTGGCCGGTACCGGGCCCACCAGGTTCTTCGCGGCCTCCCGCACGAGCCGCGTGGCCCGCAACCCGCCCGCGAGATCGAAGGGATCGACGATCACGGCCGCCAGCGTGACCGGCAGCGTGTGCGTGTTCGCCGGGTCCTCCCGGTCGAACGGGGTCGGCCTGCGCAGCTGGATCTCGGTGACCACGTAGTCGAACCGGTCCCGCAGCTCCTCGACCGTGCTGATGTGATGGGTGGCGAGAAACGCGTCGAGATCGAAGAACGCGAACCGCGCCCGAAACTCCTCGAGCGTGGCGAAGTCGTCGAACCCCTTGGACAACACGGCTTCCGCCCCACTCGGATCCACCTCGGCGACCACCGTGACATCGATCCCGGCCAACACGTCGATCCACACCGGATCGGCGGGCGCCGGCAACGTGAGCGTCACCTCGGTACGCGTGAACGACGGCACGAGCTGCGACCACGACCCCTCCTGCCGCCCGACCGGGAACAACGGCCGCTGCAGCGCCACACTCCGCACGTGCACGCCGGTCACGTGGTCGATCCGCGCCACCGAGAGGTCGTACGTGGTCCCGAGCATCGTCCGCACCCGCCCGTCGGCGTCCCCGGACGGCAGCAGCAACGAGCCGAGCGCCACCGGGTCACTGAGCTCACGCAGCGCCCGATCGCCGAACACCGTCATGTGTTCATCCCCAGATCCATGAATCCACCAGCAAGATCTCGAACACGGAATACGACTCCGTGCGTGTCCCTCCCCCGAACCACGCACACCATCGCAGGCCCGGTCGACAATCCGTCCACAATCCAGCGACAGGAACCGTCAGTGATCAGCCCATCGCGGTAAGGGAACGACGCCGAGGCCGGCGCGGCATCCACAACTTCCTCGCGCGCCTACTCCTGGTTGATGTCGCGCAAGGACGCGAACCGCGCGAAGAACGACCCGCCGTAGCCCTCGATGTCAGCCAGCACCCGCGCCACCACAGCGGGTACCTGTCCACGGTTTGATGAAGGTGTTTGCTGTCTGGATGAACCGCGCGACGCGGCGGGGTTCATGTGACCGGATCGGGTACCAGGACAGGGACGTCAACGTGAGGTCCTCGCCACCGTTCCTGTCGACCAGAACGACCGTGCGGGAGGGGAGAACTGAATGCCCTGGGACTATCTTGACACTGGCCACGTCAATCCAAAGACGGCGTTCCGCCCTGCACCCCATTCCGCGTTGTCGGACGTGGTCTCGGTCCACCAGGACACCGGAACGCCACGAGACGAACCCGACCAGCACACCGACCACGACGAAGACGACTGCGACGACCATCGCACCCGACTCACCCACGGCGAAGCCGCTGATCCCCACGAGCATCATCACGACGCCGATGGCAATGCCGACCCAGCGCCACGGTGATCGGAAGGTGCGGGGCAGGCCGGTCTCCTCGGTGTTCATGTCGTCAGTGCCGCTTCTCGTGGGTGATCTGCCGTCGGGACCACTCAAGCACTCGCTGTCCGATGGCCGGGTCAACCGAGCCCTGCCGAAAGTACCGGTACAACCTGGTCACCGACAGAGGTTCGAACGGGCACATTCTCCGCTCTCATCAGCGAAAGTGAGGCAGAGTCGAACATTGCACGGCCCCGCGAAGGTGCTGACGTTCCTGAGCCCAGCCAGCCGTGGCCTCGGTTGATCCCTTCATAGATTCAGCGGAGGAAGGACGTGAGCGGATCGTGGTGACCGTTGCGCCGGCGTGGCGGTATCGGCGGGATCCGCTCGGCTATGTCGAGCATGCGGTCCGCAGCCAGGGACCACTCTTTCGGTTGCCCGACGACGGGACGCTGTGCGTGGCCGACCCCGACGTGGCCACCCGGGTGCTGCGTGACGAAGACGGCTGCTACGACCAGATATCCGACTTCTTCCATACCCGCGGCGGCCGGCTGGAACCTCGGGCGGCACAGATGCGAGTAGGGCGCGCGGCACGCCATCTGCTGTGGACACACGTCACCCGGAACGGGGATCGCCTGCCCGAACTGGTGGCCGGCCTGGGAGCGCACAGCGTGTGGCCGGCCGCAGGGCGGGTGGTGGTGCACCGGTTCCTGGCCGAGATCCTGCTGCGTGCGGACAGTTCTCCCCGGACGCGGGAGGCGATGGCGCAGGTGGTACGCCACAACGTGCTGATCCGCAGCCATCACCGGACGGCGCGGATAGCGCAACGAATGCTGCGGGCACGGGTGGTGGCCGAGGTGGCGGAGGAGGTCCGGATCCGTCGCGGCAACTCGGAAACCGGGGTGCCCTCGCACGACTTGCTCGATGCGGTGATCGGCGCCGTCTCACCGGAGACGACCGAAACCGACATCGCCGAGGTCTATCTCCTGCTGTTCCGCACGGCGGTGGCTCCGGTTGGGCACGTGGTGGGGTGGACGTTGCTGCTGGCCGAGGCCGAGGGAGTCGAGCTGGCCGAGGTGTCGGCTGAGTGGGCGGTGCGGGAATCGCTGCGGCTGTGGCCGGTGGCGTGGTTGTTCGTTCGCCCCGTGCACCGCGCCCACGACCTCGGTGGCGTGTGGGTGGAGCCGGGAGACAGTGTGGCCGTCTGCGCCTACCTGCTCCACCGGGACGAGCGGTACTGGCCGCGGGCCACGCGGTTTCGACCCGAACGCTGGGCCGACCAACCCAGGCACGGCACGTATGTGCCCTTCGGCGGGGGTCCGTTCGTCTGCGCCGGCGCGTCCGTCGCCCAACGCCTCGCCGCGATGGTGCTGCGGTCCGTGGTCGATCGCGCTTGCCTGTCGGTGCGCGGCGGCAGTGGGCGTCCCGGGGTTGAGGGGATCATCACGCCGCCCCGCTTCCATCTGCACCGCACTCCCCACCCAGCCCTGGTCACGCTCTGACCGACAGGAAGGAGGTGAACCTTATGAGGAAGCTCCTGCGCCGGATAACCACCCGTCGAATCAACAAGCAGGCATGGACCGTCTGGTGAGTCCAGGTCTGGCTGCGTCGATTCCGGCGCAGCCAGCACCATGCAAACCCGCTCGAACCGAACCAGACCTGGCTCCGCGAACGTAAGAGGGGCTTCGAATGACCGCCATCGCCGGGACTCTGCGTCCACTCGAGCATCAATTCTGGCTACGCGGTGAACAGCCCGACACACCGGTCCGGTTCGAACCGCGAACCGGTGTGTGGCACGTCTACGGATACGGGGAGACTCTGCGAATCCTGACCGACCCACTCGTTTTCTCGTCGGATATCACCCGGCTGATGCCCGACACGTTGCTGAGCGGCCAGAGCAGGGACCCGCGGACCAGAGGCAACATCGTCCAACTCGACCCGCCGGAGCACAACCAGCTGCGCAAGCTGGTCAGCCGCGTGTTCACCCCCAAGATCGTCGCCGGTCTGGAACCCCGGATCGCCGAGGTGACCCGACAGCTGCTCGACGCGACGGCCGGCCGTGACCACCTCGACCTGGTCGCCGACCTCGCGAACCCACTGCCGGTGACCGTGATCGCCGAGCTGCTGGGCGTGCCCAGCAGCGACCAGAACCTGTTCAGACAATGGGCCGACGGGATCCTGTCCCGCGCCCAGCCGATCTCCCTGGCCGAGCACGATGAGGAACGGGCTCGGTTGCAGCAGCGGATCGTGGAGAACCGCGGGCACCTCATCGACTACCTCGCCGAGCAGGTCGCCGAGCGCCAGCGGCACCCCAGGGCGGACCTGCTGACCGACCTCGTCCAAGCCTCCGTCGACGGCAGACGGCTGAGTGCCGGCCAAGTGGTCGACTTCGCTCATATCCTGTTGCTCGCCGGACACGTCACGACGACCCTCCTGCTGGGCAACACGATGCTGTGTCTTGGGGTTCACCCGGAGCACCTCGCGGCTGCCCGTGCGGACCGTTCGAGGCTGCCGGGCATGATCGAGGAGTCGATGCGCTACCTGAGCCCGAGCGCCGCGATCGCACGGGTCACCACCATCGACGCCGAGGTGGACGACGTCCGGATCCCGGCCGACCAACTGGTCATGGTGTGGTTGGCGGCAGCCAACCGGGACGCCCGCCAGTTCGTCGACCCGGACGTCTTCGACCCCGCACGAGATCCCAACCCGCACCTTGGTCTCGGCCGCGGCGTCCACTTCTGCCTCGGCGCTCCGTTGGCTCGGTTGGAAGGCAGGGTCGCACTGAGCATCCTGCTCGACCGCTTCCGCCGACTGCGGCTCGATCCCGATCGACCGCCGCGACTCCTGCCCCACCCCCATCAGACCGGTCTTCACTCGCTGCCCCTGCTCACCGCCTGAACCAGCGAAACGCACAGCGATCAAACGCCTTCGATGGCGGTCCGGAGTCAGACGAGACCCAGGACGGCGCCAGTCCAGCCCGTCCTAACCCACTGGCCCGCCGAGACGTCCGGCCGTTCGCCCCGCTCGCCAAGCGAACGGCCAGCCTCGAACTCCGGCCGACGCGCCGGATTCTCAGCCAGCCAGCGCCGCACCAGTCGCGCCGCCGCGTCGTGGCTCCCTCGGCAGACGAGCCACTCGGCAAGGTCGACGACATACATGTCGATGGTTACCAACGGCAGCTCTGTCGCGGCCCGGTCCGGTTCCGCCGACCCGCCGAACCATGGCAGTGCCTCCGCGCGCAGCAGCCGCAGGAAACCCTCGAGCTGGGCGCTGCGCGCAGCGGGAACAGTGAGGTCGACCTGCCCCCGGTGCCAGGCACCGGTGAGGACGCCCAACGGATGCCCGCACAGCCAGTCGTCATTCACGCCGGAGTAAGCGGTGAGAGCCGGGTTGGCGCGGCGCCACCTCCTCAAGGTGCTGTCGCGGACGTTGAGCACCGCGCCGAACTCGATCAGCTCGCCCGTCCGGTTCCACTTCGGGCTCCGCAAGTGAATCTGCTCGCGGCGCCCGCCGATGCGCCGCTCCAGCTTCGCCAGCGATCTGACCCAGTTGAACCCGTCGTCACCCAGCTGGGACGCAAGCCACCGGCCAGCCACGCCCACCACCTCCGCGGGCCGCCCGACCGCAGCCAACTCGATCAACAAACTTTCGTCATCCGGCCGACCCTCATCCACGAACCCATCTTCACATCCCGCCGACCCCGTCCTCGACACCACCAACCGCGGCAGGAGTAGTGCAGGAATGCCTGCTCGACCACGGACGTGCGCGCACTACAAGTCAAGGACCAACCGGCGCCCCCGGGCTCGGGACACGCAGATCAGGATGGTGTCCCCGGCGGCACGTTCCTCCTGTGAGAGCAGGGAGTCGCGGTGGTCGGGGATGCCGTCGAGGACGGGGGTCTCGCAGGTCCCGCACGTGCCCTCCCGGCACGAGGACAGCACCGGCACCCCCGCCTGCTCGACCGCGCGGAGAATCGACTTGCCCGGCGGGACAGCCAGTCTCCGCCGTGACCGGGCCAGTTCCACCTCGAACGCCGTCTCCTCGCGGTCCCGGCCGGTCACGGCACGCGGGCCGAACCGTTCCACGTGGAGGCTGCCCGGCGGCCAGGCACGACAGTGCTCCTCCACCGCGGCGAGCAACGACTCCGGACCACAGCAGTAGACCGCCGTGCCGGGGCGTGGTCTGCCGAGCAGCCGGTCGAGCTTGAGCCGGCCGGTCTCATCCTGCGGCCGCAGCATCACCCGCTCGCCGTACCACTCGGCGAGGTGCCCGGCGAACGCCATCGACGACCTCGTGCGCGCACCGTAGGCGAGGCACCAGTCCGCGCCGAGGGCGTCGACCTCCGCGATCATCGGGAGGATCGGGGTGATGCCGATGCCGCCGGCGATGAACAGGTACCTGCGCGCGGGGACGAGCGGGAAGTTGTTGCGTGGACCGCGAACGCCGAGCAGGTCGCCCGGCCGCAGTCCGTCGTGCACGAACCGGGAGCCGCCTCGGCCGCGTGGGTTCCGGTGGACGGCCACCTGCAGCACCGACCGGTCCGCCGGGTCGCCGCAGAGTGAGTACGGCCGCACCAAACCGTTGGTCAGCACCAGGTCCACGTGCGCGCCCGGGCGCCACGGCGGCATCTGGTGGCCGTCCGCGTGGCGCAGGGTGAGCCGGACGGCGCCGGTGGCCAGCGGCTCCTTGCGGGCCAGCAGGACCTCGAAGTCGGTCATCGTGTCACCCCGAAACCGAGGTGGACGGCGACCTTGCGCGGGTGGTTGCGTGGCAACGTCTCGCCGTGGCGTGGCGGCCAGCTGTGCACGACCACGTTGAGGCCGCGGGCCAGCTGCGCCATCAACCGCTCCAGGAACTCGCTTACCTCGTCCGTCGTGAACGGTCCTCTGCGGGCCTGGAAGAACACGACGCCCCGCGCCGACACCGCGAACAGCACGTTGACGTCCCCCGCGCCGGGGGCCCAGGCCAGCGACACCGCGTCCGCGTTGCGCAGCCAGGCGGCCGGCGTGTGCGCGACCGGCACCGTCATCGTGATCCGGCCGCGCATGACCTCGAGCAGCCGCGGCTCCGTGATCAGTCCCCAGCGGACCAGGTACTTCCACACGGTCGCCGGGCTGAGCAGCACCCGGAACTCCCGGTTCACCAGCTCGGCGACCGCCTGCCGGGTCCACAGCCAGTGCGGCATGCCGTGCTTGTCCGGCGTGCCGTCGACGATCGTCCGCATGGTCGTGTCCTGCCGCGCCGGCGACAGCGCGAGCTGCTCCCCCGGCCGGCGGCCCCGGCGTTTCGGCCGCAGGGCGTCGTCGCCGAGGCGCTGGTAGGCGGCCACCCACGCGCCGACGGTCTTTCGTGACACGCCGAAGAGCCGCGCGACCTCCGACCGGGACACTCCGGACTCGACGGCCGCGACGGCACGCCGCCGCAGGTCTTCCAACGCCTCGGCGGAGAGGCTACGTGCGTCGCGTGTGGACATATCCAAGCCTTGAACGTTGCTTGATGCGAGGGTCACGTCGGCTATCCCTACGTAAAAGGTTGGTCACGGCCAGTTGAACCGCGCCCGCGGACCGCGTTGATCCCCGCGTCGACGGCCACGAACACGAACAGGCTCGCGCCGAACACCGGCACCACGCGGACGAGGACGGCGAGCGCGGCCAGCACGAGCAGCACCCGGTGCCTGGGCAGCTGCCGCCAGGCCGGCGGCGGCAGCGCGGCCCATTTGCCCTGGTACGGGTTCTTCACCCACCACATGCGGTAGCCGAGCAGGATCAGCACGAGCAGCCCGGCCGCCAGCACCGCGACCACGATCTGGTTCGCGAGCCCGAACAGCGTGCCGGTGTGGAACTCGACGGCCAGCGTCCGCAGCTTCGCGGCGAGCGGGTAGTCCGCCCAGCCGATCCGCTCCGTCACCCGCGCGGTGTACGGGTCGACGGCGACGGCGTCGCGGCCAGGCGTGCGCTCGACCACGGTGTACACGTCGCCGGGGCCCGATGGCGGGGTCACGATCAGCTCGCCGGACAGGCCCGACGCGCTGATCACGCGGTCGATGCCGACGTCCGGGGCGTTCGGGCCCGGCACCGGCACGGGCCTCTCGACGAGGGTGGGCGCATGCAGCGGATCCGTGCTCCGGTCGGCCCGGCCACCCGCGAACTGCGACATGGCGAGCCCGCCGACGGCGACGGCCAGCAGCCCGATCGCCAGCCACAACCCGAGCGGGCCGTGCAGGCCCCGCAGCCGGCTCCAGCCGCGCCCGCGGAACGAGGGCACGAGCAGCTCGCGCACCGTGGGTCGCCGGCGGCGGGACCGGCCGGCGAACAGGAGCACGAGCCCGGCCACGACGATCGCCGGCAGCCAGGACGCGGCCAGCTCGGCGTAGAGCCGGCCGGGCTCGCCGAGGTGGAGGTCGCTGTGCAGTTCGCGAAGCCACGAGTTGGCGGGCAGGAGGTGGCGGGTCGTGGTCAGCTCGCCGCAGAGGTAGTTGGTGTACGGGTCGACGAACACCGACCGGGACTGGCCGGCGCCGAGTCCCGGCACGGACAGGTCCACCCGGGCCGTCCGGTCCACGCCGGCCGGCGTGATCACCGACTCGAGCCGCCCCTCGGGATGCGCGGTGAGTGCCGCCCGGACCTGCTCGGCGACCGGCCGGCGCGCACCGCCGGGGTCGGCGGCGTACAGCTGCGAGTGGTAGAGGTCGTCGTGGATCTGCGGGCTGAACACGTAGACGAGCCCGGTCAGGCACAGCACCAGGAGGAACGGCGCGACCACGAGCCCGGCGACGAAGTGCACCCGTCTCGCCAGCGACCGCAGTGCCGCACCGGCCGGTTCAGTCCGCAACGTCGACGACGCCATAGATCGTCTCCTCAGCGCCATCGGCGGGCCGGACGGTGAGCGCCAGCTCCCACTCCCCGGTGCGCGGGATCATTACCTGGCCGTCGCGTACCGACACCGGCTTTCCCTTGCCACCAGGCGAGTTGAGCACGGCGGTGTAGGAGACCCCGCGTGCCGGCGAGTCGTCACGGGCGAGCACCGTGACGTACACGTGGTTCGCACCGGCGCTGGCCGGCGCGACGGCGAGGTCCACGAACGCCTGCCCGCCGGCGAACGGGATGCGGGCGGGGGCGGACTGCGCCGCCGGCGCGGCCGGTCGGGTCAGTACCACCGCCGCGACGAGGAGCAGGGCGACGCCCCCGGCGGCCAGCCATCGCCGGCGGAGCAGTGCGACGGCGCCCGGCAGCGCCACGAGCGCGACCGCCGCGCCGAGCAGCGCCGGCACCGGTGCCGGCAGGGCCGCGAACGTTCACGTCGCCGCGACGGCGACCGCGCAGCCCAACACCGTGTGACCGGCGAATCAGCCGACTACGACGCCACCACGCCCTCGCGAGGAACACGAGTTGTGCCAGCGCGAACCGGATGTCGTCAGGGCGCCCCAGAGATCGGACCGGCGCCGCAGGATCACGGCACCGGTCCGGTTACTCATCATTGAAAGTGATTTCGACTTCGATCGGGCGGGCGTGCCGCCGAGAACGTCAGTCCAGGGTGCCGTACCCCCAGCACGGCGTCACGCAGTTGTTCGCGTGCTCGGGCCGGGGATCCGGCGTCAGGCTCATCTCGATGGTCAGCAACCGCAGCTCGTACATGATTCCCATGGCGGCGTCGAGTGCCGACGGGTGTCCGGTGAACGTCTTCTGCAGTGCGACGAGAAGATGCCGGAACGACCGGTTGAACTGCTCGGTGAGCGTGCCCGCCTTCGTGCCCTCCGGATAGAACCCGACCTCCGGGTCGGTGATCATCGGGTGTACGCCGGACGGGTCGAACACGACCGGATCGCCGGTGTAGGAATAGCCTTCCGGCGCTGTGCGATCGGGCACCAGCCTGCGGCCGTGCCTGATCTCGGCGAACCGGTAGTAATGCGCCAGGTCGCCCTCGCCGTCACCGTCCTCCGGGCTGGTCGCGGTGCCCTCGCCCTGTTCGACGACGATCTCCAGCGCCCGCGCGGCGGACGCCACGTCGGTGACCGCGAACAGTTGCGACGACGGGTAGAACGGCGCGGTCACCTGTGGCGCGGACGGGGTGGCGAACGCCGGCTCGCCGAGATCCTTGATCTTGTCGATGATCGCGGCGTAGAAGTCGCCGATGGTGACCACGTCGGAGCCTGCGCGGTCGGCGATCGGGTCCTCCGGCTGCTCGATCGCCATGAACAGCTCGGTCTGCGGGATCGACATCGGTCCCAGGTGGACCACCAGGCCGCCCACCGTGCCCATCGGCAGCGGCGACGGGTAGTCCAGCACCGCCTCCTTGCTGTCGAGCACCGGCCGGCCGCCGACCGCGTTGAGCACGTTCGCGGCGATCGTCAGGTGCAGCATCTCCTCGATCACCACCGACCTGACCAGGGCGCCGACGTCGCCGTTCTCGCCGGGCTTGAGGCTGAAGTACGCGGTGAGGTACGGCGGAATGGTGGCCAGCTCCAGCACGACCGCGGCCTGTAGCGACTCGTGCAGCTCGTGCGGGGAGCCGGCCGCCCGCACCGCCTCGAGGTACTTCCTCTCGATCTGGATCACTGCTCGCTCCTTCGAATGGCGCGCAGGTACCTGCGGACGAACTGCGCCTTGGAGTCGGTCGGGTCGACGGCGTCGTCCTCCGGGACCGGCGCCGGTGCGGCCGGTCTGGCGGCGGGCGCTGGCGGGGGCGGGGTGCCCAGCGGCAGGTCGGGCAGCGCGAGCCAGCGCAGGATCATCCGGCGCTTGGCGCGCGACAGGTCCCTGGTGACCGGCATGTAGTTGGGGTCGCCGACGTCCCGGGAGAAGGCGAACTGCAGGATCCCGCGGTGGTGCCGCACGTCCTCGTACCGGTCGAGCCGCACGAGGCGTTTGTTCATGATCGGATACAGGTTGGCGTACTGCGTGAAGATCGGCCGGATGTCGTCGTACCAGGTCGGACAGTCCGGGATCTCGAAGTGGTCGAAGACCAGCGCGGCGATCGGTTCGAGCGGATTGTGCCGCAGCCCGGCCAGGTCGACACCGCCGATGCCCAGCTGCATCAGGTAGATCTGGCCGTCGAGGTAGCCGCGCGGGGTTTCCGGGTCCGAGCAGCGCACCTGCAGGGTGGTCTGCCCGTCCAACCCGGTCGGGCGCGGCGGCTGGATCGCGAACGCGGCCGGCGGCGTGCCGACGACCGGTTCGAAACCCGAGTCGATCGGCGGCAGCAACTCCGGCAGCACCTCGGCCCGGTGGACCGGACTGCCGTACCGCATCACGTACACCGTGGTGGACAGGGTGCCGCCCGCCTCGACACGGTGGATGTGTTCATCGGCCCGCACGTGCCAGCCGTTCAGGGTCTCCCGCACCACCACGGTGTGGCCGTTGTCGTCGCGTCGCAGCAACGCGAGCGGGCGGGACCTGATGTCGACGTGGCGGGGGACCCGGACGCTGGCGATGCCCGAGGTGTCGAGCAGCCAGCCGGCGGCGCGGTAGGGCAGCGGCTCGCCGAGGCCGACGAACCCGGTGCCCTCGGCGAGGGTGGCACCCTGGTCGGCGGCGTCGTCCAGCAACACACCGAGCCGCAGTTCGCCCTGGTCGATGACGCTGCCCTTGTCGTCGAGGATCGGCATCGCGTTGGCGAGGTCGACCACGAGGCGGTCGTCGTGGACCACGCCGTCGAAGTAGTTGATGCCCGCGGTGTTCAGGCCCTGCTCGGTCACGATCGGCGCGAACCGCCTGCCCGTCAGGAACCGGTGCGGCTCCCGGGGACGGTACGGACCGATGGCGCCGACGACACCGCCGAAGGCGAACTGCGCGGCGGACTTGTCGGCGTTGAAGAACGCGAACGTGGTCAGGCGGATCGACAGCTTGCCGGCGGTCGTCGACGCTCGCAACCGGTCTGCGAACGGGGACACTCCCGGCTTCGCCCACCGCAGGTTCTGCAGCACGGACTGGAACCGCGCGGTCGCCCTGGCGGCCTGATCGCCGATCGGTGGCGGGAACCAGAGGTCGCGGAACGAGGCCGGTTCGAAATCGCCCGCCACGATCGTCGTGTCACCCGCGCGGAGTTCGATCCGCAGGCCCCACAATGCGGAGGAGAGCTGCCACTGAGTGTCGAGATCGACGATCTTGGCGCCCACCCGGTCGGTCGAGCCGCCGATCACCGCGGTCAGGACCGGGTCGTCGTCGTGGTCCGATCCCCCGGCGTCGGCTATGCCCCGCACCTTGCAGTTCAGCAGCCGGAACGCGCCGCTGCCGTCCGGGTTCCACGACAGCGGCGACGTGTCCGCGTCGAATGTCTCGATGTCATAGTTCGCCACGATGTTGTTGACCGTCGACACGTCCGCCTGGAATTCTCCGTCGAAGATCAATCGTGGTAGATCCAGATAGCTCACGCTACCGTCCCCCAATTCTCGGATGCCCCCGACCCGATGTTCTACCAACGCTACGCGGTTTTCCGGCGTAGCGGACGCGCGATTGTTATTCCCGCATCTGAACGGAACGTGACCGAACGAACGCGAATTGTCGAAAAGGTGGGCACCTATTTCGGCGCCCGGACAAAAGGGTCCGCGGAGGTTACCCCGCCACTTCACCCCGCACCGACGGGAACCGGCGCAGGGTCGGGCTGCACAGCGAGCCGAGTGCGACGGCACCCAGACACGCGGCGCACAGCAGGAGGCTGGTCGGACCGCTGCCGCTGTCGGCCATCAGCAGGCCACCGATCGTCGGGCCGAGCGCGCCGGCGCCACCCGTGACGAGACCGACGATGCCGCTGAGCCGGCCGCGAAGCTCGTCGGGAGTGACCATCATCTGGTATGTCATGATCGCGGTGACGGTCACCGGGACGAAGAACGACGTCGCACCGAGCACGACACCGAACGGGATACCGGCGGGCACGGCCGCCATCAACGCGGTCAGACCGGCCGCCACGAACGAGAACCCGATGACGATGACCCGGGAGGGCACCGCCTCGTAGAGCCGGGACGCGACGGAGGCGCCCAGGATCCCGCCCGCGCCGAAGAACGCCATCATGAAGCCGATCTCCGTGGAACTCACGTCGGACTGGCTCGACCCGGAGATGATGACGACGATCAACGCGCTGAACACCAACTGGGTGAACACCAGCCACGCCAGGGTGCTTCTGATGACCTTGTGTCCCAGCACCCAGCGGAAGCCGCCGCGCACGTCCTCTCCGATGGCGCCGGACGGGGTGTCCGCGCGGGACGGCCGGGGCAGTCGCAGGAACACCAGTGCGAGGCACGACCCCGCCTGCGCGACCGCGATGATCGCGAACGGCAGCATCGGGTGCACCGCGAACACGACACCGGCCGCGGCCGGCCCGAGCAGGTGCGCGATGTAGGGGCGGGCCGTGTTGCGGGCGACCGCCTCCGACAGCTGTTCGGCCGGGACGATCCCCGGCAGCGCGGCGTCTTCCGCCGGTTCGAACGCCGAGACGAGCACGCCCTCGAGCGCGGCGACGATCAGTACGTGCGGGAGGGAGAACTCGCCGGCGAGCGCGGCGGCCATCAGGCTCGTGATCGCCAGGGCTCGCAACGCCTGACAGGTGAGCATGATCCGGCGGCGGTCCAGCCGGTCCGCGACCACACCGGCCGGCACGTTGGCGACCATGCGGGCGACCGCGATCACCGAGGCCGCCACCCCGACCTGCAGGGCGGAACCGGTGTTCGCGAGAATCAGCAGTGGAATGGCGATGGAGATCATCGAACTGGCCAGCTGCGAGATCAGCTGGCTGGTCCAGAGGATGTTGTAGTTCCGGTTGCGGGAAAGCGGCACCGGCGCCGTCTTCTCGTCGTCCACACCGGACCCGAGATCCGCTGTCGTCATGAGGTTCACCTGCTCCTACGGGCCAGCCGGCCGGAGACCTGAAGCAGGTCCACACGGCCGGAACTCGAGTCACGGACAAAGCGCCCGACATACGCCATCCGACCGCCGTCGCATTCCCGCATCGTGAAACGCAGGTCGTCGAAACAGGTCAGCTTCGAATGCGCGACGCCGTCGACCATCAGGTACAGCTCGCCGTCGGGTTCGACCGCGATGTCGAACTCGGTGGTGCCGTTGCGGTATTTCCCCGCGCAGTCCGCGGAACCGGTCGACGGCGGTCCGGCGTCGGGGACCGACGTCAGCGAACAGCTGCCGACGTCGATGCCCTCGGCACGCAGCCGGGTGACCAGGTCGTCCCACATCGCCAGACCGGTGTTCGCGTTGGTGGTCAGGGCGAGCACCGTGCCGCTGTCCGGTTCGAACCGCAGGTGACACGACGTGCCGGTCCCGGTGCCGTCATGCCCGAACCACGTTCGCGCGCCGTGCCGGTAGGCCGACCAGCCGGGGGTCCAGTCGTCGGCGATTCCGGCCGGACCGACGGCCAGGCCGACGGTCCGACGCATCTCCGACGCGGTCTCGGAGGCCAGCAGGTCCGGCAACGCGGAGTCGCCGACATGCAGGCGACCGAACGTCACCAGGTCGGCGGCGCTGAGTGCCAGCGCGCCGGCCGGTTCCTCCACCTCGGGCAGGTTCTGCTCGTCGATGACCCGCACCGTCGTCGCGACGGTGTGGCCGGGGACGGCCGGACGAGGGGACTCGCCGACCACGAACGCGGGCGTGATTCCCAGGGGACGCAACAGGATCGTCTCGACGGCCTCCGCCCATCGCATGCCGGTGACGGCCTCGACGAGGTGGCCCGCCAGCACGTAACCCGCGTTGGAGTAGGAGAACACCGCCCCCGGCGGGTGCACCAGGTCGGCTTCGCGGCAGTGCCGCGACACCCAGCGGGCGCGGCTGACCGGACGATCGGTGTCCACTGTGGACATCAGGCCACCGGCGTGGCTCAGCACGTGCCGCAGGGTCAGCCGGGGATCGGCCGCGGCGCCCAGCTCGGGCAGGTACCGGGCAAGCGGCGCGTCCAGCTCGACGTCGCCGTCCGCGACCAGCATCATCGCCATCGTCGCCGTGAACGGCTTGGTGAGGGAGCCGAGCGGGAAGGCCGACCCGGGGGTGACCGGTCCGCCCATGCCGTGGGCCTGCTCCCCCACCTCGGCGGTGACGGTGCTGTTCTCCCTGCGCAGAGCCAACTGCGCGCCCGGCACCCGGTGCTCGGCAGCCAGCTCGGCCAGCAGCGCGTCGATCCGGTCGGCGTTCACGGACGATCACCACCGACGTGGCGGGTGATCGCCCTCAGCCCGGCGAGGAAGTCCTCGGCCAGCCGGGTGATCGTCGCGCGGTCGTGCACGTCGGCCGAGTAGTTGCAGTCCAGCTCCAGCCTGCCGGCCCGCACGCCGCCGACGACCGACAGCAGGTGCGACGAGCGTTCCCCGGGCGCCTGCGACCGGCCGATCGGGTCGTGGAACCGTTGGTACAGCACGGAGTCCGTGACGTTCATGGCCTGGTCGACCTGGCCGTGGTAGTTGAACACGATGTCCGGCATCGGCTGCCCCGCCAGCGCCGCGCCCGGCGTCCCCGCCGGGCTGAGGTGGCGCAGCGCGCCGTAGCCGAGACCGTTGCCGGGGATGGCAGCGAGTTGGCGGCGCACCGACCTGGCCAGCGTGCGCCAGTCGTCCTCGCCGGCGGGCACGGTCAGCGCGACCGGGTAGACGGTGGTGAACCAGCCGGTGGTGCGGGTCAGGTCGACGTCGTCGAACAGTGCCTCCCGGCCGTGGCCCTCCACGTCGATCAGCACCTGGTCGCGCCCGGTCCACCGGGTCAACGCCCACGCCAGGCCGCTGAGCAGCAGGTCGTTGACCCTGGTGCGAAACACCGACGGCGCCTGGCGCAGCAGCAGGTCGGTCTCGTCCTCGCCGAGCGAGATCGACACTCTCTCGGTCGAGCCGATCAGCGCCGGGCCGGCGCCGTCGACCGGCAGCGGTTCGGCGGGCGGCAGCCCGGTCCAGTACGCCACCTCCTCGTCGAGCGCGCCGGACGCGACGTGCTCGACCAGCCGGTGCGACCACTGCCGCAGCGACGAGGTCTTCGTGCTGAGACTCGCCGGCACACCGTCGATCGCGTGACCGTAGGCGGTCGCCAGGTCGTCGATCAGGATCTGCCAGGAGACGCCGTCGACCACCAGGTGGTGCACGGTGACGAACAGGAACGGCGACTGCCCGGCGCCGACGTCGAACAGCAGAGCCTTGACGAGCGGTCCGGTCGCCAGGTCGAACCCGGCGTCCGCCTCGGCGGCCAGTCTGTCCATCGCCGACCGCTGGTCCCGCTCGGGCACGGTGGACAGGTCGTGCACGGTCAGGATCTCGGCCGGTGCGAACGGCGCGTTGTACTGGCGCCAGACGCCGTCGCGGTGCTCGAACCGCATGCGCAGCGCGTCGTGGTGGCCCAGCAGCGTGTCGAACGCCGTTCGCAGTGCCTTGTCGTCGAGGTCCGGGGTCAGCTCGACCAGGACGGACTGGGTGAAGTGGTGCGGCGAGGCCGGTTCCCCGTAGAGGAACTCGTGCTGAACGGGGGTCAGCGGGACCTCGCCGGTCACCTCGTCCTGCTCGGCGGCGTTCTCCTCCCCGGCCCGCACGACCGTCGCCAACTGCTCGACGGTCTGGTGCAGGAACAGGTCCTTCGCCGTGACGTGCAGCCCGGCCTGCCTGAGCTTGAAGACCAGGTGGAGGCTCAGTACGGAGTCGCCGCCCAGGTCGAAGAAGTTGTCGCGGATCCCCACCCGGCCGCTGTCCAGCCCGAGCACCTCGGCCCACAGCGCCACGAGTCGCCGTTCGACCTCGCTGCCCGGCGCGACGTGCTCGCCGAGGCCGAGGTCGGCATGGCTTGGCGCGGGCAGCGCGCGGCGGTCGACCGTGCCGCTCGGCGTCATCGGCAGTTCGGTGAGCGGCACTATCGCCGACGGCACGGCGTAGCCGGGCAGCCGTTCGGCCAGGAATGCCCGCAGCTCACCGGCATCCGTCGTGGCGCCGGGGATCGGCACCACGTAGCCGGCCAGCCGGACACGGTTCGCATCATCGCGCCACGTGCTCGCCGCGGCCAGCGCGACCCGCGGATGGGCCACCAGCGCGGCCTCGATCTGGGCCGGCTCGACCCGGAACCCGCGGATCTGCAACTGGTCGTCGTCGCGGGCCAGGAACTCCAGCGTGCCGTCGGCACGCCAGCGCCCCAGGTCGCCGGTCCGGTACATTCGGCCGCCGGGCGCCGCGAACGGGTCGTCCACGAACCGTTCCGCTGTCAGGTCGGGGCGGTGCCAGTACCCGCGGGCCACACAGTCACCGCCGACGTACAGCTCTCCCGTGACGCCGACCGGCACCAGCCGCCGGTGCTCGTCGAGCACGTAGACCGCGGTGTTGTCCAGCGGTTCGCCGATCGGCACCAGCGCCGTGTCGCCGACCGACCCGGCACGCGCGTGGAACGCGGTGGCGTCGACTGTCGTCTCGGTCGCGCCGTAGGCGTTGTAGACGCCGGTGTCCGGGCCGAGCCGCCGGATGATCTCCGCGCAGTCCGACGATCGCCAGCCCTCGGAACCGACCAGCAGCAACCGGAGCGTCGCCAGACCCCCTCGGTGTTCGTGTTCGCGGGCCAGGGCCTTCGCCAGGCCCGGCACGGTGACCATCAGCTGCGCCCGGGACGCGGCGGCGAGGTCCAACAGGGCCGTCGGATCCGTCAGCGTCTCCGGCGGGCAGATCACCATCGCGCCGCCGAACATCGCGGACAGCAGGAAGTCGCCGAAGAAGAGGTCGACGCCGAACGGCGACACGGACAGGCAGCGCGGGCGGAGCTCGGTCAGCCCGTACCTGCTGTCCCAGGCCCGCATGATGTGGTGCACGTTGCGGTGCTCGATCATCACGCCCTTCGGGCGGCCGGTCGAACCCGACGTGTAGACCACGTAGGCCAGGTCGCCGGGCGTCACCGCGGTCCGCGGTGGCGTGACGGGACCGCCGTTCGCGTTGCCCCGCAGGCTTTCCAGGTCGATGACGGTCGCGTCGGTGGCGGGCACCCGGTCCCACAGCCGCGCCGAGGTGATCACCAGCGGCACGCCCGCCTCGTCGACCAGCTCGCTCAGCGTCCGCGCCGGGTACTCCGGGTCGAGCGGCAGGAACGCGCCGCCCGCCGTCAGCACCGCCAGCAACGTGGTCATCGCGTCGGCGTCGCGCTCGAGGCAGACACCGACGAGCGTGCCGGGGCCGACGCCCAGGTCCACCAGCCGGTGCGCGAGCCGGTTGGCGCGGGCCTCCAGTTCCGCGAACGTGAGTTCGGTCCGGCCGTCGCGCACCGCGACCGCGTCCGGCGTGGCGCGAACACGGTCCGCGAACAGCTCGTGCACGCACCGGACGTCGTCGTGCTCGACCTTCGAACCGTTCCAGCCGAGCAGCAGGGCGCGCTCGTCGGCGTGGAGCAGCGTCGCCACCGGCGCCGCCGGGTCGGTCGCGACCGCGTCGAGCAGGGTGGCCAGGTACCGGGCCATCCGTTCCGCGGTGCCCTTCTCGAACAGGGCGGTGCTGTAGCTGACCGCGGCCACCAGCCTGCCGTCGTGCTCGGCGAAGTCGAAGCCGAGGTCGTAGGCGGCGTCCGCGCCACCCAGCGACAGCTCCTCGGTGGACAGTCCGGCGAACTCGACGCTCCCCGGCCGGTCGATGCCCATCGACACCATGACCTCGGCCAGCGGGTTACGGCTCGGCTCGCGTTCCGGGCGCAGCTCGTCGACCAGGCGGTCGAACGGCACGCTGTCGTGCTCGAACGCGCCGAGCACCGTCGACCGGACCTCGGCCAGCAACTCCGTGAACGGCCGGGCGATGTCCACCGTGGTGCGAAGGACGACCGTGTTGACGAAGAAGCCGACCAGTCGTTCCAACTCGGCGCGGTCGCGGCCGGAGGTCACGGTGCCGACCGCGATGTCCGCCTGCCCGCAGTAGCGTGCGAGCAGCACCTTGACGGCCGCGACGAGCACCATGTAGAGCGAGGCGTTGTGCCTGCCGGCCAACGCTTTCAGACCGTCGAGCACGGTGGGCGGGATGTCGGACACGATGCCGTCGGCCCGCGCCACCCGGACCGACGGACGCGGCCGGTCGGTCGGCAGGTTCAGCGGCGAGATACCGTCGAGCCGGTCCTGCCAGTACGCGAGGTCGTCGTTCGACGCGGCACTCGAACGCCTTTCGCGCTGCCACACCGCGTAGTCCGCGTAGCGCACCGGCAGCGGCGGCAGATCGGCCGGCCGGCCGCGCACCGCGGCGGTGTAGCAGGCGGCCAGGTCGGTCGCCAGCACGCCGGACGACCAGCCGTCGGTGACGATGTGGTGCATCACCAGTGCCAGCACGTGGTCCTGCTCGTCGAGCCGGACCAGCAGCGGCCGCAGCGCGGGCGCCGTCCGCAGGTCGAACGGCCGGTCCGCCTCCCGGCGCACTTCATTGTGTAGCGCGGCCTCCCGCTCGTTCACGGCCGGTAGGGACAGGTCGACGAACCGGGCTCGTACGTCGGCAGGCGGCAGGATCCGCTGTGCGCCGGCGCCCGCCACGGTGTCGAACGTCGTGCGCAGTGCCTCGTGGCGGGTGACCAGCCCGGTCAGCGCCGTGTTCAGCGCGTCGACGTCCAGCGCACCACGCAGGCGCAGCCCGAACACCGTGTTGTACTCGGCGCTCGCGGCGAACTCGTGGTGGAACCACAGGCGCTGCTGGGCGAACGACAGCGGCAGCGGCCCGTCGCCCGCCACGCGCGGGATCGTCTCCTCCGTGGACCGGTTGGCCGGTCCGGCTTCGCCGGCGGTCAGCGCCCGGGCGAGGTCGTGGATCGTCGGTGTCTCGAACAGCACGCGGGGCGACACGGACACGCCGAGACGTGCCCGCACGCGGGAGATCACCAGGATTCCGACGATCGAGTCACCGCCTAGCTCGAAGAAGCTGTCCTCGACGCCGACGCGGTCCACCTCGAGGTCGAGCACCTCGGCCCAGATCTCGGCCAGCACGCGCTCGACCGGTGTGCTCGGCGCACGCCGGTCGACCACCGGCGCCGCCACCGAACCGGGATCGGGCAGGGCCTGCCGGTCCACCTTTCCGTTGGCGTTCAGCGGCATCGTGCCCAACGTGACGAACTCCGACGGCACCAGGTAGCCGGGCACCCGCTCGATGAGGAACGCACGCAGCTCCGCGCCGCTCGGGGCGCCGACCACGTACGCCACCAGCCGCCGGTCGCCGGGACGGTCCTCGCGGACGATCACGCTGACCTGCTCGACCCCGGGGCACCTCGAGAGCACGCTCTCGATCTCGCCGAGCTCGACCCGGAACCCGCGGACCTTGACCTGGTGGTCGGTGCGGCCCAGGTACCGCAGCTCGCCCTCCGCGGTCCAGCTCGCGCGATCGCCGGTGCGGTACATCCGGCGCCCGGTGTCGAACGGGTCGGCGACGAATCGCGCGGCCGTCAGGTCCACCCGGTCGTGGTATCCGCGCGCCAGCTGGACTCCCGCGAGGTACAGCTCCCCGGGCACCCCGGCCGGGACCGGCCGCAGGTACTCGTCGAGCACGTAGGCGCGGGTGTTCCACACCGGCACGCCGATCGGTGCCGGCCCAGCGCCGGGCCGGACCCTGTGGTGCGTCACGTCCACCGCGGTCTCGGTGGGGCCGTAGATGTTCGACAGCTCGACGTCGAGCAGCCCGAACAGCTTGTCCCGCAACGGCTCCGGCAACGGCTCGCCGCCGGAGAAGACCTGCCGCAGCGCCGTGCACCCGGCGGCGGCCGGCTGGTCGAGGAACGCCCGCAGCAGCGGCGGCACGAAGTGAACGGTCGTGACGCGCTCGTCGCGGACCAGCCCGGCCAGGTACTCCGGGTCCTGCTGGCCGTCGGGCCTGGCGACCACGAGCGCAGCGCCGGCGATGAGCGGACCGAAGATCTCCCACACGGACACGTCGAAGGTGTACGGCGTCTTGTGCAGCACCCGGTCACCCGGGCCGACCGGGTAGTCGGCCTGCATCCACAGCAACCGGTTCACGATGGCCTCGTGCTCGACGAGCACCGCCTTGGGCAGGCCGGTCGACCCCGACGTGTACATCGCGTACGCCAGGTTCTTCGGGTGCACGACGACTTCCGGCGGCGTCACGGGCTGGGCCGACACGTCGCCGTCGACGTCGACCAGTCGCACCGGGCTGTCCGGCAGGCGTTCGCGAAGGTGGTCCTGAACCAGCACCAGCGGGCAGCCGGCGTCGCGGACCACGAACCCGAGCCGCTGCTCGGGGAGGGCGGGATCGAGCGGCAGGTAGGCGGCGCCCGCCTTGAGAACCGCCAGCAGTGCCACCATCATCTCGATGCCACGCTCGACGCAGACACCCACCAGCACGTCCGGTCCGGCGCCGGACGACACGAGGTGGTGCGCGAGCCGGTTGGCCCGCGCGTCCAGTTCGGCGTAGCTGACGTCGCTGCCGTCGATCACCAGGGCGGTGGCGTCCGGCGTGCGGTTCACCTGCGCGGTGAACAGGTCCGCGACCGACCGTCCGGCCGGGTGGTCCACGGTGGTGTCGTTCCACTCGACCAGCACCCGTTCCCGCTCGGCGCCGGTGAGCAGCGGCAGGTCCGCGACCGTCTCGGCGGCGCCGGTGGACAGGGCGCCCAGCAGCGTCGTCAGCAGGCCGGCCAGCCCGTCGATGGTGTCGTCGTCGAACAGGCCCGGGTCGTAGCCCAGCGTCAGGTGCAGCGCGTCCTCGGTGTAGGCGTTGAGGATCAGCGGGTAGTTGGTGTGCTCGTCGCCGACGAACTCCCCCAGCGCCAACCCGTGGCGCCGCGCGGCGTCCGGGTCGTACGGGTAGTTCTTGAACACCACGATGCTGTCGAACAGGTTGCTGCCGCCGGGGACGTCGCTCCAGCCCTGCACCTGCGCCAGCGACACGAACCCGTACTGCTGGGCGTCGACCTGGGTTCGCTGGATCTCCCGCAACCACGGCGCCAGACGGTGTTCGCCGGCGACGTCGACGCGGACCGGCAGGGTGTTGACGAACAGGCCGACGATGCCGGCGGAGCCGGGCAGGTCCTCGGGGCGGCCGAACACGGTCGCGCCGAGGCACACGTCGCGTTCGCCGCTGTACTGCCCGAGCAGCACCGACCAGGCGCCGAGCACCAGCGTGTTCACCGTGACATGGGCGTTCCTGGCGTAGGCGGACAGGTCGCGGGACTGCTCGACGGACAGCCTCAGGTCGAGCTTGCGGGAGGACTGGGCCTCGTGCGCGCCGCGCCCGGCGGGTTCGGTCGGCAGCGGGGTCGGCGCCGGGAAACCCGCCAGGGCACCGCGCCAGTGGGCTTTCGCGGCCTCGCGGTCCTGACCGGCGAGCCACTCGACGTAGTCACGGTACGGGCGGCGGGCCGCGGGGGTGCTCGTCGCGATGCCGCGCAGCCGCGCGTGGTGCTCGAAGACCTCCTGCAGCACCGCGGAGAAGCTCCACCCGTCCAGCATCATGTGGTGCGAGCTGATCATCAGCTGGACGCTGGTGTCGGTCAGCCGCACCACGCCCAGCCGCAGCAGTGGCGCCGTGGTGAGGTCCAGGTTCTCCTTCCGGTACGTCTCCCACAGCCGGCGGGTCTCCTCCTGCCTGGCCGGTTCGGACAGGCCACGGAGGTCGTGGCGGGTGACGGGCACGCGGACGTCGCGGTGCACGACCTGCAGCGGTGCCGAGACGTTCTCCCACACCACGGCGCTGCGCAGGATCGGCGTGCGGTCCACCGTGAGCCGCCACGCCTCGACCAGCGCGTCCAGGTCGGTGACGCCGTCGAGGGTGAGCCCGAAGTGGCTGACGTAGGTGTCGCGGTCGTTCTCGGCCAGGGAGTGGAACAGCAGTCCGCTCTGCATGGGGGTGAGCGGGTAGATGTCCTCGACGTCCCGGCCGTCCCCGACCAGTCGATCCACAGTGGACTGATCGAGGTCGGCGAGCGGGAAGTCCGATGGGGTGGCGCCGCCCGAACCCGGTTCGGCGCAGTGCTCGACGATCCGGTCCAGTGCGGTGACGAGCCGGTCGGCGAGCCCGGCGACGGTTTCCTCGCGGTGCAGGTTCGCCGAGTAGGCGAGCTGGAACTCCAGTTCGTCGTCCCGGACCATCGCGTTGATCTCGATCAGCGCCGGACGCCGCTGCGCGGGAGCGCGGTCGGTGCCGGGGTTGGCGCACCAGCCGGCGTACAGGCCACCCGCCTGCGCGGAGCTGGTCTCGATCCGGCCGAGGTAGTTGAACACCACCTGCGGGCGTGCGTGCCCCGGGTCGTCCGGGCGACGCAGGGCGCCGTGGCTCAAACCATTGCGGGGCACCGCACGCAGCTGTTCCTTGACCGACTTCAGGATGGTTCCCCAATCCTCGGCCGGGTCGACGTCGAGCACGACGGGGTAGTGCGTGGTGAACCAGCCGACCGTGCGGCTCAGGTCGAGGTCGGCGAACAGCTCCTCGCGACCGTGGCCCTCCATCTCGACGGCGACCCGGTCCCCGCCGGTCCAGTCGGCCAACACGGCGCTCAGTGCGCTGAGCAACACGTCGTTGATCTTCGTGCGGTACAGCTCGGGTACCCGCTGCGACAGGGCCTTCGTGCGGTGCGCGTCCATCCGGACCGACACGGTCCGCATTGTCTCGACGGTGTTCTCCCCCGCCCCGTCGACGGGCAGCGCGGGCGCCAGTGCCGCGGCCTGCTCGACGCGGCGCCAGTGGTCGAGGTCGTCGTCGAGGTTGCCCGCCGCCACGTGCTCGTCGAGGCGGCGGGCCCAGGTCTGGAAGGAGCTCGTCCGCGGGCCGAGGTCGATCTCCTGTCCCTGGCTCGCCTGGCAGTGGGCCGTGTCCAGATCGGACAGCAGGATGCGCCAGGACACTCCGTCGACCACCAGGTGGTGGACGGTGAGGAACAGCCGGGGCGCCCGGCCAGCACCGAGGGTGAAGAGCCGGGCCCGCAGCAGCGGGCCGGTGTCGAGCCGGAAGTCCGACTGCGCCTCGTGGATTGCCTGGCGCATCAGGGTGTCCTGCTCGTCCGCCGGGGCTGTGGTCAGGTCGACGTGGCGCAACACGTCGCCCGCCGCGGCGCCCGGGTGGTGCTGGCGCCAGCGGCCGTCGACCTGCGCGAACCGCAGGCCGAGCGCGTCGTGGCGGGCCAGCACCGCGGTGAGCGCGGCCCGCAGTGCGCCCACGTCGGGCTCGCCGGTCAGCTCGAGGAAGACCGACTGGTTGAACGTGCTCAGGCTGTCGGTCAGCTCGGCGAAGCACCACCGCTGGATCGGGGTCAGCGGTACGTCGCCGCCGGTCTGCTCGTGCTCCTCGCCCGGCTCGTCGGCCACCATGATCTCGGCCGCCAGCGCGCCGATGGTCTGCACCCGGAACAGCTGCTTGGAGGTCATCTTCAGGCCGGCGCGTCCGGCCTGCCACACCACGAGGATCGACTGGATCGAGTCGCCGCCGAGCTCGAAGAAGTTGTCGTCGACGCCGAGCCGGTCGACGTCGACGGCCAGCACGTCCGCCCAGATGGCGGCGAGCGTGCGTTCGATGTCGGTGCGGGGCGCCACCCGGGCGCCGTCGGTGCCGCCCTGGTAGGACGGCGCGGGCAGGGCCGCCCGGTCGACCTTTCCGCTGGCGGCCAGCGGAAGCGTGGTCATCGGCACGAACGCGGCGGGCACCATGTACTCCGGCGTCCGCCGCCCCACGTGGTCGCGCAGGTCGTCCTCGGTCGGCGCGGCGCCGTCCTCGGCGACCACATACGCCACGAGGCGCCGGTCACCCGGGCGGTCCTCGCGGACGGTCACCGCGACCTGCGCGACCGCCGGGTGCGCGGCCACCGCGGCCTCGACCTCGCCGAGCTCGATGCGGTAGCCCCGGATCTTGACCTGGTCGTCGCCGCGGCCCAGGTACTCCAGGTTTCCGTCCCGGCCCCAGCGGACGAGGTCACCGGTGCGGTACATGCGTTCGCCGGGCACACCGAACGGGGAGGCGACGAACCGCTGCGCGGTCAGCTCGGGGCGGTGGTGATAGCCCCGCGCGAGCTGCGGGCCGAACAGGTACAGCTCGCCGACCGCGCCCCTCGGCACCCGCCGCAGATAGCGGTCCAGCACGGCGATCCTGTTCCCGCCCATGGCCTTGCCGATCGACACCGCGCCCTGGGCGAGCGGCGCTCCCGGCTCGGCGCGGAACGCCACGCAGCCGACGGTGGCCTCGGTCGGACCGTACTCGTTGGTCACCCCGACGTCCGGGTGGCGGTCGCGCCACGACCGGAGGCCGTCGGAGAACAGGGCCTCGCCGCCGATCACGAGGTCCGTCGCGGGTGAGAGCTCGTCCGGCAGGGTCAGCAGGATGGCCAGGTGCGCGGGTGTCACCTTCGCGAACGACGGTCGCCGCCAGCCCGCCGGCAGTGTGGTCGTGCCGCCGTCCAGGTCGCCGACGACGATCCGGCCGCCCGCGACCAGCGGGCCCCACAGGGTGGTGACGGTCAGGTCGAAGGAGATCGATGAGTGCAGCAGCGAGACACCGGCCAGGCCCGGATAGTCGCGAACGCAGTTCGCGAGGTACGCGGCGAGCTGACGGCGCTCGATCATGACGCCCTTGGGCACGCCGGTCGAGCCGGACGTGTAGATCGCGTACGCGAGGTTCGCCGGACCGGTCCGGCGGGCCGGCGCGGTGGTGGGGTGGGTGGCGATCTCGGGCCGGTCCCCGTCGACGGACACGACGTGCGCCGAGGTGAGGGGAAGTTCGGTGCGGAGGGCTTCCTGGGTCAGCAACACCGTGACACCGGCGTCGGCCAGCACGAACCGCAGCCGGTCGGCCGGGTCGCTCGGCGCGAGCGGCACGTAGCAGCCACCGGCCTTCAGCACGCCCAGCATCGCGACGAGCAGGTCGATCCCGCGGTCGGCGAGCACGGCCACCATCGCGTCCGGTCCGACACCGTGCTCGGCGAGATGGTGGGCGAGCTGGTTGGCACGGTTGTCCAGCTGCCGGTAGGTGATCACGTCCGTGCCGGCCTCGACGGCCACCGCGTCCGGTGCGTGCCGGACCCGCTCGGCGAACAGGTCCAGCACGTCCGGCGCCGCGGGCGGCGGAGCCGCTGCCCAGCCGTCGGCCAGCGATGCCGGTTCGGCCTGGACCTGGAGTGTCGACAGTGGACGGACCGGGTTCGACACGACGTCGCCCAGCAGGTGGGCGAGGTCGCGGCCCATCCGCTCGATGGTGTCGACCGTGAACAGGTCGGTGCTGTACTCGAAGTAGCCGACCAGGCCGCCGGCCCGCTCCTCGAAGTCGAGCGTGACGTCCATCTTCGCGATCACCGCGGGCGGGCGGAGCTCCTCGACCCGCAGGCCCGGCAGGTCGAACCCGCCCTCGTCGGCGTTGTGCAGGTTGACCATCACCTGCACGAGCGGCGGGCGGCTCGGGTCCCGCTCCGGGTGCAGCGCCTCGACCAGCCGCAGGAACGGCACCTCGTCGTTGGCGAACGCGTCGAGCGCGGTCGACCGGACGGTGCCGAGGTGCTCGGCGAACGACCGGGACTCGTCCACGTCGCACCGCATCACGACGGTGTTGACGAAGAAGCCGATCAGGTTCTCCAACTCCGGCCGGTGCCGCCCGGAGGTCGACGTGCCGACCGCGATGTCGCGCTGACCGGAGTAGCGGGCGAACAGGATCTGCGCGGCGGCGACCAGCACCATGTAGAGCGTGGTCCCGTGCTCGCGGCCGATCAGCCTGAGGCGCGAGCACACCGTCTCGGGGATCGTGAACGTGTGCACCGCGCCGGCCGAGGTACGCACGGGCGGGCGCGGCGAGTCGGTCGGGAGCTCCAGCGGCGACAGGCGGTCCAGCCGCGTGCGCCAGTAGGCGAGCTGCGTGTCCAGATCGCCGTTCGCGAGCCGGTCACGTTGCCAGCACGCGAAGTCCGCGTACTGCACGGACAGTTCCGGCAGCCCGGCGTCGTGCCCGGCCACCGCGGCGGCGTACAGGGCGTTGATCTCGCCGGTGAGCACACCCATCGACCAGCCGTCGCAGACGATGTGGTGCAAGCTGAGCACCAGCACGTGCTCCTGCCGGTCCAGGCGCACCACCTTTGCGCGGAACAGGGGGCCTCGCCGCAGGTCGAACGGACGTTCCACCTCCGCCGCGAGCACGCGGTCCACCGCGGCCGGGCGTTCGGTCGCCGGCAGGCCGGACAGGTCCTCGACGGCCACCTCGACCGGCTCGTCCGCCACGTGCACCACCTGCACGCCGCGTCCGTCGACCGAGTCGAACGTCGTGCGCAGCGACTCGTGCCGCGCGACCAGCCCGGCGACCGCGTGCCGCAGCGCGGCAAGGTCCAGCCTTCCGCGCAGCCGCACGGCCTGCACGACGTTGTAGTCCACGCCATCCGGCTCGAAGTCGTAGGCGAACCACAGCCGCTGCTGCGCCGGCGACAGCGGCATCGCCCCGTCGCGGGGGGCTCGGGGGATGCCGCTGTCGCCCTCGGCCTCGGCCGCGGCACCCGCCAGCCGCTGCCGAAGCAGGTCCTGAAGGTGTTGGGGCAGAGCCGTCGTACGGTCGTCCCGCGAGAATGTGCTCATCGCTCTCTTCCACTCGGATTCGGCGGGTGGTGTCGACTCAGGAGTTCCCGTCACGAGGTCATGCCTTCGTGCATGGCCTCGATCTCCGCCAGGATCCGTTCCTGGACGAGAACGGCGAGCCCTTCGACGGTCGGCTTCTCGAAGAGGTCTCGGGGCGTGACGTCCACCCCGAACGCCTGCCGCACTCTCGACGTCAGCCGCAGGCTGGTGAGCGAGTCCCCGCCGAGCGCGAAGAACTCGTCGGCGATCCCGATCCGCTCGATGCCCAGCACGGCCGACCAGATCCGGGCCATCGCCTCCTCGGTCGGATCGCGTGGCGCGACGTACGCGGTCTCGGTGCTGTCCTGCCTGGTGGGTGCCGGCAGCGCGGCGGAGTCGATCTTTCCGTTGGGGCTGAACGGAAGCCGGTCCAGCACCACGAACGCCGAGGGCACCATGTACTCCGGCAGCCGCGCGGCGACATGCTCGCGCAGCCGGGCGCTCACCGACGTCTGCCCGTCCGTGACCACATAGGCGACAAGTCGCTTGCCGGCGTGCCCGTCGTCGCGGGCGACGACCGCCGCCTGGGTGACCAGGTCGCAGCCGAGCAGCACGCCCCGAACCTCCTCCGGCTCGACCCGGAAACCGCGGATCTTGACCTGGTCGTCGGCCCGCCCGACGAACTCGATCAGCCCGTTCTCGTTCCACCGCACCAGGTCGCCGGTGCGGTACAGCCGCCCGCCGGCGGCGAACGGGTCGGCGACGAAGCGGGCCGCGCTCAGCGCCGGGCGGCGGTGGTAGCCGCGACCGACCCCGGCACCACCGATGTACAGCTCACCCGTGACACCGACCGGCACCACCGACAGCCTGTCGTTCAACACGTAGAGCCGGGTCTCGGTGAGCGGCCGGCCCAGCGGCACGGTCTCGTACTCCGCGTCCGGCTCGACCAGGAAGACCGTGGCGGTGATCGTGGCCTCGCTCGGCCCGTAGTTGTTGAGCAGCCGCCGACCCCGCGACCAGACCCTGGCCACCTCGGGGGCGAGCACGCTGCCGCCGGTCGCCACCGTCGCCAGCGACCCGCACCGCTCCGGGTCCACCGTGGACAGGATGACCGGCGGTGCGGCCAGGTTGGTGATGCCGTCGGCACTCAGTTGCTCGGTGAGCGCACCGGCGCCGCTGAGTGCCTCGCGGTGCGCCACCACCAGCGTCGCGCCGGTGACGAGGGTGCTGAACAGGTCCTGAACGCCCGCGTCGAAACCCATCGAGCAGAACTGCAGGACCCGGTTGTCCGGCCGCATCGGGAACGCACGGCACACCGCGGCGATCGTGTTGGCCAGCGAACCGTGTTCGACCATGACACCCTTGGGCCGCCCGGTCGAGCCGGACGTGTACACGACGTACGCGAGGTCCCTCCGCCCCACCGCGACCTCCGGCGCGACGGAGGGGCAGGTGGCCAGCACAGGACCCAGCCGGTCCGGGCACACGACGGTCGCGGTGTGGCCGGGCAGCCGGTCGAGCAGGTGGTCCTGGGTCAGCACCACCGCGGGTTCGGCGTCGGCCAGCATCATGCCCAGCCGCTCCGCCGGGTAGTCCGGGTCGAGCGGCAGGTAGGCGCCACCCGCCTTCAGCACCGCGAGCACACTGACCACGAGGTCGATACCGCGCGCCATGGCCACGCCGGCCAGGACGCCGCGACCGACACCGCTCGCGACGAGGTGGTGCGCGAGCTGGTTCGCCCGGACGTCGAGTTCGGCGTAGGTCACCGTTTCGGTGCCGTGTACGACGGCGGGCGCGTCCGGTCGCAGGCGCGCGTGGTCGGCGACCACCTCGTGCACGCACCGCTCGACCGGGTCCTGCCCGGCCGTGTCGTTCCACGTCCGCACCACCGTGCGGTACTCGCTGTCGCTGAGCACGGGCAGCTCGCCGACCGGCCGGTCCGCGTCGTCGGCCACCGCGGTCAGCAGCACCCGCAGTTGGCCGGCGAGCCGGTCGACCGTGCCGGCGGCGAGCCGCTCCGGGTCGTGGTTCAGCAGCACCGACAGTCGGTCACGCTGGTAGACGATCACGTTCAGCGGGTAGTTCGTGCCGCCGCCCGCGTCGATGTCGAGCACCTCGACGCCGTGCACGGCGGCCGCGTCCTCGTCGACCGGGAAGTTCTCGAACACCACGATGCTGTCGAACAGGTTGGTGCCGCGGGGCACCTGGCTCCACCCCTGCACCTGCGCCAGTGACACGTGCTCGAACCCACGCGACCGCGACTGCTCGGCCTGCAGCGCGCGCAGCCAGGTCGCGAGGTCCTCGTCGGGGTCGACGGCGACCCGCACCGGCAGCGTGTTGATGAACAGGCCGATCATCGACTCGACGCCGGCCAGCTCCGCGGGCCGGCCCGCGACGGTCGCGCCGAAACAGACGTCGCGCTCGCCGCTGTTGCGGGACAACAGGATCGCCCACACGCCCTGCACCAACGTGTTCACCGTGACCCGCAGCCGCTTCGCCGTGGCGTAGAGCCGCTCGGACAGAGCCGGCGGCAGCTCGAGGGAGAGCGACGCCGACGACGACCCGCCCTGGCGGGCCGCGGCGCGGCGGTCGCCGGGCAGCGGCGTCGGCGCCGCCAACCCGTCGAGCAGCGCCCGCCAGTGCGCCTCGACGGCCGCGCTGTCCCGCGTGGACATCCACTCGACGTAGTCGGCGTACGGCCGCCGCGGCGGCGGGGTGTAGCCCGTCCCGGCATACTCGCCGAACACCTCGGTCAGCAGCTGCGTCAGGCTCCAGCCGTCGAGCACGAGGTGATGGAACATGCACAGCAGCCGGACCCGCGTGTCGCTCTCCCGCGCGATCGCCAGGCGCAGCAGCGGCGCGACCCGCAGGTCGAGCCCGCGGCCGAGCTCGGCACGCAGGTACCGCTCGCTCTCGCGACGCCGCGTGCTCTCGTCCAGCGCCCGCCAGTCCAGCTGGGCGACCGGGAGTCGCACGCCGGTGTGCACGACCTGGACCGGGTCCGGCACGCCCTCCCACACCAGCGCGGTACGCAGCACGGGTGTGCGGTCGACGACCCGCTGCCACGCGGCCGCGAGCGCTTCGGGGTCACGCACGCCGTCCAGCACCATCGCGGCCTGTTCGAGGTAGGCCTGCCCACGCTCGTCCATCAGGCTGTGGAAGAACATCCCGCTCTGCATGGGGGTCAGCGGGTAGATGTCCGCGACGGTGCGGCCGTCGCCGGCGACCAGGTCGACCGCCGCCTGGTCGAGCGCCGCGAGCGGGAAGTCGGACGGGGTCCGCCGGCCAGAGCCGGACCGCGCGCAGTGCTCGATCAGCTCCTCGATCGCGGCCAGGAACCGCTCGGCGAGCGCGAGGACGGTGTCGTGCCCGTGGACCGCCTCGGAGTGGATCCACTGGAACTCCATGACGCCGTCCCGCACCTGGCCCACGACGTCGATGAGGTGCTGGCGGGTCTGTCCCGCGCACTCGTCGAGGCCGAGGTCCTCGAGCCGGAACGACGTGGGGTCCGCGGCGTCCGAACCGAACTGGCCGAGGTAGTTGAAGCTGATCTGCGCGGTGGACGCGGGAACGCGGGCGTCGGTCAGGTACCGCAGCGCGCCATGGCCGAGACCTCGGCTGGGCACGGCACGCAGGTGCTCCTTGACGGAGCAGATCACCTCGCGCCAGTCCCCGCCCGCGGTCAGGGCGACCGGGTACATCGAGGTGAACCAGCCGACGGTGCGGGACAGGTCGACGCCGCCGAGGATCTCCTCGCGGCCGTGTCCCTCCAGGTCGACCAGGACCCGGTCGCCGCCGGTCCACGGGCACAGCACCATGGCGAGCGCGCTGAGCAGGACGTCGTTGATCTGCGTCCGGTACACGTCGGGCACCCGCTGCAGGAGCTCCTCGGTGCGTTCCCGGCTCAGCCGCACGGTGACACCGCGTGCCGTGGCCGCGGTGTTCGGTCCGGCCCCGTCCACCGGCAGTGCCGGGAAGTCCGTCGCCGCCAGGGCGTGCCAGTAGTCCAGTTCCCCGTCGAAACCCCCGGCCGCGGTGTGCTCCCCCAACCGCGTCGCCCAGGTTCGGAACGACGTGGTCCTCGGGCCGAGGTCGATGGTCTCGCCACCGGCCGCCTGCCGGTACGCCACCTCCAGGTCGTCGAGCAGGACCCGCCAGGACACGCCGTCGACCACGAGGTGGTGTGCGGTGAGCACGAGGACCGCGGGGTCGTCGGCGGCGCGGGCGGCGTGGAACCGCGGACCGGCGCCGAGCCCGTGGTGCACGGTGGACAGCTCGACTCGCGGCGCCGCCGGGCCGTCGTACTGGCGCCACCGCCCTTCGACGGCCTCGTAACGCATCCGCAGCGCGTCGTGCTGGACCAGCAACGCATCGAGTGCCGAGCGCAGCGCGGTCTCGTCGAGATCCTCGGGCAGCCGCACCCGCACCGTCTGGTGGAAGTGGCTGGGGTCGACGGTGTGGGTGTCGAAGAACCAGTGCTGGATCGGCGTCAGCGGAACCGTGCCATCGGCCGGCCGCTGCTCGACCTCCTCGGTCGCGGAGCGCTCCACGTGGGGTGCCAGCGCGGCGATGGTCTGGTACCGGAAGAGGTGGCCGGAACTGAACGACAGGCCCTCCCGGCGGGCCTGGTGCACCACCTGCAGCGCCAGGATCGAGTCGCCGCCGAGGGTGAAGAAGTTGTCCTCGACGCCGACCGCGGGCAGGCCGAGCTGCGTGGCCAGGATCTCCGCCAGCGCGCGCTCCACCTCCGTGCGCGGCGCGACGTGCCCGGCGCCGGTCGCCGCCGCGGCCGTCGGCGGCGGCAGCGCCTGCCGGTCGACCTTTCCGTTGTGGGTCAGTGGAAGCCGCTCCAGCAGCACGAACGCGGCGGGCACCATGTACTCGGGCAGCATCAGCTCCAGCTCGGCCCGCAACCGGGTTGCCGTGACGTCGGCGTCCTGGTTCACGACCAGGTAACCGACCAGCTGCCCGCGCCCACTCGGGCCCGGTTTGACGCACACCAGCGCCTCGTCCACGCCGGCGCACCGCCGCAGCGCGGCCTCGGTCTCGGCGGGCTCGACCCGGAAACCGCGGACCTTCACCTGGTCGTCGGTCCGCCCGAGGAACTCCAGCTCGCCGGGTCCGGCCGAGCCGGGACTCGCCCTCCACCGCACCAGATCGCCCGTGCGGTACAGCCGCGACCCGGCCGGGCCGAACGGGGCGGCGACGAACCGTTCGGCCGTCAACCCGGGGTGCCCGGCGTAGCCGCGGGCCAGGCCGGCCCCGGCGATGTACAGCTCACCGGGCACCCCGACCGGCACCAGCCGCAACGCCGCGTCGAGCACGTAGACCCGGTTCCCGTCCAGCGGCCGGCCGATGGGCACCGCGTCCGGCACGATCCCGGCCGCCGACATGCGGTGCGCGGTGGCGAAGGTGGTGGTCTCCGTCGGACCGTAGCCGTCGACGACGACCAGGCCGGGACACGCCCGCAGCACGTCGCGGACCGACGCGGCAGGCACCACGTCACCGCCGGTCCACATCTCGCGCAGCCCGGCGAAGCAGCCCGCGTCGTGCTCGGCGAGCAGCCGGAAGAGCCCGGCGGTGAGCCACAGCGCGGTGACTCCGTTCCGCTCGATCATCCGCCGCAGCACGGCGGCGTCGACGTCCCCGGGTGGGGCGACGACGACCCGGCCGCCGTTCAGCAGCGGCACCCAGGTCTCGTAGGTGGCGGCGTCGAACGCCGACGGCGAGTGCAGCAGGACGCGGTCGTGTGCGCCGCCGGCGAAGCGACTGTCCGACGCCAGCGCGGTCACGTCCCGGTGGCGGACCGCGACGCCCTTGGGTGTGCCCGTGGAGCCCGACGTGTACATCACGTAGGCGAGGTGGTCCGGCGCGACCGGCGGGAGGTCGCCGGCCGGGCCCGGTTCGTCCATCGCGATCGTCGGTCCATCGTGGACGGACACCGCACGGTCGGTGATCAGCAGCGCCGGCCCGGCCTCGGCCAGGACGGCACGCAGGCGCGACTCCGGGGCGCGCAGGTCCAGCGGGAGGTAGGCGCCACCGGCCATGAGCACCGCCAGCTCGGCCACGACCAGGTCGGCCGACCGGGCCAGCAGCAACCCGACCGGCTGCTCGGGCCGCAGTCCCCCGGCGACGAGCCGGCCGGCCAGCCGGGTCGCCCGCTCGTCGAGTTCGGCGTAGCTCAGCGACTCCGCACCGCACACCACGGCGGTCGCGGCCGGCGTTCGCCGCACCTGGCGGGCGAACGCGCCGGTGATCGTCGTCGCCGCCACCGCCGGGGATCTCTCCGGCGGGGCAAGCAGATCGTGTTCGGCCGCGGTCAGGATCGGCAGCGTGGCGAGTGGTCGGTGGGGCCGGTCGGCGATGGCGGTGAGCAGCACGCACAGGTGCGCCGCCATCGCTTCGATGGTCGCCGCGTCGAACAGGTCGGTGCGGTAGTTGAGGACCGTACGGACGGTGGCGCCGTGTGGCCAGAACTCCACGAACAGGTCGAACGGCACGGCGGTCACCGGCAGGTCGTACTCCTCGACCCGCAGGCCGGCGACCTCGTGCGGCTCGGCGAACGGGGTCTGCATGGCGACCACGACGTCGAACAGCGGGGTGCGACTCGGGTCGCGGTCCGGCCGCACCGCCTCGACGACCCGCTCGAAGGGGACGTCCTCGTGCGCGAACGCCGCCAGGACCGCGGTTCTGGTGCCGGCCAGGTGGTCGGTGAACGGACGCGTCGGGTCCACTGTGGACCGCAGGGTCAGTGTCCGCACGAAGAACCCCAGCAGGTCCTGGAGTTCGGCGCGGTCGCGGCCGGCGCTGACCGTGCCGACCGTGACGTCCCGCTGGCCGGTGTAGCGCGCGAGCAGGACCTGGACGCCGGCCAGCAGGGTCATGAACATGGTCGAACCGTGCTGTGCGCCCAGCTCCGCCAACGCGGCCACCACGTCGGCGGGCAGGTCGAACCGGTGCGCGGCCCCTGCCGCGGTTCGCAGCGCCGGGCGGGGCCTGTCGGTCGGCAGCTCCAGCGCGGTGACCCCGTCGAGCCGGTGCCGCCAGTAGGTGAGCTGCTCCTCGGCCACCGGCCCGGCGAGCCGCGCACGCTCCCACACCGCGAAGTCGGCGTACTGGATTCGCAGTGGCGGCAACGAGACCCGCTCGTCGGCGTAGTACGCGAACAGCTCCCGGACGAGCACCCCGGCCGACCATCCGTCGGACACGATGTGCCGCTGGTTGAGCGCGAGCACGTGCTCGGTCGCGGACAGCCGCACCAGCAACGCCCGCAGCAGCGGGCCGCGCGACAGGTTGAACGGCAGGTCGGCGGCCTGCCGCAGCACCCGCTCGACCGCGTGCTCCCGTTCGGCACCGCGCCGGCCGGACAGGTCGACCACGTCGAGTGGCGCCTCGCCGCCGGCGTGCACGACCTGAGCGCCGTCGCCGTCCCGGAACGTGGTGCGCAGTGGTTCGTGCCGCGCCACCAACAGGTTCAGCGCCAGGCGCAACGCGGTCACGTCCAGGTCGCCGGTCAGGCGCAGGCCGGTGGCGGTGTTGTACTCACCACTGTCGGCGCTCAGCTCCTGCAGGGCCCACAGCCGGCGCTGCGACGGCGCCAGTGGCACCGGACTGTCCCGGGACACCAACGGAATCACGTCGTCGCGACCGTCGCCCGCGGCGATGAGCGTGGCCAGCCCGGCGACGGTCGGGTGCTCGAACAACGCCTTCGCCGGCAGGTCCGTGCCGAACACCGTGCGTACCCGGGACATCATCGCCATCGCGAGGATGGAGTGGCCGCCGAGGTCGGCGAAGAAGTCGTCGTCGCGGCCGACCCGCGTCACCCCGGTGACCTCGGCTCACACCGCCGCGAGGTCGCGCTCGGCCGGAGTGCGCGGGGCGGTGTACGGAGTGGCGATCATCGACCGCCGGTCGGGTGCCGGCAGCGCCCGCCGATCGACCTTTCCGTTGGGGGTCAACGGAAGCGTGTCCAGCGGCACGATCACCGACGGCACCATGTGCCCCGGCAGGACGTCGGTCAGGTCCCGCGCCAGAGCGGGCGGGTCGATCGTCGAACCCGCCGCCGCGACGACGTACGCGACCAGGCGCTTGACGCCCGGCTGGTCCTCGCGGGCCACGACCGCGGCCTTCGCGACCTCCGGCCGCTGCGCGACGGCATGCTCGACCTCGCCCAGCTCGATGCGGAAGCCGCGGATCTTGACCTGGTCGTCGACCCGGCCGACGAAGTCCAGGTCGCCGTCCGGACGCCACCGCACCATGTCACCGGTGCGGTAGAGCCGCGAGCCCGGTGGGCCGAACGGGTCGGCGACGAACCGCTCGGCCGTCAGCTCCGGCCTGGCCCAGAACCCACGCCCCAGACCGTCGCCGCCGATGTACGCCTCGCCGGGTTCGCCGATCGGCACGGGCTTCAGCTCGCCGTCGAGGACGTACAGCCGGGTGTTCGGCATGAGCCGGCCGATCGGCAGCGGACCGGCCGAGCGCGCCGGCTGGAACGTGCTGCGGCAGGTGACCGCCGAACACTCGGTCGGCCCGTACACGTTGACGATCGAGATCCCGGGCACCCGGTCGGTCACTCGTGCGCAGTGGCCCGGCGACAGCACTTCGCCGCCCACGACGATCTGGCGCAGGCCGTCGAGCATCTCGACGCGGTGGTCCACCACCGCGTGGAACAGCCCGGTGGTGAACACCATCGTCGTGACCTGGTTGTCGGCCAGGAAGTCGGCCAGCGTGTCCAGCGAGGTGGTCTCGGCCGGGTAGATCGCCAGGCAGGACCCGCCGAGCAGCGCGTTCCACATCTCGAACGCCGCGGCGTCGAAGGACACCGACGCGAGCTGCCCGACGACCTCGTCCCGGTCGAACCGGACGACCGCGCTCGGCCGCACCAGGCGGACCAGGCCGCGGTGGGTGAGCATCGCGCCCTTGGGCACCCCGGTGGAACCGGAGGTGTAGAGGACGACCGCCAGGTTCTCCGGGTCGACCACGACGCTCGGCGCGGTCGACGTCAGCGCGTCGATCCCGGCCCGCTGCTCGTCGAGCAGCACCACGTCCGCGGTCGTGTCAGCGGGCAGCCGGTCGAGGAAGTGGCGCTGTGTCAACACGATCGGCGTGCCGGTGTCCGCCAGCATGGCCGCCAGGCGGGCCGCCGGGTAGTTCGGGTCGAGCGGCACGTAGGCGCCGCCCGCCTTCAGCACGGCCAGCGCGGCCACCACCGCATCGAGGCCGCGGCCGAGGCAGACGCCGACGAGCGAGTCGGCACCGACCCCCCTGCCGGCCAGGAAACGCGCCAGCCGGTTGGCCCGCGCGTCCAGATCCGCATAGGACACCCGGAGGCCGTCGTGCACCACCGCGGGCGCGTCCGGGTCGCACCGGACCTGCTCCTGGAACAACTCGTGGAGGCAGCTGTCCCTGGGGTAGTCGGCCGCGGAGTCGTTCCACTCCGCGAGCAGCAACCGAGAGTCCGTTCCGTCGCCCCGTCGCTCGAACCGCACTGCGAGTCCTTCCTCTGTTCCAGATGTCACGGCCGGTGGCGTTCGGACGGAGCGCTCAGACGGAGTCGAAGACGCCGGTCATCGCGACGAGAACACGCCGCGCGCCGGTGTAGGGGCGGCGTCCGTGCGAGACAAGGAGGTTGTTGACGATCATCAGGTCCCCGCGTCCCCAGGGGTTCGCGAAGATCGTGTCCTCGTAGGCCTTCCTGATCAGCTCCAGGTCCGTGTCGGCGATCGGCGAGCCGTCTCCGTACAGGGCGTGGCGCGGGTAGTCCGCCTCGTCGTACATCTCGACGATCGCGGCCCGGACCTTCTTCGGCAGGTTGGTGACGTGGAACAGGTGCGCCTGGTTGAACCACACGTCGCGGCCGGTGTCGGGGTCGGTCACGATCGCCGGGCGGCGGCTGCGGGTACGCAACTCGTCGTCGCCCAGCCACTCCAGCTCAAGAAGGTTGTCGCCGCAGAACTTCTCGACCTCGGCCTTGCTGTCGGTCTGGAACACCTCCTGCCACGTCAGCCCCATCCCCGGCCGGTAGGAGCGCGTGTAGAGCACGCCGAGCTCCCGGAACCGGGCGACCAGGTCGGCGGGCAGGCGTCGCAGCACCGCCGCGCTGTCGGCCAGCGGCGTCTCGCCGCCGGTCTCCGACGGCGTGACACAGGCGAAGAACAGCCAGCGCGGCGAGTGCCGCGAATAGGCGGACTCGTTGTGCTGCGGGATAGTCTGGTTCGCCGGGTACTCGGTGGAGGTGTAGACGTTGCCGCTCACCGTGCTGCGCGGGGTGGTTCGCTCGGTGTACTCCAGCAGGTCGCCGCCGACGGCCCGGGCCACCTGGTCGAGTAACTCGGGGCCGTCGATGACGCCACGCAGCAGGACGGCCCCGTACTCGTGCAGGTCCTCGAACAGCGCGGCGCGGTGCTCGTCGATCCACGCCGTCACCGGCTGGCCGCTCTCGAGCGGACTGTAGGCCATCATGCGGGTGTCGGCGTTGCCGATGAGGCTGCCGCCCAGCGAGTTGTCGCGAGCCAGTTCCGAGCCAAGCATGTCGAGTCCTACCCTCACTGATGTCGTCGTTGTCCGTGAGTTACCGCGGGATGGCTTCGAGCTCGAAGACCACGGACACGGTCAGGCTGTCGATCCGGTGTGCCTCGACCAGCCGCCAGCCGCCGTCCTCGAAGACGCCGTGCCACTCGTCGAGCGTCGGCACGTAGACCCCCATCAGGTCGTGGCCGACCTCGAAACCGAGCGTGAAGATCGGCAGCTCGTCGTCGCGCAGGCCGACCGTGCGGGTCGCGTCGCCGAGCAGGAACCGGCGCACGTTGGGGAACGCCGCGCGCAGCCTGCGCAGCGCCGTCACGCAGTTGTCCCTCGGCCAGAAGTCGTGGCCCATCATGAAACAGGTGAGCAGGTCGACGTCCTGGAACTCGGGCCGCGGCTCGATGTTCCTGGCGTCGCCTCGCACGAACGTGATCCGGTCCGCGAAACCCTTGGCGGCGACGGAGTCGTTCGCCATCGCGATGGCCGGCGGCGCGATCTCGATGCCGACGCCACGCGCGTGGGGGTGCCGGTTCAGGATCTGGATGAGGCGCTCGCCGCTGCCCGACCCGAGGTCCGCGACGGACCTGACCTCGTGGGTCAGTCCGTCCATCGCGGTCCAGAACGCCGGGTCGAAGTACCGCTCGCTGATCTCCCGGCAGGCGTAGCTGATCGCCGCCGCGTCGCGCTGGTAGAAGTCACCGACCCGGTTCTCGTTGCGCAGTACGAACGGCATCCGCCGGAACAGCTCGCCGGAACCCTGCACCAGCCAGTGGAACAGCGACCGGTGCCGGCACGCGTCGTCGAAGTTCGGGCCGACCAGGACCTTGCCGTCCTCCCGCTCGACGATGCGCACGCTGGCCAGTGCGGCGAACATCCCGTTGACCGACGGCAGATGAAGGTCGCCGCCCTTGGCGAACTCGACCGGGTCGAGCTTGCCGTGCTCGCGCAGCTCGTCGAGCGCGCCGACCTCCCACGCCGCACCGACCGCGGCCGCGGCGATGGTCGAGTTGAAGATGTCGATGACGCCGGTCCGCGAACTGGACGTTAATTCGTTCGGATTCATCTGTTCATTCCGTCTCGTGTCGGCAACCAGGCCATCAGCTTTTCGGAAGGCGGTCCCCGGCGCCACCAACTTGACCGACCGGCGAAATTGCACGCTTTTCGTCGCGTAGCTCTCCTCAGGCGGCGCCGGCCGGGCTGTCCATGCTTTCCCGCAGGCTTCTCGGCCGCATGTCCGTCCAGTTCTCGTTGACGTGGTCCACCGCCGACTGCCGGTCGGTCTCCGCCAGCGCGACCGTCCAGCCCGCCGGAACCTCCGCGAACGCGGGCCACAGCGAATACTGTTCCTCGTCGTTGACCAGAACCAGGAAACGGCCGTCCTCGTCGTCAAAGGGATTGGTGCTCATTATTCCTCCAGCAACGAATCGAGGGACGGACGCGATTCGCGTCCGTCCCTCAACGTGCCAGAAGAGAACTGCCGTCACCACGTTCTTGACGTGTCGGTGAAACAGCCCGGTCGGCTCATTCCCGGGCGGCCACCAGCGTCACCGGTCGCGGACGGGTCGCCGACAGCGTGGTGAGCACGCTCGTCACACTGGTCACGACGAACGCGCCGGCGGCGAGGATCGACCCCAGCGTCCACGGCACGGCCACCACCGGTGTGCCCAGCGCCGATCCGGTGGCCGCGCCGACGCCCAGCAGCGTCCCGGCGACGACCAGCCCACCGAGGAACAACCCGATGAACGTGACCGCGCAGGACTCGATCAGCGCCATGCGCACGACCTGCACGCGCTTGAGCCCGGTGACCCGCGCGGTGGCGAACTCGTGCCGGCGCGCGGCGTACGCGATGACCACCGAGTTGACCACGGCCAGCGCCGTGTAGAGACCGGCGAGACCCATCAGCACGACCATGATCCCGACGTCGTCCTGCTCCCGCCGCGCCGACGTGCTGGCGACCCAGTCGGCCACCGTGCTGACCTCGAAACCCTTTCCCCGCAACGTTTTCGTCACCGCGGCCGGGTCGGCGCCGTCGGCGAGCACGACCACGGTCTCGGCCGGGGCGCCGGCCAGCACGTCCGGCGGCACGACGGAGAGCGGCACCAGGAACGACTCGCCGGACGCCAGCCCCTCGGGCATCGTGCCCACCAGGCGCAGCGCCAGCGTCCGCCCGTCGAGCTCCGCGCTGGCCGTCGTGCCGATCTCCGCGCGGTGCTCGCTGATCAGCGTGGCGGCGATCGTGTCGCCGGACAGGTCGGCCAGCGACCCGGCGAGCATCGACACGTCGTGTGTGCGTTGGTACGCGGCTGGGTCGATCGCGGTGATCCCGGAGTAGTACTTCTCCTCCTCCGGCTCTCCGCTGTCCGCGTTGAGGACGGTCATCGTGAGTGCCATCGGCACCTCGATCTCCGGCGACGCGACCGCCACGCCGTCCACAGTGGACACCCGGCCTGCCTCGGCGCCGGTGGAGCGCACGATCAGGTCGCCGTTCACCGTGTCGAGCTGCTCCTGCGCGGCGGCCTTGGTGAGTGAGCTGAGTGCGCCGAACAGGCCCAGTACCAACGAGATCAGCACGATCAACGGCGCGGCGGTCGACGCGCTGCGGCGAACGCCCTCACGCAGGTTCGCCTCGGCGATCCGGCCCAGCGTCGAGTACCGCAGGACGAACCCGAACACCCGGCTCGTCAACGGCACCACCAGCGGGCTGAGCAGGCTCAGCGCGACCGCGCCGATCATCGCGAAACCCATCGCCACCACCAGCGCCGCCACCGAGCCGACCGCCTGCGCCAACACGACCAGCCCGGCCGCGACACCAGCGAGCAGCAACCCGACGACCCAGCGCGCCGGCGTCATGACCTGCCGCGCCGCGCCGGTGTCCCGCAACGCCTCCAGCGGCCGCACCTTCGCCGCCCGCCAGGCTGCCGCGCGCACGCCGAGCAACGCGATCACCACCCCGGCGGCGGCCGTGGCGAGCACCACCCACCCCGACGGCGACACCGTGAAGTCCTGGGGCAGGAAGCCGAGCTCCTTGGTCAACCAGATCTGCACCCGCAGGGCCAGCATGCCGACCGGCACACCGAGCACCGCGCCACACGCCCCCAGCAGCAACGCCTCCGACAGCAGCAACCGGCGCAGCTGCCGCTTGCTGCCGCCGACCAGGCGCAGCAGCGCGAGGTCGCGGCGCCGTTGGGCGACGGTGAACGCGAACGTGGAGCTGACCACGAAGATCGCGAGGAACGCCGACAGCAGCATCGTCATGCCCATCAGCGTGGTCGCGCCGTCGTAGCTCTCGCGGATCCGCGCGGCCTCGATCACCGACGCGCCCGCGGGCACCGGCGGGTCCTGCGCGGCGATGAGCACCCGCAGCGACGCCTGCATCAGCCCGACGCCGACCGCGACCGTGAGGATCGAGCCGACGAACAGCTGCCAACGCTCCCGGAACGTGTACAGGGAGAACTCGAACATGGCTAGCGCTCCAACCGTGCGAGCCGGTCGGCTACGCCGTGCACGGTCGGCCGGAAGTCCTGGTCGATGATCCGCCCGTCGGACAGGTACAGCACCGAGTCGGCGCTGGCCGCGGCGGCCGGGTCGTGCGTGACCATCACGATCGTCTGGTTGTCCGAGGAGACGAGGTCGCGCAGCAGTGTCATCACGTTGCGGGCCGACTTGGAGTCCAGCGCGCCGGTCGGCTCGTCGGCGAACAGCACCGCGGGCCTGGTCACCATGGCTCGTGCGATCGCCACCCGCTGCTGCTGCCCACCGGACAGCTCGGCGGGCCGGTGCCGCAGCCGGTCGGCCAGTCCCACCGCGGCCAGCGCCGCGCGCACCTGTTTCTTCGCGACCGTGCGGCCGGCGAGCTTGAGTGGCAACGCGACGTTCTGCTCGGCGCTGAGCGAGTTGATCAGGTTGAACGTCTGGAACACGAACCCGATGCTGCGACGGCGAAGTTCGGTGAGCTTGTTGTCCGACGCGTCGGTGATTTCCTCGCCGAGCAGGAAGACCTGGCCGCCGGAAACCTGCTCCAGACCGGCCGCGCAGTGCAGCAGCGTGGATTTCCCCGACCCGGAGGGCCCCATCACCGCGGTCCAGGTGCCGGGCGAGAACGCGACGTCCACCCCCGCGAGCGCGCACACCCGCGCCTGTTTCGACCCGTACTCCCTGGTGACGCCCCTGAGTTCGACGACGGCGGCCGCCACCGAATCGGTCGCGCCGTTCGGGCCGGTCTCGGTCATGCGCGGGATCCCCCGTCGTTGTTCTCGCCCCGTTGATGTCACTGTCCCGCGCCCCAGAATTCTCGTCCTCGGCGATGTCGGCAACCGTCGCGCCGTGACACGGCGTGTCGGCGTGGGCACAGGAGCCGACCCGGTTCCTGTCGTGAGTTCTCGGCGCAAGGTTGTCGTGGTGGGCTTCCGCCGCGCTTCCCTTCCGCTTCCCTTCCGCTTCCAGTTCACTGGCAGTGACGGCCAGCGGAGGGGAAAGAAAACGGTTGCGACGACCGGTTGAGTGGTTCCACCGTGGAAAACGCGGTGAAGAGGCCAAACAGTGCCTGCGCGACAGCGCCAGGGGGAGACACAATGATGACAATCCGTAATATCTCGCTCACCGTACTCACGGCCGTCGCGATGGCGGTCGCGGTCGCCCTGATCATGACCTCGGCGCCGGGGGTGGCGTCGGCGGACTCGCCATGGGACCGGGGCGGCCACCTGACGGCCCACGACTCGCCCTGGGACTGACGAAGGGTGACCAGCTTCCGAACGGGGGTCGGAGGCTGCTCTCGCGCCGCGCCGCGGACCATGCACCGAGGGTCCGCGGCGCGGTTCTCGTTTCCCGCCAGGCGTGTCCCCCGCCGTGATTCTTCCGCGCCGACCTGGGAAATTCGCCGGCCCCTGAAGTTCATGGCCGGGTGAGGCGCCGGTCTTTACCGTTTACCGCGTGACAGCCACCGCACTCACGCGGGATGGCGCCGAACGGAGACCATGGATGCCCACCACGCTGATCGAGGCCGCCGAACGGCGCGGGCGGCACGTGCCCGAGACCCTCGAGCTCGCGCTGGGTGAGGTCTGGCCGTCCATGCTCCGTGGCCACGCGAACGCCGCCGTGGCCGGCAGCGCCGTCGTCAACGAGATCCACGAGCGCCGCTCGCCGGTGAAGGAGTTGTCGAGAGCATGCGGGTGACCGAACCGGGCGCGCTGGTCGCGCCGCCAGAGCACCGGGCACCCGCCGGCTGGCGGCCGGACTCCTGGCGCGGGCTGCCGATCACCCAGCAGCCGCCCTGGGATCCCGCCGCCCTCGAGCGGGTCACCGAGGAGATCGCACTGCTGCCGCCGCTGGTGCTGCCGGCCGAGATCCGAGAGCTGCACCGCTCGCTCGCCGCGGTCTCCGCGGGAGAGGCGTTCCTGTTGCAGGCGGGCGACTGCGCGGAGCGGTTCAGCTCGTGCACCGAGCAGGGCGTGCGCGGCAAGCTCAAGGTCATACTGCAGCTGGCGATCCTGCTCACGTACGGCGCGGGTCTGCCGGTGGTGAAGGTGGGCCGGATCGCCGGCCAGTTCGGCAAGCCGCGCAGCCAGCCGACCGAGGTGGTCGACGGCGTGGAACTGCCGGTGTTCCGTGGCGACATCGTCAACAGCCCCGAGCCACGCGCCGAGGCGCGCCGACCCGACGTCAACCGCCTGCTCCGGGCGTACCACCACTCGGCGGCGACGCTGGACGCGCTGCGGGCGCTGACCCTGGGCGGCTCCGCCGACCTCGACCAGGCACACGCCTGGAACCAGGAGTTCGTCCGGCGCACCGGCCCCGGCCAGGACTACGAGAAGGTCGCCGACGAGATCACCCGTGCGCTGCGGTTCATGGCCGCCTGCGGGGTGGACATGAACGAGCTGCGGGCACTGCACCAGGTGCACCTGTTCACGTCGCACGAGGCCCTCCTGCCGCACTACGAGCAGGCGCTGACCCGGTACGACGAGAAGTCGCGTGCCTGGTTCGACACCAGCGCCCACATGGTCTGGATCGGCGACCGCACCCGTCAGCTCGACGGCGCGCACGTGGAGCTGCTGTCCGGCATCACGAACCCGATCGGGCTCAAGGTCGGCCCGTCCACCACGCCAGAACAGCTCAGGCAGCTGTGCGACCGGCTCGACCCGAACCACGTGCCGGGTCGGCTCGTGCTGATCACCCGTCTCGGCGCGACCAACGTGACCGACCTGCTGCCGCCACTGCTCAGAGCGGTCAACGAGACGGGACACTCGGTCGTCTGGGCCTGCGATCCCATGCACGGCAACACGTTCGTGTCCCGGAGCGGGTACAAGACCCGGCGGTTCAGCGACATCCTCACCGAGATCGCCATGTTCTTCGGCGTGCACCGCGCCGAGGGGACCTACCCCGGGGGCATCCACCTCGAGCTCACGGGCGACGACGTGACCGAGTGCCTCGGCGGTGTCGAGGACGTCCTCGACAACCAGCTCGGCACCCGCTACGAGACCGCCTGCGACCCCCGGCTCAACGCCGGCCAGTCGATCCAGCTGGCGTTCCACGTGGCCCAGTTCCTGCGGTCCAGCGCCTGGCCTGCCCACTGAGAACTTTCGTTCACGGCGGAAAGCGCCGATCATCTTTTGTGACATCCGGTCGCGACGAGCGCTATTTCGAGTGCCCGAAAATATCCGCCCACGGGGGTAGAGGAAAATGCTACCTGAGGTTGATGACCGCGCGTGTGCACTCGGCTACAGTTGTCCAGGTACTCCAGCGATGTTTTCGAAGGGAATGACCGCCATGCGAAAGCCGACCAGTAATGCTGGCGAATCGATGTGGCAGGTTGAACCGATGCTCCGGCCCCTGGACATCCGCCTCGTCTCGCCATGGCAACGAATTACCCACCTGGAGAACGAGGTGCGGGAACTCCGCGAGGCCAACGGAATCCTCAGGAAGGTCGCCGGTCACTTCGCCTCGATCGACGCACTCGACACGAGCGGGGAGAACACCTGACTGCGGCCGGCCGGGCGCCCACTGTCGGACCAGGCGCCCACCGCGGAAACACCTTGTTGCCCGGTCCCGCGGCCGCGCACCTGTTTCCTGGAAACCTTCCTACCGGCCAGTTCCGTGCGCTCTCATTCCCCACGCACAGAATTCCGAGAACCGTCGGTCTCGGTGAGCAGCCGCCCATGGCACAACGTCTCCGCATAGGAGAACACGTATCCCGAACCGATCTCGACCGGTGCCAGGCCGGCGAGGTCCGAGTCCGGCTCGGCGAAGATGCTCAGTTCCGCGTCCCCCGCTTTCACCTCGGAGAACTCCACACCGGTGACCACTGAGGTCACCAGCTGTGCGGTCGTCTCCTCGTCGGGCACCCAACTGGGGAACATCCTGGTGTGCACGAGCGGCACGGTGTGCAGCAGGGGCGGCTCGACGACCTCGCCGGTGAGTCGCACGGACGCCTCGGCGACCCTCCTGCCGTACACCGAAAGCGTGCCGTCGACCCGGCGGTTGTGCTGCGCGCCCGCGCGACCGACGCGCATGTCCCTGGTCATGTGCACGGCGCCGAACTGCTTGGGCATCCCCTGGATCCAGCCACGGACCAGGGGAACCGCCCCGTCGACCCAGGCGTACGGACACCGTGCCAGCGACCGGCCGGCGTAGGAGCACCCAAGCAGGATCAGGAACTCGGCGAACTGGCATCGCGCCGGGTCGGTCAGCTCCGCACCCGAGTCCGAGCACCACTGCCACTGAGCGAACACCGCCGCGGCGGCGCCGGGGTCGGGACCGAGGTCGAGCTCCGGCGGGAGGAACCGGGCCGCCGCGTCGGGTTCGACGCGGTAGTCGACCATGACCACCTCGCCGGAGAAGTGCCAGGGCGGCGGCGTGATCATCGCGGCTTCGCCGGACGGGGACAGCGGAAGGCTGAAGCCTCCCGGACCCCGCACATCGTTGGTGGTGGCTGACGACATTCCTCTGTCCTAACTGGAGGGTGCGGTGGTTTCCCATGCGGCGCCCAGCCGGGACGCCGCCTCGGTCAACCGCGCCGGTGAGTTGAAGCTGTAGGCGAGCCGCAGGCTGGTCCGCGAGACGGTGCCGAACCGGGAACCCGCGGCCGCGACGACACCGGCCTGCCGCGCCGCGGCGAGCAGGTCCGGTTCACGCTCCCCGTCCGGGAACCGCAGCCACAGGAAGAACCCGCCTCGCGGGCAGGAGATGTCGACCCGGTGGCCCAGCTGGTGGCGCAGTGGCACCGCCAGCGCGTCCCGCCTGGCCCGCAGCTGGCCACGCAACCAGCGGAGGTGCCGGTCGTAGCAACCGTCGCGCACCAGTACGGTCGCGGCGAGCGAGGCAAGGTGGTTCACGCAGCCGCCGCTGACGAACATCCCGTGCCCGGCCAGCCTGCCGACGAGCGACGGATCGGCGAGCAACCAGCCGAGCCGCAACCCGGGGGCCAGTGTCTTGGCGAAGGTGCACAGCCGGATCACGCCGTGGTAGCCGGCCAGCTCGGCGCACGAGACCGGGAGCTCGCCATGGTCCAGCCCAAGCCCGGCGTAGGCGTCGTCCTCGACGATCAGCAACCCCACCTCGGCGGCGGCGGAGACGAGGGCACGCCGGCGGGGTACGGGCATCACCGCCCCGGTCGGGTTGTGGAAGGTCGGGTTGAGGTAGACGAAGGCGGGCCGCCTGCCCGCCGCGCGTTCGGCCGCCACGGCCGCCACGAGCGCCGCGGGGTCCATGCCGGCGGCGTCGCCGGGCACCTCCCGCAGCGGCAACCCGCAGTCGGTGATGATCCGGCGCCCGAGGTCGTAGCTCGTCCGGTCGACGAACACCACGTCCGCCGGCGCGGCCATCGACGTGCTGACCAGCTGCAACGCCTGCGAAATGCCGCCGGTGACCAGTACGTTGCCTGGCCCGCACCGCCCGCCCGCCCTGGCCGCGAGCGCCTCGCGCAGAGGCAGCGCCCCCTGGTCGGCCCCGTAGCTCAGGGCGGCCGTGCCGAACTCGGTCAGCGCCTGCCGGTACGCCGCATCGAGGAGGCCGACCGGCAGCAGCGCGGGTTCGAGGTACCCGGGACCGAGGTCGAACGTCCCGGGTGGGGACACCGACTGCACGATCCCCGGGGTCCACTGCTCGTCGCGGGACGGCGGGCTCCCGGCCGTACCGGCGGGCACCGACGTGCCGAGCGCCATCACGTGTCCAGCAGCACCGACCGCAACACCCGCGCGGCGGCGGCGATCGCGGCCGGGGAACGGGAAAGGGCGATCCGCAGCAGGCGGTCACCCTCGGCCGGCCGGGCCCAGTGGAACTTCTGGCAGGGCAGCACGTACACGCTGTGCTCGCACATCCTCGCCCAGACGTCCGCCGCGTACCGGTCGCCGACGTGCACCCGCTCCACGCTGACCCGGGTGTCCTCGTCGACGAACCGGATGTCCGGCAGGCCGGCCAGCTCGGTCCGCAGCAGCGCCCGGTTCTCGGCGATGTAGTCGTGCAGGTCGGCGAGCCCGGCGTCGGCCGCGTCCTCGGCCAGCTCGCGCACCATGGCCAGCACGAGCGGCGACACACCCAGCAGGATGTCGGAGTACACCTTCGCGATGGGCAGGCCCACGTTCGCCGACCGGACCAGCCAGCCGACCTTGAGCTCGAGGGTCGGCCACAGCTTGCCGGTGTCCTCGATGACCACCCACCGGCACCCGCTCTCCTCGAGCACCGCGTAGTGGTCGTAGTGGGCGTCGGTGTCGAACCCGCGGAACGACGTGTCGAGCGTCAGGACGACCCCGTGCTCGGCGCACTGCGCGGCCAGCCCGCGCAGGCCCTCCTCGGACAGCACCCGCCCGGTCGGGTTGTTGGGGGTGGTGACGAAGACGGCGCCCACCGACTGGAGCAGGCCGACGGGCAGGTCGCCACCGTGCAGGACGTCCTCCTCCAGCGGAACCAGGCGCAGTCCGACCCCGGTGAGGATGTCCGGGATGTTGTCGAAGGTCGGGTGCACCAGCGCGACCGCGTCGGTCGTCGTGGCCAGTGCCCTCGCGTAGATCTCCATGGCCACGGAGGACGAGTAGCAGCTCAGCACCCGGCCGTCCCCGCCCGGGTAGGAGTGCTGGCCCAGCAGGTGGAAGTACGACTCCTGCGCCTCTCGCTCGATCTCGTGCACGGTCCGTTCCTGGGCCTCGGCCCAGAGGTCGGGTAACCGGGCGATGATCTTGGCCTGGCCCGCGGTGAGCTCCTGGCGGGCGTGCCCGTCGGCCAGGTTGAGCGAGCTGTTCAGCGCCAGGAATTCCAGCTGGGTCAGGTTGCCCGCAGCAACCGCGTCGCCGACCTTCTCCACTCTCGACTGAAGTTTCGAGTTCACAAGCACCTCTCGATTGATTAGCTTTGAATACTGTGCTTGGAGCGTGCGGGCCGACGAGCCGAATATGGGCTTTCGTTTCTTGACCACACTCTCACCGGCACTACTTGCCGGGATAACTCAGATTACCATCAGAATCACGCGGGCGACGATCCAAGAAAGTCGCGACCTGGATATTTCATCAATAATTCAATCGTATTGCCATGTCCCGTCCCGGGTGGAGCTCAGGGCGTTCCGGCGGACCAGGACGAGTACTGCCGGAACCCGTACAGCAATGGGCTCGTGACCTCGTCGTGCCGCGCCAGGCCGAGCACCTCGCCGAACACCACGATGTGGTCGCCGACGCACACGGTCCTGACGATCTGGCAGTCGGCCACCGCGTGCGCCATGTCGACCAGGTGCGGGCCGCCGAACGAGGGCTCGTTGCGCCATCGGATCCGTTCGAAACGGTCTGGCGCACCGGAGGCGAACAGCTGCGCGGTGTCGCGCGCCCCCTCGTGCAACAGGTTCACCGCGAAGGTCGACAGCTTCAACATCGCCTGGAGGGTCGGGCTCTCCTCGCGAAGGCAGACCAGCAGCGTCGGCGGGTCGACCGAGACGCTGCAGACGGTGGAACAGGTCATTCCCCACGGCCTGCCTTCCGGCTCGGTCGTCGTCACGACGGCGACGCCGGTGGGAAAGGTGGACATCAGCGCGCGGAACTGCGCCGGCTCGACCACCGCGGCGATACCGTCGCCGGACATCAACGCCGTGTCCACACCGGAGTTCACCATGTCAGGTCCCCACTGTTCGGTACTGGTGGCTCGAACCGGCGCCCACCGCGATCCGTTCGAGGAGCGCGTACGCCGGTCTGGTCATCGCGGTGGTCGTCAGCGCCATCACCAGCAGGGCCAGGAACATGGCCGGGGTGAGAATCCCGGCGGCATGGCCGGCCTGCAGGACGACCAGTTCGGTCAGCCCTCTCGCGTTGAGCAGGACACCGAGCCGCAGACCGTCCCGATGCGACTGTCCACCGAGCCGCGCGCCCAGGTAACCGCCGGCGACCTTGCCGAGGACGGCGAGGCCGGTGACGGCGGCGATCGCGACCCACGGCACGGGTCCGAGGCCGTCGGTGAACACCGTGGCACCGGTGACGACGAAGAACACCGGGACCAGCACCCGCCCGCCCCGCGAGAGGACGTCGACGACCCGCCGCCACGCGCCGTCCTGCCCGTCGTCCGGAATCGCGAAGCCCACGAGGACGGCGCCGAAGACACCGGTGAGTCCCCAGCTCTCCATCGCGGTGAACGTGGCGAACCCCGCGGCGGCGACCAGGACCACCGCCGTTCTGGTACGGGCACCGCACCACCGGGTCGCGACCCGGCCACCGAGCAGGCGCCGCACGCCCACCATGGCGAGCAGGCTCGCGACGAGCAGGCCCGCGAGCCTGGGCATCCCACCCGCACCACCCGTGGCCAGCCCCACGGCCAGCGCGACGACCAGCCACGACACGGCGTCGATGATCACCGCCACGACCACCGACAGCCGGCCGACCGGCGTCTCCGCCAGGTTGTTCTCCGCCAGGATCCGCGCCAGGACCGGCACCGCGGTCACGGCGAGCGAGACCGCGAGCAACAACGCCAGTGCCGGCGCCGGCGCGGTGCCGCGCAGCCCCGGGCCGGCGCTGGTCAGCACCCAGGCGGCGAACGCGGCCCCGATCGTGAGCGGCACGAGGAGGCCACCGGCACTCACCCAGCCCACGACCCGCCGTTGCCCCGGCTCCAGGGTCATGCGTGCCTCGTTGGCCACGCCGATCAGGAACAGCACCAACCCGACCTGCCCCACCACCTTGCTCCAGTCGAGGACGGTGGCCGGCAGCAGCGCCGCACGCAGCCGGGGTCCACCCATCGCGAGGATGACCGGCCCCACGGCGAGGCCGGCCGCGAGCTCGACCAGGACCACGGGCTGGCGCACCAGCCGGGCCACCGTCCTGGCGACGAAGGCCAGCGCGAAGACCGCCCCGAGGACGAGCACCGCGTGGCCGGCGTGCGCCAGGAGGACCGTGCCACTCATCTGCCGACCGCACCCGCGTGCCGGGTCCCGTACCGCTGCCGCGCGAGGAAGTCGTAGTGGCTGGGCAGCCGCTCGACCAGGTCCTTCGCCTGGTCCCGGACCAGGCCGAGCTCCTTGGTCGCGGCGAGGTCGTCGGACAGGGCGAGCGCGGCGGGCGCACGCGTCGGCAGCCCGCCGAGCCCGAGCAGCATCGCGGCGTAGGAGTACGCCTCGAACCCGTGGTAGCTCGGGAAGATCGACTCCGCGTCCGGCATCTTGACCTGCCACTGCTCGATCCGCTCGGCGAGCGCGTCGGGCATCGGCCGGGTCTTGGCGTCCCGCCAGTACTGGTTGTCCGCCCGCGCCGCGGCGTAGTAGTGCAGCACGAGGAACTCGCGCACACCGTCCATCACCCCGGCCACCTGGCGGTTGTAGGCCTTCCGGAGGACGTCGTCGGAGTCCGGCTGGCCGTCGGGGAAGTGCTTCACCAACTGCTCCACCGCGTTCTGGATGAAGAAGATGCCGGTCGACTCGAGTGGCTCGACGAACCCGCTGGACAGCCCGATGGCCACGCAGTTGTTCACCCAGGACCGCGAGCTGCGCCCGATCCGCATCCTGATGTGGTTGGCCTCGAGGTCTGCCGCCGCGTCGCCGACGAACGCGCGCAGGGTCGCCTCGGCCTCCTCCGGCCCGCAGTAGTCGCCGGCGTACACGTAGCCGGTGCCGACCCGCCCGAACAGCGGGATCGTCCAGATCCAGCCGGCGTCCTGCGCGGTCGCCGTCGTGCAGGGGCGGATTCCCCGCGTCGTCCCGTCCACCGGCACCCGCAGGGCCACCGCGCGGTCGTTGGGCAGACTGTCCTGATAGGACTCGAACGGCACACCGAGCGCCTTGTTGAGCAACAGGGAGCGGAAACCCGTGCAGTCGATGAACAGGTCGCCGGACAACGCACCGTGTTCCCGGGTCAGCACGTGGCTGATCCAGCCCCGCTCGTCGAGGCCGACGTCGACCACGTCGTCGAGGACGTGCCGGACGCCGCGCTCGACGCCGTACCCGGTGAGGTACTTCGCCAGCATCGCCGCGTCGAAATGGTAGGCGTACGGGAACTGCGTGTCCTGCTCGGCCAACGTGGTGCGGAAGGCGCGGTCCGCGCCGTTCTCTGCGAAGTCCTGTTCGAACAGCTCACCTGACAGGTACCGGGGCGAGCGCTTCGCGTCGCACAGCGAGGCGATCAGGAAGCAGTCCTTGTCGAACCGCTCGCCACCGCCGTTGTGCAGCCACCAGTCCGTGATCGGGAACCCGTCGATCACGCGGAGCCGCTCGAACGGGTGGTAGAAGTGATGTCCCCGCCGCCGCCAGTTCTCGAACCTGATCGCCAGCTTGTAGGTGGCGTGGGTGGCCGGCATCCACTCGCTCTCCGTCAACCCGAGATAGTCGAAGAAGTGCCGGACCGTGCTGAACGTCGCCTCGCCCACCCCGATGGTGGGCACGTTCTTCGACTCGACGAGGGTCACGTCGAGCCGGTCGCCGAACGCGGCACGCAAGTACGCCGCGGTCATCCACCCGGAGGTGCCGCCGCCGACGACGACCACACTGTTGCCCATTGGATCTCCCGTTCCTACGCGCGTTTCGATGACGGATCAGTAGATGACGCGGGAATCCGCGGTCAGCCGGAACTTCCGGGACTTGCGCAGGTCCACGGCGACGTTCAGGCGGCGCAACCACCGGTCCGTCCCGTCGAACCGGGCACGGAAGGGCTTGCGTCCGTGCACCATCCGGTAGTTGTCGATGAAGTAGATGTCCCCCGGCCGGAGCACCACGTCGACGAGCGCCTTGTCCAGCTCGGCGCTGATCACCTCGAGCGCCTCCCGCTCGTCGGGATCGTGGTCGTCCCGCATGAAGTGCGGGTCCAGCCGGAGGTACGGCGAGTCCGGCGAGCCAAAGAGGACGGACACCGGCTCCGGCTGCCGCAACGCGCGCTCGACCTGTTCCCGGCTGCGCGCGAGGAGGTCGGCGACCTTGCGGCCGGCGTCGGTCGCACGTCCCCGGTTGGCCGGCCGGTGGGAGTGGTCGGGCATGATGTAGAACCGGTCCTCCGACAGGATCTCGCGCGTCGCGTCGTCGAGTGTCACGTCGGCGACATCGGCCATCGTCGTCTCGACGCCGTCGGGGTTGCGCAGGCACATCAGGGCGAGGTAGTCGGTCCGCAGCGGGTGGTAGGCGTCCTCGGTGTGCCAGGTGAGCAGTTCCTCGCTGCCGGAGCCGATCTGCTCCTTCTCGTGCCCCTTGATCGGCAGGATGTCGTGCATGACGTAACCGTCCTGCTGGGTCGCCCATCCGATGGGCTCCCCGAGCAGGCTGGCGACGAGGTAGAACGCGATGTCCTGGCGCAGCGTCGGCGACGGAACGGGCTTGTTCTCCCAGTGCGCGGGCGTCGGCCCGATCTCGCCGTCGTCGACGGGCAGACCGGAAAGCACGAAGGCGCCGTCGCGGTCGGTGCCGCGGTATTCGTTGACCACGGCACGCAGGCCCCTGGGCAGTTCGTCGGCGTAGACGCGTGCCCCCCGTTGGAACTCCGCCGACTCGACCGTGTCGAAGCGTTGCGACACCTCGTCGACGATGGCATCGATCGCTCTGTTGTCATCGGCGCTCAGCTGGAATACCCGCACGGCACAGTCCTCCGCAGTGTCTGCTCAAACGACTGCGGAGAAGCGTGCGGCACGTTCGCCGGTGGTTCTACCTGTTTCACTTGGCAGCGAAACAGCACAGTGTCGAGCCGGACCACGCGATACCGTGTGCCGGACGGTCATATGCCCGCCTCGAGCACAGTGGATCCAATGTGGACAGAGCTGCGGAGCAGGGCAATGCCCAGCGGGGTCAGCGAGTGCGTTGCGGTGTTGCGGTGCCGGGCGGTGATGACCAGACCGGCCTGCCGCAGCACCCGGGCGTGCTTGCTGGCGCCGGCCAGCGAGATCCCCAGCCGCTGGGAGAGCTCGCCGGTCGTGCAGCTGTCGGTCAGCACCTGCAGCGCGGCCGCGCGGGTGTACCCGACAAGCTGGCCGAGCGCCTGCTCGTCCGGCTCCTCGGTGCCGGCGAGATCGGCCAGCATCTCGGATCCGGCCGGGGTGGAGAACACCACGGTCGGCGGCCCGCCGCCGTGCTGGGCCGGGACGACGACGCAGGTCCTGTCGTGCAGGAACAACGCCGGGCTGAGCTGGAGTCCACCGCCCGACAGGTAGATGTCACCATCGGCGGCGTCGGCGATCTCAAGCACCGGCGGGTGCCAGCGCAGCTTGGGGTGCAGGGTGCTGAGCATGCTCTCGACACCGCTGGTGATCGAGATCCGGGCGCGGGAGTCCCGCTCGCCCTCGAGGTGGTTGCGCGCCCTCGACCAGTGCGGCACCACGGCGACGCGGCAGAACTCGTACATCGTCGCGGCGACCCGCCTGCGGACGAGGTCGGTGTCGCCCCACCCACCCGACGACTCGCCCGGCCAGCCGATCAGCCACAGCAGGTCGCTCAGCGGCTGGTGCGTGTGGGCCACGGACTCGACGGCACCCAGCCGTTCGCCGAGTTGACGACGCACATTCCGGCGCCACTCGGCCACCGGTCCCCCACCGCGCCGGCCGAACAGATCAATCGCGAAGACGGCTTCCGCCATCGGTCCCAGGGAGGTGACCATCCGTAATCGGGCCAGGTCCTCGACCGTGAAATGAACTCTCAACACCATTACTCCAACAAAGCTGTCGCGGCAAACTTTTTATCCGGTAAATTGCGCCGACGGCGGATCCCCCCAACCGGACCAAGCCGCGCCACACGCACCCTCAGATTCGTGGATGTGCCAGCTCGACCTCCGGCTTCGCGACGTCGGAGGTGCGCCCCTGCCGCCGGCAGGACACTTTTCTACCGAGAATTCCAACTTCGAGTTTCACTACCAGTACTCCAGGAATAGGATGTCCCAGTTCAGGCACCGAGACCGCACGCACGCGCGGTCCGGTGGATTTGTTCCGCGAGTGCGACGTCCAGCTCCCGCACACCGAGCAGCTCGAAGAGCAGGACGTCGTCGAGATGGGTTCGTCCCGGATGGCGACCGGAGATCACCTGGCCGAAGTCCGCCTCGATCCGGCGCAGGTCGAACCACGTGCACCGGTTGTGGTGCCGCCCCCAACCCCTCCGCAACGACACGCACCGGCCGTTCACCCGCCCGTCGAGGTGCACGGTCACGAACCGCCGGTGCCTGTTGCGCTCGAGCAGTCCGAGATCGTCGACGTAGATCTGGTCGACGCGGTCGACGATGTCGGCCGGCATGTCCAGACCCGCGACGTTGACCAGCAGCGCCCCTCTCGGCAGATGCCGGTAGACGAGGTCCTCGTGCCCCGGTCCGGTCGTGATCAGGAGGTTGGCGCCACTCGTGGCCTCGTCGACGGTGGTGACGACGGAGAGCTCGATGCCGGCCCGGTCGAACAGGTCCCGTACCCGCGCGTCGATCGGCGCCGGGCCCTGGTCGCTCGCCGCGGTGAGGTAGACCTGCCCGACGCCAGGCAGGTGGCAGGCGATCATCGTCAGGAGGCAGTGCGCGACGTCGCCCGAGGCGAGCAACCCGACCGTCGTCTCACCGGGAACGAGCAGCTCCTCGGCGGCCAACGCCACCGTCATCACGGCGTGACACAGGCACAGGATCGACCACGGTATGACGCACCGATCCACGCCGCCCGGATCCTCGATCAGCACCAGGTCGTCGTCCGGCTGTTCCCCGGCCTCGGCCGCCCGGTCGCCGGGCCGGCAGCCGCCCCCCGCGGCCAGGTGCGCCAACTTCGCCATTCTGAGGTCGATCGGGTCGAGTTCCTTGATCACTCGCCACAGGTCGTCAGCGCCGAGCCGCAGGACGGGCTTGCCCATCGCACTGGCCTCCTGTCCGATCGCGGGTGGTCGTCCCGAGATTCGATCGTCCAGGTCCGGCTTTCCCCTCCACTTCCGGTTTTCTTCCGCTCAGGGGAAGACAGCCCGACGCGAGGAGGACGGGGCATGGCAGATCGTCGCCGCCCCCTGGGACTTCGTTCAGAAAGCCGGTTCAGATCGGTTCGAGGTCCGCGCCGTAGTCCAGCCGCAGCGCGGACCTCGTCTCGGTCAGCTGGCCGCGCAGCCGGCTCGCTTCCTTGGAGTCGATGGACCCCAGCAACCGCTCTGCCTCGTCTAGCTCGGCGCCGGCCTCGGCGACGTCGTCCGCGTGCACCTCCGACAGCATGATCAGGCTCTTCGCGTGCCACATCGGCATGCCGAGATCGAGGAACAGCCGCCGCGCCTTGACCAGGTGCTCCTCCGCGGGTACGTAGTTGCCCCGCGCGAGCTCGATCCCACCCAGCGCGTACTGCGCCTGCGCCTCGACGAGCGGTTCCCCGACCTGGTGCGCCAGGGTCAGCGCGTGCACGAGGGTCGTCTCGGCGCTGTCCAACTTGCCTTCCTGCCTGCGGATCAGGCCGAGGCCGTACAGCGCGTGCGCCTCACCGATCCGGTCGCCGATGTCCCGCACGATACGCAGCACCCGCTGGAACTCCTGCCGGGCGAGCCCGGTGTGTCCGGTGACCAGGTGGAGCTCGGCGAACCCCCGCGCGGCCTGCGCGTCACCGCGGCGGTAGTTCACCCTCCGGCACAGCGTGTGCGCCTCGTCGAGCAGGCTCCGCGCGGCCTCGAAGTCACCCTCGTCGGTTCGGAACTTCGCGAGGCTCCGCAGGATGTAGGCCTCCCCCACCGGGTCACCGACCTCCCGCATCTTGACCCGCGCGCGCTCGTACTTGTCCAGCATCAACGTGACGTTGCCCCGCATCCGGTCCACGGAGGCCGCCATGCGCAGGGCCAACGCGCACCCGAGCGTGCTGTTCTCCTCCTCGAAGGTCCGCAGCGCGGTCTCGAGGCACTCCTCGGACTCCGCGAGGCGCTTCTGGTACAGGTAGAGCGTGCCGAGCGAGTACAGCGACGCCGCCTGGCCGAACCGGTTGCCTGCTCGCGTGGTGGCCTCGAGCGCCAGCCGGGAGGTCTCCTCCCAGTCGTCGAAGTAGCCCTTCACCTCGAACAGGTTGATCAGCGTGCAGGCAAGGTCCCAGCACAGCTCGTCCATCCCCTCCGCCGCGGCCCGCCGGACCGCGACGACGAGCGCCCGGCGCTCGCTTTCCCACCACTCCATCGGATAGTCGTCGGGGTCGAGGTCCATGTCCGCGATCCCGTGCCAGCGGGGCACGTCGGAGTGCAGGATCGTGTAGTCGCCGCCGTACTCCTTGCGGTGGGCCCGTTCGGCGAGAGCCAGCCAGGCGCTCAGCACGCGGGCAAGCACGTCGCGCCGTCTCGCGACCGGCTCCACCTCGAACAACCGCTCGTGCGCGTAGAGCCGGATCAGGTCGTGGAAGCGATAGCGGATCCGCCGGCCCGGATACTCCAGCGTGTCCAGAAGGTGCGCGTCCACGAGGCAGCCCAGCGCGTCGTCCGCCTCGAACTGCCCGGTGTCCAGCAGCGCCGCGGCCGCCCACGCCGGGAAGTCGGGCGCGGGCACCAGCGCGAGCAGGCGGAACAACCGCCGGGCCTGGCTCGGCAGGCTGTGGTAGGTCAGGCTGATGCTGGCACGCAACTCCAGTCCGCGATGGCTGAACTCGTCCAGCCTGCGCGTCTCGTCGGCCAGCCTGCTGACGAGGCCACTGACCCACATCTGCGGCCGCGACGCCAGTCGCCCGCCCGCGATCCGCAGCGCCAGCGGAAGACCGCCGCACAGGTTGACCAGTTCCACGGCCGCGTCCTGCTCGGCGTGTACCCGGTCCCAGCCGACGATCTTGCCGAGCATCTCGAGGGACTGCTCGGTGTCGAACACGTTGACGTCGACCCAGCGCGCGCCGGGCAGCCTCGTCAGCCGGGCCCGGCTGGTGACGATCACCGGACAGGTCGCGGTGCCCGGCAGCAGCGACAGCACCTGTTCCTCGGTCGTCACACCGTCGAGCACGACCAGAAGCTGTTTGTGGGCAAGCAGGCTCCGGTACAGCTCGGCGCGTTCGGAGTGGTCCTCCGGCACCGCGGGACCGGGCACCCCGAGGGCACGCAGGAACCGGGCGAGCAAGGTGGCGGGCCGCTCCCCGGTCTCCGGGTCCTCGAGGTCGGCATACAGGTGCCCGTCGGGGAAGGAATCGCTGAGCTCGTGGGCCACCCGCAACGCCAGGGTCGACTTGCCGACCCCGCCCTTCCCGGAGATGGCGACGACACGGACGGCGAAGGAGGATTCCTGAGGCGCCTCACTCAACAGGAACGACTTGATCTCGGCGACATGCGCCTCCCTGCCGACGAAGTCCGCCGTACTGCCGGGAAGCGGCCGGGGCGTCGGCGGGTGGCCGCCGGCCTGCTCGGCCGCCCCTGCGATGGATCCCGCACCGGCCGCCTTGGCGTCCAGCGCGGGATCCCGGTTGAGAATCGCCCGTTCGAGGTCGCATAACTCCTGGCCGGGCTCGACGCCCACCTCCTCGATCAGCATCGTTCTGGCTCTGCGGAAGACCTCGAGGGCCTCGGCCTGGCGCCCGGAGCGGTACATGGCCAGCATGCGGTACCCGTACAGCCGCTCACGCAACGGAGCCTTGTCGATGAGCCCGTCCAACTCGTTGGCGAGGTCCTCGTGCCGGCCCATCCCGAGATCCAGCCGCACCCGCTCCTCGATGGCCGCGAACCGCGCGTCGTCGAGCAACGCGGCACCCCGCTGGATCAGGTCACTCCGCACCCCGTGCAGCGCCGGACCACGCCACAGTGCGAGCGCTTTTCGCAGCGATCCCGCCGCCTCGTCCAACTCCCCGTCGACCACCTGCTCACGGGCCACGCCGACCAGCCTGGTGAACTCCTCGCTGTCCAGGTCCCCGGGCGGAATCTCGAGAATGTAGCCGGGGGGACATGTTCTGATCGTCCCCGCCTGTCCCGCGTCCTTGAACAACTTGCGCAGCCCGGAAACACACTTCTGGATCTGCCCACGCGCCGACGACGGCGGCGACGTCCCCCATACCGCCTCGACCAGGTGATCGACGGACGTCGCCTGGTTGGCGTTCAACGCGAGCGCGGCCAGGACGACATGCTCCTTCGGCCCACCCACCCGCGACACACGGCCATCGGTCACGATTTCCAATGGCCCGAGCAGTCTCACCCCCATAGCGACCCCCTGCCAGGTAACGCCAGCATAGTCATTCGAGGGATGATGTAAAACACAATCGGCGGGTTAATTTCAAACTGAGGCGAAGCGAAGCGCCCGCCCGTGCAGACGTGCCCCAGAGGATTTCCGTTCCGCATCCGCCCGCTCACGCTCCGGTGAACACAGGAAGCGAAGTTTCTTCACCGCGGAGTATCAGCAATTGGGGCGGTGGAGATCATCAGCGTGCTGCTCGCCTACCCGCCGCGCGGCACCGGTCCCGATCACCCGTCCAGGTTCGCCTCCCGTTGATCAACGCCTGCCCACGCGCGGACGCACACACGCCGATCTGGCAATTCTCCACCCGGCCGGGGGGTGCTGGAGGCAACGGATCTTGCGCATCGCCGTTGATCGACCTGGCGGACGGCTATTGTCGAAAAGAGCGGCAGGAAAACACGGCGAGTCCGGTTCTCGAAAGACAATGCCGGGTCCGTCACCATCTCCGAATTCACCTCGAAACGGCCACGGGAGAACAAACCCGACCAGCGACGGGGCGCGTTTCTGGATCCGTCTCAACCGACGGCGCACGTGGCCGCCCTCCATGATGGAACCATGACAACGACGTGGTCACTGCGTTCCGCCACACCGCGGGACGCGGAGTGGATGGCCGACCTCAAGGCCACCGTGATGCGGGCGGATCTCGAACGGCTGGGTTACTGGGACCACGACTGGGCACGGCAGCGGTTCCTCGACACCTACGTTCCCGCCAACACCAACGTCATCCTCGTGGACGGCGACGTCGCGGGCTGTATCGCCGTCCGTGCCGAACCGGACGCGTTGTGGATCGAGCACTTCTACCTTCGCCCCGAGTTCCAGGGCCACGGGCTCGGCGGCCACGTCCTGCGCCACGTCATGACCCTGCGACAGGACGGACGGCCCTTCAAGCTCGCCGTCAACCGAGGCAGCGGGGCCCGCGGTCTGTACGAACGCCACGGCTTCGTCTACCAGTACGACGACACCAACGGAGTGGATCAAATCTTCAGCACCCCACCAGAAGACGATCCCGATGCTTGATGAGGCACTGTGCCCAGCCATGGCTGTTCGCAGCGGATCCCCGCCCGGCGTGGGAACAGCTCGCGCCCGGCGGACGGCTGGTCGCCCAGCCGCGCTTCCCTTTCAGGTCAGCGTGTTGAGATCACCGGCCCCAGGATCAGCCGGACGGCTCGTTCGCCCATCCGAAGGTGCGCGGCCGGGTCGGGGTGCAGGCCGTCGGGCAACGACCTGGCCTCGTCCGGCCCGAGGAGCTCTCGCCCGTCGAGGTAGTGCAGCGCCGGGTCTTCGCGGACGTCGACGACCTTGGCCAGCAACGTGCGGACGCTGGTCAGCGTCAGCGCTCCGACACCCGCGGAGCCCAGGGCACGTTTGCGGCCGGTCTCCTGGTCGAGCGCGACGGGGCCGGACGTGGTCTCCAGTTCGGCGAAGGAGGTCGGCGAGACGAGCACGACCGGCGTGTCCGGGTGGCCTTCGCGGATCGTGTCCAGGAACCCGTGCACCGCCGGGACGAAGGTGCGCTCGCGCATCGACGCGTCCCCGACGATGTTGATCCCGACCTTGAGCGTGATCAGGTCGGCCGGGGTGTCCCGGATGGCGCGAGCGACCTCCGGGTCGAGCATGGCGTTGCCGCCGAAGCCGAGGTTGGTCAGCGCCGCGCCGGTCGTCAGAGCCGCGATGGCAGGCCAGGTCAGGGTCGGGGCGGGGGCCTCGAGGCCGTGGCTGATCGAGGAGCCGTGGTGCGTCCATGCCATGCCGGGCGGCGGGGTCGGCGCGAGCAGCGGCGCATCGGAGTCGAGCGTGCATAACTCGACCGTCGCGCCGTGCGGCAACCAGATCTCGACGTCCTTCTCTCCATCAGGCAGGTCGTCGAAACGCACGGTTTCGGGGTGCCCGGGGCTCAGCCGGCCGTCGGCGAGGTCGGCGGAGAAGCTCAGCACATCACCCGCCGTGGCCGGCACACGGCCGAGGACCGTGCCGTCGACGGCGAGGTCGAACGAGGCCGGCAGCGGGCTCCCGTCCATTTCCGGCACGGTGACGTGCACGCCCAGCGCCAGCGACCGCGCTGCCGTGCGCAGGCGCAGGCGGACCCCGGCCGCCTGCGAGACGACCAGATCCAGCAAGCCGTGGTGCAGGCGCGGCCGGGTCCACGCCGGGAGCCGTCGCGGGCGCACCCCGGCCGGGGTGCGTTCCAGCTCCAGCGCGCCGAGGATCGCGACCCTGTCGTCGGGCAGGGAGAGGTGGTGGGTCATGCCGTGTGCTCCTTGTCGGGCGGTGTGTCATGGTCAGCGGTGATCGCCGGGGACCGCGGGTCGAGAGGGTCGTGGTCGGCGGCGTGGCCCGCGTCGACCGGCAGGGGGCCACTCCGGAAGAGGAGGGCGGCCAGTACGGCGCTGCTCAGGAAGACCGCTGCCGCGACCCAGAACACCAGGTGGTAGCCGGCGAAGGTCGCTTCGGCGATGGTCACCGGTTGTGCGGCGGTCGCGGGATGTGCCGAGAGATAGCTCGCGATCGCGGTGGTGGTGAGCGAACTGAACACCGCCGTGCCGATGGATCCACCGATCTGCTGGGCCGTGGTCACCAGCGCGGAGGCCACTCCGGCGTCGTACGACCGGACACCGCTGGTCGCGGCGTTCTGCACCGGGCCGAAGATGAACCCGAATCCGGCCCCCGTGACGAGCAGGGCGGGCAGGACGTTCGCGCCGTAGCTCGACCCACCACCGATTCCGGTGAGCACGACCATGCCGATCGCGGCCAGGAGACAGCCGATCGGGACGAGCGGGCGGGGTCCGGTGCGCGGCAGGAGCACCGCCCCGGAGAACACCGCTCCCGCCATGACCAGGCCGATCATCGGGAGGAACGCCAGGCCGGTCTGGACGGGGGTGAAGCCCAGCGTGTTCTCGAGGTAGTAGGTGAGGAAGAGGAAGACCGCGAACATCCCGATCCCGGCGATACCCAACGTCAGGTACGCCGCTCCCCGGACCCGGTCCAGTACCACCCGCAGGGGCAGCAACGGGTGGGCGGTGCGGCGTTCGATGACCACGAACACGGCGATGAGCACGACGCCCGCGATCACCGGACCGAGCGTCGCGACGTCGTGCCAGCCGTTCGTTTCGGCGGTGCCGAGACCGAAGACGATTCCGACCAGGCCGAGCACCACGATGACCGTGCCCGTGATGTCGAGCCGGACCCGCCGCGGCCGATCGCCGTCGTGGAGCAGACAAAGCCCGCCGACGAACGCGACCGCCGCGATGACCAGGTTGACGTAGAGGCACCACCGCCACGACAGGCCCTGGGTGAGGACGCCACCCAGCAGCAGCCCCACGGCGCCGCCGGCGCCCGAGACCGCGCCGAAGATCCCGAACGCGCGGCCGCGTTCCCTGGCGTTGTCGGCGAAGGTGATCGACAGCAGTGACAGTGCCGCTGGTGCGAGCATCGCGGCGAACGCACCCTGTCCGACTCGCGCGGCCAGCAGTGTCGTGAAGTTCCCGGCGGCACCCCCGACCGCCGAGGCGAGGGCGAATCCGCCGACCCCGACGAGGAACAACCGCTTGCGCCCGAAGAAGTCCGAGAGCCTGCCGCCGAGCAGCAGGAGGCTGCCGAACGCGAGCGCGTAGCCGGTCAGCACCCACTGCCGGTAGCCGGCGGGGAAGCCGAGGTCGTGCTGGGCGGTGGGCAGTGCGATGGCCACGATGGTGGAGTCCAGGATGTCCATCAGCTGGGCGAGGCTCAGGACGACGAGCGCCAGCCAGCGGTTCGCCCCGCTGTGCCTGGGGCGCGCCGCGTCGCCGCCGGGAGCACTCCGCGGAGCCGACCGGGCTTTCGTGGTCGATGGGTTGTCAGTATTCATGGGTGATCTCTCGGTTGTGAGAAGAGATGACGTCGACGTGCGACGTGCTCGGACGTTCGCGGACCCGACGTCGGATGCCGCGTCAGCCGACCAGCAGCACGAGCTTTCCGCGCACTTGACCCGCTTCGCCGACGCGATGTGCCTGCGCGACTTCGGTCAGCGGGAACGTCTGTCCTACGGGGAGTGAGAACCGTCCGGACTCGACCAGGTCGCCGATCTCGTCGAGCGTGTAGAGGGCGCGACCAGCGTCGCCCTTGCTGAACCGCACGCCGTACTGCTGCGCGCCCTCGAAGTCCGCGATGGTGATGACATGCCGCGGGCCGCCCGCGAGGTCGATGAGATCGGGCAGGACGCCGCTTCCGGCGACATCGAGCGCCAGGTCGACGCCGTCGGGGCAGAGCGCACGGACCCGCTGCGCCATGCCGTCTCCGTAGGCGACGGGTTCGGCGCCGAACGAACGGATCACATCGTGGTTGCCGGGGCCGCAGGTACCGATCACGTGCGCGCCCCGTGCGACGGCGAGTTGGACGGCGGCACGACCGATGTTGCCGGAGGCACCGTTGACGAGCAGCGTGCTACCGCTCCGGACGCCGAGCTGGTCGAGCGCGCGCGCGGCCGTCTCGACCGCGACCGGCAGCGCGGCGGCCGCGGCGAAGTCGATCGACGGCGGGATGGGTGCGTAATGGGGCAGCACCGCCAGTTCGGCCTGCGCGGCGCCGGCGCAGAACCCGAAGACGCGGTCACCGACAGCGATGTCCGTGACGCCATCGCCGAGCTCGTCGACGATGCCCGCCACTTCGTGCCCCATGGTCTGCGGGAGCTCCTGGTCCATCAGGCCTTGCCGCTTCTTCCAGTCGCTCGCGTTGACACCGGCGGCCCGCACCGCGATCCGAACCTCGCCGGGGCCCGGATGTGGATCCGGGAGGTCCGCGATCTCGAGGACCTCCGGGCCTCCGAACCGGCTGAACTGAGCTGCCTTCATGAGTTGTCCTCTTCTGGGCACGGCGGGTCGACCGCGCTCGGAGCGTTGGTCGTCATGGTTACGAACACAGTTCCTATAATAGGAACATCGTTCGTGTCAACTCTGATACGAACGCTGTTCGTATCGAGCTATGGTGGTGGGATGACCCCGAAAGAGCGACGCGCGGCCCGCCACCTGCGCCCGAGCACCGACGACCCCAAGCCGCGGCGCCGCACCGTGAAGCAGGTCATCGACACCGCGCTGGGCCTCATCGCCACAGAGGGCTACGAGGCGCTCACGATGCGCCGGCTGGCCAATGCGCTCGACACCGGGCCCGCATCGCTCTACAACCACGTGGTCAACAAGGCCGACCTAGACGAGCTGCTCATCGGGCGGCTGTGCACCGAGCTCGTGCTACCCGAGCCCGACCCCGCGGCCTGGCGGGAGCAGATCCGCGGGGTGTGCGTCCAGATGCGCGATCAGTACCTGAAATATCCCGGAATCTCCCGAGCCGTGCTCGCGATGGCCCCCACCGACCTGGAGATCGTGCGCGTCAGCGAAGGAATGCTGGCGATCCTGCTCACCGGCGGCGTCACCCCGCAGGCCGCCGCCTGGGCCAGCGACGCCCTCCTGCTGTACGTCGCCGCCTACTGCCTCGAGTTATCGATCGCGGACCAGCGCTCGTCGCATGACGACGCCGTCTGGGTCCGCGACCGCGACGAACTGCTGCGCCGGTTCACCGCCCTACCCGCCGAGACCTTCCCCCACACCACCCGTCACGCCGCCGAGATCACCGCCGGCGAGGGCCACGACCGGTTCGACTTCACCCTCGCCCTGATGATCGACGGCCTCGCACACCGCTGACGCCCTTGCCTACCGCGTCGCCGACACCGGTGGCCCCGGTCAGGGGTTGGACGGCCAGTGGCGAGAGGAACTGGCCGAGGAAGATCCCGCCGACGAGTCCACTGAGGACGCGGAGTCGAAGGACGGCGGTCGACTCGCGCAGTTCCTGCCCAGCAGACGACATCCGGTGGTCTCCTACGTTCCGGTCGCCAGCCCGAACGCGACGAAGGTGGCGATGCCGAGTACCAACGCGATGATCGCGCCGGCCCAGCCGCCGAGGTCGCGGTCACGCATGCCGAAGAACGCGGACACAAGCGCACCCGCGGCGAGCACCAGGCACACGATCCCAGGAATGCTGCCGACACCGCCCTGCCAGATCAGCAAACCGGCTCCAAGCCCGGCACCGAGCCCGCCGATAATCGCGATCCATTCCCGCACGCTGTCAAGCAACGCGCCGCCCGCGGCCTTCCCCACCTTCCGCCAGGACACGTCAGGCCCCGTCCTCCCGTCGTCCGGTTCGCTTCTTACCACGTCTGCTGCCTGGTCACGACGATCGTAGTTCGCTCCAGGTCATACCTCCTCAGTCAGTGGCCATCCAGTCGCCATCCAGTTGGGGCGTCGATGGTGTGGGCGTCGCTGACCACGAGGAGGGTTTGATGAGACGAAGAAGACTGGCCACGACGCTCACCATCGGCTTGGCCGGGGCGCTGTTCGTCGCGCCGGTGCAGGCCAGTGCCGGGCCGACCGCGGAACAGGCACGGCCACAAGGATCGGCGCCGGTCGCGTTGAGCGCGGTCGAGCACATCAGCCGGACGTCCGTCGGCGCGGACGGGCTGACGCACACCACGCAGGAGCAGAGCCGGTTCTACCGCGACACCCACGGCCGCGTCCGCCACGAGAGCGGGTCGGTCGTGACGATCGACGACCCGGTCGCCGGTTCGTCCGTGCGTATGGACACCAAGGCCGGCACGTACACGAAGACGACCGCACCCGACAAGCCGAGCCCGCCTCCGGCAACCGGACCAGCGAAGGCCAGCCAGGAGAAACTCAGCTCCGGCTACCAGAGCCTCGGCACGGCCTCGTTCGGGAACGTGAAGGCCGAGGGGCGTTCCTACACCGTCACCACTCCCCGCGAGAACGCCGCGCCGGTCTCCAGGGAGGTGACCACCTGGCTCGCCAGGGACGTCCAGCTGGCCGTCCAGATCCGGGTCGTCGAGGCCTCCGGCGCTTCGTACACCAGGACCTACACCGGCATCCAGACCAAGGCCGTCCCGGCGGAGCTGTTCACCGTGCCATCCGGTTACCGGCAGGTGGACGCGACCACCGCGGCCGTTGCGCAGGCCCCGGAATGCCCGCTGGCGATCGCGCCCGACCCGCTGATCCTGACCAGCTTCCCCGGCTATCTCGATGGCAACTACCACATCGGATACACCGACACCCCGAACACCGGATGCGTGATGGCGCAAGCCGCTGCACTGTTCAACCAGGGTGACGTGCTCTGGCCCGCCCAGGCCACGCCGCTGTTGCTGCCGGCCTTCGCATGGTTCTGGTACGACAACGGCGGTCCGATCCCGTTCTCGCCCTATGTCGTGTTCGCCGAGTCGGCATTCCTTGCCGCCAACACCGAACACGCCACGGTGGGATACTCGTTGGTGGTGCTGACCGTTTTCGCCTGAGCAGAAACGTGGGGCGCCGTAACCGCGGCGCCCCAACCCTTTCGCCGCCGACGGACCACCCGGCATGCATCCAGCCAGCGGAGAGGAGTTACGGCGAACGCGGGATGGCCCCGGTGGCCAGACCACCAGTTGAATGAGGCCCGGCGTCGATCGAACGCGAGGGCCGAGATGTCCGTTCGAATCGCGGTGCTGGGGCCGATCTCCGTGTGGCGGGTGAACGACAAGGTCGGCCTCGGGCCACCACAACAGCGCGCGGTGCTGGGACTGCTGGCGTTGGCGGGCGGTCAGCCGCTGTCGCGGGCCGAGCTGGTCGACGCGTTGTGGTCCGACCGGCCACCGCCGACCGCGGCCAACACGATCCAGACCTACGTCAAGCAGCTCCGCCGACTACTCGAGCCGGACCGGCAGGTCCGGGCCAGGAGCGCGATCCTTCCCCTGGTTGGTGACGGCTACGCCCTGCGCCTTCCGCCCGACGACATCGACGTCCTCCGGTTCCGGCGGTTGGTCGCGTCCACGGGGAAGTGCGGCGGCGAGTCACACCGCACGGCGGCCCTGCTCGGCGAGAGCCTGGCCATGTGGCGGGGTGCGCCGTTCTGCGACATCCCTTTCCTGGCCGGACATCCGAAGGTGACGTCACTGGTCGCCGAACGGCAGGCCACCCTGGTCCGGTACGGCGAGGCCCTGATCACCATCGGCGACGCGGGAGAGGCGGTGGCCGTGCTCGGCGAGGCGGTCGCCACCCAGCCGTTGAACGAGGCCCTGCAGGCACTGTTGATCCGCGCCCACCTGGCCATCGGGCAGCGGTCCGAGGCGTTCACCATCTACCGGGGGGTCCGCGACCGGCTGGCCGCGGAGCTCGGCGTCGACCCGGGGCCGGCGCTGTCCGAGGCGTATCTCGCGCTGCTGCAGGGAAAGAAGCCGCCGCACGAGCCGGTGCCGGCGCACGCGGTGCCGGCGCAGCTCCCGGCCGACGTGCCGGACTTCACCGGGCGCGGCGCACAGCTCGGCGCATTGGACTCGCTCGTCGCGCCGCACGACACCGTGCCGGTCTCGGTGGTCTCGGGCACCGCCGGGGTCGGCAAGACCGCGCTGGCGGTGCACTGGGCGCACCGGATGCGCGACCGCTTCCCCGACGGGCAGCTGTACGTCGACCTGCGTGGCTTCGACGTCGGCTGGCCCATGTCCGCCGGCGACGCGCTGACGCGGTTCCTCGGCGCGCTCGGCGTGCCCGAGTGGCACGTACCGCTCGACGTCGAGGACCGGGCCGCCCGCTACCGCACCGAGCTCGCCAGCCGGCGGACGCTTGTCGTACTGGACAACGCGGCGACGGTCGAGCAGGTGCGGCCACTGCTGCCCGGGACCGCCTCCTGCGCGGTCGTAGTCACCAGCCGGGACAGCCTCGCCGGCCTGGTCTCCCGGCACGGCGCGAGACGGCTCGAGCTGGACCTGCTGCCGCTCGACGACGCCGTCACGTTGCTGCGCAGGCTGATCGGGCCTGGCGCCGAGCCGGCGGCGACGGCCACCCTGGCCGCGCAGTGCGCACGGCTGCCGCTGGCCCTGCGGGTGGCCGCCGAGCTGGCCATCACCCACGACGGCGCCTCGCTGCCCGAGCTGGTGGACGACCTGGCGGACCGGCACGGCCGGCTGAACCTGCTCGACGCCGGCTCGGACCACCACACCAAGGTGCGGGCCGTGTTCTCGTGGTCCTACCGGCGTTTGCCCGCGGACGTGGCACGGGCCTTCCGGTTGTTCGCGCTGTACCCCGGCGACGAGCTGGACCCCTACGGCGCCGCCGCGCTCTTCGGCACCGGGCTGACGGACGCCCGCCGGCTGCTCGCGGCGCTGTCCCGTGCCCACCTCATCCGGCCGGCGGGACCCGACCGGTACGGGATCCACGACCTGCTGCGCGCGTACGCCGTCCAGCGGGGCGACCCCGCCGACCGGCACGCCGCGCTGACAAGGCTGTTCGACTACTTCGTGGCCGCGGCCGGCGCGGCGGCGCGGGTGCTGGAGCCGTCCGCCCGGCACCCCGCGACCGACCAGCCGGTCACGTCGCTGCCGGCGTTCGCCGACGCCGGCGCGGCCAGGGCATGGCTCGACGCGGAGCGGCCCACGCTGGTCACGGTGATCGACCACACCGCGCGCCACGGCTGGCCGGCGCACACCGAGCGGCTGGCCGCGAGCCTGTACCGGTACCTCGACGGCGGCCACTACCCGGACGCGCTGAGAATCTACACACAGGCGGCGGAAGCGGCGCGCCGGGCAGGCGACCAGACCGCGCGCGGCCACGCGTTGATCAACCTCGGCTCGGTGTACCGGTTGCGGGGGCGCTACCACGTGGCCGCGGCGCAGTACCGCCGCGCGTGCACGCTGCACCGGCGGGCCGGTGACGCGCGTGGCCAGGCCAGGGCACTGGCGCACCTCGGGACCGTGCTGTTCCGGTTGGGGCAGCCGGCATCGGGGGCGCTGTGCCAGCAGCGGGCGCTGGGCCTCTACCGCCAAGCGGGCGACCAAACCGGTCAGGCACGGGTACTGACGAACCTGGGCATCATCGACGAGCGCCTGGGGCGGTTCGGGTCGGCGCGCCAGCACCACCAGCAGGCGCTGGCACGGTACCGGCTGGTCGGTGACCGGGTGTGCGAGGCGGTGTCGCTGAGCCGGCTGGGACTGATCGACGCGCGGCAGGGCGGCGGGGGCCCGGCACGAGCGACGCACGAGCGGGCGTTGGCGTACTTCCGGACGATCGGGCACCGGCGCGGTGAGGCGCACCTGCACACGAACCTCGCTGCACTGGACGTCCACCTGGGACGGTACGAGTCGGCGGTGCGCGACCACCGCGAGGCACTGGACCTGTTCCAGCAGATCGGCGACCCACACGGGGAGATCACAACCCGCAACGGCCTCGGCGACGCCCTGCGGTCGGCCGGCCGGCCGGCGGAGGCACTGGCACAGTTCCGCGACGCACTGACGCTGGCGGTGGAGACGTGTGACCGGGACGAGCAGGCGCGGGCACACGGCGGAATGGCGAGGACGCACCAGGTGCTCGGACAGCGCGAGGAGGCCCGGCGGCATTGGCGCCAGGCTCTCGCGCTGTACACGGCGTTCGGCGCCCCGGAAGCCGCGGACGCACGTGCCGGCCTCGCGGCCCTCGACCCGGCCGCACGGACCGGTGAGGCCGTGTCCTCATGAGCGGGAGCAGGGCATAGGCCGGCCCAGCGACCGAGGTGGACCTGGCGACCGAGGAAGTGAGGGTTCCCGCCATGGGTTGAGGTCGGACCAGACCCGGGCGAACGTCAGCGCGGCGTGAACGTCATGGGGTCCGGAGGATCTTCTTCTCGACCGAGGAACAGGCCGATCTGGCCTGGTGTGGCGTATTTGACCAGGAACGCGGAGACCGAGAGGTCTGGTGAGTACTGGCAGGTGATCCGCGCCGGCGCCAGCCTCACAATCCCCCAGTCGTCCGGGTTCGCTGTGGATGGCGCCCAGCAGCAGGCCCAGCCGTCGTGAGTCTCGCCCCACGGGATCATTCCCTCGGCTTCGGGGTGAATGGGGGGATGCTGCTCTGGTCGTCGTCTGGGGTTGGCTGATGCCTCGGCGTGGATCTTCTCGATCAGGCGGTTCAGGCTGTCGTTCCTGCCGCTGACCGGACTCGTGACCGTGATGTCGCCGAACTGTCCCGGGCCGTAGGTGTCGATGAATGTCTTGTAGTCCGAGGGCAGACCGAAGCCGAACTGCCTCTCGATTGACTTCCAGTCCAATGTGGACATCTCGGGTCGCGCCGGGCCGATGATGCTCGCCAGTTCGGTGAACTCGCTCTTCGGGCTTCCGCCGCCATGGCTGCGTTCGATCCAGAAGCTCTCCGTCGACGGCGGTGGGGGTCCAGGTGGTTCGACTGCCTGGAACCGCGGTGCGCCGGCACGCGGAATCACGCCGAACGGTCGGGTGTCGAACCGCCCGGTGACGACCTCGACGAGGAGGTCGACCAGGCCGCCGTCGAAGGCTCGCCAGTACGCGAACTCACGTTCGGCGGCGACCACGGGCCAGTCTTCCGGGTTCTCGCCGTCCGTCAGCCAGAAGAACAGGTCGCCCTGTTTCGACCTGCCCCAGGGAAGAAGTCCGCCAGGCTCGGGAAATATCGGCAACGGGAACCGATCCGACTCACCTGTCCGCCACGCACGCATGTCTTCCAGCCGGTGCGCGTAGTAACCGAGGAACTCATCTCGCGACCCGCCCATATCACCGGGTCTGGTCACTCGGACGAAATCCTGAAAGTGGCCCGGCGGGAGAACCTCCACCAGCTCCTTGTACGCCGAAGGAAGGCGGAGACCGATGGACTTCTCCATTACCTTCCAGTCGAAATGATCTCGAGCGACCCGCCGCCGAACTCCACGAGCGTCAGCAGTTCGTCGACACCGGTCACCAAAGTAGTCCCTTGCCGAGCATCTGGGGCACCGTCGACTCGTTCAGCACGAACAACAGACTAGGGGCAACCAGGAGGACGACGGTGGCCAGCCAGTACATGAAGGCGGGCCACCGCATGGTCCTTCGGTACCTCCGGTTCATCAGCACGGCCAGCGCCACCAGCACACCTCCGCCGACCAGGACAAAGGCTATGCTGATCTGCGCCTCCGCGCCGCCGTACGGGGAGGCCACGGTGCCCCACACCTTCGCGCGCACGTAGTAGCTGAAAGCCACCGCACTTGTTACGGGAAAGGCCAGGGCGTACCCGAGCAACAGGTTGGTGACAGCCCAGGAGCCGACGCGGCTCAGCGTGTCCATCGCCTCATCGGCATCGGCTCCATCGTCTTCGGCTATCGGCGCGAGGCGTTGAGTGCCTCGAAGATCTGGTACACACCGTACAACTCGCCGCCGTACTGGTCGGCGTCGCTGCCGGTCCCGTTGTAGCGGGCGAAGATCCTGCGCAGCTCGTCCGCGTTGTAGTCGAGCCGCACACCTTGTACGCCTACCGCTGCGGCGCCCTGGAACAGGACGAGCGGGACCGTGCCGATGTTGTAGTTGCCGTCGTCGTGGAGGGAGTTCCAGACGTCGTAGACCACGTGCCAGTCGCCACCGTTCAACCGGTCGCCGGGGATCAGCCCGCTGTCCATCGCCCAGTTGCGTGCGGTGATCGCGGTGGCGGCGAAGATCTGCGCGATGCCGGTGCTGCAGTCCTCGTGCACGACGACCGGCGGCGTCGGCGCGGTGCCGACCGGGAGCTGCTCCCACGCCTCAAACGCGATCCTGTACGCGAACCACTGAACGACCAGCCCGTCCGCCACGTTGTCCGCCGGCGTCTGCTTCCAGTACTCCCAGAAGACCTCCGACTGGAGGAGGGCCTTGCGCACGCCGAAGGACCGGCTCAGGTTCGTGATCAACTCGTCGTATGCGACGACCACGTCAATGGCATCGTCCACCGAGTGCTTGAGCCCCACCGTGTTCGAGGGCACCGTCTTGCTGTAAGCGACGAGATCCCGGGACAGAGCCGGCCTGAGTACGTTGTCGAAGTAGGTGTCGAGCCGGGTGTCGGGTGTCGGGCGCGCGATGACTCGTGACTGGCCGGGGTCCCGGCCGGAGTAGATGTTGTTGTCGATCTCGATGGTCCCGGCGCCGGACCCGACCGTGACGGTGATGATCTGGTCGTACGCCCAGTTCCTCGGCATCGGGAAACCGAGGTTCCCGCTGAACCCGGTGGACATGTCCGACACGAAGCTGGTCACCGCCAGCCCTCGGTCGAACAGTTGGGTGCACACGTTCCTCGGCGCGTACACCCCTACCTGGTAAGGGTTGCCGTAGTAGCTCATGGCCCTGGCAATGGCCTGGAAGTGCGGGATGATGTTGTCGGTGACATCGGTGCCGAGCGCGTCGAAGTCGACGGCGAAATAGATGATGGTCCCCCGCTCGAACCCGTAGCCGCTCGCGGCCGCCATCGCCAGACTCGCGTCCCGCGCGCCCTGTTGTTCGTTGAAGTAGTCGGCACTGAGGCCAGAGGTCTGGTAGATCGGGAACACTCGCATCCCGGCAGCGAAGATGGTGTTGAGCTCGCCCGGCTTGATGTTCTTGTCCAGACTGGTCCCCGGCACGTTGGTCAGGTACCGGCCAGCGACCCGGTAGCCGGCCGCGAACAGGGCGGCTGCCCTGGCCGAGGTGATCTCGGTGACGCAGTCGTACGCGGCGCCGCGCCGGTCCGTGTCGCCGTTGCTGACCAGCAGCGAGCACCAGGTCTGGTAGTCACCGGTCCCGTTCACCGGCAGTGCCGCGAAGCTCTGGAAACTCGTGACCTGGTCCCGGACGGTCGCGGAGTACGTTCCGTCGAAGACGACCTCGTACTGGTTGAAGATCATGCCCGCCTGGAACAGGCGCACGAAGTAGTGCCCGCCGCTGTCCGACGCACCCACGGTCAGCGGCGGACGGGCCCGCAGTGCGCCGCGGGTGCCAGGACCGAAGTTCCCGTTGGCGCCCGGCACGGCCAGCTCCGTCTGCAACGCCCAGATCATCGCCTTCGACACGTCGCGCGACGCGTGCCCGTCCGCCGGCACGATGAAGAACCACGACTGGTTGTAGAAGGTTCTGTTCATCCACTGCTGGACGGAGCGGACGGTGGTCGAGCCGTTCTCGACCACGACGTAGGCGTCCATGGTGAGTAGTGCCTTGAACTCCTTGGGGGACAGGGTGGAGCGGTCGTCGGTGAACCCCATGTTGCCGCGCATCTCCAGCACGGCGTTCTTCGTGGTGTCCGAGTACACGCCGCTGAGCCGGTCACCCCAGTAGCCCTTGCAGTATTGCGCGCACTGCACGATCCGCACGACGTTCTCCGGGTCGCCGGGTCCGATGTCGCCGAACCTGTTGGTGAGCAGAGACATCGTGGTCGGGCCGAAGTTGTCCGACAGCTGGTCGCCGCTCAGCCCGAGCTCGATCTGCAGCGCGCGGGTCAGCGCGTACATCGTGGACCAGCCCGTGCGGCCGGTCTCCGGGGCCGGGTTGAAACCGGCCACGTTCCGGTAGACCGTGTTGACCCACTGCTGGGCGTGCAGCACCCACTCGTCCACCAGCGGTCCGAGGAATCCCCGGCCCACGGAGTTCGCGGTGAACAGATCCGCGTCGCCACGAAGTTGCTCGGGCTCGGGTTTGGTCGGCGGCGGTTTGCTCGCGGCGTCCGGCGGCGGCCGGAACGGCCCCTGTGCCGCGGCCACCGCGGTACCGGTGGTGGCGGTGATCCCCACCGCCGTGCCGGCCGCCGCGCCGAGCAACCTGAACGCGCTTCTTCGGGTGATCCCCGCGCCAGAGACGATTTCCATCATTCTGCTCCTTTGTGGACTTCGGCCGGCCACCCGGCCGCGTGGTGCCTACTGGTCGACGGGTTCGCCGATCAGGAGAGCCGTGCCGAGAGGGGTGGTGGTGTGCAGTACGGCCGTTCCGCGCCGGTCACTGGTGATGAGGCCGGTGTCGCGGAGGATGGCGGCCTGCCTGCTCGCCGTGCCTATCGAGGTGCCGATGCTCGTGGCCAACTCCGTGGTGGTGCGCGGCACGAGCAGCACGCGCAGGCATTCCGCGCGGGTACGGCCGAGCAGTGACGTCAGCCTGTCGGGGAGGAGCACGTCGGCGCGGGCGCCCGCCTTGGGGCCGTGCGCCTGGTAGACCAGCACAGGCGGCAGCTCGTCGTCGATCCAGGTGACCGGGCTGTCCCAGCAGAAGTAGGACGGCACCAGGGTCAGCCCTCGGCCACCGAGGCGCACCGTGCGGTCGACCGGGTAGCGGGTGCACAACACATCACCGTTCCAGTCGAGCACGCCAGGCAGGTTCGCCAGCAACGCGCCGGTACCGTGCTCGACGAGCTGGCGGGTGCGGCCGACGCGATCCGCGTTGACGATGTCGCGGACCTGCGCCCATTGCGGCGCGACCAACAGGTCGTACGCGTCCCGGACGGCCCGCACGACCTGGCCCAGAATCTCGCCGTCGCCGCTGGCGAGCGATCGTGCCCAAGGCGGTGGACCGCGGTGTGCGAACACGGCGGCCAGGTCGGCGGTAAGCGATGCCCGTGGGGTGCACAGCATTGCCTCGCACGCGGCGTCGAGGTCGCTCATGGGACCTGGCGGGGTGAGGAAGTCCGGAAAGGGGCCCCTCGGCGGGACCAGGCACTGCAGCAGCCCCATCGCGACCCGACCCCGATGCGCTCCCGCGAACCGGCGCTCGAGTTCCTGCCGCCACCCGACGAGCGGCACCGGCGGCCGCCGAGCCTGCGTCATGTGCAGGCCAAGCATCAACTCCCACAGCGGATCCGGCTTCCTCGCCAGCCGTATCCTCTGCAGATCCTGCCGATCGAACACCATGCGCAGCGTCATGCGTCCCCCAGTTGTGATCAGTCGCACGAGCTCCCTCTGGCACCGGCCCGCCGACCACCTGACGCGGCGACGCGAAGGTGGTCGGCGGACCGGCATCCCCCCTGTGCCGCCAAGTCCAGCATCTTCGTGGTTGCGGCGGAAGGTCGATTGACAGGTCCGCACAAGTCCGTACAGTCGAGTTCGTGGGGCATTAGTGCTTGACAGGGCAATTGATGTTCGCCGCAGGACACCGACTCGGAGGTCCGGTGGACAGCAGCGAGAAGATCCCCCGTCCGTCAACCGTGGTGACGAAAAGAGATTTCGGACTCGTACTGACCGCGCTGCGGGAAAACGCCGGCTTCACGGTGCGTGAGCTGGCCAGGAAGTTGGACGTCCCACTCGGCACCGTCAGCGGGTGGTGCACCGGCCGCCATCTACCGACCCTGTCACAGAAAGACATGTTCCTGCGACTGCTCGCCACGTGCGGAGTCGAGCACGGTGCCGAAGAAGAATGGTCGGCGTGCTGGTTGCGACTGCGGCGGCCGTTGGGACAACAGCGGACCGACGCGCCGACTCCCTACCGAGGGTTGGAGCCGTTTCAGCCGGAGCACGCCGACTGGTTCTTCGGGCGGTCGCGGTTGACACGGGCACTGGTGCGGCGGGTCACCTCCAGTGCACCGGGGATGGTCGTGGCCGTCGGCTCGTCCGGCTCGGGGAAGTCGTCACTCCTGCGCGCGGGACTGCTGCCGGCGTTGTGTGGAAACGGACCGGCCGCCCATCGCTGGCACGGTTTGCCGTTCACGCCCGGTCCGCGTCCGGTGTCGATGTTGGCGACCCAGCTCGCCATGGTGGTGGACGTGGCGCCTGAGGTGATCGAGGCGGAGCTCCGGGACGAACCGGCGCAGGCCGCGCGGCGGGTGGGGGACCTGGTCACGGCTCCGCTGCTCCTTGTCGTGGACCAGTTGGAAGAGGTCTTCACGGCGACGAGCGCCGATGTCGCCGAGCAGGGCGTGTTCCTCGGCGCGTTGCGCGCACTGGCCGGGTTGGAGAACGGCGCGCTGCGTGTGGTCGCGGGCATGCGTGCGGATTTCTACCCGGATGCGCTGCGGTGGCCCGTGCTGGCATCCGCCCTGCAGGAGAACCAGGTCGCCGTGGGACCGATGACGGATGACGAGCTGCGGCAGGTGATCGTGGAACCCGCGAGGCTCGCGGGGATCGACATCGAGAGCGGCTTGGTCGACTTGTTGCTGCGTGACCTCACTCCGGCGGGTGCCCGCCACGGACGAGTGGACACCGGCGCGTTGCCGTTGTTGTCGCACGTGTTGTTGGCGACGTGGGAACAGAGCGGCCGCCGCAGGATGTCGGTCGCGGACTACCTGATGACCGGGAGGATCCACGGTGCCGTCGCCAACACCGCGGAAGCCGTCTTCACCGGTCTCACCGAGTCGGAGCAGGCATTGGCGCGCCAGATCTTCCTGCGGTTGGTGCACGTCGGCGACAACAGCCCCGACACTCGCCGGCGCGTTCAGCTCGACGAGCTGACCGGCGGACGCGACGACGACAGGGACGCCAGAACCAGGGAGCTGTTGGGGCGCTACGTGGATCGCAGGCTGATCACCGCCGATGTCGATGGGGTGGAAATCAGTCACGAGGCGCTGCTCGACTCCTGGCCACGGCTACATGACTGGGTCGACACCGACCGGTCCGGCCTCCGCCTGCACCGTCGGCTGACCGAGGCGACGAGGAGCTGGGCGGAAGCCGACCGTGATCCCGGGGCGCTCTACCGGGGTGTGCGGCTCGACGCCGCGGTCGAGTGGGTCACCAGGCAGGACCATCGCGACGAGCTCAACCAACTGGAGCGGGAGTTCGTTGACGCCAGCGTCGAGGCGGACCGCACGGCACGCTTCCGCCAGCGCCGCGGGACCAGACGGCTGCGCTGGCTCGCCGCCGCGCTCGGCGCACTGCTCCTGGTGTCGGTCGCCACGACCGTCTACTCGATCCAGCAGCGCGCCACGGCCGACAGGGAACGCAACCTCGCGATCTCCCGCCAGGTCGCCGGCGCCGCCAATCGCCTGGCCGACAGCGATCCCGCACTGGCCGCGCAGTTGGCGGTCACGGCATACCGCATCGCGCCAACCATGGAAGCGACCTCCAGCCTGCTCGCCGCGGCCAGCCGCCCGGCGGTGAGCCGCATGGTGCGCCCGACCCGCGCGCAGCAGGCCGTCGCCGTCAACCCCGCGGGCACCCTGCTCGCGGCCGCCGGCGCCGAAGACACCGATCCCGCGGTGCTGCTGTGGGATCTGCGGGACTCCCGCGGGCCCAGACTGTTGGACTCACCGCTGACCGGTCATGACAAGGCGATCTACGCGGTCGCGTTCTCACCCGACGGCACCATCCTGGCCACCGGGTCAGCCGACAACACCGTGCGGTTGTGGGACGTCTCCACCCCGGCGCGCCCCCGGCCGCTCGGTCGGGCGCTCACGGGACCGCTCGACCGTGTCCTCGCGGTCGAGTTCAGCCCGGACGGCACCATGCTGGCCGTCGGAAGTGGCGACAAGAGCATCCGGCTCTGGGACGTCCGGGACCGTGAGCACCCGGTGCTCACCGGCCCGGCGTTGACCGGAGCGACGGGCGCGGTCCAGTCCATCGCCTTTGCCGCGGGGGGCACGGTCATGGCGGTCGCGGACGCCGACCACGCGGTCCGGATCTGGAATGTCGCCGACCGTCGGCACCCGCGGCCCCTCGGCTCGCCCCTGACCGTGCCCAGCCGAGTCAACGCCGTCGCGTTCAGTCCGGACGGCACGATGCTCGCCGCCGGCAGCAACGACGCGATCGTTCGCTTGTGGACCATGGCCGACCCGTCCCAGCCGGCGCCGGCCGGTACGCTCACCGGCACGACCGGTTGGATCAACGCGATCGCCTTCAGTTCCAACGGAAAGCAGCTGGTCGCCGCGAACGCGGCCGCCCGGGTCCAGGTCTGGGATCTGCCGACCGGGCAGATGCTGGTGGATCTTCCCCACGCCGAACCCGCCACAGCGGTCGCTTTCCGGGACGGCGACCGGGTGCTCTACACCAACAGCACCGATGGCATCGCACGCCGCTGGCTGGTACCCGGACCAGTCCTACCCACGGAGGGTCGCCAGATCACCGAGGTGATCTTCCACCCCAAACGGCGAGTGCTGTTCGACGGCGGTACGGACCTGCGGCGCTGGGACCTGACGAATCGGGACAACCCCACCCCGCTCGGGCAGCCGTTGATCGCCCCGCAGGACCGGATGGCCGGCGAAATCACCTTGAGCCCGGACGGCGACACCCTCGCCGCCGCGACGCGCACCGTCAACTCGATCCTGTTCTGGGACGTGACCGATCCGGGCCACCCTCGCCCTTATCCGGTCGGCCTCACCGGGCACACCGCGTTGATCGAACAGATCCGGTTCAGCCACGACGGGAAACTCCTCGTCAGCTCGGGCGACGACGACACGGTCCGGTTGTGGGACACGGCCAACTTGCGGGCCCCGGTGGCGCTCGCCACGCTCGACCCGGGCGTCGGGTTCGTCTACGCCGCGGACTTCAGCCAGGACGACGAAATCCTCGCCGCCGTGACACAGCACGGCTTTCTCGCGCTGTGGGACATCCGCGACCCACACCACCCCAAGCCCTTCGGCGCACCCGTCAACGTCGCTCCGGACGATGCCAGATCCCTCGCGATCAGCCCGAACGACCACACGCTCGCCGTCGGCATCGCGAACGGCACCGTAATGTTGTGGGACATCGAGAACCCCCGCCACCCCAATCCCGTCGGCCCCACGACCACAGGCCCGGACGGCATCGTCCATGCCCTCGCGTTCAACGCCGATGGCTCCATCCTCGCCGGCGGCGCCGGCATCGGACAGACCTGGATGTGGCGAGTCAGCGACGACCGAAGGCTCAACCCGCTGGCCATCCTGCAGGGATCGGGGACGGCCATCTGGTCACTCCAGTTCGCTCCCGATGGCCACGACCTGGCGGCCGCCGGAGATGACATCAATCTGTGGGAGACGGATCCCCAGCTTGCCATCCGACGCATCTGCCAGCACATGGGAGACCAGATCGACGAAACGGAATGGCACAGGAACATCCCCGACGCGCCGTACCAGAACATCTGTCCATGAAGGACTCGCCCATCACCGGGTAGCTGACTCAACCAAGTACGTGCACGGCGTTGTCGACGATGACGGTGTTGCGTTCCTGAATCGCGGTGAGCGCCGGCCTCGCGCGTTCGATCATGGAGTTCTCGTAGTCGCATTCGACGCTGTACCAGACGCCAACGACATCGGTGGCCGCTTTACAGGCCACATCGGCCAGTGCGGTTTCGATCTCCGCGGGCGAGATGACCGTGGCGGTGATGTCGAAGTCAGCGGCAACCGCGAGGGGGGTGGTGTACGCGTATCCGCGCTCGGTCATACATCGAGACCACCTGGCGAACACCTCGATGACACGCGGATCGGACTTCGATCGTGCGAACCCGTCGAAATCGATCTGGTCGGCCAGTGTCTCCTCGGTGCCGTCGATACCCAGGGCGTCGGACGCCGAGCCGAGACAACCGGTGTCACCCGCCCGGCCGGGAGGTAGCTGTCGACCGTCCGTGTTTCCTGTCAGGGCCCTCATTTCCGCGGGTGACGGTCGTGGCCCTTTATCGGCGTGGTTGACAACCAGCTGGTCGGGCTCGAGGTGATAACCCAGCCGCTTGGCTGTCGCCGGATCGGTGACGCCGTACCTACGTGACATCGGGTCGAACGAGGGGCGCGCATGCGCTGGCGCGGTCGTGAAGCCGGCACGGCGCATGCACTCCCCCACAAGCTGAGCGTGGGCACGGTCGACGACGGCCCGCTGTTCCGCGGTAAGCCGGTATGCCTGGACCGGCAATGCCAGGCCGCGCGGGTCGGCCAGCATCGGCGCACCTGTGTCAGTTTCAGGTGCGGCCGTGGGTGACGAGCACCCGACCATGGCGACGCTGAACACGATCATACCCGCGCACCACAGCATTGACCGTCGAAGTCCAGACACCTCGGCTCACCTCCGATCGAGAGGATTGAGATCAGCACCCATACCAGGAGAGAGAGGAGTTCCTGTTCGTCACATCAGCCAGGTTCCACCTGGCGGAACCCTCGAACCCAGACTTGTTGATGTCGGCGCGACTACCCTGCCAGCCTGGTTCCGACCAAATTATCGCGCAGTACATCGTATCGGCATTAGCGGCGGATGCCACGTTGTCCCACACTTGTTCTCCCCTTCCTGTCCCGTTGTCGGGGAAGTACGTCGCCGGGTTCGCCATATCCCACACGTTGTCCTGGAGGCAGATGTGCGCTCCTGTGTAGCTTTGTCCCCACCACAGCATTAACGGACCACCGGGCCGTGTCGAGCAGTCCGGGTCCACCGTCGCCGATGCCGAAGAAACAGGCAACAGGGTGATTCCGCCGACCGCCAGCAAGATCGCCAGAACGGATCTCAGTGAGTAACGGGTTGGTCTGATCATGACCATCTCCCTACGATTCTCCATACGGGTCGATGCCGATCATCGGCGATGATCCTACGAGCAAACAACGCCTTTGCCTTCAGGTGTAAAAAGTGTCAGGTGGAGCGACGAGGGTGACGTCAGGTTGTTGGCTGCGCTCACCCTGACCGCGACCGGCCGAGCGGCTGGCAGCCGCCCCAGCCTCGCCGCGCCGACGCGTGGGTATAGCTGGGAAACCTTGACGCGTTCCTTACTGCCGACGATCTACGCGCAGGTGGACTTTTCGGCGAGAATCGCGGCACTCATCGCAGTGTCCGTCGTGAGTGCCATACCCGCGGCGATGTTCCCCCGGTGATCCCTCGCCACAAGTTACCGCCCAAGAACGGTCCGAACCCTGAACGACCGATGACCGCATTCGTCAAAGCCTGACCACCACACGAGGAGCCATGAGTGCCGTTCTCAGTTCATGGATCCTGCGCGTTGATCGCAGCGAGGATGGCGCGCTCCAACAGGAGGTAACCGCGTTCGCGGGCGGTGGCCAGCGCCGTCGCGGCGAGCGCGGTGGCCTCCACATGACGACCCGCCCCGCGATGGCAGGTGGCCAGGCCGATCAGCACCCTGGTCTCGGTGTACCGATCCCCGATGGTCCTGGCGAGTTCACGGGCCCGCAGCAGGGTGTCCTGCGCTGACCGATGATCGCCGAGGCGGGCGTGGACGCTGGCGAGCACCGTCAGCGAAACCGCCTCGCCACGCCGGTTGCGGGTGTCGCGCGCCAGCGACACAGCCTCCCCGGCAAGGTCGAGGGCCTCGGCGTGCCGGCCTGTGTGCAGGTGGACGGCCGCGAGCGAGTCGAGGATGTCGATCTCGTTGCTGCGATCGGCGACCTCGCGGGCAACTACCAGCGCGGGAGCAAGCGCGCCCAGGGCGTCGTCGGTGCGGCCAAGGGCGTGGTAGACCTCGCCGAGGCCGGCCAGGGTCCTTGCCTCACTCGCGCGGGAGCCGGCCCGCCGGTCGAGTTCCGCGGCCTCGGTCAGGCGGCGCGCCGCGGAGTGCAGCCGGCCGAGCCGCAGGTCGACCAGGCCCAGGTTGGACAGCCAGGCCGACTGACCGGTTCGCCGCTCGATGGCCAGCGCCTGGGTGTACCACTCGGCGGCCTCCTCGGGTCGCCCCAGATCCTGGTAGACGTTGCCGAGTCCGCCGAGGGCGGCCGACTCACACTCGACCCAGCCCACCTCCTTGGCGTTGTCACGGGCACCGGTGTAGTGGTCGAGGGACGCCTCAATCTCGCCCCCCGCAAAGCACAGCGTTGCCATGCCGAGGTGGGCCGCGGCACGGGCACGCGGGTCGCCGTCCGCGGCGGCCGCGGCGAGGGCCGCATGGGAAACGGTCGCGAAGTCCACCAGATGCCAACACATGGACAGGTATCCGCGCAGCGCGCATGCGAGCAGCCATGCCGCCGGGCGCGTGCCGCACTCGGCGGCGCGGAGCACGGCCGCGACCAGGTTCGGCCGCTCCGCATCGAGCCATGCCAGCGCGGAAGTGTTGTCACCGAACGTTTCGATCACGCCGGTGACGGCCGGACCGGGCAACGGCGCGCGCAGGAACTGTGGGTAGAGCTGGCCAGCGGCGGCGTCAGCACCGCGTAGGTAGTGGTCGTACAGGCGGACGAACGCGATCCGGCGGGTGGCGTCGCCGTCCTCGGCGGCGGCCCGCTCGGCGGCGTAGCGGCGTAACAGGTCGTGGCAGCTGTACCGGCCGGGCCCGGACTCGTTGACCAGGTGCGCGGCGGCGAGCCTGTCGAGCAACCGGGCGGTGCGCGGTGGCGAGAGGCTGGCGAGGGCCGCGGCGGCCGGGATGGTGATGTCCGGGCCGGGAACCAGGCCGAGCAGCCGGAACAGTCGCCGCGCCGGCGCCGGCAGCGTCCGATAGGAGCGGTCGAACGCGGCCCGGACGGCGACGTGCGGATCACCACCGACCTCGAGGGCGGCCAGCGGGTTGCCGCCGGCGAGTTCCGCGGTGTAGCTGGCGATGGTGATCTTGGGCCGGGCGGTCAGGTTGGCCGCGGCGATCCGCAGTGCCAGCGGCAGGTGGTCGCACAGGCAGGCCAACGTGGCGACCGCATCCGGTTCCGCGCCCGCCCGCTCGACCCCCAGCAACCGGGTGAGCAGGGTTTCGGCCTCGACGGGGTCGAGCACGTCGAGCAGGACGCGCACAGCTCCGTCGACGGCGACCAGGCCGTCGAGCCGGTCCCTGCTGGTGATCAGCACCAGGCAGTCGGCACTGCCCGGCAACAGCGGGCGGATCTGGTTGGGATGGTGTGCGTTGTCCAGCACGACCAGAACCCGTTTGTCGGCAAGGAGGCTGCGGTACAGCGAGGTCGCGGCGTCCAGCTCGACCGGGATGCCTTCGGTCGGCACTCCCAGGACCAACAGGAACCGGGCCAACACCTCGATCGGCCGCAGCGGCGGCCCTGCCGCGTAGCCGCGCAGGTTGACGTAGAGCTGACCGTCGGGAAAGCGGTCCCGCACGCGATGTGCCCAGTACACGGCCAACGCGGACTTGCCAACGCCACTGGTGCCGACGATCGCCGAGATCACGACGGACCGGCGCGGGGCTCCGCCGGCCGGCAGCAGCGCGTCCAGCCGGTCCAGGTAACCGTCCCGGCCGGTGAATGCCGCGATCTCGGCGGGCAACTGCATCGGGCGCCCCCGGGCCGGGCCGGCCTGCGGGGCCTCACCGGCGATGATCGCCCGGTGCAGGTCACGCAGCTCGGTGCTCGGCTCGACACCGAGCTCGGCGACCAGCACATCGCGGGCACGGCGATAAGCGTCCAGTGCCTGCGCCCGCCGGCCGCACCGGTAGGCGGCCAACATCAGCAGGGTCCACAGCCGCTCGCGCAGCGGGTGCTCGTCGGCAAGGCGGTGCAACTCGTCCACCACACCGGCATGCCGGCCAAGCTCGAGCTCCGCGTGCATACGTTCCTCCAGCGCGCCCAGCCGGGACTGCTCGAGGCCGGCCACGTACGCCGTCACGGTCGGGGTGGCAGCCACGTCGACCATCGCCGGACCCCGCCACAGCGCCAGCGCTTCGGACAACCGCGCCACCGCCGCGTCCACCCGGCCGGCGGCCAGCTCGCCCCGCCCAGCGGCGACGAGCCGGGCGAACCGGGTCGCGTCGAGGTCGTCATCGTCGAGCCGCAGCTCGTACCCGTTGCCGCGGGTGACGAGCCGGGCGCCGAGCACCCTGCGCAGCTTCATCACGTTGTTGTGGACCGCGCCGACAGCGGTCCTGGGCGGCCGGTCCGCCCAGATCTCGTCGACCAGCCGGTCTGTTGTGACCACCCGTCCGGCCTCGGCCAGCAGCAGCGCCAGCAACACCCGCTGCTGCCGCGCCCGCACCGGCGACCAGACGGCGCCGTCCCATATCTGTACCGACCCGAGTATCCGCAACCGCATATCCCCTGTTTCGTGGCGAGGCTCGGTCCGGATCGGTCCGGGGGCCACACATGAGAACGGTGTGAGAGCGGTGTTATCGCCCGTTCCTACGGTTCGCCACGTCCAGCTCATCCCCACCCCGGAGGGCACATCATGAAATTGCGGAAGAGATTGTCGTTACGGCCGCTGCTCGGCACCGTCGTCGGCGTACTGGCGGTCGCCGCCCTGACCACACCGCTGCTGGTGGGATCGGCGACGGCGCAGGACGACCCGAGGGTCCCCGAGGCCGACTGCGTTGCCCCCGTCGACCCGACGACGATCACAGAACCGACACCGATCACAGAACCGACACCGATCACGGTGCCGACGACGATCACAGAACCGACGACGATCACGCTGCCGACGTCGGTACCGTTCGACAGCCCCGAGATGACCAACGCCGACGACAAGAAGTGCCCGGCACGCACCGAGGTCAAGGACCTGAACTACGGCTACACCGCCAAGATCGCGGACGGCAAGCTGGTGGTCACGTTCACCGACGGAAAGGCGTGCAAGGTCGAGTCGGTCGAGGCCACCGACGGCAAACTGCGCGACGACAAGGTGACCGTCGAACAACCGGTCAAGGACGGCGAGGCCAAGATCAAGGTCAAACTGACCGTGAAGTGCGGCGAGGACACGTTGGTCTACGAGGGATTCGTCATCGCCTACGACGAGTCCATCAACCAGATCAAGGTGGACGTGGGCGACCTCAAACCGACCGAGTAACTCCGGGCCACCCAAGCATGCCCCGAAGACAACCCTGGCACCTACGCGAAGCCAGGGCCTTCGGGGCAGCACGGGTGGCACGGTCGCGACCTCACCGGCGCGGGGCGTGCCGGTGTTCGGGTAGTAACGCCATCACTGCCACGCTCTCGGTCTCGTTGCCGATGCGGTCGTACAGGGCAAGCGCATTCCCCCACACGTGGGCCGCGAGGGTTGAGTCGCCGTCGGTCTGGTGGGCTCTGCCCAGTGCGGTGAGGGCGTGTGCCTGCTCCAGATCGTTGCCCATTCGCCGCGCCAGCTCGACGGCCCTGGTCAGCTGCTCGATGCCGGCCGCCACGCGGCCGGTCAGGGTGTCGACTGTCCCCAACAGCCTGACGCAGATGGTCTGTCCCCAAAGGACACTGTGCTGGTCGAACACGGCCATGCAGCGCTCGAGAGTCTGCCTTGGCACGACGAGCCCCAGTCGCAGCTTCAGTTCCGCTTCGGCGAGCAGCAGGTAGACCTCGAGGGTCAGCTCTCGCCTGCCACGGCACTGTTCGACCGCGTCGGCGAGGCGGCTGAGCACTGCCGCGGCCGTGTCCCGGTTCTGGCATGCGCCGGCGAGCTCCCAGAGCGCGAGCACTCGGTTGTACATGTTCCCGTTGCCATCGGCCAGCGCCAGGCTGCGTTCACCGCAGCGGGTGGCCTCGTCGTAGTGCCCCTGCTGGCGGCTGGTCGACGCGCGCAGACACCACAGCAGGCCAAGGCCTGCGTCGTAGTCGAGCGCCTGCGCCATCTCCATCGCGACCCGCGCGTGGGTCCGCGCCTCGGCGAGCCGACCGCGGCGCAGGCTGAGGAGCGCGCGCAGACCGCACACGTCCACCACCCCATGCGGTTGGTCGTACTCGCGGAAGACCGCCTCGGCACCGTCCAGATCGATGGCCGGGACCCGGACACCGACCACCCGCAGGTAACCGAGGTTGCGCGTGATGACCGCGGCACCGAGCCGATCGCCGCCCTCGACGCACACCCGCGACGCGAGCTGGTGGGTGAGCAGCCAGTCGTCGTAGTAGCCGCAGTGGGCGTGGTAGCCGACGCCGCGTGCCGCGATCTCCCATGCCTGCGCGGCGAGCCCGGTGCGCGCTGCCTGACCGACCGCGGCGACGAGCGTGCCGCGCTCGGCGTCGAACCAGGCCAGTGGGTCGCGGGCCACCTCGGCGGTCAGGTCGTCGTCGGTACGCCGTCGGGGCGCGTCACCCGGTATGTCCCAGACGACGTGCTCATGCAACGCGCGATCGGCGACGTCGGCCACGGCGAGCAGTGCGCCGAGGGCCCTGGACAGCGCCGCGACCCGCTCCTCTTCCCCGTCCTCGATCTCCCCCCGTTCTCGGGCGTAGAGACCGACCAGGTCGTGCAGGCGGTAGCGGAGGTGCCCCGTCCCCGCGGCCGTGCCGGTCACCAGCTGGGCGTCCACGAGCCGTTCGAGCAGCGTGTCGGTGCGTGCTGTCGGCAGGTCGAGCAGCGCGGCGACGATCCACGTCGGCGAGTCGGTCAGCTCCAGCAGTGCGAGCATGCGCAACGTCCGCCGGGTGTCCGGGTCGAGCCTGACGTAGATGGCGTCGATGCTGGCGCGGACGGCGAGGTCCCCGGTGGCCAGCTCGTCCAGCCGTCGCGCCTCGTCGTCGAGCCGTGCCGCCAGTCGTGCCAGCGGCCAGGCCGGCCGGGCGGCCAGTCGTGCGCCCACGATGCGCACGGCGAGCGGCAGGTGGTCACACCTGGCCACGATCACCTCGGCGAGTGCGGGCTCGGCCATCACCCGTTCCTCGCCGGCGATGGTGGCCAGCAGCCGGATCGCCGCCTCGTGACCCAGGGGGAGCAAGGGGAACTGCCGAGCGTTCAGCCCGGTGAGCGTCGTGCGGCTGGTGACCAGTACCGCACAGGTCGCGCTGCCGGGTAGCAGCGGACGAACCTGCCGCTCGTCGGCCGCGTTGTCGAGCACGAGCAGCACCCGGCGGTCGGCCAGCAGCATGCGCAGGCGGGTCGCACGTTCCTCCACCGTGGTCGGCAACGCCCTGCCGTCCATGCCCAGTGCGGTGAGGAACCGGGCGAGCACATGTGCCGGATCGGTCGCGTCCGGCTCGATGCCGTGCAGGTCGGCGTAGAGCTGACCGTCCGGAAAGGACTCTCGAAGCCGATGGGCGACGTGCACGGTGAGAGTGGTCTTGCCGACCCCGCCCTGCCCGGTCATCGCCAGCACCGGCATCGCGGTGGTCGACGGACCGGCGGTCAGTGCGTCGGTGATCGTGGCGACCTCGTCGTCACGACCGACGAAGTCGACGATGTCCGGTGGGAGCTGGTTGGGCGTGGGTGGGCGCACAGCGGGAGAAACGGCCACCACCGCGGGCACGCGCCGCTCGAACGTGCTGGCGGGCACGGGTTCGCCCGCCAGGATCGTCTGATGCAGCTCGGCGAGCTCACGCATCGGCGGGATGCCCAGCTCGTCGTCGAGCAGCGTGTGCCCCTGCTGGTAGGCCGCCAGCGCCTCGGAGCGCCGCCCGCACCTGGCGAGAGCGAGCATCAGCTGGCCACGCAGACCCTCGACCAGCGGGTGGGCGTTCACCCACCGAGCGAGCTCACCGACCACGTCGGCATGCCGGCCGAGACCGAGCTCGACCGACATCCTGGTCTCGACCGCGACCAGCCGGAGCCGCTCCAGCTGCGCGGCCTCCGCGGCCACCGCCGGGGTGTCCGCCACCTCGCTCAACGCGGGCCCGCGCCACAGCGTCTCCGCCCGGCCCAGCTGCTCGGTCGCCGTGGACAACCGGCCGGCGGACAGGCTCTGCTGCCCGGCGCGGACGAGCTGGGTGAACACGCGTGAGTCGACGTCGTCGTCGGTGGTCATCAGCCGGTAGCCGCTGCCTTCCGTGACGAGCAGCGCGCCGGCGGCGTCGCCGAGCAGCCGGCGCAGCCGCATCACGTAGGCCTGCACGGTGTTCAACGCCGATGACGGTGGCCGGTCTCCCCACAGCTCGGACATCAGCCGGTCGGTACTGGCGACCTTCCCGGACTCGATCAGCAGTATCGCGAGGACGAGGCGCTGCTGGCGTGCACGCACGCCCGTCCAGCCGGACCCGGTCGCGACCCGGAGCGGGCCGAGTATCTGAAAGCGCATCACGCCCCATCTCGCGAACAGTGCACGAACTGTAGCCGTCAGTGTCAGTTCAGTGAGCCGTCAGCGGCGACGGCCACCCTGATTGGTGTAATTTTCACCCACCAAAACGGATTCACGTTATTGATTTCCTCGACTTGGAGAGGCATGACTCGCAACATTCGTCCAGCAGCGGCGATCCGCGGCGCGGTAGCAGCCCTGTGCGTGGCGGCCGGGGTCGTCATCGTCACCCCGGGCACCGCGTCGGCCGTGCCGAACTTCCAACTACCGTTCCAATGCGACGACACCTGGCGGTTGAACACGTGGGACAGCGCGCATGCTCCCGCGCTGGACATGGTGCACGAGCCGCAGGCGAACACCGAGGGCCAGATCGTCGTCGCGCCCGCCGCGGGAACGGTGAACCAGTCGTACTTCCACAGCAACGCCGGCAACATGATCCAGATCAACCACGGCGGCGGTCACTTCACCACCTACATCCACCTGCAGTCCCGCTCGGTCTCGGTCGGCGCACAGGTGGCGCAGGGTCAGGTGATCGGCCGGGTCGGACACACCGGCCCCACCTCCAACGGCGTCTCCCACCTGCACTACGAGCAGGGCTTCGACGCCAACGGTGACGGCAGTGCCAGCTGGGGTTTCCAGGGTGCCGAGCGGGTCACGGCCCGGTTCAACGGCGTGAACTACGGTCCCGGCGCCGGCGGCGAGTGGCGCAACGTGGTGAGCAGGAACTGCGGTGGCGGAGGCGGCGGCTCGTCCGACGTCACCGGCGACGGCCGACCGGACCTGGTCGGCCGGACCGAGTCGGGCGATCTGTTGTTGTACCAGCACTCGGGTTCGGTCAACGGCGAGTCCACGTGGCGGTCATCGACGAAAGTCGGCCACGGCTGGGGCGCGATGACCGCGATCCTGCTCGGTGACGTCACCGGCGACGGCCTCAGCGATCTGGTGGGGCGCACCGAATCGGGTGACCTGCTGCTGTACCCACACTCCGGCTCGGTCAACGGCGAAGCCACCTGGCGGTCATCGACGAAAGTCGGCCACGGCTGGGGCGCGATGACCGCGATCCTGCTCGGTGACGTCACCGGCGACGGCCTCAGCGATCTGGTGGGGCGCACC
>Ga0164298_10000004_pt1 | contig 151857 bp, 151 predicted proteins | sample Whisoiple_216_MG_FD_109713 | JGI IMG/M metagenome (GOLD analysis project Ga0164298, IMG submission 109713) | Unamended control soil microbial communities from upstate New York, USA - Whitman soil sample_216_MG | ecosystem: Environmental > Terrestrial > Soil > Agricultural land ...
CTGGAACGCCTACTGACCGCGTTCAGCGACGACCCCGCGAAGCCGGTCGGCGCGGCCCCACTGCTCACGGCCGAGGAGGAGGAGCAGCTCGCCGCGTGGGCCGGCACGGGCGAGAGCGACGCGCCGGACCTCGGGATCCACGAGCTGGTCGAGCGTCAGGCATCGTCCACGCCGGACGCGGTCGCGGTGACGTTCGAGGGGAGGTCGTTGCGGTACCGCGAGCTCGACGCGCGCGCGGACGAGCTGGCCGCCCGGCTGCGTGCGTCCGGGGTCGGGCCGGAGACGCTGGTCGCGGTCGCCGTCGGGCGGTCCGAGCTGCTGGTCGTCGCGCTGCTCGCGGTGCTGAAGGCCGGCGGCGCCTACGTGCCGCTCGACGTGGCCTACCCACCCGACCGGCAGCGCTACATCCTCGAGGACTCGCGGGCCGCCGTGCTGCTCACCGAGCGGGCACTCGCGGACCGGTACGCGGACCCGGACCTGCCGGTGGTCGTCGCGGACGACGGCGGCACCGCCCCCGTCGAGCGGGTGGCGTCGTCCCCGGCGAACCTCGCCTACGTGCTGTACACCTCCGGCTCGACCGGCCGGCCGAAGGGCGTGCGGGTCGAGCACGGCTCCGTGGTCAACTTCCTGCACGCCATGCGTGCCGCGCTGGACATGGGCCCGTCGGACACGCTGGTGGCCGTCACCACCTACGCGTTCGACATCTCGGTGCTGGAACTGTTCCTGCCGCTGACCTGCGGGGCCAGGGTCGTGATCGCGAGCCGCGACGTCGCACACGACCCCGCCGACCTGGCCGCGCTGCTCGACCGCGAGCACGCCACCGTCATGCAGGCCACGCCGGTCACCTGGCAGCTGCTGGTCGCCGACGGCTGGGCCGGCCGGGACCAGCTCACCGCCGTGTGCGGGGGAGAGGCGTTGCCGACGGCGCTCGCCGAGCAGCTGGGTGGCCGGGTTCGCCGGCTGTACAACATGTACGGCCCGACCGAAGCCACCATCTGGGCCACCATGGCCGAGGTCGAACCCGGCGCGCCGATCACCATCGGACGGCCGCTCGCCGGCGTCACCGCGCACCTGCTCGACGGTGGCTCCCGGCCGGTGCCGGTCGGCGTGCCCGGCGAGCTGCACCTCGGCGGCGTCTGCCTCGCCCGCGACTACCTCGGCCGCCCCGAGGCGACGGCGGAGAAGTTCGTGCGCCTCGGCGCGGACCGGCTCTACCGCACCGGTGACCTCGGCCGGTACCGGCCCGACGGCACGATCGAGTTCCTCGGTCGCAACGACACCCAGGTCAAGGTGCGTGGGCACCGGATCGAGCTTGGCGAGATCGAGGCGGTGCTCGGCCGGCACGACGCGGTGCGCGAGGCGGTCGCGGTGGTCCGTGCCGACGGGGCGGACAAGGCGATCGTCGCCTACCTGACGCCGCGGGCCGGCACCCGGGCGCCCGACGACCTGCGTGACCACCTGCGGGTGTCGCTGCCCGACTACATGGTGCCCTCGGCGTTCGTGGTGATGGACACCTTTCCGTTGACCCCCAACGGAAAGGTCGACCGGAAGGCACTGCCGGCGCCGCGGCGGGAGCCCGGTTCCGCCGGAGCCGCCCCACGCACCGCGTTCGAGAAGATGCTGGCCGCGCGGTGGTGCGAGCTGCTCGGGTTGCCGTCCGTCGGCATCGACGACGACTTCTTCACCATCGGCGGCGACTCGTTCAAGGCCGTCCGCGCCGTGCGTGACCTCGGTGTGCCGGCGTCCGTGATGGACCTGTTCACCCACCCGACGATCCGGCGGTTCGCCGAGTACACCGGCGGCGGGAGGACCAGTACGGGGCTGCTGCACGAGCTGACGCCGCCGAGGACCGCGCGGGTGAGCCTGGTCTGTGTGCCGCTCGCGGCCGGCGGCGCGCTCACCTACCAGGAGCTGGCCGCGGCCGTGGCCGGCGACGTGTCCCTGTACGCCATCGAACCCCCCGGGCACGACCTCGCCAACCCGGCCGAGCCGGCGCTTGGCTTCGACGAGCTGGTCGACCGGTGCGCCAGGGAGATCGAGGCGACCGTGACCGGCCCGGTCGTGCTGTACGGGCACTGCATGGGCGGCGCGCAGACCGTGGCGCTGGCGCGGCGGCTGGAGGACGACGGCGTCGACCTGGTGCGCGTGGTCATCGGCGGGCACTTCCCGTCGCCGCGGCTGCCCGGCCGGTTCTTCCGGGCCATGCGCCGGCTGCTTCCGTTGCAGCGCACGACCTCCCGCCGGCGCGCACTGGAGTTCCTGCGTGCCACCGGGTTGTTCAACGAGGTGCTCGACCCGCGCGAGCAGGACTTCCTGATGCGGGTGTTCCTCAAGGACACCCAGGAGGGCGAGGACTTCTACACCGCGGCGTTCCACCAGGAGGGCTTCCGCAAGCTGCGTGCGCCGATCGTGTGTGTGGTCGGCGACGGCGACCGGGTCACGGAGCTGTACCAGGAGCGGGTGTCGGAGTGGACGCACTTCGCCGACCAGGTCTCGCTGCACGTGATCGGCCAGGCCGGACACTACTTCCACAAGCACCAGGCCGGGGAGCTGGCGTTGGTGCTCGACGCGGGTGACGGGGTGCCCGTGACCCCGGCGCCACCTGCCGACCTGCGGGCGTTCCTGACCGTCGCGTTCGGACAGTTGGTGTCGCTGATCGGTTCCGGGCTGACCACGTTCGCGCTCGGCGTGTGGGTGTACCAGCAGACCGGGTCGGTGTCGCTGTTCGGGTTGATCAGCGTGATGACACTGCTGCCGGCGGTGGTGCTGGCGCCGCTCACCGGCGCGATCGCGGACCGGTGGGACCGGCGCGCGATCATGCTGGCCGCCGACACGCTGTCCGGTGTCGCCGCGTGTTCGCTCGCGGCGTTGCTGTGGACGGACTCCCTGCGGTTGTGGCATGTCTACCCGCTGGTCGCCCTTGGCGCGATCGCGATCGCGTTCCAGCAGCCGGCGTACCGGGCGGCGGTGACGCAGCTGGTGCCGAAGCGGTACTACGGCAGGGCGAACGGGATCGCGCAGCTGGGCTCCGCGGCGGGCACAGTGGTCGCGCCGCTGCTCGGCGGTGGGCTCGTGGTGCTGATCGGGTTGACCGGCATCGTGCTGATCGACCTCGTGACGTTCGGCTTCGCCGTGGTCACCCTGCTGGCGGTGCGGTTCCCGGACCGGCTGTTCAACAAGGCGGAGGAGTCGTTCGGGCGTGAGCTGACCGGCGGATGGCGCTACATCCTGCGGCGGCCGGGGTTGCTGGCGGTCATCCTGGCCACGACGGCGCTGAACTTCCTGGTCGCCATCGTGGAGGTGATCGCGACGCCGCTGACCCTGTCGCTGGGGGCGGTGTCGACGCTGGGGCTGGTCCTGTCCGCCGGTGGGTTGGGCCTGCTGGGCGGGAGCGTGCTGACCAGCGTGTGGGGCGGGTTCCGGCGGCGTACCACCGGAATCCTCGGCAGCTTCGCGTTGATCGGCGTGTCGATGGTCCTGATGGGGCTGGCGGCGCACCCGGTGTACCCGGCCGTGGGCCTGTTCTTCCTGGGCGCCGCCACGGCGATCCTCAACGCGCACTGGGGTTCGATCGTGCAGGCGAAGGTCGGGCTGGAACTGCAGGGGCGGGTGTTCGCGGCGAGCCTGATGCTCAGCTGGCTGATGGTGCCGGCAGGCTTCGCGCTGGCCGGGCCCCTGGCGTCCGGGGTGTTCGAACCGCTGGCCGACGCGGCCGGTCAGCCCGGCAGGGGCATGGCGTTCCTGGTGATGTGCGCGGGTGTCGTGTCGCTGGGACTCGGTGTGGCCGCGTGGCGCTACCGCCGCCTGCGCCTGCTGGAGGACGAGCTGCCGGACGCGATCCCGGACCCGGTGGTACTGAAGGACAAGGACCTCATCCAGGCGAAGGCGGCCTGAACGCCGACGGTTCCGGAGCCGGAACCGTCGGCGTGGTGAGCCGGGGTCAGCGGTCGCGTTCCCTGGCGAACAAGGACCTCGACCACAGGTAGCAGAGAACCGCGATCAGCACGCACCAGCCCACCGCCAGCCAGCCGCGGTTGCCGATGCCCGTGCCGAGGAGCAGGCCCCGGACCGTCTCGATGACCGGCGTGAACGGCTGGTACTCGGCGAACCACCGCAGCCACGCCGGCATCGAGTCGGTCGGGACGAAGCCGCTGCCCAGGAACGGCAGGATCGTCAGGAACATCGGGGTGTTGCTCGCCGTCTCGACGCTCTTCGCGGCCAGGCCCAGTGCGACCGTCAGCCACGTGAGCGCGACGGCGAGCAGCAGCAGCACCCCGGCCGCCGCGACCCACTCGACGAGGCTCGCGTTCGGCGAGAACCCGATCAGCAGGCCGACACCGAGCACCACCACCAGCCCGATCACCGTCTGGACGAGCGCGCCGACCACGTGCCCGGTCAGCACCGACGCCTTGCTGATCGCCATGGTGCGGAACCGGGCGATGATGCCCTCGGTCATGTCCGTGGCGACCGAGATCGCGGTGCCGAGCGCCACGCTGGCGACGGTCATCAGCAGGATCGCCGGCATCACGTAGCCGACGTAGGCCTCGCGCCCGCCCGCGCCGCCGACCGCCGCGCCGTCCAGCCCGTCGCCGAGCGTGCCGCCGAACACGTAGACGAACAGCAGCAGGAACAGGAGCGGCTGACCGAGCAGCAGGAGGGACAGGGAGGGATATCGCCGCATGTGCCGCAGGTTGCGGGTCAGCATGGTCAGCGAGTCGCGCATCCCGTAGGACAGGGTGGTCATCGCGCCAGCTCCTTCTCCGGTTCGGTCCGGTGGCCGGTGAGACTGAAGAAGACGTCGTCGAGGTCGGGGGTGTGCACGGTGAGGTTGTCGACGGGGACGGCCTCGCTCGTCAGCACGTTCAGCACCTGGTGCAGGGATGTGACGCTGCCGTCGGTCGGCACGTGCAGCGTCAGCGCCTCGTCGTCCAAAGTGGACTCCGCGAGGACGCCCGCGGCGCGGCGCAGTGCGGCGGCGTCGGTGAAGCCGAGCCTCAGGTGCCCGCCCGGCACGCGGCGCTTCAGCTCGGCCGGGGTGCCCTCCGCGACGAGCCGGCCGCCGTCGAGCACCGCGACCCGGTCGGCGAGCTGGTCGGCCTCGTCGAGGTGCTGCGTCGTGAGGAAGATCGTGACGCCGCCCGCGACCAGCGTGCGGATGATCTCCCACATGGTGCGGCGGCTGCGCGGGTCGAGCCCGGTGGTCGGCTCGTCGAGGAAGATGACCTTCGGGTCGCCGACGAGCGTCATCGCCAGGTCGAGCTTGCGCCGCATGCCACCGGAGTAGGTGGCCGGCGCCTTCTTCGCGGCGTCGGTGAGCTCGAACCGGTCGAGCAGCTCCGCGGCCCGCCTGCGCCCCTCGCGCCGCGGCAGGTGGTGCAGGTTCGCCATGAGCAGCAGGTTCTCCTCGCCGGTGAGCAGCTTGTCGACGGCGGAGAACTGGCCGGTGAGGCCGATGGCGGCACGGATCCCGTCCGGGTCGGACGCCAGGTCGTGCCCGGCGACGGCGGCGGTGCCGGCGTCCGGGGTGACCAGAGTGGACAGGATGTTGACGGTGGTGGTCTTGCCGGCGCCGTTGGGGCCGAGCAGTGAGAACACGGTGCCCGGCGCGACGTCCAGGTCGATGCCGTCGAGCACCACGTGGTCCCCGTAGGACTTGCGCAGTCCCCGGGCGGTGATGGCGTTCATGTCGTTCCTTCGCGGAGGTCAGGACCGGCGGACGGTGATGTCGCCGAAGGAGGTGCTGGCCCGCACCTCGAGCTTGTCGGTGCCCGGCTCCGGCGCACCGGTCGAGGCCAGGTCGTTGCGCACCCGGCCGAACTTGGTGTTCACGTCGAGCCAGGCCGCGGTGCCCTCGCGGATGCCGATCTCGAGGTCGCCCATGGCGGACTCGAGCGTGACGGCGCCGCGGGCCGCGTCGAGCACGCGGACCGAACCGTTGGCGGTCCTGGCCTCGACGCCGTCCTCGGCGTGCTCGACGGTGATGTCGCCGTTGGCCGAGCGGACCCGCAGCGCGTGGCCGGCCGAGCCGATCGTGGTGGCGCCGTTGGAGTTCTTGACCACGCCGGTGCCGGCGATCGCGCCGACGTGCACCCGTCCGGAGCTGGTGCTGACGTCCGCGTTGCCGTCGACCCGCTCGATGACGACGCTGCCGGTCGCGGTGCGCAGGTGCAGTTCGCCGACCTGGTCGAGCTGGATGTGGCCGAGGCCGGACTTGTACCGGCACTCGCCGAGCCGGCCCGTGGTGTGCAGGTCGCCGAGGCCGGTGCTGCCCTGCACACGGGAGCCCGACGGCACCTCGATCGTCACCTCGATCGACCGCGTCTGCTTGGAGAGGCTGAGTGGTCGCAGCTTCGGGCCCTTGACCGACAGCGTGCCGCCGGAGAAGTCGACGACCGTCTGCTTCGCCGCCATGACGTCGGAGGCGTTGGCCGGGTCGGTCGGCGCGACGTCGACGACCGTGTCGGTGCGGTCGCCGGCGATGATCCGGACGTTGCCGACCTCGGGCTCGACGTTGACCAGGATGGGCTCGGGTGTGTCGTAAGAAGGCATGGCTGTCCCCTCGAAGGTGGTGTGTCGGGTGTTCGTGCTGGTCGTGGCGCTGGGTCAGCCGACCCAGCCGGTGAAGCGCTGCCCGGTGCGGGTGCCGTTCGCCGGGGTGTCCGCGACCTGCCTGGCGGCCGGCCGCAGTGCCGAGGACGCGGCACGCACGAGCCAGGCGTTGACCGAGCGACCCTGCTCGGCGGCGGCCTCCTCGACGCGGGCCTTGAGCTGCTCCGGGAGCCGGAGGTTGATGCGGACCATGGTGCCCTCGTCGTCCGCCGCCGCCGGGTCCTCGGGCTCCGGGACTGGCTGACCGACCGCGGCCGGCGCCTCGACGGCCGGGGGCGTGACGGCGAAGGTCGCCTCACCCGTACGCAGCCGGACCTCGACCGAGCCGGGCGCGAGGTCGCGGGTGATCTCCTCGGCCGCGGCCGCCAGCGCGTCCAGCAGCGTGAGGCGAATGGCCGACACCAGTGCCGGCGCCAGGCGCTCCGCCAGCGCACGGGTCTCGTCGCCGCCGGCCTCGGCGGCCACCGCGAACTCCCGGCGAACGTTGTCGACATATGGTGTCAAGTCCATGGCACAACTATGGCACACGAGTGGTACCACTGCAAGTGTCAGTGGTGCCAAATTGGCTCAGGTGTGGTGCCAGGCTGATGGTTCGCCGCCCAACGGGCCGGTCACGCGCCGCCGGCTTGCCCGAAGGGCGGGCCTGTGTCGGCGCAGGCACACCGCGCCGCGGACAAGCGGAAACCTCCGCCCTCGAACACCGGCCGAGAACACCGTTCCGCTGCCAGAATGGGGCGCGCATTTCCTTTCGCATGGCGCTGATCGGGTGCCGCGATGCGGCCGAATGCGTGCATTAGGTGTCTTTTCCTTGTCCGGCAAGTGAAAGCGGTGTAGCTGGGGGAGGGCGGGATCTATCCTGGCACCGACTCCGGGTCAAACAGGTGGGTGAGTGACGTGGGTGCGTTCAACGATGACCTCGACGAGATCTTCCGGGGTGGGGATCCGGCGCGGATGGCGGACCGGCTGGAGGAATGGCAGCGCGAGTTCGACCAGCACCTGCAAGGGTTCGACCGGCTGCAGCAGGCGGCGGCCGGGCTGCGGGTCACCGAGACGGCGGCCAACGGCGGCATCAAGGTCACCGTCGACGTGAGCGGGCAGGTCGTCGACATCGTCACCACCGACGAGCTGGATTCCGTCGACTCAACCGAAATCGGGCCGATGATCCTGCAGTGCCTGAAACGGGCGCAGAGCACGCTCGCGGAGAAGTTCGCCGAGACCGCAAAGGAAACAATGGGCGACGACCCAGTGCGCGGGAATCTCGTCGAGCAGTACCAGCAGCGGTTCCCCCAGGCCGAACCTCCCAAGGAGAAACCGAAACCGCCGCGGCAGGGTGACGAGGACGAAATGCCGACCAAGGTCTGGACGGACGAATGACCGCCGACGGTTACGACGTCGAGATCGACATGGTCCAGCGGCACGCGACCAACGTGGCACGCATCGTCGGCCAGCTCGACCAGCCTCTGCAGGCCGCCAATGCCCAGAGCGTGCCGGACGACGCGTTCGGGATCATCTGCGCACAGCTCGGGATCGCCGGCTGGCTCGTCACCCCGCTGCACGACCGGGGCGTCGCCGCCGTGTCCAACGCGATCGCGCGGGCGGACGAGATAAAGGAACTCCTCGGCACGGTCGCGAGCTCCTACGACAGCATCGAGGCACAGAAGGCCGACGTCTTCACCGACCAGGAACGGCACCTATGACCACCGAAACCAACCCCCTGGTCGCGCCGGTGCAGGACACCCGCCACTGGTTCACCGGGATCGGGGCGATCGAGGGGCTCGACGGGCTGATCAGCGGGATCGAGAACGGCAGCTGGATCGAGGCCGGCCTCGGCGCGGGCGGCACGGTCCTCGAGGCGGCCTCGGCCTACTGGGACCCGATCGGCACCCTGCTGCGCTGGGCCGCCTCCTGGGTGATGGAGTACCTGGAACCCTCGCGCCGGATGCTCGACAAGCTCGGCGGCAACCCGCCGGTCATCGAGGCCTACGCCCAGACGTGGACCAACATCTCCGGCGCCCTGTCCAGCAACGCGGACCAGCTGGAGTCGGCCGTGAAGACCGACATCGCCGGCTGGCACGGCGACGCCGCGGACACCTACCGCGGGCAGGCGGCGGAGAAGGTCACCGCCATGCGCGAGGCCGCGAAGCTGTGCGCCTCGGGCGGCAAGCAGGTCTCCATGGTCGGCACGCTGGTCGGCGTCGTGCGGACGATGGTCCGCGAGGCCATCTCGGCACTGGTCGCGTGGCTGGTCAAGTCGATCGGGCTGACCGTGCTCACCGGGCCGTTCGGCGCCAGCGAGGCCGTGCGCACCGCGGTCACCGAGATCGGCCGCGTCACCGCGATGATCAGCAACACGGTCGCGAAGCTGCTGCGCTCGCTCGCCAACCTCAAGGGCATGCTGCCCAAGCTGGTCGAGGCGTTCGACACCGTCGTCGCGAAGCTCGCGCCCAAGGGCGCCCGCGCCATGGAGCACACGCCGGTGCGACCGTCCGCGGCCGTCGAGACGGTGTCGCCGCCCCGCGTCCACGAGCCCACCCCGGCCACGCCCCACGAGACACCGAACGGCCAGGGCACCCACGCGGCCTCGGAGGAAGGCGCGGTCGGCGGTCAGAAGTCGGAGGGCAACCACGGCACCGACGCCCGCGGCGGCGACCCGGTGGACGCCGTCTCCGGCCAGATGATCACCAGCGCCACCGACGTCGACCTGCCCGGCCTGCTGCCGCTGACCCTCCGGCGTGCCTACGCGTCGGGCTACCTCGGCGGCCGGCTGCACGGCCCCGGCTGGTCGTCCACATTGGACCAGCGGCTCGAGGTCGGCGCCGACGCCGTCGGCTACTTCGGTGACGACGCCCAGGTCCTGCTGTACCGCGAGCCGAACGGCCGCACCCTGCCCGTCGCGGGCGCGCGCTGGCCGCTCACCTTCGACGCCGACGCCGACACCTACCGCGTCGAGGACCCCGCGACCGGCCTGGTCCGGCACTTCGCGAAGCTCGCGGAGCGAACATCAGGCACAGTTGGCCCCAACCCGGCCGGCTACGCGACCCGCCCGATCACCGCCCTCACCGACCGCAACGGCAACCGCGTCGACTTCGTGTACGACGACGACGGCCACCCGACCGAGGTCGTCCACCCCGGCTACCGGGTCGCCGTCACGACCGTGACCACGCCCGGCGGCCCACGCATCGGCGCGCTGCGCCTGCTGCCCACGCACGCCGCGGACGTCACCCTGGCCGAGTACCGCTACGACGACCGCGGCCGGCTCACCGAGGTCGTCGACGCCACCGGCCGGCCCTACCGGTACGAGGTCGACGGCTCCGACCGGGTCAACGGCTGGGTGGACCGCTCCGGCTACCGGTACCGCTACTTCTACGACCCGGCCGGCCGGGTCGTGCGCGGCGAGGGCGACGGCGGCTACCTGACCGCCGACTTCGACTACGACCTCGTCAACCGGACCACGACCGTCACCGACAGCCTCGGCGGCCGGACCGTCTACCACTACGACGAGAACCAGCACCTCGCCAGGACGGTGGACCCCCTCGGCAACACCGAGCTGACCGAGTACGACGAGTACCACCACCTCGTGGCACACACCGACCCGCTCGGCAACACCACCCGCTACACCCGCGACGCCGACGGCAACCCGACCCGCATCGACCGCCCGGACGGCACGGCGGTCCACGCGACCTACAACGACCTCGGCCAGCCGGTCGAGATCACCGGACCCGACGGCGGGCTGTGGCGCTACGTCTACGACGAGCGCGGCAACCTCACCGCGGAGGTCGACCCGGCCGGCGCGGTGACCAGCTACAGCCACGGCAGGCACGGCGAGCCGCGGCTGATCGTGGACGCGCTGGGCCAGGCCACCACCATCACCACCAACGCGGCCGGGCTCGCGACCTCCGTCACGGACTCGCGTGGCCGCGCTACCCGGTACGCCCTGGACGAACGCGGCCGCGTGGTCGCCGTCACCGACCCGCTCGGCGCGGTCACCGCCACCGAGTGGGGCGCGGTCGACAGGCCGGTCCGCCGGACCTTCCCGGACGGCACGAGCCAGACCTGGCGGTACGACGTCAACGGCGACCTCGTCGAGCAGACCACGCGCGGCGGGTTCGTGACCCGCTACGAGCTCGGGCCGTTCCACCAGGTGGCCGCGCGCGTCGACCCGGACGGGTCGCGGCACGCCTTCGGCCACGACACCGAGCTGCGGCTGACCGAGGTCCTCAACCCGCAGGGCCTGCGCTGGCAGTACACCTACGACCCGGGCGGCAACCTGGTCGGCGAGCAGGACTTCAACGGCCGCACCGTCGCCTACACGCACGACGCGGCCGGCCGGCTCGCCCGCCTCATCACCGGCGCCGGCCAGACCGTCGAGGTCACGCACGACGCGCTGGGCCGGATCATCGCGCAGCACGGTGACGGCCTGCGCACGGCGTTCCGCTACGACCCCGCGGGCCGCCTGGTCGGCGCGGTCAACCCGGACGCGGACATCCAGCTGTCCCGCGACCCGATGGGCCGGGTGCTCACCGAGTCCGTCAACGGGCGCACGCTCACCGCCACCTACGACCCGCTCGGCAGGCGGCTCTCGCGGACCACGCCGGCGGGCCACACGTCCACGTGGGAGTACGACCAGGCCGGCCTGCCCACCCGGCTGACCTCGGCCGCCCTCCCGATCACCTTCGAGTACAACGCCGCGAACCAGGAGACCCGCCGCTGGCTCGGCCCTCGGGTGGCGGTGGTCAGCTCGTGGGACGGTGCCGGCCGGTTGGCCGGCCGCCAGCTGGTGGGTGCCGACGGCACCGGCGCCGGCCGCGTGTGGCACAGCCGGAGCTGGACCTACCGCGCCGACGGCGTGCCGGAGTCGGTCGCCGACAGCGCGGCCGGCACGCAGTGGTTCGACCTCGACCCGCTCGGCCGCGTCACCACCGTCCGGGCGGAGAACTGGACCGAGCACTACGCGTACGACCTGGCCGGCAACATCACCTTCGCGGCCGACACCCGCGCCGCGGACTCTCCGGTCGCGGGTCCGCGCGAGGCCACCGGCACGTTGCTGCGCCGCGCCGGGCGCACGCACTTCGACTACGACCCGCAGGGCAGGCTGGTCAGGAAGCTGCGCACCACACCGTCCGGCACGCGGCACGTCTGGCACTACCGGTACGGCATGGGGGATCGCCTCATCGAGGCGGTCAACCCGGCCGGGCAGCTGTGGCAGTACCGCTACGACGCGCTCGGCAGGCGGGTCGCCAAGCAGCGGCTCGGCGACGACGGCGGCCTGGTCGAGGAGACCAGGTTCACCTGGGACGGCGAGATCATGGTCGAGCAGGAGCAGCTGGCCGCCGGTGTCGTCACCGCGACCACCTGGGACCACGAGCCCGCCACCTGGTCGCCGGTCAGCCAGGACCGGCGCACGTTCTACGCCGAGGCGCCCCAGCACGTGATCGACCGGCAGTTCCACGTGATCGTCACCGACCTCGTCGGCGCGCCGACCGAGCTGATCACGCAGGACGGGCGCGTCGACTGGCGCCGGCACGCCGACCTGTGGGGCAACCAGTACCGCACCGCGGGGTCGGGCACGAACTGCCTGCTCCGGTTCCCCGGTCAGTACCACGACCACGAGACGGGCCTGGACTACAACGTCCACCGGTACTACGACCCGGAGACCGGCCGGTACACCACGCCAGACCCGCTGGGCCTGGAGCCGGGGCCCAACCACCACGCCTACGTGGCGAACCCGCTGGCCTACCTCGACCCGCTCGGTCTCATCACCGAGGACCGGTTCGCGCACCTGGACCGGCCGGGCTGGACGAACTACGTCCTCAAGGACGCCGACAAGAAGGTCTACTACTCCGGCATGTTCGGCCCGAACCTGACCGCGGCCAAGACCGAGGCCCGGCACGCGGAGAACCACAACCGGTTCAACGCGGCGAACGGCGACACCATGGAGGTCGTGCCGGGCAGGCGCACCTACGGCGAGTCCCGGCTGATGGAGCAGGACCTCGCCCGCCAGCACGGCACCTTCATCGGGCGCGACGGCGACAACTATCGTGGCAACCGGCAGCAGCCGATGGACTCGAAGAAGCTCGCGGAGTACCAGGAGTACACGCAGCGCAAGACCGGTGGCGGGACAGGAGGGTGTGGGTGACCGACGTCGGGTTCGTCGCCGAGATGGCGGACGAGTTGGGTGGTCCACCCACGCTGGCGGAGTTCCTGGAGGTCCTGGGCTGGGCGTCGGCCGACGGCGGTCCGTCGCGGTTCGCCGTGACGCTCGTCGGCGGCGAGCCGTACCGGAGCGAGTCGCCGTCGCGGGTGCCCGACCTGGACGACGACGTGTTCGCGGAGGCCGGCGAGTATGCGCACGGGCTGGGCGGCGCCAAGCTGGCGGACTTCCTGTTGGCCGAGCTGCGTGGCGGGCGGATCATCCTCGCCGATGTCGAACCGGACGAGATCGGAGGGCTCACCGTCGAGACACCCAGGAAGCGTGTCGCCAAGCCGAAGCCGGGCGACGTCGTGGCCATCCCGGCCGCGGCGGGTGGTTACCGCCCGGCCGTCGTGCTGGCCAGGAACCGCTTCGGCACCGCGCTCGGCCTGTTCACCGGCATCTCGCCGAACGGCCAGGTCGGCAGGTTGCGGAGCGCGCCGGGGCGACCCGTCTACACCGACGAGAGCCTGATCAAGGACGGCACGTGGCCGGTCGTCGACCACGACGAGTCGCTGCTGGAGCTGTTCCCCGCGGACCCGCCGATCTACCACAGGCCGAACGCGTGGCCGGGTATCGACACCGGCGAGTTCGGCGCCGCGGAGACCGCGGACGGCACCATGACGCCGATCAGCGAGGACGAGGCCGGCGAGCTCGGGCTCACCGACGGCACCTACCGGCAGACGCGCCACGCCGCCTTCCTGCAGAAGCAGCTGGACGGCTGAGCCACTTCCCGTTCGTGCAGCGGGGCTTGCCTTGCCAGCCTCACGGCGAGGACTTAGGCACGCCCGTGTTGTCGGGTCGAATTGTCCAGACAGTTCGACCCGACTACAGAGGACTACGCCGTGTCCTTCGACATCAACGTCATTGACGTGAACGTGTACTTCGACCGCACCGAGAAGCTGACCCTGCGCCCGGGGGAGGGCTCGACCATCGCCGACCTCAAGGAGATGCTCGTGCTGGCGGGGCACGCGCACGCGCCGACGGACTTCGCGCTCGTCGACTACACGCCGATCCTCGACATCACCGACACCGAGCACATGGCGTCCCTGCCCGACACCGAGGAACTGGTCGACGACGGGACCTATCTCTTCGTGATGCAGTGATCCGCGGTGCCGCGGCGGGACCACGCGAACCGGCAGGACTGGGAATCTGGGATTCCGATACGACTTTCGGCCGCAGTCGCGCCCACCGCGCGGAACCTAGGTTGGTTGTTGCTGTTCCCTGAACAACCCCCTGCGTTCGGAAGGACATCAGCATGCGTAAGTCGAGGGCATTGGCCGCGGTCATGGGCACCGTGGCCGCGTTGGGCCTGGCGATGTCGGGCCAGGCCACCGCGCAGCCGGACATCATCGGCGGCGGCACGGTCAGCTCGGCGCCGTGGGGCGCGCAGATCTACTGGGACAACGTGTCGACGTACAACGGGTTCGAGTGCTCCGGCACGATCATCGCCGCGCAGTGGGTGCTCACCGCGCAGCACTGTCTCAACTCCGCCGGCATGCACGTGCGGGTGGGCAACGTGAACCTCGGCCAGGGCACACTGGTCGCGGTGGACCGGAAGGTGGCCTCGACGGCTGGCGACATGGGCCTGCTGCACCTGACCTCGCCGGTGTCGACCACCTACATGACGCTCGCGTCCAGCAACCCGCCGGTCGGCGCCACCAACCAGATCTACGGCTGGGGCCGCACCCTCAACCAGAGCCCGCCGTCGTCGGTGCTGAAGACGGCCAACGTCCAGGTGACCGGCACCAGCCGCGACGCCTACAACGGTCAGGCCATCGCCAGCCGCGGCGTCAACGGCTCCGCCTGGCACGGCGACTCCGGCGGCCCGGAGCTCTACAACGGCCAGCAGGTGGGCGTCTGCTCGACGGGCAGCAACTCCGGCTCCAACCCGCAGGGCACGCAGAACTACGCCAGCGTCACCGCCAACCGCTCGTGGATCAGGTCCACGGCAGGCGTCTGAGCCGGCCGCTTGGGGGTGGCCGGCGCCACCCCCAAGCCTCAGCGTTCCAGTGGAACGGCGATCGCACCCAGATAGCGGGGGTTCTCCGCCTCGTCGAGCATCGCCGCCGCGACGGTCGCCCGGCTGACGCGGGCCGGGAACACCCGGTGTGGCGCCGAGTCCAGCCCGACGACGCGCCGCTCCTGGCTCAGCGGCCCCGACGACAGCGGCCCCGCGTGGAACACCGTGCCGCCGGCCGCCAGCACCGAGGCGTCCGCCGTCACCTTGTCCACCAGCTCGGCGCCCATCAGTCGCAACAGGTTGCGGGTCGCCCAGCCGGCCGCCGCCGCGGACGGGCCGGAGCCGAACGCGCCCAGCCACACGATGTGCGCGGGCCGCGCATCGACCGCCGCGCGGGCACCGGCCGTCAGCGCGCCGGGTTTGTCGCCCTTCGCGTTGCCCAGGCCGGACAGCACCACCTTGCTGCCGTCCAGCGCCTCGGCGATCGAGGCGGTGCGCACGTCCGCCGCCACCCGGACCAGCCGCGGCGAGTCGGGGATGCTGCCGGGATTCCGCGCGACCGCGGTGACGGTGTGGCCGCGCTCCAGCGCCTGCCGGGTCAGTTCCAGTCCGGTGCCCCCGGACGCGCCAAGAACGGTGACGTGCATCAGGCGACCGTCGTCAGGACCGCGACCGCGGCCGTGTGCAGTGCCGGCGTCGTCACCAGGATGTCCTTCGCGCCCGGCAGCCACGGTGAACCGTCGATCCGGCTGACCACCCCGCCGGCCTCGGTGATCAGCAGGATGCCGGGCGCGACGCCGGGCAGCACCGGCTCGTACTGCCAGAACACGTCCAGCTGCCCGCTCGCCACCAGCAGCATCGGCGGCGTGGACGGCACGAACATGCGCACCAGGAGGGCGTGGTCCAGCATCGCGGTGACCGACTCGCCGATGCGGCGGTAGGTGCTCTCCTGGTCGGCCTCGGCCTGTCCGGTCGCCACGAGCGCGTCGTTCAGCCTGGACTTCGTGCCGACCCGCAGCGGCCGGTCGTCGCGGTAGGCGCCGCCGCCCTGGACCGCGGTGTAGGTCAGGTCGCCGACCGGCTGGCGGACCACGGTCAGCACCGGCTTCCGGTCCCGCACGAGCGTCACGTTCACCGACCACTCCGGCATGCCGTGCACGTGGTTGACCGCGCCCTCCACGTCGTCGACGGCCCACCACTCGCCGTCGTCCAGCGGCACGGTCTCCTGTTCGTCCTCCACCCAGCGCGCGCCGGGCCGCAGCGCGGTCAGCCCCGCGCGCAGGTCGTCCAGCATGACGTCCCGCAGGCGATGGCCTACGGCGGCCATGTCCGCCCGGCTGGACGGGCGCGCGTCGGGGGAGAACTCCGCGCGCACCTTCTCACCCGCCGTGTGGGCCAGCTCCGTGACGGCGGCGAGCAGGGCCAGGTCGTCGGTCATCTCATGTCTCCTCGGTGTCGGTGTGTCACCACGGACACTAGGAGCGATGGAACATGATGGCCAGTGCACTCTTGTTAGCCCAACAGTTACTCTGACGCATGTGGACCTGAACCTGTTGATGGCGCTGGACGCCCTGCTGGAAGAGAACAGCGTCGCGGCCGCCGCCGACCGGATGCGCCTGTCCGCGCCCGCGATGAGCCGCACGCTGGCCCGCATCCGCCGGGCGACCGGCGACGACATCCTGGTCCGCACCGGCCGGACGATGACCCCCACACCGCGGGCGCTGGCACTGCGTGAGGAGACGCGGGACCTGGTCAACCGCGCGCGGGCGGTGCTCACCCCGGTGCAGACCCTGCACCTGGACTCGCTGGACCGGACGTTCACCCTGCGCTGCCACGACGCGCTGGGCACCCTCCTGGCTCCCGCGCTGACCACCACGATCGCCCGCGACGCCCCGAACGTGCGGATCCGGTTCCTGGCCGAGCCGGCGGGCGACGTCACCGACCTCGCCCGCGGCCACACCGACCTGGAAGTCGGCGCGACGCGGCCGGCGCGCCCCGAGATCGCCGCCGAGGTGCTCGGCAGCGACCGGGTGGTGGCGGTGTTCCGCGCCGGCCACCCGTTCGCCGAGGGCGAGCTGACCCTGGCACGGTTCGCCGCGGCCGGCCACGTCACGGTGTCCCGCCGCGGCCGCCTGCACGGCGTGCTCGACGAGGTCCTCGCCGCCCATGGTCTTCGCCGGCGGGTGCTGGCCGCGTTGCCCACGACCACCGCCGCGCTCGAACTGGTCGCCCAGACGGACCTGGTGACCGTGGCGGCCGAGCAGGTGTGCCGCCCCAGCCTGACCCGGTTCGGCCTGGGTGCCCGTCCGGTGCCGGCCGAGCTGCCGCCGGTGCCGCTGATCCTCGCCTGGCACCACCGCTACGACACCGATCCCGCGCACGCCTGGCTGCGCGACCAGGTCCGGACCATCCTGCACACCATGCTCGGCGGCTGATCGGTCGTCGAACGGAGCTGACCGGAGCCGGAACCGCCTCACCCTCCGCCGGTCGGTCGCGCGCCGGCCTGACGCCAGCGGGCGGGGCTCGTGCCGTGCAGCTTGCCGAAGGTGCGGGCGAAGTATCCGGCGTCCGGGAAGCCCACCCGCCGGCCGACCTCGCCGATCGGCAGGTCGGTGGTGGTGAGCAGACGGCGGGCCTGCACCATGCGGCGCTCGTTGATCCACTGCTGCACGGTGCGGCCGGTCTGGCGGCGCACCGTCGACGTCAGGTGGCCGGGGGAGATGTTCACCGCCGCGGCGACGTCGCGCAGCGACAGCGGTTGCGGGTAACGCCGTTCGATCACCTCGAACACCTCGGCCAGCAGCGGTTCGTGGTTCTCGCGCAGGTCGCCCACCACGTCGGCGGCCAGCCGGGACACGCCGACCAGCAGCAGGGTGAGATGTGCCAGCGCGGCCTCCCGGTAGCCGTCGCGCCGCCGCGCCAGTTCCTCGCCCAGCGCGCGGATGCGGTCGACCCACCCCTGCCGGTCCGGCTCGGGCACCCGCAGCCGCAGCGCGCCGATCGCGCCGCCGCGCACGAACGGGAACAGCAACGGGTGCGTGCGCCAGGCGAGGTGCGCGCCGGGCACGTCCTGGCCGAGCGCGTCGGGGGTGAAGAACACGCCCCAGCCCTCGACGCCGGCCAGGTCGCCGGCGTGGATGTCGCCCATCATGTCGCCGGGCGCGATCACGAACAGGTCGCCGGCCTCGATCGGCCAGACCTGGCGGCCGGTGCGCAGCCGGCCGGCGGTGGTCTGGAAGTAGGCGAGGCCCGGGAAGTCGTGGGCGTGCTCCTCGAACGAGCCGTCGGGCCGCCAGCCGTGCTCCAGCCGCCACGTCGCCACCGGCAGCTCGCCGGGCGCCAGTCGCATGGAGTAGGTCGCCGGCCGGGTCCCGGTCGGCGACGTTCGCACGGTACGCACCGTCGAATCGTCCCATCAGACCCACGGATCGGTACAGATCCCCAGCTCCAGAAACCGCCAGAATGTCCACATGACCGAAAGAACGTCTCATGGCGACTACATCCCGGGACTGGGCAGGCACTTCCTGACCCCGCTGTACGACGTCGTGCACCACGTGTTCGGGCTGCAGCCGGTCCACCAGGAGATGATCGACCTGGCGGCACTCCGGGACGGGCACCGCGTGCTCGACATCGGCTGCGCGACCGCCAACCTGCTGCGGACGATCGGCCGGCAGCGCCCCGGGGTCGCGCTGGTCGGGCTGGACCCCGACCCGAAGGCGCTGGCCCGGGCCCGCCGCAAGGCCCGGCGGGCCGGACTCGACATGCGGCTGGACCGCGGGTTCGCCCAGGAGCTGCCGTATCCCGACGGCTCGTTCGACCGGGTCTTCTCCAGCCTGATGCTGCACCACCTGGAGGACACGGCGAAGGACCAGCTCCTGGCCGAGGCGCGGCGGGTGCTGCGCCCCGACGGCCTGTTGATCGTCGCCGACCTGGTGGTCGACGAGCACGGACACCATGGCTCGCGCCGCATGCGCGCGCGGCTGCACGACAACGTCGGCGACGCCGTGTCCCGCCGGGTGGCCGCGGCCGGCTTCACCGTCGAGCCGACCCGCACGACCACGCTGGGCCGGCGAACGGCGATCGGCATCGAACTGGGCCGCGTGTCCTGACCTCCGCCGGACCCACTGTTCGCGTTGCCGGGCAACGGGTTCCGGACCCTGCTCGGCCCCGGAACGGTGGACGCGCCGTCGCCGGAACGACCGCGGCGCATCCACCCCGGACTACCGCGGCAGGGTGTCCAGCTCGCGCAGTGACGCACCCCGTTCCGCCAGCATGGTCGACGCGAAGGACCTCGTCCGCTCGTCCCTGGCCGACGTCGCACCCGACCGGGCCACCGTCGTGGACTCGCTCAGGTGAGCGCGGACCAGGCGGACGAAGTCGGTGTCGAAGTCGGTCGAGTACGACAGGCCGATCAGCTCGGCTTCCGTTGGCATGCCAGGCATGTCGTGACCCGCGTGGTTGTTGACGTACGGGACCGAGCCGAGGATCGCGTGTGCCTCGCCCAGCTCCGTCCGGCGGGTCGCGGCCAGTGCCCCGGCGAACGCACGCAGCCCGGGGGAGGCCGCGTGGGAGGCGCCCAGGTCCAGCAGCTTCACCGCCTGGTCGTCGGTCGCGATCGTCAGCTCGACGAACGCCCGTGCGGTCGCGTCAAGCCCGGACGCGACCGCACGAGCCCGCGGGGCAGGGTCCCGCGGCGCTGCGGGACTACGCACACCGCATGCACACAACGTGAGCAGCAGAGCGACTACTGCAGCGGTCGTCCGTCGTGCCCGCACTTGACCACCACGTTGATGCAGTCCCGCACACGTCGTTCCATCTCGCCAGCCGGCCAGACGTTGAAGAAGTCGCCGTGGAACGTCCTGCCGTCGCCGGAGGCGAGCCGCAGCACCGACGGGTCACCGCTCACGGGGTAGCGGATCACCATGCGGAGCTTGGGCACCGGCACCGGGTGCGACGACGGGCAGTTGCCCGCCACCGGGTAGGCCATGTGCGACTTGTGGTCCGTCGAGTCCAGCGACGTCCCGTTCCAGCACTGCGGGAAGTCCAGGTAGGTCTCCAGCTGCGTGCCGGCCGGGCAGTTCACGAAGTTCTTCGACGGGTTCACCTGTCCGGCGTGCAGGCACGACCAACGGGCGATGCTGTCCGCGTCGCCGGTCGCCTTGGCGTTGCCGGCGACGATCTTCAGGCCGACCGGGGTCGGCCGGATCGCGGCCGGGTTGTTCACGCCTTCGCCCAGGTAGTAGAAGGTGATGATGCTCGGCTGCACCGCCTGGTTGTTCCGGTACAGCGTCGGCACCCAGTAGGACGAGATGTCCACGGCCGGGTCGCAGTTGCCCGTCGAACCGGCCAGCTGGGTGTAGTCGGAGTTGGCGTTGGTCGCGTGGTTACCGAAGAAGTCGTGCGAGTGCGACGCACCGGCGAGGCCGGGGAGCACGATCGGGTCGTCGGGCAGTCGGTGGCTCAGCTGGCAGTCGGCGGGGAACTCGGCGACCCGGATCACCGCCGACGCAGCGCTCTGGTTCACCGACAGGGCCGCGAGCGACAGAAGCGCCGCCAGCCCGACGGTCAACCATCTGGTTCTGTTCTTCCTCATTGAAGACAAACTCCCTCGACTTTTTTGCAGGGGCCCGAGAGAGCGCTCTCACAGTGAGGATGACGTGACTCACAGCAACGGTCAACGGGTTTTGTTCTGAACAGGAACAAATAGGGCCGAACAGCGTAACGTGCTGGGTCATCTGTCGCAGAGTCTTGACAGAGTTCGTCCGAATTACCACCCTTTGATTTGGGAGAGCGCTCTCACGCCCCTGTTCCGTCCCCCAGTACCGCCGGCCGTTCCGGGTACCGGCGCGTGCAAAGGAGCACGCATGAGATCGCTTCTCTCGTTAGGGCTGGCCGCGGCGTTGGCGGTCACCCTCGTCCAGGCAACCCCGTCCGTCGCGGCGGGCGCGCTGCTCTCCCAGGGCCGTCCGGTCACCGCCTCCTCCACCGAGTCGGCCGCGTTCCCGGCGACCGCCGCGGTCGACGGTGACCTCGGCACCCGCTGGTCCAGTGCGTTCAGCGACCCGCAGTCGTTGCAGGTCGACCTCGGCGCCACCTACACCGTCGACCAGGTGACGCTGAACTGGGAGGCCGCCTTCGCGCGTGCCTTCTCGGTCCAGGTCTCGACGGACGCCGCCAACTGGTCCACCGTGTACACGACCACCAGTGGAACCGGTGGCACGCAAGCACTTCCGCTCAACGCCTCGGCGCGGTACGTCCGCCTGAGCCTCACGACCAGAGCCACGCAGTACGGCTACTCGCTGTGGGAGTTCGGGGTCTACGGCACGACGGGCGGCGGCGGCCCGTCGCCGACGGAAACCCTGCTGTCGTACAACAAACCGGCAACCGCGTCGACCTACCAGGACGACGGCGCCTGCTCGGGCTGCGTCCCGGCACGGGTCACCGACTACGACCCGGCCACCCGCTGGGCCACCAGCGCGACGAACGGCTGGGTCGACCCCGGCTGGGTCACGATCGACCTCGGCGCGACGGCGACCGTCACAAAGGTCGTCCTGCAATGGGATCCGGCATACGCCACCGCGTACCAGATCCAGGTGTCGCCGAACAACTCGACCTGGACCACGATCTACCAGACCACGCAGGGCCACGGTTTCAAGGAGACGCTGACCGTCTCCGGCAGCGGCAGGTACGTCCGCATGTACGGCACCGCAAGGTCGAACGGCTACGGCTACTCGTTGTGGGAGTTCCAGGTCTACGGCACCGGCGGCAACCCGACGGCACCGCCGGCCACACCCTCGCCGAACTTCACCCGGCTGGCGTGGAGCGACGAGTTCAACGGCGCGGCCAACTCGACGCCCGACCCCGCCAAGTGGACACCGGAGGTCGGGCCGGGCGTCAACAACGAGCTGGAGTACTACACGAACAACAACAACGCGCGCATGGACGGCGGCGGCAACCTGGTGATCCAGGCCAGGCGCGAGGTGACGGCCGGGTCGAGCTGCCCTCCGGACCCGTTGTCGGGTGGGAGCACGACGTGCCAGTACACGTCGGGCCGGCTGAACACGGCCGGCAAGTTCGAGTTCACCTACGGTCGCGTGGAAGCCCGGATCAAGGTGTCGACGACACAGGGGTTGTGGCCGGCGTTCTGGTTGCTGGGCGCGAACTTCTTCCAGGGCCGGCCGTGGCCGTACTGCGGTGAGATCGACATCCTGGAGCACGTCGGCAAGGAGCCGAACAACGTGTACTCCACACTGCACGCCCCGGCCTACAACGGTGGCGGTGGCTACGGTTCGCCGCTGGCACTGTCCACACCAGCCGGTTCGCAGTTCCACGTGTTCGCGGTGGAGTGGGACGCGACCCAGATGCGGTTCTTCGTGGACAACAACAACTTCTTCACGGCGAGCCGCGCCACCGTGGAGTCGACGAGAGGCCCGTGGGTCTACGACCACCCGTTCTTCATCATCCTGAACAACGCGGTGGGCGGTGACTGGCCAGGCCCGCCGAACGCGAGCACCCAGTTCCCGCAGAACCTGACGATCGACTACGTCAGGGTCTACCGCTAGCCGGCAGGGGGAGGTGCGGTGGGGACTTCGGCCGTCTCCACCGCACCTTCGCCGTCAGCCCGCGTAGACCGTGCCGGCCTCGACGAAGCAGAGTGAGTTGCCCCAGGGGTCCTCGACGTAGAAGGACCGTTCCCCCCAGGGGCGGACGGTGATCTCGCCGCCTGGTTCACCGTGGACCTGTTCGGTGGACAGGCAGTCCAGCTCCGCGGCGCGGTTGTGCACCGCCTTGAGGTCGTGGACGGCGAAGTACAGCGACTTGGGCAGCGGCCGCACGGCCTGGTGCCCGGAGACGTCGAGCACCTGGAGGGTGACGCCGCCGCAGGTGAAGTAGTAGCGGGCGCCGGCCTGGCCGCGGCCGGTGACGTCGAGCAGGGTCGAGTAGAACGTGAACGCCTGCTCGAGGTCGGCGACCTCGATGTTGAGACGGAACAGTTGTGGCTCGTCGGTCACGGCTTGCCTTCCGGTGCGGACTGGTGTTCGGACAGGGGTTTGGCGAACCAGTTGAGCCACCGCGTTGCCAGGTCGATGCGTTCGAGGTCGAGGAGGTAGGTCCTCGACCGGCCCTGACGTCGGGTCGTCACCAGGCCGGCGTCCTCCAGTACCTGCAGGTGGCGTGAGGTGGTTGGCCAGGCGTGCTCGAACATCCGGGCGATGTCGCCCGCCCCCATGGCGCCGCCTTCGAAGTACAGCGTGATCAGGATCTGCCGCCGTGTCGCATGGGACAGGGCGGCGAACAGCCGATCGTAGGCGGCGCCATCGGGCGATTCGTGCACCGTCGAATTATTAGCGAACTCGCTAATAATCGTCAACCACGGTCACGACCGGTACCGGAACAGGATCCGGCCGCGGTTCAGGTCGTACGGGGTCAGCTCGACGAGAACCCGGTCGTACGGCAGGATCTTGATGTAGTTCTTCCGTATCTTCCCGCTGATGTGCGCCAGCACCTTGTGCCCGTTCTCGAGCTCCACCCTGAAGGTGGCGTTGCGCAGGCACTCGATGACGGTGCCCTCGACCTCGATGCCCTTGGTCGCCTTGGCCATGTCTCCCGCCGCCCTCAGCCGAGTACCAGCTCGAGGTTGCTGCCGGCCCGCCGGGCACCGACGCCGTCGAACAGCGCCGAGGCCGCCACGTTGGCCTCGTGCACCTCGGCCGACGCCGACTCGGTCCCACGGCCGTGCAGCGAGCCCAGCACGTCGGCGAGCAGTGCCCGAGCGACGCCGCGGCGGCGCAGGTCGGCCCGGACCGCGACCAGCCCGATCCGTGGCCGCCGGGGCAGTGCCGCCACCCGGACCAGCCCCACGTACTCGCCGTCCTGTGCGGCCACCGTGTACTTCGACAGGTCCCGCATGGTGTCGCCGTCGAGGCGGGGCAACACCTCGGCCGGCATGTTGTGCCAGCCGACCGTGGCCCCGACCTCGGCGCGCACCGCGCGGTCCAACGCCAGCAGCCGGCCCTCCTCCGCCGCACCGGCGGCGACGACCGTCACGCCAGCGGGCGGTCGTGCCGAGCCGAGCCCGGTGACCCGAGGGTCCGTGGGCACGAGGTACTCCCACTCGCGGCGCCGAGTCGTGAAGCCCGCACGTGCCCAGCTGGACGCCAGGTCGTGGTCGGCCTCGTCGACCACCGTGTAAAGGGGCTTGGGCAGGTCCGCCAGCATGACATCGGCGAGCTGGTCGAAGACCGGGGTGTGCCACGCGTCGATGCTGAGGAACAACCGGCCGTCGGGCCTGCGGGAGACGTCACCGCGACCGACCACCCGGTCGTCCTCCAGAGCGTGCCACCGCGAGTCCGCGACACGCGTGATCAAGGATTTCATGAGGTTGTCGCCTTTCGGGATTGCCTTCGTCAAGGCGCTCCCGGGCGACGCCTACGTCAGTCGCCCAACCGTGAGGACGAGGGGAGCACCCACGTCGAAACTGTTCATGGGTCTCACCTCCTGAGGTCGTGTCACGGCGTTGATCACCATACCAGCACGCCACACCACCCGGTCCAGCCATTTTCCGCCGAGCTACCGGCTGGCCGGCGGCTTGCGGCCGACGCCGGCCCAGAGGACGGAATGGCTGGGCTCAGCGAACTTCACGTTGCTCGCCGATTCCTCGGGGTGCCACAGCGGCGCCCACACCATGCCGGGCTGGACCAGGTCGAAGTCGCCGAGTAGGACGTCGACCGCGCCGTGTGACCGGCAGTAGGCCTCGCTGATGTGCCAGTCGTCGCACAAATGGTGCAGGGTAACGAGTTTCGAGGTCAGCTCGGTCGGCACGCCTTCGCTGGTGATGTGGGATATCCCCAGGTACGAACCAACCGGGATCAGTTCACGGTAGCGGGCCATGAGCGCCACGGCCGGATCCTGTTCGCCCGGCTCCGGGGGCAATGAGTGGAGTGCCGAGAACATCAGCACCGCGACCGGCTCGTCCCAGTCGAGGACGCACGTGCTCCTCACCCGACGCCACAGCTCGTCCGGACTTCGCAGGTCGGCGTTGACGACCACGTGCCGGTCGGGATCGCCCTCCTGGTCGAGGAGAATCTCGGCGTGTGCGACCGCGACCCCGTCGTTGTCCACGTACACGACCTTGGTGTCGGGCGCGACGCCGTTCGCTATCTGATGAGTGTTCTCGGTGCTGAACATCCCGGAGCCGATGTCGACGAACTGCCGGACACCGAGCCGGACGAGATGTCTCACCACGCGATGGACCAACATCCGGTTGGCTTTGGCAATGTCACGGAATTCCGGGAACTGGTCGAGTATTCGGCTGGCGAACGATCGATCCATCGCCCAGTACGCGGAGCCGCCCAGCAGAAAGTCGTACACGCGGGCAACGCTGGGATGTTGCAGGCCCACTTTCGGTGACGTGGTCGCGGATAAGAGTGCGTCAGGCACGATGCGGCCCTTCCCCAAAGATGCCGAGTCCTGTTCATCGTACACATCCTGCGGACAGGTGCATACAGTCAATTGCAGAACGCAGCAACTCAGAGGTCCGACGACTGACCGCTCCTGGTCAGTCCTTTCAGGAATTCCCGGCTGTCCGCGACGTCGAGCGCTGCGGCGGACAGGTCCGCCCAGTGCTCGCGACATTTATCCAGCTCGAACGCGGTCCGGCACTTGCGCGAACCACCCGGATACTCGATGTAGACGAATTCGCTGTGGGCGTGCTTCTCGTCGAACAGAAGATGTTGAAAATCGCTGTCCACGTAGCGGATGTCGGCATCGAATGTCAGAATCCGAACTTCCAGCTGACCGTGGGCGGCCAGGAGTCTGAGCAGGTGGTCGGCCTGATCGACCACAATTTTCGCGTTGCGTCCGCCCGGCATCCGGTGAAACGACGACTCGCTGAGGATCACGCGGTACGAAGGCGGGTTGGGCACGGTGAACAGTTTGGTGCGGGCCGTCCACCCGCGGAGCACGCGAGTGATCTCGTAGGTGTCGTTGAGTTGGAGTCTGTGCTGTTCGAGGATGTACATCTCGGACTGCAGTGGGCCCGGTATGCGTTCGCTGTGCCAGCACCGGATCTCGCGAGCCTCCGGTTCGACCTCGCTGAGCGTGCCGAACGCCGCCATCGTGTCCGAGTGCTTCGTCCGTGTCGGACCGTACTGCAGGTCGAGCGCGGCCAGCTTGCGCAGCTCGACCGCGTCCTGCGGCGAGACCTCGTACAGCTTGATGAGTATCTCCAGCTCGCTCGGTTCGATCCGGACGAGCTTCGTCTCGATCTTGTTGATCTTGGCCTGGCCGCACCCGAGTCGCCCGGCCACTGCCTTCTGGGTGAGTTTGGGCCGGACCCTTTCGCGTGCCCGGCGCAGGAGTCGACCCAGCTGTTGTCGACGGGCGGTGGCTTCATCGTTCACCCGATAGTCACCTGTTCACTCGTAAGTGGTGTTTGACGGCGAGAATAGTGACGTTACGGAGTTGAGACAACGATCACGCGCGGGATGTCGAACGCGGTTTCGTCTTGATCGCCGGGTCAGTCCACTGTTCGACAGTGCGCCAGGAATGCCGTCCATGGGACGTCGGCCAGCGCGTGGAGTGCGGTCTTGCTCTTCGAGTCGCGAATGACGACGCCGGCGCGGGTGCGGCCCACCTCCACGCAGTTCTTTTCCGGTGTACAGGCGCTCGACCTGACCCAGGTTCGACTGGAGCTGATGTCTCGCACGCCGGCCGCCATGGCGGTCCCTCCCAAGGACGCAAGAACGTTGGGAATAATCCTGCCGCCGGAATATTCCCGGGAGCAACCCGCGCACCGAATCGATAGTCGATACGTGACCTTCAGTGGACAAATTATGGACAAGATCCCGAGCGCGACGCCGCGGCGTTTGATCAATTGTTGACCCGGTTTGCCGGCGGATCGGAATAGTCCGGTGACCGGATTATTCTCATGGAATATTCCCCGGCGACAGCGGGCAGTGACCAACAGTTTGGTTGGGACTATTCCAGGTGCGAGATGCGGTCAAGGGAAAGTTGCCGACGCGTTTGTCATAGGGCACCATGTCACCCGGCACGATCGCCTCGAGTGGTCGTAGTCGAGCAATCCGGGCCATTTTCCCTGAAAGGCACTCATCGACACACGTCGCAGTGTGGACACACTCGCGGCTGTTCCCGGCGGCCCGGGAGTTCTGCTCTCTGACTCCTGGGGGCCTGGGATGTCCACGCTGCACACATCAGGCCCTTCGGGGCACCCGTCGGACCAAGGAGCATGATGTCCGCGACCGCAGAAGGCCAGCCGTCCCTCTGGCAGCCTGGACATGGCGACCTCGAGATCTGGTACCGGACGCTCGAGGTGTACGCGGCCTCCGCGCCGCGGGACAACGCCCACTTCCACGGGCCACACGTCGCGGTGCCGGCACCGCTGGAGCGGGTCGAGGAAGGCCTTCGCTGGCTCGAGGCCCAGCACGGGACCGAACTGGACGCCGTACCACTGCCGACGCTCGAGCAGCTGCGTGCCGAGCTGGCCGCGCGGTGTCATCCCCGCGGCGACATGACAACCCTCGACAGCGGTTCTCCGTGCCACAACCTGTGGCACTGGATCAACGGCAGCTGACGGCGACTACCTGTTCGAGGGGGGACACACGTGCAGAGCGACAGAGCTTTCCTGAGGTTTTCCGTTCCCGACAAGGAACTGCTCGTCTCCCGCCTGCTCGCGGTGGTGGCGGCGGCGTGCCTGGTGACCGCCGCCGCCACACAGCTGCTCGACCTGGGCAGCGGGCACGATGCCCATCCACGCCACTGGGTGGTGGCCGTGGGATGCACCGTGCTGGGCGTGCGCATCGTGGCGTACGCCCAGCGCAACGCCGTCGGCTGGCTGATCCTGGCGATCGGGCTGTGCAGTGCGCTCACCGTGGGTGCGCAGGCCGTGTCGATCTGGTTCCTCCCGGCCTGGGTGGGCACCTGGTCGTGGTGGCCCAGCTACGCGCTCCTGCCGGTGCTGGCCCTTGTCTTTCCCACCGGCCGGCTGACCTCGGCGCGCTGGCGGCCGGTCGGCGCCGTCGCCGCGTTCGGCCTGGTGCTTCCCATGGTCGGCATCGCGTGGGCCTCGTGGTCGTCACCGGCCACCTTCTGGGACGCCGTCGTCGCGGGCACCGCGAGGGGCGGCCTACCCGTGGTCCTCACGGTGATCGGCATCGTGTGTCTCTTCGCCGGCTTGGCCGGTGCCGTGCTCTCCCTTCTCGTCCGGTGGCTGCGGGCGCCCCGCGACGAACGGCGGCTGCTCGTCTGGTCGGTCGGCTGCACGGCGTTGCTCACCCCCACCCTGTTCCTCGAGATGGCCGGCCCCGGCACGCTCTGGGTCGCGTGGGCGGCCGTGGCCGCCGCGTTCCCGGTGGCCACGTTGGTCGCGATCCTCCGGTACGGCCTCTACGACATCGATCTGCTCGTGCACCGATCGGTGCTGTTCGGACTGCTCACGATCGTCCTTGCCGGTGCCTACACGGTCGCCGCCGTGGTCCTCACCGCGCCGCCGACCCCGGGGCACGTCATCGGCACCGTGGCGGTGGTGCTGCTGCTGGCCCCGCTCTACCGGCTGCTGCGCACACTGCTGGACCGCTGGCTGTTCGGTGAGCGCGCCGACCCCTACCGTGCGCTCTCACGACTCGGCGAGCAGCTCGAGAACCTGCTCCAGCCCGACGAGGTGTTCAGGACGATCGCCCGTTCCGTCGGCAGCGCGCTCAAGCTGCCCTACGTCGCGGTCCGGGTCGACAGCCTGCTCGCCACGAACGGCGCCAGCCGGCAATGGCCCCAGCTCACGCTTCCGCTCAGGTACAACGGTGACGACATGGGCACCCTGATCGTCGAGGCCCGTGCGCCGGAGGAGAACTTCGGGCGAAGCGAGCGGCGCCTCCTCGACGACCTCGCCCGCCAGGCCGCCTTCGCGGCCAGGTCGGCCCGGCTCGCGAAGGAGCTCCAGCGGGTCGGCGAGGAACACGTCGAGGACCTCGTCTACATCACCGGCGAGGTGCACGACAACGTCGCGCCGGGCGTGGCCGCGGTCCGGCTACAGGTCGACGCGCTGCGCAGGACGCTCGCCTGCGCGGACATCCAGCTCGGCAGGCGACTCGGCCTGATCGTCGAGGACCTCACGAACGTGCTCGGCGAGATCCGCCATGTCGTCCGGTCCGTGCGCCCGCACGGCCTGCATGCCGGCCTGGTCGAGACCGTGCGGCGACGTGCCGCGAAGTTCACGAGCGAGGACCTCGTCGTCAACATCACCCCCGTCGGCATGCTCGACCGTCTGCCCGCGAACGTCGAGGACGAGGCGTACCGGGTCGTCAGCGCGGCACTGAGCAACGTCGCCGAACACGCCGGCGCCTCGGTCTGTGAGGTCCGGCTCGTCCGGCACGCCGAACGGCTCGAGATCAACGTCACCGACGACGGCACGGGCATCCCGGCGGACGCCGTGCCCGGGGTCGGGCTCGAGTCGATGCGTCGCCGTTGCGAGACGCGAGGAGGGTCGTTCTGGACGGAGCGTCTGCGCCTGGGGACCAGGATCGTCGCCTTCCTCCCCATCGAGGAACCCACCGCCACCGCCACACATCACGAGGGAACAGATGGCCGCTGAACCAGGAGTGCCGGCGGACACGACTCTGCGTGTCGTGATCGTCGAGAACCACGCCCTGTATAGGAAGGGGCTGCGTGCCCAGTTCGAGACGGACTCCGCGATCGAGGTGATCGCGGAGTTCGACAACGCGACGGAGGCCGTGCGGGAGGTGGTCAGGTTACGTCCGTCGGTCGTGCTGATGGACCTTCACCTGCCGTGGAAGTCCGGCGCGCGCTCGACGTACTGCGGCGCCCAGGCGATCACGGAGATCCGGAAGTCCTGGCCACAGGCGAACATCGCCGTGATCTCCATGTTCGACGACGAGGAACGGGTACGCGAGGCACTCAAGGCCGGTGCGCGGTCCTACGTGTCGAAGGACGGTGAGCCGCACGAGGTGGTCCACGCCGTCCGCCTGACCGCACAGGGAAAAGGCTTGTTGAACCGCGAAGCCAGCGAGGTCGTGAAGAAGATCCTCCCCAACTCCAGGAACGGGGGTACGTCGTTCGCCGAGCTCGGCCCGCGCGAGAACGAGCAGCTCGCCCTGGCCGCGGCCGGGTACACCGACAGGCAGATCGCCGGCACGCTCGGCCTCGCGCCGAAGACCGTGGCCAACTACTGGACGAACATCAGGACAAAGCTGGGTGTGCCAACCCGTGAGGCGGCGATCGAGCTGGCTCGTGGCAACGGTTTCCGGCCGGACGACAAGGCCCCCAGCAACTCGGGATAACCCAGGTGATCCCGCTCTGTCGCCTGGGAAGGTGGGAAGGGCAGCGTCTCTGACATGATCAGCAAAGAACAACCTTGCTACCGCACGGTCTTCGGGGTCGACGTCGAGAGCTCCACGAAGCGGAACAACAGCGCGAAGGCACGGATGCGCGACGCCATGTACGACCTCGTCACGGAGGCGTTCGTCCGCAACGACATAGCCGCGGACGACCACGACCCGTTCCTCGACAGCGGGGACGGCCTCGTCGCGTTGCTCCGCCCGATCGACCGGGTGCCGAAGACCCTGCTGCTGCACTCCGTCGTCCCGACACTGGGCCGACTGATCGACGACCACAACACACACCGCCCGGGGGACCGCCTCCGCCTCCGCGCCGTCCTACACGCCGGCGAGGTGCACTACGACTCTCGCGCGGCTTTTGGTGAGACCCTGGACATCGCGTTCCGCCTACTCAACTCGCCCGTGGCCAAACGCGCCCTGCGCAGGATGACCGTCCCCCTCGTCCTAGCCGTGTCGGACGACATCTACCAGTCCATCATCCGCCACAACTACGACGGCATCGACCCACTCGGCTTCACGGCGTTCATGACCAAACGCAACTCGACCACCTGGGACTCCGGCTGGCTCCACGTGCCCGGCCAGGTCAACCATCCTCTCCTCGACGGCGACTTCGCAGGCCAACCATCCGTAACCACATGACGCCCACCGGTGGCTGGGCCGCGATGCTCACCGCGGCCCAGCCAAACGGATCGAGAGATCACTCACGTCGATCCCCCATCAGCGACACCACGACTCGACCATCGCCGCGAAGTCGGGGAACTCGGCTCTGGCTGCCGCGAGTACCTCGGCGGGTGTGCGTGGTTCGAAGTCCCGGTACTCCGTGGTCTGCATGCACCGTACCCGCCCGGTACGACGTCGGCGCCGAGCCCGATCAGCGGTCGGCGACCGTTACCAACAGATGGAATGGCGCTCGGGAGAATGGGCTATGCGATACGCAGTCCATGTCGAGGAGTCGATCGACATCGCCGCGCCGCCGGACCTCATCTACGCGACCATCGTCGATGTCGAGAACTGGGGACGGTTCAGCCCGGAGACCACCGGCGCGAGCTGCCAGGACGACGGGGGAGAGCTGCGGGTCGGAGACAGGTTCTCGGGCCACAACCGCCGCGGCGCGCGCCGTTGGACCACCCACTGTGAGGTGACGGTCGCCGACGCCGCCCGGTGCTTCGAGTTCCGCAGCGGAGCGGTCGGTTTGGCCATCGCGACCTGGCGCTACGAACTCGAACCCACCACCACCGGCACCCGAGTGACAGAAATCTGGCACGACAACCGAGGCCGCCTCATGCGCGTCATCGCCGTCCTGGTCTCGGGAATCCGCGACCGAGCGACACACAACAGCCAGTCGATGCGAGAAACACTGCACCGCCTCAAAAACCACCTGGAACACCAGCCGATCCCGTAAGCGATCAACGAGGACCGACCTGCGTAGTTCCTGCGGGAACCCTGTTACTCGGCTCAACTACCCCTGACATTGGCGAAGTTGCGACGAGATCTGGGCCGGTGACCGACAATAAGCACATGGTGCCTGGACTAGAGGTTGCGGTGGGCTTCGTGATCGCCTGGTTCGCCCGCAAGGCGGGCCGCGCTTGGAAGCGTGTTGACGGCATGGCCGATGAGGCGCTCGACGCTGGCCTGGACAAGCTGCATGACGTGGTGATGGCCAAGCTGGCCGGCGACTCCGCCTTGAAACAGCTTGAAGCGGAAGCCGCCACCAGCGGCGACGCCAGCGCTCGAACCCGGACCCGCGTGCGCCTGGCTTTGGAAGAGGCTGCCGAGCAGGACACGAGGTTCGCCGCCGACCTCGAGTCCGCGGTGGCCAGGTTGCAGGTCTCGGCCGGCGACCACGGTGTAGCGATCGGTGGGGACGTCCGCGCCGACAGCGGTGTCTCGATCGTGATGACCGGCGGCTCGATGACCATGGAGCAGTCGGGCCCTTTCGTGTCGGGCGGGTGATCTCCCCGCACATAGCCAGCCTCACCACGGTCGTCGGGCGCGCATCCGAACTCGATGCCCTGCGCGCCGCATTCCGGTCCACCAACGTCCAGGTGCTCACCGGGATGGGTGGGGTGGGCAAGACCAGTCTCGCCAGGGCATATGCTCAGCGACACCGTGACGACTACGGCGTGTTGTGGTGGGTGCGGGCCGAGGATCCAGCGGCCATCGACGCGGAGTTCCGGCCACTGCTGGAGGTTCTGTTGCCGCCGGGCGAGGCGGCACGGGTGCCAAACGCCCGGATGACGGCATTCACCCACCTTTCCCAGCAGAGCAAGCCCTGGCTTCTGGTGCTGGACAATGTGCCGGATGCCGCGGTGGCGCACGATTTGCTGCCGGCTGGTGACTGTGATGTGTTGATCACCAGCCGAGCCAACATATCGCCGAAGGCGACAACGGTTGAGCCGCTCGCCACCGCCGCGGCGATTGAGCTGCTCACCGTCCGGTCCGGCGACGTCAACCCGGCGGCGGCCGAGGCGCTGGCGCAGGAGTTGGGTGGTCTGCCGTTGGCCCTGATCCAGGCTGCGGGTTTCGCCCACAAGAACGCGATCGATCTGGCTACCTACCATCGGCTGTATCGGGATCGCAGTGCCGAGTTGCATCGCGAGGGTCGCCCGGCTGACTATCCCCACACGGTCGCCACGACTTGGCGGCTCGCCATCGACCACCTCAGCGAGCCGGCCCGGGAGATGCTCAACATCCTCGCTTTCTATGCTCCTGACGCGATCCCGATGGAGCTGTTGTTCCGTGAGATGCATGAATGGGACCGTGTTCGCACGATCGGTGAGCTTGTCGAGAACAGTCTGATCATGCAGGCGGAAAATGTGGGCACGGTAACCATGCATCGCCTCGTGCAGGTGGCGACTCGTGACCTGCTCGGTCCAGAAGTACACCCGTGGGCGGCGCGAGCCCGCGCTCTCGTTGCGGCGGCCATGCCGCACGAGGACCGGGTCCTGTCGTCCAGGAACAGTGTTGATATCTGGAATGCCCTGCGCACCCACACGCGCGCACTTCTCGGTCACGTGTCGCAGGAGCATCCGGAAACGCTTGCCATACGTCACTCGCTGGCGGACTGGATCGGGAACGTGGAGCGGTCACGGGACCTGCTGGCCGAGTTGCTGCCGATTCGGGAGCGAGTCCTGGGTGCCGAGCATCCCGACACACTGAGGACCCGGCACCTCCTGGCGCATTGGACCGCGGTGGCGGGAGACATGGTAGCCGGGTACGGACAGTTCGTCCGGCTACTACCAATCCAGGAACGGGTGCTGGGTGTCGAACACATCGACACCTTGCGAACGCGCGATGGGATCGCCTACTGGACGTCGAGGTTGGGGAACGTTGCCCGGGCGCGGGACCTTTACGCGGAACTACTTTCGATGCGCAAGCGGGCTCTGGGTGCCGAGCATCCACAAACTCTGCATACCCGGCTCAAGCTGGCGGAATGTACCGCCGACTACCTGAGTGACGCCGCACGAGCCAGGGACGGGTTTGTTGAGTTGGTGCCTATCCAGAAGCGACTACTGGGAAATGACCATGTTGACACTCTGATCACCCGTGTCAATGCGGCGCGCTGGACAGGAAAGGCGGGAGATGCGGCGGGAGCCCGGGACCAGTATGTCGAACTGGTTCCAGTTGTCGAACAGATATGCAGAAAAGAGGACCGCTTCCTGCTCTACATCCGACGCGAGCTGGCCCATTGGACGGGGGAGGCAGGAGATGTGGCGCGCGCGCAGGAGTTATGGGCCGAATTGCGGCTGGCCCTGGAGCGAGTGCCGCATGTCAGGGACCCGGGTATCTCGACTACCCGAGAGACCCTCAACTATTGGGCAGAGCTAGCTTTTGGGGAGGAGGAAGAGGGGTCAGGTCAGGGTTAGTGCTGCGGACCACTGGAGATCCTCGAACGGTCAAGGCATGGGGGCAACGTGTGGGTAGGTCTGTGTGCACCAATGCGGCAACCTCCCGTAAGTCGAACGCGTCGACGGCCCGTTGTCTTGTTCACGGTGCCGCGGCCCAATGTGGTCAAGGTAGTGCGGGGTTGGCCGTTACCAGCGGCCAACCCCGCACAGTCGGGTGTCGTCCAGGAGCGAACTGGCGAGGGAACCCGGAGCGCCCCGCATTCACTCGATCGGGTGACATGCACGCTCACCTCTGATTAACGACGTTCGGCGCTACCTTCACAACCCCTGCCAGGTAACCGACACCAATGCACCATCCTGCACCAACGCCTGACCTGCGACTATGGCGCGGTGGCCATAATTGTGGCCCTGGATGAGTGAACCCGGCCTCGTTCCGTCGAGCCGTTGGTGCAAGGGTTGTTTCCGACTTGGCGTCTGCACCAACAGTTGTTGCCAGTTTCGCCGGATCTTCGCCCGGTTCTTCCGTAACCCCTCTGTGACCGCCAGACTTGTCGTCTCTGACAACCGTTGAGGGTTACCGCCTCAAGAACACCGCTCTGTCAGAAACTTTTTTGTCCAGGAGCGAACTAGTGAAAGGTGTTTGTCTATGATCCCCCGAACGAGGGTCATCCAGGTCTCCGGTGGGTTTGTCTCGCCGCCGGTCAAGGGCGCCGGACCGTCGATGCCAGACCCCGATCGTGCTGATGTTGTTCGCCGTCCGGCTATGGGTTCCCCGGTGCGATGTCGCCCTGGTGGTCCGTGCCGCGCGAGCGGCCGCGTGCGCCCGCAGTGCACTGACACGAGGAGGTGAGGGTGTAGCTGGGCGCCACTGGGGTGTTTTGAGATGCCACGTCAGCAGCCGCCGCCCGATCCCCGCCAGGGAGCAACGGCGGCGTTCGCGCAGAAGCTGTACGCGCTGCGGCAGGCGGTAGGAAGCCCTTCCTATCGGCAGATGGGGGAGCGGGCGAGTATCTGTCACACGTCGCTGTCCCGCGCGGCGAAGGGTGACCGCTTTCCCACCTGGGAGACCACCAAGGCGTTCGTACTTGCCTGCGACACCGATGTCCAGCTGTGGAGAGGGCGGTGGGAGGCCGCGAAGCTCGAGATCGAGGAAGAGAGGCGCCTCCAGAACCTGCCCACGGTTCCTTTCAGACCGATATCGCTCCACAGTCCGATCTACGACCCTGACCCATCACAGAGTGACCCGGCACAGCACGACGGATCGCCTGTCTCGGTGATCCGCCGTGCGAGCGCGACGGATCCGTTGGGCGCGGCGGTTCCCTTGGCCGGCGAGCTGCCGGCCCTCACCCGCCAGCTCGCCGCCGAAATTCAGGTGGGGTCCCCCATTGCCGCGACCGACCCGACACCTGTTCCGGCGGACGAGCCGGCCAGCACGACGGCCGAGCGCAACGAGGACACGACAGTACGGCTCGTGTCAGCCGGACACGGCGAGCGATGTCGCGTCGTCGGGACCAGCAACCGCCCGGCCGGCGCGCACCGCAAAGCCGTCAGTCGCAGGCTCACGCTACGACTCTCGCTGCGAATGGCGACCCATCGCCGACCACACCGCCCGAAGCTGGGCCCTCCGCTCCCGGAAGAACGTCCCCCGCTGCGGCGACGAGCAGTCAACTTGTGGCTCGCCGTCGGCCTGGCGCTGATCGTGGCCTGGATCGTCGTTACCGTGCTGCACGAGTTCGGCCGATGATGGGTCGTAGGGTTTCGCGAGATCTTCAGGCGGGAGCGTGGTCCCGAGCCTTTTGTAGACCGACCAGCGCGTCCCGACCTACAGCCCGGCAGAAGCGGGGCCGACCCACGCCGCGGTTTCTCTTGGTCCGGCAGGTGCGGACCCGGGAGGTAACAGCGAAGCGGGAAGGAGGTGGGCCCTGATGAGTGTGCACTCCATCTCGGGGGCTGGCCCGGACGTGCCACCGGCCAACGGCCAGTCTGCGGTGGAACCATCACCCACCTCAGTACTTGACCTGGTCAACCGCACGCTAGCTGACCCGGCCCGGACCGCCAGCGCCACCAAGATCGTGACGTCCGTGTCGAAAGGAGCCGCCCATGTCATCGCGACGATCGGGCTCGTTTTCCTCGCGTGCACGATCATGGTCGGTCTTCTGATCCATGTTACTGGCTCGGGGTCCGCGCTCGGCGGAGCCGTTGCCGTCGGCGGGTTTAGTGCTGTCGCCGGCGGCCGCTATCTATGGAATCGCCGACCTACTCAGCGCCGACGAGCCGCCCCGAGAAGGCGATCATGAACAGGGCGCTCGAAGCGTCTTGACAGCTGTGCAGCGGGTCCCGCCTTGAACCGCCGCCTGGTCGGTGTGCTTCTCGCCGTCAGTTCGGTCTGGGCGCCGGGACGGCGCCCGACGGCGTGACGCTCGTGGTGCCCCGCTTCTTGACGTGCTCGATCACCAGTAGGCCCACGCCCACATGCAGGCCACCCACCACACCCAAGCCGATCACGCACAGGAGCCACGAGAAGACGACGTCGTACGACATCGCGTCCAGTCGTATCGCCGCAGCGATGGTGATCAAGGCGCCGACCGCGACCACCAATCCGATCTTGGTGAGCAGACGGCTGCCACGCAACGACGTCCGTACCGCATGGGCGACGCCGTACACAGGCGCGATCACGGTCGCAAGAATGACGGTTTGCTGTGGCACCGCCCCGATCCACAGCAAAGACACCAGCGCAGTGGGCAGCACCGCCCAGCCCAGGGCCGTCACCGACCTCGGCCGCGGCAGATGAAACACCACCAGGGCGGTGACAAACAGCGTCGACCCGATGACGATCATCACCATGAATGCTGGTTTGCCCAGAAAGAGGCACCACAGGCCCCATGACACGGCGTACAACACACCGGCGAGACCTGCCGCCAGGACGCGTACGCGCAGCACCCAGAGAAAACTCGGACGGCCCTTTGATTCGGCCTTGACGGCCCGGTGCGCCAAGGCCGCGAACAGGAAGCCGAGTGCGGTGAACAGCTTGAACAACTTGCCCGGCCGGTGGTAGACGGTCGCCAACCGCGCCTCGGCGAAATCCTCAACCTCCTCGGGCCGCCGGATCACCTCCACCCAGCGCATTGCCTTGTAGGCCAGCCACGGCGACATCTCGGTGCACTCGTTGACCACAAGCCCGAGAACAACCCCCACCATCACGTCCAGCCAGCCGTTCACGAGGCACCTCCGGGTATGAAGCGGCGGATCGCCGAGCCGCCGGCCGAGTCGGGGCGGCGTTGGGCCAGCAGTGCGGTCGCCTCAACACGGCCCGTCGGCGTCAGCCGGTAGTAGCGGCGACGCGGTCGGGACTCGCCGGCGGGCAGTTCCTCCCAGGTGCCGGTGATCCACCCCCACTCCTCCAAGCGCTCCACGATTCCGTACACGGTCGGCCCGGAGCGCTTGGTCGCTTTCATGATCGTCCAACCGTGCGGGTCCTGGCCCTGCTGGAAGCCCGCGACGAGCACCTCCAACACGTCCAAGAGCGGGCGGGTGATCCGCCTGGTCTCTGCCATACCGCTTATCTTACCTAGGAAGGATTAGCCCGATCCGGTACATCTTCACCTGTCGTCCTGCCAGGTACCGCCGGTGTCGCCGGCCAACCTGCAGGGATAGGGAGCCGTCAGTGTGTAAGCCCTAGGCGACCAGATCCGGGCGTTGCCCGTGGCGGACCTGGATCCGCCCGCAGACGACCTCGCCGAGTTCAAGGAGGCCGTGCCTGCAGGCGTGGCGCGCGACGACCGGTAGTTGACTGCGCATATGAGGTAAGCGGTTCGTCGGATCGTGGATCCGACGACGAAGTGGCGTTTTGCGTTTCTTGGGCATGGTGGCTGGGGTAGTCGCTGCTGTCGGGGGTCAAGCGGCGGCGGAGTTGCTCGAGAAAACCCAGGAATTCTCGCCACCCTTTGTGGTCAAAGGAACCGATAAAACACTTCTTCGAGGGCGAGGTCGAGTGCGACGAACATGTGCCGCACCCCGCCGGTGCGTTCGTAAGTAGCGCGGAAGCGCTTCGGTTGCTTGTGTGGGAGCCGGCCCTTACCGGTCCGCGGCTGCAGGTTCACCGGGCCGAACCCATCCACACGCGGAGTCGTCCATCGGGTGGCGGCCGATCGTATAACTCGAGGATCCTGTCCTTCTTCGTGAACTCCGGATCCATCGAGCGCTCCCACATCTTCGTGGACTGCCAGGAGATGCCTGCGTACTTGAGCACCTGCCGAATCTTCTCCCGACTGAGACGAATACCCTTCAGCCAGGTAGTCCCGCAACTTGGTCAGACCCCAGCACGTGAACGGCAGCCCAGTCGGGCTGGGTCGGATTTCGCGGTGCGGCAGATCACCTCACGCACCACCAGGCCGATCCTCGGCATCGATCCACGGTGTCCTTTGGTTCTAACGCTGAAAAACCTCGATCATTGAATTCGAGATCACCTCCCGCACCGTCTGCTCCTTCGCCGCGAACATCACCGCAATCTCCGGCGCAGACCGCCCCTGCAACGAGGCCAACACCATCCCCGTCCGACCCAACCGCACCCGTCCCTCGGCATCCGCGACACCTTGACCAGACGCTGGCACTCCTAAGCAAAGTCACGCTTCAGGACATACTCGAATCGATTTTCCTTGTGGAAGGCTGCGACGACCTCCCAACCTTCCGCGCCGAGGCCGTTCAGGATCTGCATCGGCGATCCAGCATGCCCACTGTGGGTATCCTCGCTCTCGCCGTCCGGCCCAGCCCAATAGACGGTCCAGTCCTGAACTTGAAACTGCTTCTTGAAGATGAAGCCGGTCTCCTCCGTGTGCTCACCTTCGAAGGTCACAACGAGATGCGCATGTTGCCAGTAGGTCATCTCCTAATAGTGCACATTCGCTTCAGTCGTGCGCTATGTCAAATCCGACAGCCTTTGCGGGTTCGGGCGATACCGCTGGTCATCGCCGTGATGCTGCATTGGCCTGCCGATCCCGTCCAGCGAACTCGCCTCGAACATCCTCTTCTGCCGCAGTGCGGGCCGCGGCCTACGCGCTCAACGATCCGCGAGCCCTGACTCGGGAGGCGCGGGATCCAGCTCTGTCTCGGGCCATGACTGTGGTGCGGGACCGAACGCGCGTCGGGCGGCTCGGACCGCCAGGGCGGCGACGGTGGCGTTGGCGCCACCGCCGATCACCGCGCCGATGCCGAACGGTGCCACCCGGCCGAGCACGATGATGCCCTGCTTGGTGCCGTACTTGGTGATGAAGTTCTTGCCCAGGACGCTGTTGATCTGGCGTAGCGTCGCCGTGGGCACCTTGCTGACGAGCTGACGTGCCCAGTGCTGACCGGTGCGCTCGGCGACCTTACCGACAATGGTCGTGGAACCTGACTGGCCGAGCAGGATCCCCATGACCAGCGTCCGGCGGCGTTCGATCTCGTCCAGCGGAACGCCATGGACCTCGGCGACCGAAAGTACGAACAGGGTGCTCAGTTCGAGCGAGGAGAATGCCTCGCCCGCCGACAGCGCCAGTGCGACCCCGGTGCCGACGGCGGGCGCGGCCGCGGTGGCCCCGACCGCGGCCCCTGTGCCCGCCAGGGCGCTGACGTACATCCGCTCCAGGGTGCGCACGACCTCCGCCGGTGTCGCTTCCGGGTTGCGCTGACGGGCCCGGGCGATGTTCTTGCGCACCAGTGGTGTCTGCAAGCCGATGGCCTTGTCCAGCAGCTCAGGGACGAGTTGCCCCGGCCCGCTCGACGCCGGGACCGGTCCTTCAAGGGCGTCAGAGGCCACAGGGAGCTCCTTTACTTCGTCGAGTTGTCCGTCAGTCTCGCATCCGCGCGGCCAGGACAGCTTGCGATGGGGCATATAGGGCTCGCTGGTGGTGGCAGTCAATGACAATTCCCGGCGCGGGCACCCGGAAGACTTTCAACTGCTTCACTACGGACATCTCCATCTGTTCCGGCACGCATGGGCGTTGTCTCGTCTCGTGGCTGATCTCTCCGGGCTGGGATATGTGGTCGCCGAGGTGGATGTGACGTCATGCGACGGTACGGACAGCCTGCGCGACGCGGTGATCGGTGCGGTCGATGAGTGGCCCGGCGACTACGGACGCGGCAGCTGGCCGGGTTTCAACGACGGCCCGATGGACTATCTGCTCGACGCGGAGCGTCCGCTCGTTGTCCTGGTTCAGAACGGTCTCGACCACGTTCGCGGCAAGCACGAGGTTTCCGTGCTGACTCTGCTGGATCTTCTGGCGTCGATCGCCCGATGGCATCTCCTGTTCGGCCGGCGGCTCATCTGTCTCATCGAAACCGATGACATCGAGTTCGACATCGGTGTGCTGGGTGGTGAACGACCCGGCTGGAGCCGGCACGAGTTTCGTCTCGTGCACCGTGCGGGCGAACGCCTACCGCCCTGGATCACACCCTGATGTCGCGACCGACGACGACTACCCGCCGGGGTATTCCGCGTGGATGTCGCCGTCGAACAGCTTCCAGTAGAAGGCGTTCATCTTCGCGGCGGCCGGTGCGTGTCGGGTGAGGATTTCGGCCACGCCTGGCGGTACGTCATCCGGGATGTGGCCGGCGGCGCACCGGGCCACGTACTCGTTGCGGGCGACCGGGCCGCCCGTGTTCGGCACCGGTACCCCGCACACGTCGGTCACCAGCCAGTTGACCAGTCGCATCGCGGCATATCCGGCGTCGTGACCGGCGTGGCGGTGCGCGAAGTCGCGTTCCGCGGCCGACAGTTCGAAATGCGGCGATGTCGCCAGGCCGAAGTCGCTCAGACAGATCCTGTTGCCGTCGGTGCGCATGTTGCCGAGGTGGGCGTCCATGTGCAGTAGCTGCCGATCGCGCAGGAACGTCACGATGTGTGCGAACTGCCGCTCGACCGTGGCGGCCTTGTCCGCCGGGTTCTCGTGCAGCCACTCCACGATCGGGCGCGGGATGTACTCGCAGAGCAGCACCAGGCTCCACGACGCGGCGGCCAGCGCTTCGAGACGGGCCCCGCACCGCCGGGCTGCCACCAAGGGCCGCGACCACCTTCTCGATGTCGGCGTGCTCGGCCGCGACCGGCGGACGGCCGGGCAGGACCCGCCAGTGGTAGAGCAGCGGGAACGACCGTGTCTCGCCGGCCAGGACGGCCTCGGTGACCATGATGTTCGCGGACAGCTCGCGCCACGCGTTGAACCCCGGGCTGACGACGCCGTACTGGCAGTACACCGGCAGGTCGAACAGGTTCCCCGTGGCGCGCGGGTTGGCGAGCTCGCGGTCGGTCAACGGGATCCGCTTGGCGAACACCGGCACACCCTCGACGTCGAGGACCGCGGTGCCGCCACCCACGCCCACGCCGCCGGACCGCCCGGACTCGACGAGCGCGGCAAGCTCGACGTCGCTGCGGGAAGCCAGGGAAGCCGCGAGGTCGCCTGCGGTTGGCATCGCACGAACTGTGCCACAGGACGCGCCGCCGAGCGTCCCTCGCCCGCCTCACGCTCCTCACACCCGCCCTGACCTGCGGTGATCAGGATTGTCGGTGGCCGCCGATATGTTCTCCCCGGGCTTCGTCGAGGAGCCCTCACACGAGGGAGATGGTGCGTTGTCGGATTGGGAGAAGGCCAGCACGGCGCGGGTGTTACCGCCCGCCCGGCCGCGCAAGCTCGCCAAGGTTCCGTTCGTCGAGCTGGCGGACGGACGCCTGCAGGGCGTGGTGTCCAGCGGCTCGGACATCGGGCGGGTCTACGTGTCGTCGGTCGAGGTGGGCGGTTACGCGTTCGCCTGCAGTACCAACAACAACCGGCCCTGCGGTGGTGCGCGCGGCTCCTTCTGCAACCACATCCTCGCGATGGTCGGGGAGGCGGTGCTGCAGTACGGCCCCGAGCGCGTCGCCCGCTACCTGCGGGTCGAGGCCGAGCCGACCGGGCACGCCATCGCCGCGGAGATGATGCGCACCGGCCCCGCGCAGGCGGGCACCAACGCCGCGGCGACCGTGTTCAGCCAGTTCCTGCGCCACCTCGCCTACCTGGAGCTCGCGCCGACGACCGTGCCGCTGCCGGAGATGCAGTGGTTCCCGCCGACCAGGGCGGTGCTGTGATGCGGGCCGACCTTCTCGTCGAGCCCGTCGACGGGCTCGACGAGGCCATGGCCGCGGTCGACGGCGGCGACCAGGCGCTCGTCGCCGGCCTGCGCCGGCCGCAACCCGCGCAGGTCGCCGGGCTGCGGGAGCTCGCCGACGCCGTCGCCGGCACGCCGCTCGCCGAGCGGGTCGCGGAGGCGGCCGAGAAAACCGCGATCGGCGCTGCGGGCGAGGACCACTTCCTCGCGCTCGCCGCCGCCCGCACCGCACTCCTCGGCTCGGTGCACGACGCGCTCATGACCCGTGTCCACGAGGCCACCGGCCAGCCCGCCGCCGAGCCGGCCGAGGTCACCCCGGACGGACCGCACTCCCCGAACCTCCTCGCCGCGGCTCGTTCCTGGCTGTCCGACCTCGCCCGCACCGGGTGGCAGGGCATCGACCACGACCTCGTGTCCGGCGCCGCGCAGGTCGTCTCCGCGATGCTGCCCGACCCCGCGCTGCGCCGCCTCGCCACGCTCCTCGACGGCTTCGCCGCCGAGCTCGCCGCGTCCTGTCCCGGCGCCGCACTCGACCGGATTCCCGTGCGCCGCTGGGGTGACCTGTGGTCGCGCGCGATGCTGCTGACCGTGCCCGGCGCGGCCGGCGTGCCCGCGACCGGGACGGTCACCGGCCGGCTCCTGCCGCTGGGTGTCGACCTCCACGAGCACGCGACCGCCGCGCAGGCCCAGGTCCACGCGGTGTTCGAGCCCGAGGACGGCGCTCCGCCCCGGCTCGTGCGGGCCAGCGTCTCGGCGCCCAAGCCGGACACCGTCGTGGGGGCGGGGATCTGGCAGCTGCTCCGGCCGCACCTGTCCCTTCTGGAAGCCGTCGGCGCGGGTCGCGCCATGGACCTCACGGACATGCCGGTCACCGCCGAGGGCGACCTGGTCTGGCACGACGACAACGCGCGCCTGGGTGAGCCCGCCGACGCGTTCGTCACCGCGCGCGTGGCCCTGCCCACCGCGACCGCGTCGCCGACCGCGCCGCTGGACCGGCATCCGGCCCGCATCGCGGTGCCCGTCTTCCTGGCGGGGCACACCGTGGACGGGCCGGTCTTCACCGTCGCCGGGCACCCGCTGCCCGTCGACACCGACCGCATCCCGGCCGCCGGTCCACTCACCCCGGAGGCCGTCGCCGCGTCGGGCGCGTGCCTCGGCCTGCTCCGCTGGGACGCCGGGACGTTCACCATCCAGCCGCTCGCCGTCGAGACCACCGTGAAGAAGAAGGCGGTGACCGTCCACGCGGGAGCGTGGGCCGGCGGCACGACCGACAAGGTGGGCGTCAGGGCGGAGAAGGCCGCGACCGACGCCGTGACGGTGCTGCGTGAGCGGGCGGGGAGGTTGCTGCGCGGATGAGCACCCACGACAACCGCCGCCAGGTCCTGTACTGGCGGCTCCTCGCCCGGCTCTTCGACGACGAGGAGCAACCGAGCCTGGAGTCGGCGAGCGTCGCCGTCGTCGAGGACCTCGGCCTGCCCACCGCGTTGCTGGACCCGCACGCGTCCGTCGACGCGATCGTCCAACGCCACCCCGAGCTGGCCGCCGAGTTCGACGGCCTCATGGTGCCCGAGGCGGACGCGGACGACGAGGTGCGGCGCGCGGCCCTGGTGTCGAAGGTCCTGCTCAACGTCTTCGCCACCGGGCACGGCAACGTCACCGCGGGCCAGCTGTCCCGGTGGCAGGCCGACGCGGGCTGGCTGGAACGCGCGCTCGGCTGCCGGCCGGGCGAGCTGCGCGGCCGCTCCGGCCGGGGCACCAGCGGCAACGCGCCGGCACCCGACCTCGGCACCCTCGTGCCGGGCATCGGGCCGGAGCTGGCCGATCTCGAGGCCGACCTCGTGCACCGCATGCAACTGCGTGAGGTGCTCGCCGACCCGACGCTGGCCGCGCAGCTGACCCCGAGCATGTCGCTGATCGAACAACTGTTGCGGGACAAGAAGAACCTCTCCGGCGTCGCGCTGGCCAACGCGAAGTCGCTGATTCGCCGGTACGTCGACGAGGTCACCGAGGTGCTGCGGACCCAGGTGGAGAAGGCGACGGTCGGCCCGGTGGACCGGTCCGTGCCACCCAAGCGGGTGTTCCGCAACCTCGACCTCGACCGCACCATCTGGAAGAACCTCGTCAACTACAGCCCCGACGAGGAGCGCCTCTACGTCGACCGCCTCTACTACCGGCAGACCGCACGCAAGACGACGCCGCAGCGGCTGATCGCGGTCGTCGACCAGTCCGGGTCGATGGTCGACTCGATGGTCAACTGCGCCATCCTCGCCTCGATCTTCGCCGGACTGCCCAAAGTGGACGTCCACCTGATCGCCTACGACACCCAGGCGCTCGACCTCACGCCGTGGGTACACGACCCGTTCGAGACGTTGCTGCGCACCAACCTCGGCGGCGGCAACGACGGCATGGTCGCCATGGGCCTGACCCAGCCGAAGATCGCCGAACCGCGCAACACGGTCGTGGTGTGGATCTCGGACTTCTACGAGACGCGGGTCGAGCAGCTTTTCGAGGCCATGGCGGCGATCCACCGCTCCGGCGCGAAGTTCATCCCCGTCGGCTCGGTCACCAGCGGCGGTCGCGGCGCGGTCAACCCGTGGTTCCGCGAACGCTTCAAGGACCTGGGCACGCCGGTGATCTCCGGCCACATCAGCAAGCTCGTCCACGAACTCAAGAACTTCCTGACCTAGAGAGGCCCTCACAGCATGTCCGACCTGTTGCGCGCCCCCGCCGAGCTCAAGTACGCGGAGGAGCTGGACTGGCTCGAGTCGGTCGACGACAACCCCAAACCGTTCGCCTGGCGACTGTCGCCGAAGATGGTCCGCCTGTTCGTCCTGGGCGCCGAACGCGCCGACGGCCTCGACCGGGAGATCGCGCAGAAGTGGTTCGGCGACCGGAGTTTCGTCGAGCGGGCCATCGTCACGCTGGCCTCCGACCGCGGCCTGCTGCTGATCGGCGACCCCGGCACCGGCAAGAGCTGGCTGGCCGAGCTGCTGTCCGCCGCGATCAGCCGCAACTCCACGCTGGTCGTCCAAGGCACGGCCGGGACCACCGAGGACCACATCAAGTACTCGTGGAACGTGTCGATGGTCATCGCCAAGGGGCAGTCGCGGGAGTCGATGATCCCGTCGCCGATCATGACCGCGATGGAGCAGGGCTCGATCGGCCGGTTCGAGGAGCTGACCCGCTCCACCAGCGACGTGCAGGACGCGCTGATCTCGATCCTGTCCGAGAAGTACATCTCGGTGCCCGAGCTGGACAGCGACAACATCGTGTTCGCCAAGCCCGGGTTCTCGGTCATCGCCACCGCGAACAGCCGCGACCGTGGCGTCAACGACCTGTCCTCCGCGCTGAAGCGCCGCTTCAACTTCGTCCGGATTCCCGTGGTGACGAACAAGAAGAGCGAGGCGGAGATCGTCCGCTTCCGCACCGAGGAACTGTTGCGCCGCCACCAGATCGAGCTGGACGTGCCGCCGACGCTGCTGGACGTGCTGCTACGCAGCTTCGCCGACCTGCGTGCCTCCGCGGCCGCCGCGGGCAGCGACGACGAGAAGCTCGAGTCCGCACTGTCCACGGCGGAGCAGATCGGCGTGCTCGAGGACGCGGTCCTGCACAGCAACTTCTTCGGCCAGCGCGCGCTGACCGCCAGGGCGCTCGCGTCCTCGCTCGTCGGCTCGCTCGCCCGGCGCGAGCCGGAGGACCTCGCGATCCTCAACAAGTACCTGCACGGCGTCGTCGAACCACGCAGCAAGGACGAGGGCGGGGACTGGCCGGACTTCCTCGCCGGCGGCCGCGACGCGATCGCGACATTGTCGTGAGTGGAACATATCGCGGCGGCTGTCCGCACGAATGGGACTTTCGTGCGGCTCCCGGGAGCAAAGTGGACGGTGCGCTCGTTGCCATGGAAAGAGCGTCGGGCAGGCAGGGCGAGGAGGTCACGTGAGCACGTTCGAGGCGCTGCGCACGCAGCTACGGGACGCCGCCGCCACGTTCGCCGACGGACCGGACGCACTGGAGGGCATCCTGCTCGGCATCGTCGACGACGTCGACCGCGCCCTGCGGGAGCCCCTCGAGATCTTCCCGGTCTGCCACCACTCACCGGCCTCGGCCCTCGCGATGGCCCGGCGGCTGCGGGAGAAACAGCCAAAGGTGGTCTACCTGGAGCTGTGCGAGGACATGGCGCCCCTGCTGCCCGAGCTGCGCAACTGCCGCCTGCCGGTGGCGGTGCAGGCCTTCGCGACGGAGGTCGACGGCTTCCCCGCCGAGTGGGCGCCGCTGTCGGTGGTCGCGCCGATCACCGAGGCGTCCGCCGAGTACCAGGCGATCGCCTACGCACACGACACACCCGGCGCCGAGATCGTCCTGGTCGACCGGTCCTCCGACCACGTCTTCCAGTGGGACCACCGCGACACCCCGTCCGCCGAGCCCGGCACACCCTCCGCCGAGTCCGACGCGCCGCCGCCCGAGGACGAGGCCGCGTTGCACGGTGACGCGATCGGCGTGGAGATCGGCGACCTGCGCCCTCGGTTCGCCGAGCTGGAGGAGCACCTGCTGCGCCACGGCAAGGTGCGGCACTGGTCGGAGTGGTGGCACCAGTACGTCGAGGTGTCGCTGAACGACGGCGACCATGACACCTACCGGCAGGTCATGTTCCTCATCGGCAGTCTCTTCCGGCGCTTGGCGCCCGGGGACGCCCGGCGCGTGCGGGTGGACGAGGACCGCGAACGCTACATGTGGACGCGGATGCGTGCGCACCTCGCCGCGACCGGCACCGATCCCGCGGACTGCCTGTACGTCTGCGGCGCGTTCCACGCCGCCAGCCGGGTCGCGGAGTTCGGTGCCGCCGGCGCGGACACGTTCGAGATCAGTCCGCGTAGCGCGAGCACCTGGCAGCACGGGCTGATCCCGTCCAGCCACGCGGCGATCGAGGCGCAGTTCGGCCTCGCGGCCGGCTCGGTGTCGATCGCGGCGGCGGAGTGGGCGAAGAACGTCAGACGCACCCGTGTGCAACCGTTCCGGCTCGCCGGTCAGGCTGGTGCGAAACAGAAGAAGATGCCGGATCCCGCGCCGGCCGGCACGCCGTCGGACCAGCTCACCGGCTTCCTGCGGCGACCGCCCACGCTCGACCGCCTGGACGAGGCGGAGTTGCTCGGCTGGTCGGTGGAGGTCGTGCGTGCCGCGCGCCGCAACGGTTACCTCGCGTCCACGGCCGACGCCATCGCGGTGTTCGAGACGTCGATCCTCCTGGCGGGCATGCGCGACCGGGCCAAGCCCACGCCGTACGATTTCCAGGACGCGGCCGTCACGTGCATCGAGAAGGACACCGTGCCGGGACGTCGCGACGTGCGGCGCATCGTCGAGATCATGATGGGTGGCGACCGTGTCGGGCAGGTCGGCTACGACGCGCTGCCGCCACTGGCACGGGACGTGCACGACCGGCTCGGGCCGCTGAACCTCAAGCTGCAGCAGCGTGGTGTGCAACGGGCACTGCTGGACATCGCGTCCCGGCCGGAGCTGGAGCGCTGCTCCGACCTGCTGTGGATGCTGCGCTACCTGATGCCCCACGGCGCCGCGCGTCCGATCATGGGTGAGCGGCGGCTGGGCGAGCGGCCCATCCAGGAGTCGTGGGACCTGGCGCTGGGCACCCACCAGCGGGCCCTGATCGAGCTGGGGTACGAAGGCGTCAGCATCGAGCAGGTCCTGGAGCAGCGTCTTCGCCGCGTGGCCAACGGTCCACAGGCGACCGCGGCGACCGTACTGGCGTCGGTCGAGGACGCGACGCTGTACCTACGCAGCCACCGGCTGGCGGGCGAGCTGGGCACACGCGCACTGGAGGTGCTCGAGACCGAACGCGGCATCGACGGTGCCCCGGAGGTCCTGCGCCGGGTGCGGCGGCTGTTGACGTTCTACCGGACGAGCGAACCCGTGCTGCCGGCCTGGATCGAGTCGTTCGTGAAGACCGGCTACGCGCACTACTGCACCCTGCTGCCCATGGCGTTCACCGACGAGGACGCACGCGTGGACCAGGTGGCCGCGATGCTGGGCTTCCTGTTCAGCATGGAGGGCCTGGCGTTGTCGCTCGGGTGCGACCGAACGCAGCTGGAGCTGGCGCTGGCGCAGTCCCACCCGAAGGAACCCGCGAAGGTGGCGCTGATGTGGGCGGCGCAGGTGCAGCTGGGCAACCTCACCCGCGCCGACCTCCGCGCGCGCTGTGACGAACTGCTGGCCAACCCCCTGGTGCTGCCCGCGTACCCGCGCTACCTGAGCGGTCTGGTGCACGCACTGGAACCCGCCCCCGGCCTGGCCGACTTCGTGGTCGAGGCGGTGTCGAACGCGTTCGCGAGGCTGCCGGACCCCGTTCTACTACCGTGGCTGCCGACCCTGATCAGCACGTTGCGAGCCGGTGGCGCCGAACTCGCTCCGCTTCTCATCCGCGAGGCGGGCCGGATCTTCCCGGGCAGGCTGGCGGCACTCGACGAGTGGGTGCCGCCGTGGCACACCGAAGAACCGGCACCCGCCGGGCCACGAACGTCCGGCGGTCGCGGCCTGCCGCTGCTGGCGGCCCACCCGGCCACCTGCGACGCCGTGGCACGGCTGCTGGGCTACGACGGAACCTGGGCGACGGCCGGCTCGGCTCCGCGAGGTGCCGCGCTGGTGGGGCGGTTCCCCGGCACGGCTCTCGCCCTGGCCGACCTGTTGGCGGACCAGGAGCCGGCCGGGTGAGGCACTGGCTCACAGTTGCAGAGCGCCGGACTCCTGGGCCAGCCATGACGCGTGGGCCACGCGGAGGGTGCGGAGCGACTGCCAGATGATCAGCAGCATCACCACGGCGCTGCCGACGTAGGCGCCGATGGCGGCCGGGTTCGTGACCACGAAACCGCCCGCCTGGTCGGTGCTCGTCAGGTTCATGGCCAACGCCAGGCCGCCGCACAGCAGCGCGCCCGTCACCCCCGTCACGCCGATCGCGCGGGTGAGGCGGTGGGGCGGCACGCTCCGGCGGAAGGTGACGGCCAGCAGCAGCACCGCGACCGACGCGACCACCAGGGTCGCGGTGTCCTCGACCGACGACAGCACGCCGACCGTCGGCGCCGCGGGACCGGCCGCCCTGCTGGTCCAACCCAACGCCCAGAACAGGTCCCACGCGAGCATCATCCCGGGGAACGCGAGCGCGAACAGCAACGCCGACCAGCGGCCCTGCCGGGCGGTCAGCTCGTCCTGGAAGTCCGGCGCCACCTCGTCGACCGTGCCGAAGTCCCGGACCGCCCGCACCGCCGCCTGGTCGGCCGGCAGGCCGCCCTCGCGGTAGGCCGTCGCGGCGTCGCGCAGGCCGGCGCGGGCCTCGGAGATCATGTCGCGGCGGGTTCGGCGCGGACCGCGCAGCGCGATCTCCAGTGCCGAGATGTGCAGGGCGATCGGGTCCGTGCTCATGCCGTGCCGCCCGCCGGCCGCAGTACCGAGTCGACCACCGTCGTGAACTCCGTCCACTCGGCGCGCTGCGTGGCCAGCGCGTGCTTGCCGGCGCGGGTGAGCGTGTAGGTGCGGCGGTCGCGGCCGCCGACGCTGCTCCACGTGCCCGACAGCAACGCGGCCCGCTCCAGCCGCCGCAGGGCCGGGTAGACCGTGCCGGTCGGCAGGTCGAGCGCGCCGCCGCTGCGTGCCTGCAGGGCCTCGATGACGGCATAGCCGTGCCGTGGACCGTCCTCGAGCACGGCGAGGATCAGGGCGTCGAGATGGCCGCGAACGGCAGCGGGTCGCACGAGTAGCAAGTCTACGCATCGACGCCGGGCCGTCATCAGGGAACGCATCAGGGACATCCCTGATGAACATGTAGGAACCCTACGTATAGCGTGCCAACCTGTGAACACTCTCGCCCAACCTGCCGGGACCGCGAGACGCCCCCGGCTCACGCTGTGGTTGCTGCGGATCACGGCCACCATCCAGCTGGTACTCGTGCTGGTGCAGCCCGTGCTGGCCGGCCTCTTCCTGACCGGGGACGTCGACGCCATCGAGGTGCACGCCGCCGTCGCGACCGCGCTGGCGTTCGTCGAGCTGGCGCTGATCGGCGTCGCGGTCGCCTACACCGTCGTTCGTGGCCGCCTGTGGGTCCTCCCCGCGTCGGTGGCGCTGCTCGTGGCCGTCGGACTACAGATGGCGGTCGGCTACAACCGCGCCCTGCAGTTCCACATCCCGCTCGGCGTCGTGATCGTGGCGATGTCGGTCCTGCTGGCCGTATGGGCATGGACGCCGGCCGCCGCCCGCCCACGCGGACGTGCGCGGTGAACCGCCGCGGTTTCCTCGGGCTGCTGGGCGGAGCCGCCGTGCTGGCCGGGTGCGGGGTGGACCAGACCGGCGAACAGCTGTCGAGCACGTCGCGGCTGCCCGCCCGGTTCCGGGTGCCGCTGCCGATCCCGCCGGTCAAGCGCCCGGACGGTGACGTGTACGAGCTGACCCAGCGCGAGGCCGCCGTGGAGATCCTGCCCGGCCTGCGCACGCCGATCCTCGGCTACGACGGGATCTTCCCCGGCCCGACGATCGAGAGCCGCCGGGGCCGGCCGATCGTGGTCCGGCACCGCAACGAGCTGTCCGTGCCGACGGCGACCCACCTGCACGGCGGCCACACACCGCACGAGCACGACGGCTGGCCACTGGACCTGGTGCTGCCCACCGGCGGCTGGCACGCGTTCCCGCACGGCATGACCGGTGACACGACGACCGGCGCGCGTGACTACCACTATCCGATGGCACAGCGCGCGGCGACGCTCTGGTACCACGACCACCGCATGGACTTCACCGGCCCAGCCGTCTACAGAGGACTGGCCGGCTTCCACATCGTGCGTGACGACGTCGAGGACGCGCTCCCGCTGCCGCGCGGTGACCGTGAGCTGCCGCTGATGATCTGCGACCGCTCGTTCGAGGAGGACGGCTCCTTCGCCTATCCCGGCCTCGACCAGGCGATGCGGTCGGTGCCGGGGGTGCGCGAAGAGTGGATGGAGGGCGTGCTCGGCGACGTGGTGCTGGTCAACGGCGCACCGTGGCCGGTACACGAGGTGGACGCGGCCCGCTATCGCCTGCGGTTGCTGAACGCCTCGAACGCACGGCGGTACCGGGTGGCCATGAGCCCCGCCCTGCCGCTGGTGCAGATTGGCTCGGACGGCGGTCTGCTGGCCGCGCCCGTGACGCACGGTTCGATCGACATGGCGCCGGGGGAACGGTTCGACGTGGTGGTGGACTTCTCGGCGGTCCCGGTGGGCACCGAGGTGACGATGACGAACGGGCTCGGCACCGGCGGCACCGCCGGCATCATGCGCTTCCGCGTGGTCCGGAAGGCGGCCGACGACAGCCGGGTCCCGGCCAGGCTGGCGGCCGTCGAGCCGCTGCCCGAACCGGTGCGGACACGCGTGTTCCAGTTCAACCGCGGCGCCGTGGGCGACCACAAGGGCTGGACGATCAACGGCCGGACGTTCGCGCCGGGCTCCGCGCAGGCCGACAGCCCGCTGGGCGAGGTGGAGCGGTGGCGCCTGGTCACCGACGTCCACCATCCCGTGCACGTCCACCTGGACCACTTCCAGGTGCTGAGCAGGGGGGACCGCAAGCCCAGGCCCACCGACCGGGGTTGGAAGGACACGGTGGACCTCCGCCCGGCGGAGGTGGTCGACATCGCGGTCCGCTTCACCGACTACCGCGGCCGCTTCGTCATGCACTGCCACAACCTGGAACACGAGGACATGGCGATGATGGCCACGGTGCGGACGGTCTGACCCGTCCTGACCCTTTGACCGGACCGGTGTGTCCGGGTAGGACCGGCGCGGCCCTACCCGGACACACCGGGTCAGGCCTGGAGCTCCCGGCGGTCGGACCGACCGCCGGCGATCTCGATGCGCCGGGGCTTGGCCCGCTCGGCGATCGGGATGCGCAGCGTCAGCACACCCGCCTCGTAGTCCGCGGCGATGCGGTCGGTGTCGAGGGTGTCGCCAAGGAACAGCTGGCGGGAGAAGACGCCGAGGGGGCGTTCGGAGACCTGCATCTGGATGTCGTCCCCGCCGGGCAGGGGGCGGCGTTCGGCCTTGACGGTCAGGACGTTGCGTTCGATGTCCAGCTCGATGGCGTCGGGGTCGACGCCGGGGAGATCGAAGCTGACGACGAACTCGTCGCCGGCGCGGTAGGCGTCCATCGGCATCGTGGCCGGCTTCGACCAGGTTCCGGGGGTCGCGGTGCCGAGCATCTGCTGGGCGAGCCGGTCCAGCTCACGGAACGGGTCGGTGCGCATCAACATCGGTTCCACCTCCTGAGTTCGACGTTCTGGTGTCAACACGCACCACTGTTCTAACATGTCATCGAAAGGATGACAAGTACTGAGTCGTCGAAAGGATGACGGATGATGGACGTCGACCCGGCGCGCGTCGTCGAGCGGGTGCACGAGGTGGTGGTGGCCACCCGTGGGGGCGAGGTGCCGGCCGAGCGGGTGGTGGCCGCGCTGGCCGCGTTGCGGTCGGTGCGGGAGGAGCTGGGCGTCTGGGAGCCGGAGCTGATCGCGGCGGCCAGGGCCGGTGGCGCCAGTTGGGCGTCACTCGCGCCGGCGTTGGGGGTGGCGAGCCGGCAGGCCGCCGAGCGGCGGTTCCTGCGGCTGCGACCATCGGCGACGGGGGAGACGACCGGAGAGGGGCGCGTCGACGCCGAACGCGACCGGCGCGCGGGTGACCGCGCGGTCGCGGACTGGGCGCGGAGCAACGCCGCGGTCCTACGGCAGCTCGCCGGTCAGGTCAGCGCGCTGGACGGTCTCGACGCGGCGGGCCGCGAGGGCGCCGACCGGCTCGGCGCGGCACTCGGCGAGGACGATGTCACGACCCTGCTGCCGCCGCTGGCCGCGGTCCGTGCGCACCTGCCGCGCGACCATGCGGGACTGGCCGACCGGTTGGGCGCAATCAGTGAGCACACCGACCAGCTGCGCCGCGACGCGGCCGGGCACCGTCGCGGCGCAGCCGGGAGTTGACCCGGCGAACGCGGATCGGACCGAAGTCGTTACCGGCCGCGGGTGTTCGGGCGAACCAGGCCGACCAGCGCCACGACCACGAGTGCGGCGGCGGCAACGGCGGCGATCATGGGAAAGACGGCCACCTCGCCGGCGTCGGCCATCTGCCAGATCACACTGCCGAGCAGGACGACCCCGGCGAAGAGCGCTATCGCGCAGGCGCCGACGGTCCTCGGCACCACGGTCCATCGGGTCTCACCAGACATGTGCGCCTCCCAGTCATAACAGCGGTCGGTGATCCATTACCCACCCCGCGACCCGGGCAAACGCGTCCGCTCCGATCACGGTTCCCGATCGATGGTCATCAGGATTTCGGTGCGGTGCCGAGTGCCGTCCGTGCACAGCATTCTGCTGGCGACCAGGACCCAGGACGCCGACGCGGCGCTGGCGGCGTGGGCGTGGCGGCCGGTCGCGCCGGCGTGGCGGCCACCGAGCTGCCGGTCCTGACCCTCCAGAACGGGCTCGAGCGAGCGAAGCGCGTTGCGCCGCTTCGCCACCGTGTTCGGGGCGGTGTCGTGGTCACCGGCGAGCCACCTCCGGCCCGGCGAGGTCGTCTCGCCCGCGGCGTCGGTCGTGGAGGTGTTCTGGGCCGGCCACTACCCGTCCCGCACGGACCGCCGCCTCGACGAGGTCGCGGCCGACTTCGCCGCCGCCCACCTGTCGCTGGAGGTCGTGCCGGACATCGGGCCACGGCGGAGAACACCCCGGCCCGCTCCCTCTCCGACGAGGACCTCTCGGCCCTGATCCTCCGGTGAGGATCAGGCGACCGTGATCGGATGGCCGACCACGGCCCCGAACAGGTAGCCCTGGGTGTTGTAGGGCGCGACCGCGGGCTGGCCGGCCCCGGTGCGGTCGGTGGCCCGGGCGCGCAGCGTGTAGGAGCCGGGACCCGTTGGGCGCCAGGGCAACGACCAGCGCAGCCAGGCGCCGTCGTGACCCCGCGGCGCCGCGTGCCGCCAGGTACGCCCGTCCGTGCTGACCTCGACCCCGCGGACGCCACCGGTGCCGGACCACGACCGGCCCGTCAGGTGGTGGGTGCGGCCGGCGGCGAGCGTGCCGCCCCACGGCAGCTCGAAGGCGCTCTTGATGTTCTGCCTGCCGATCAGCTCGCCCTCGGGCGGGTAGTCCGGTCCGACGAGCCGGTAGAACTGGGTGTTCCACGGCGACACCAGCGGGGTGTCGGAGACCTCGATCCCGCCGAGCCACTTGATCGACGCGATCCCGATCCAGTCCGGCACCACCAGCCGGACCGGGAAGCCGTGGTCGGGTGGGAGCGGCTCGCCGTTCATCTCGTAGGCGACCAGGACGTCCTTGAGCGCCTTGCGGATCGGGAGCGGGCGCCGGACCGGACCGAGGTTCACGCCGCCGGTCACGTAGTCGGGATCGAGCCCGGCGGGCAGCACGTCGACGGCGGAACGGCGCAGCCCGGCCCGTTCGAGCACAGTGGACAGCGGCACACCGCGCCAGCGCGCGACACCGACCGCGCCGAGCTGCCACGCCGTACCGGTCACGCTCTGGTTCTGCTGTGTGGTGTAGAAACTCCGGCCGTTGCCGGCACACTCGATGCGTGCCGTCACCGTCCGCGCGGGCAGGTCCAGCAGGTCCTGGTAGCCCAGCTCGACCGGGTTGCCGGCCGTGGGCGCGCCCCGCAGGCCGGTGCCGAACAGCCGCAGCCGCCACGTCTGCGCCGAGAGCAGCGGTGTCAACGTGTGGTTGCGTACGAAGAAGCGGTCTATCGGCACCAGGTTTCCCGTGCCCGCCAGCGCTTCCCAGCGGGTCTCGGCGTTCGTGCCGCGCACGATGAACCTGTCGGCGGGCAGCGGTTTCACGATCGGGCCCGGCTCCGCGACCGCCGGCGACGTCCACAGTGGAAAGAACGCGGCCGTCAGCGCGGTCGCGCGCAGGAACGTCCGCCGGCCCAGCCTCACCCGGTCGTAGTCGGCTTCGTCGGTGAGATCCATTCCCCGTGCCCTCTCGTGGAGTTCCTCATCCTGGTTGGTGCGAGGCCGAACCCGCTGCGGTGGAACACGAGTGGGAGCGAGCGGTCGGCGTGGGCCACCGCGTGCAGCCGGAGCAGGACGATGGTGTGGTCGCCGGCTGCCACGTGCCGGTCGATCGTCGTGTCGAACCAGGCGATGCCGTCCGTGAGGGTCACCGCGCCGCCGTCGTGCTGGGCCATGTCCAGACCGTCGAAGCGGGTCTCGACCGGACCGGCCAGCTGCCGGGCCACGTCGTCGTGGTGGTCGGCGAGGACGGTGACGCCGACGTGGGCGGCACGGCGCAGCAGCGGCCACGTCCTGGACGTGTTGCCGATGGAGAAGGACACCAGCGGCGGGTCCAGCGACACCGAGGTGAACGAGCTCGCCGCCAGGCCGACGATCCGGTCGTCGACCCATGCGGCGACGGCGACGACACCGCTCGGGAAGGCGCCGAAGGCGGCGCGTAACCGAACGGGGTCAAGAGCACACGGTTCCGTGGTCACCACACCACCTTCACCCGCGACAAGAACTCGCGTCCAAACGCATTTCCCGATCGCTTCCCATGAGGGAGTGTGATCGATGGCGGGTGCTCCTGTCGACGCGTCCCACATGCCGGTCACGCATCCCGGAAACCATGCCGCATCAGCTCTGATGATCGGCCGGTCCCCGGCTCGCCGAGGCCGTCGGCAGGGGGCACGGTCGGCTTCGCGTTCGTCGTGCTCTTCCTCCCGCCGGCCTTCGGGCTCGCGGAGAACGTCCGGCTGCTCACCGACCGCGCCAGGACGGTGGCCCCCGCCCTCGGCTGGACCCGGCTCGGGGGTCCCGCGGGCAGGCGTTTGCGTAGCGGCTCGTCCACTTCGGACTCAACTGTCCCGGTGCGCGGTGTGTTCGGGTGGTGATCGCGTCCCCTGCCCTATGCGCCTGCCTCCGCGCAAGGGGCAGCTGCTCGCGATCCACGATACGGAACGATCCGGACCGCCGGTGTGTACGTCTGTACGTTGGCCGTCGTGTCAGAAAGACAGGTCGTCCGCCGGCGGTCTCGGTCGTTGTTGGTGCGGGTGATCGCGGTCCTCGTCCTGTTCGCGATCTGGTGGTTGGCCGCGTCGGCGAGGATCTGGCCGCCGGCGATCCTGCCCGGGCCCGGCCAGGTGTGGCACCAGCTTCTGTCCACATCGGACTCCGCGAACGGGCAGGGCGGGTACGCCGGGTCGACGCTGGTCGAGCGGTTGGGGGTGAGCCTGCGGCGCGTCGGCTACGGCTGTGTGTACGGGATCGTGATCGGTGTCGTGCTCGGTCTGGCGATGGGCCTGATCCCGGTCGTCAGGGCGGTCACCGAGCCGGCCGTCACCTTCCTGCGCGCGCTGCCTCCGTTGGCATACCTGAGCCTGCTGGTGATCTGGTTCGGCATCGACGAGGAGCCGAAGGTCTACCTGCTGATGGTCGCCGCCTTCCCGCCGGTCGCCGTGGCCGCGGCGGCGGCGGTCAGCGGGGTCAACCGGCAGTACGTCGAGGCCGCGCAGGCGTTGGGCGCCAGCCGGTTCGAGGTGATCCGCGGGGTGATCCTGCCGGCGTCGGCACCCGAGATCATCACGGGCGTGCGGCTCGCCGTCGGCATCGCCTACAGCTCGGTGGTGGCCGCCGAGACCGTCAACGGCGCGGACGGCATCGGCGGGATGGTGCTCAACGCCCAGCGCTACAACCAGACCGCGGTGGTGATCCTCGGTCTGTTCGTCATCGGCGTCACCGGGCTCGTCATCGACTCGCTGATCGTGGCCGCGCAACGTGCCCTGTCGCCGTGGCGTGGCCTGGTATGACCTTCCGAGGAGAAAACTGATGTCCCTCTCGCGCAGGAACGTCCTGTCACTGCTGGCGGCGGCGCCGGTGCTCGCCGCGTGCGGCGTCGGCGGCTCGTCGTCCGGCGTCGGCGGCAAGACCGTGCGGATCGCCTACCAGAACTTCGCGGACAGCACGTTGCTCGTGAAGGACCGCAAGACGCTGGAGAAGGCGTTGCCGGACCACACGATCAAGTGGACCGCGTTCGACTCCGGCGCGAGCATCAACACCGCCTTCCTCGGCCGGTCCATCGACCTCGCGGTGATCGGCAGCAGTCCCGCCGCCGCCGGCCTCTGCCCGCCGCTTTCCATTCCGTACCAGGTCATCGAGCTGCTGAACGTCATCGTCGACAGCGAGGCGCTCGTCGTGCGCAAGGCAAGCGGGATCACGCGGATCGCCGACCTCGTCGGCCGCAAGGTCGCCGCGCCGTTCAGCTCCACCTCCCACTACAGCCTGCTGGCCGCGCTCGAACTGTCCGGAGTGGACGCGAGCAAGGTCACGATCGTCGACCTCGAACCGCAGAACATCCAGGCCGCGTGGCAGCGCGGCGACATCGACGGCGCCTACGTCTGGACCCCGGTGCTGAGCGTGCTGCAGCAGGACGGCGTGACGCTCACCGACAGCGCGAAGCTGGCGGGACAGGGCCGGCCGACCCTCACGTTCACCGTGGCGAGCAAGGACTTCACCGACACCGAGGTGCTGGACGAATGGCTCGCCGCCACCGACGACGCGCTCAAGCTGATCAAGACCGACCCGGACACGGTCGCCGCCGCGGTCGGCCGTCAGATCGGCATCAGCACCGATGACGCGCTGTCCCAGCTGAAGCAGAACATCTACCTCGACCACGCCGAACAGCGCGGCCCCGACTACTTCGGCACGACCGGCAAGCCCGGCAGGCTGGCGGACCAGCTGCGGTCCGCGGCCGAGTTCCTGTACGAGCAGAAGAAGGTCGACTCCGTGCCGGACCTGGCGACGTTCCGCGCCGCCCTGCGGGTGCCGGGAGCCGGCGGTGCCTGACGTCGCCGAACTGCGTGCGGTCGAGCACACCTACCGCACCAAGGCCGGACCGGTGCCCGCCCTCGGGCCGCTCGACCTGCGGGTCGCGCCGGGGGAGTTCCTGGTCGTGGTCGGGCCATCCGGTTCGGGCAAGAGCACGTTGCTGCGCCTCCTTGCGGGGTTCGAGCATCCGTCCATCGGGGACATCACGCTGCTGGGCCATCCACCTGTCCCGGGGCGCGATGTCGGCGTGGTGTTCCAGCAGCCCCGCCTGTTCCCGTGGCGCACGGTCGCCGGCAACATCACCGCCGCCCTGCGGTGGGCGAGGGTGCCGAAGCCGGACCGGCCGGCGCGGACGGCGGAGCTGCTGTCCTCCGTCGGGCTCGGCGACCTCGGCGCCCGCCGGGTCTGGGAGGTCTCCGGTGGCCAGCAGCAGCGGGTCGCCATCGCCCGCGCCCTCGCCGCGAGACCGAGGCTGCTGCTCATGGACGAGCCGTTCGCCGCGCTGGACGCCCTTACCAGGGAACGACTCCAGGAGGACGTGCGCCTGCTCGCGGACGAGGCCGGCAAGGCGGTCGTGTTCGTGACCCACAGCGTCGACGAGGCGGTCTTCCTCGGCACTCGCATCATCGTGCTCACCGACCGGCCGGGCCGCATCGCGCTCGACCTGCCCATCGACCTGCCGCGCCATGGTGTGCCCGCCGACGAGCTGCGTGGCTCACCGCGGTACGCGGCGCTGCGCGGCGAGGTGGCGTCCGCCGTCCGAGCTACAGTCTCCTGAAGGAGGTTCCGGTGACCACGACAGCACTCACGGCCGAACCGCTGACGATCACGATCGGCGCCACGGTGCCGGCCGTCGACCTGGCTTCCGACCTGACACCGGAGGTGGTGGCGGGGATCCGCGCGACCCTGCTGGACCGCAAGGTCCTGGTGTTCCCCCGGCAGCGGCTGACCCCCGACTCGCACCGGGCCTTCGCGGCGGCACTGGGCGAGCTGACCCCGGCACACCCGATCGTGCCCGGCCTCGACGACGAGCACCCCGAGATCTACGTCCTCGACAGCGGCGACGGCGGCAAGGCACCCGTCTGGCACACGGACGTCACCTTCACCCGCACGCCCCCGCTCGGCTCCGTGCTGCGCGCGGTGGACCTCCCACCGGCCGGCGGCGACACCTGCTGGACCGACCTGGAGGCCGCCTACCTGGCGCTGTCCCCGCAACTGCGCCGCCTGGCCGACGAGCTGGAGGCGGTCCACGACGGGCGCAAGGACTTCGAGGAATACCTGAACGTCCGGCTGTCCGGCGAGGGAAACCTGTGGGAGGGCGAGCGAGTCCGGTCACTCGACCCCGTGACCCACCCGGTCGTGCGGGTACACCCCGAGACGGGCCGGCGCGCCCTGTTCGTCAACCCCGGCTTCACCACCCACATCAAGGACGTGACCGAGACCGAGAGCCGAGCGCTGCTCGACATCTTCTTCGCCGTCGTCGGCCGCCCGGAGCACAGCGTCCGCCACCGCTGGAGCCCCGGCGACGTCGTGGTCTGGGACAACCGCAGCACCGCCCACTACGCCGTCGACGACTACGGCGACCAGCGCCGGGTCATGCACCGCATCACCATCCGGGGTGACCGGCCGGTGGGACCGTCGCACTGAGCACGGGCGTGGACCTCGCTGCCCGCGGAGCCGGCCGCGCGGTCAGATCCCCTCGACCGTGCCGCCGGACACCGGGGTGCGTGCGCCGACGAGCACGCCGTCCGCGGTGTTGACGCCGAGGTCGATGCCGCCCCAGAAGCCGCGGGGGATGGTTCGGTCCGCGGCCGGCCGGACGGCGAGTGACTGTCCCAGCTCCTCGGTCCGGCGCAGCACCTCCGGGTCGAAGCCGTCCTCGATGACCTGCGGCACGGCCGCCATCGCCGTCTCCCACACGCGTTCCCGGGGTACGCCGGCCTCCCGTGCCCGCGAGATCGCGTCCTGCCAGACCGAGCCGACCTGCTTGCCCTTCATCCGTTCCGCCACCGTGGTGGTCACGCTGTCGCCGGCCAGGTAGTCGGGTCCGTGGAACATCGGGCGCCGCACGACCTCGGTCACCGGGATGCCCAGCGCGAGCACCCCGTGCAGGCACTGGAGCGTGGCGCAGTGCAGCCCGGCGCCGATGGCGCTGGACGCCAACACCGGCCGCCCGGCGCGGAGTGCGATCGCCGGGTTCACCGGGAACGGCAGGTGCGCTCCCGGCGTGAGCCGGGCCAGCAGGTGCTGCTGGAAGGAGGCCGAGTCCGGAATGGACACACCGCCGGCGAACAGCCCGGTGCTGCCCCACAGGCTGGTGTTGATCGAGTGACAGGCGGCGGCGACGTTGCCCCGCGCGTCGGCGGCGAGCACGAAGTCCGAGTGGCTGCCGGGCCGCATCGCGTGCCGGCTGATCCTGATCAGCTCGTGCAGTGCCTGCGGGTCGGTCAGCGGATCACCGACGTCCCCGGCCAGCCGCAACGCCTCGGCCAGGCCGGCGCCACCGGTGTCTGGCCTGCCGATCGTGTGCACCTCGGTGCCGTGGAAGTCGACGGTGACCGGGTCGGCCCAGAGCGGTGCGTACCCGGCCAGGTCGTCCAGGCCGGCCCTGCCTCCGGCGGCGCGCACGACCTCGACGAACTCACGCGCCCACGGACCTCGGTACATCCAGTCGGCGCCGTCGGCGGCGATCCCACGCATGGTCCTGGCAAGCTCGGGCTGCCGGAAGGTGTCACCCCTGCTCGCGCGGAACGACTCGGGCAGGACATCCCTGCGCAGGTCGAACTGAGCCGCACGAATGGCGCCGACCGGAAATCCCCGCTCGGCGACATGGATCGCCGGCCCGAACAGGTCGGCCCAGGGCAGCACGCCGAACCGGTCGTGCGCGGCGGCGACACCGGCCATGAATCCGGGCACCAGCGCCGTACGCCCGCTCGGCTCCGGCGCCCTCGGGATGCTGGCCGGATCGTCCTCCTCGGCGAACGTGGCGTAGCCCGCGCTCAGCGAGTCGGTCCGGCCGCCGCCGGTATGCACCATGGCGAACACGCCCGCGTAGCTGACCCACGAACCGGCCGCCAGCGCGATCTGCGTCAGCGAGGTCGCGATCACCGCGTCAGTGGCACTCCCGCCCGCCTCGAGGACCTTGCGCCCGGCGAGTTGGGCGAACGGACCGGTCGAGCCGACGACCATCGCCGTGGTTCCCGTGCCCGAGGCCCCGTCGGAGTCCGGCCTGTCGATGCCGAGGCTCAGGTAACGGCGGACCTCGTCACCGTCCCACGTCGTCGGGTCCACGGATCCTCCTGCCGGCAGGTCGTCAAACCTACCGGCGTGGGCCAGGTCGAGCGGTTCGACGTCGGTGCCCTGGCGCACCCGGACCGACGGGCACCAACCGCGTCATGTCTCATCGCGTTGCTGACATGGCCCGCTCAGAGCGGCCGCTCGATGAGGTTGCGCAGCACGAGGGCGTTGGGCGCCTGGATCAGCCGGCCGCCTTCGTCGATCCGGCCCAGCTGGACGGCGGCCAGGCCCAGGTCGCCGACGAGGTCCGCGACCCGGTCCCCGGCGTCCGGCGAGTCGGTCGCGATGAAGATCACGCGCCGGCCCACCTCCGGGTCGAGCTCGGCGGCCAGGGTGTTGGCCGGCAGCTGGTTGAAGGCCTTGACGACCGTGGCGCCGGGCAGGTTCTCGGCGGCGTAGTGCGTGGACAGCCTGCCCCGCAGGACTTCCGCCGAGTTGGGCGAGTAGTGCGCGTTGGTGGTGTCGACGACGGTCTTGCCCGTCCAGTCCGGCAGTGACCTGCCGAACTGTTCGACCGCGGCGAACGGGACCGCCATGAAGATGGCGTCGCTTTCCAGCGCCTCCGCCAGCGGAACGGGCCGGACGCCGGAACCCAGCGACGCGGCGAGCGGACCGAGGGACGCCGGCCCACGGGTGTTGGCGATGCTGACCTCGATGCCCGCTCGGGCGAACAGGCGGGCCAGGGCCGACCCGATGTTCCCGCTCCCGACGATCGCATGCCGCGTGGTCATGACTGCCTCCGATTTGGTTAACGTGTGAACCTCAACGTAGGCATGCTTGGTTAACATGTCAACCAAAGGTAGGGTGGCGGTCATGACACGGGCGCGATGGCTGACCGAACAGGAACAGCGGGCCTGGCGCAGCCTGATGACGATGCAGGACGGCCTGTCGGAGTACATCGAGCGCCAGCTCCGCACCCGGTGCGGGCTGTCCGGCGCCGACTACCAGGTCCTGGCACACCTGTCGGAGGCGCCGGAAGGCCGGTTGAGGTCCTTCGAGCTGGGCCAGCTGCTGCGCTGGGAGAAGAGCCGCCTGTCCCAGCACCTGGGCCGAATGCAGACCCGCGGCCTGGTGACCCGCGAACGGTGCGAGACCGACCAGCGGGGCGCGGTCGTCACCATCACTCCCCGGGGCGGCGAGCTGATAAGGGCCGCGGCGCCACAGCACGTGGCCGACGTCCGCGACGCGCTCATCGACCACCTCACCGAAACGGAGCTGAGGACCCTCACCACCATCGGCGACAAAGTCCGCGAACGCTTGACGACGTTGGGAAAAGGAACCAGCGACACGTGAAAGGCCTTCTGCCGCGGGTGGGGCAGAGGCCAGGCGCGGTCGTACGGTGCCGATCGCGGCGTGGGGGAGGACCATGTCGGTGTGAAGCTCAAGCTCGACCTCCATGAGTTCTACAACCGCGGCGCGGAGATCGACCGGGCCCTGCGGGCGATCATCGACGAGGCGGTGGCCAAGAAGGCGCCGCTGGTGGAGATCATCCCGGGCAAGGGCTCCGGGGCGTTGAAGAAGCACGTGCTGCGTTTCCTCGACCGCAAGGAGATCAAGGCGCTCTACCACCGGGTGGAGAAGGACTCGGACAACTTCGGCCGGGTCTTCGTGCACTTCCGCTGGAAGTAGCTACTGGTGCACCCAGCGGTGGTAGGCGTCGAGGTCGACGTTGCCGCCGCAGATGACGGTGACGACGTGACGGCCCGCGAAACGGTCCCGGTCCTCCAGGACGGCGGCGACGCCCAGCGCGGCCGATGGCTCGACGACCAGGCCGGTGTGCTCCAGGAGCATCCGCATGCCCGCGATGATCGACGACTCCCGGACGAGGACGGCGTCGTCAGCCACGACGAGGAGGTCCGCCAGGACCGCGGGGATGGGGTACCGGCCGGCGACGCCGTCGGCGATGGTGTCGGCCGACTCGGTGGTGACGACGCGGCGCTCGTGCCAGGAGCGGGTCATCGCCGGTGCGCCCGCGGGCTGCACGCAGATCACCTCGACGCCGGGTACCAGGGTGTTCAGGACGTAGCCGACGCCGGTGGCCATCGCGCCGCCGCCCAGGGCGACCAGGACGGCGTCGAACGACTGGTCCGCCAGCTCGAGGCCGATCGTCGCGGCGCCCTCGCAGGTCTCGATGTCCAGGCTGTCCTCGAGCAGCCGGATGCCGCGCCGTCGCGCGATGCTCACCGCCCGCTCGCGGGCCAGCTCGAAGTCGCCGTCTACCAGAACCAGCTCCGCACCCAGCGCGCGGATCCGGCCGAGCTTGGCGGCAGGTGCCAGCCGCGACGCCACGACCGTCACCTCCAGGCCGCGGCGGCGGGCCGACCAGGCCAGCGCCTGGCCGAGGTTGCCGGCGCTGGCGCACACCACCTCGGTCCGGCCCTGCTCGGCCAGCAGGCTCGTGACGAGCTCCGTACCCCTCGCCTTGAAGCTGCGGACCGGGTTCGCCGTCTCCAGCTTGACGCTGACCGTGCAGCCGAGGCGGCGGCCCAGTGCGTCGCACGGGTATGCCGGCGTGTTCAGGAACAGGGGATCGATCACGTGGCGCGCCGCGTGGATCCGGTCGAGATCAAGGCGCGTCCTGAGCACGCCGAGACCATACACATGCGACAGTCACGGCGTCAGGGCGTCACGGCGTCAGGGCGTCGCGGGCGCACGGCATCGCCCGCATCACGGCATCGCCCGCATCACGGCATCGTCGGCATCACGGCATCGTCGGCATCACGGCATCACGGCATCACGGCATCACGGCATCGTCGGCAGCGCCGGCGTCACCGGCGGAAGCGGCCGGCCTCCGGTGCGGCTGATCCCTGGCGGCGAGCCGCGATGAGCCAGGTGCGTGAGTCGAACCAGACGCCGTCGGTGGTGGTGTGCTCGGCCATGACCGTGCGCAGGCGGTCGAGTGCCTGTGCGGCCTCGTCGGCGTCGAGCCGGGTGAGTGGGTCGCCGGCCATGCGCAACGTGCGGACGGCGTCGACGGCCGTGTCGGGATCGGGGCCGTAGTAGACGGGTTCGCGTACGTCGGTGATGTGCACGTCGGTGAATCCCGCCGCGGTCAGCACCCTGTCCACCGCGGCCGGATCGGCCAGTGAGAACGGATCGACGGCGGTGGCCGGCGCCGGGCCGAGTGCCCGCTGGATGGCGGTCGCCCACTCCTGGTGGTTCCGGTCCTGCCAGACCAGCTGCACCAGCCGTGCGCCCGGCCGCAACGTGCGTCCGATGTTGGTGAACGCCTCGACCGGATCGGTGAAGAACATCGTGCCGAACCTGCTGATCCCGAGGGTGAAGTGTTCCGGCGGGAACGGGTGAACCTGCGCGTCCGCCTGCTCGAAGCGCACGTTGCGCAGGTCCTCGGCCGCGGCGAGGGTGCGGGCACGCGCCACCATCACCGGGGACGTGTCAACGCCGAGTGCGCTGCCTCGAGTCGCCAAGCCGGCGGCCTCACGGGTGGCTTGGCCCGTGCCGCAACCGATGTCGAGGACGAGGTCGTCGGCGCGCACATCGACGGCCTCGCGTAGCCGCCGCTGGTAACGACGCAGCTCGGCGTCGTAGTCGAACATCCCGTTCGGCGGTGGTCCGTCGCCCTTCCCCCGATCAACCATGGGGCCATCATGGCAGCGGCGTCGGCGACGGCTTCGACGGACAACGGGGGCGTTGCGGTGGAGCACTGGACGGGTCTTCCTGTTCGGCGAACGAGTTGGTGGTGCTTCTCGTCCGGACGCCGGACGACCCCTCCCTCAGCTCAGCCCCTGCCAGGTGTCACCAGCGGGTTGCGGGTCACATACGGGTCTCCCAGAAGGTGCAGTGATGTTCGGTGGCCAGGGCGACGCCGGTGATGTTGTCGGGGGCCAGTGACTGGACGTACGGGCGGTGTGGGGAGAAGCGTGGCCAGTTGGGAACGCCGGTGCGGTTCGGGTCGCCGGTGCGGTTCGGGTCGCCGGTTGTGGCGAACGCGGTCCAGTAGTCGATCATCTGGTCGGACAGTCGCTGTTGTGCCGGGGTGAACGGAGGTTGGTAGCCGCCGAGGTCGAAGAACGACCACAGGTCCGATGCGTGTTGTGCGCCCAGCGGCATCGTGGGTGGTGCGGGGGAGAGCGGCGGCGGGGTCGGGTCGGCGAACTCGTACTGATGCACCCGGGTCCGCGCGGCGAGGCCACGGGAGGTCTCGTACTGGGGGCAGGCCCACATCCGGTCGGTCACGATCGCGGCCCAGGTCAGCGCCGCCGAGCCGTACCGGCCGGTCGGGTACTCCGACCGCACCGCGGCGGCCCGTGCGCCGTAGGTCTCGTCGAGCACCGTGTCGAAGGTCTGGTCGCTCATCGGGGTGCCCTGGTCGTACGCGGCGATCCACGGTCTCGCCTCGTCGTGGGTGGTGCCGGACAGGACCGGGACCCGGTGGAACCGCCCCTCGCGCACCGCGTCGCCCGGATATCTCGGCAGTACCGGTGTGCCGTACGCGGGTTGGACGAACGCCTGGTGCACGGCCATCAGGTCGGCAACCGGCAGCTTCCGCAGGCATGCCACGTCCGCGCACCCGAGGTCCGCGGCGATCTCCCTGCCCTGCTCGGTGACCGAGGACAGCGGCTGGAAGATCGTCGCCGCCTGCTCGCCCCGGTACTCGAAGTTGTCCAGGTACTCGGTCGCGCAGGAACCGCTCTGCAGCACGGCCTTGTCGAACAGCCCGGCCGCCGTGGGCGAGGTGAGCTGCGCGCACACGCTCATCGCACCCGCGGACTGCCCGGCGATGGTCACGTCGTCCGGGTCACCGCCGAACGCGCCGATGTTCGCCCGTACCCATCGCAGCGCGGCCTGCTGGTCGGCCAGCCCGAACGTGCCGGAACCCGCGAGCCCCGGCAGCCCGAGGAACCCGAACACGCCGAGCCGGTAGTTGATCGTCACCACGACCACGTTCCCGCGCTCGACGAGCCGAGGCGCGTCGTAGTTCGAGCCCGCGCCCATGAAGAACCCGCCGCCGTGGACCCACACCACCACGGGCCGGTGCCGGGCCGCCGCCGGTGCGGTGACGTTCAGGTACAGGCAGTCCTCACTCGTGCTGCCGTCGGGCAGTTCCCCCGGCAGCTGCGCGCACGCCGGCCCCGGCCGGGTCCCGTCCCGCACGCCGGACCACCGCTCGGGTGGTCGCGGGTCACGCCACCGCAGCTCTCCCACCGGCGCCGCCGCGTACGGGATGCCCTGGAACACCCGGGTGTCCTCGAACACCCGCCCACGCACCGCGCCGTCCCCGGTCCGCACGACCGGGTCACCCGCCGCGGACGCCGGACCAACCGGTGTCTGTGCCGCCACCACACCGGCCACGACCAGCGCCGTCAACCATCGTCGTCGCATCACAACCCCCTTCGAGTCGACCGAAGTCCACCCGAGGAGTGGCCGTGGCCGCGACGGCCCAATGTCTAGATCGACCTCGACCAAAGTCGAAGGGCTCAGCCGGTGGCAGCGGGGGAGTGCCGCAGGATTCCTTCGATTCCCCGGAGGAACGTCTCGCAGACCGCGGCCGGGTCGGACAGGCAGCCCGCGGCCATCGCGCCGTCGCGCAGCATGACGAAATGCCGGCCCGCGGGCTCGGCCGGCGACCGGCCGGTCCGCGCGAGCAGGTCGGTGACCGTGCGAAGGAACCACTCGCGGTGCGCGAGGACGGCTTTGTGCACGGGATGCTCGGGATCCGGATACTCCGCCGCGGCGTTGAGGAAGGCGCAGCCGCGAAACCCGGGCGACTCGATGTCCTCGGCGATCGACCTGGCGATGGCTCGCAGGGCGTCCGCCGGCGGCCGGCCGCTGCCGACGGCCTTCTCGGCCCGATCGCGGATGGCCTGGTCGGCGCCCCGCAGATACGCGACGACGAGCTCGTCCTTGCTGGGGAAGTGCCGGTACAACGTCGCGCGGGTCACCTTCGCCTCCGCGACGATCCGGTCGATCCCCACGGAGTGGAGCCCTTCCAGGTAGAAGAGCCGGGTGGCGGTGCCGAGCAGCCGTGACCGCGCCTCGGACACCTGACCTCGTGTGTTCCGCTCCATTGTGCCGAGCGTAGCAGATAGAACGTTCGGTCTTGACATGACGGCCGACGTACTGTCACTGTTACGACAAGACCGAACGTTCTATCTCTATGGCGCTCGCCCGTACCGAAGGAGCTTCATGACCACCGTTACCGCGGCCCCCGCCGCCATTGCCCCCTCCCTGCGGCGCCTGTACCTCGTCCGGTTCGGCTTCGCGCTCGTCTGGGCCGGTCTGCTGGTCACGACCGCGTCGCACCTTGGGCCGCTCGGCGTCAGCCTGCTGGTGCTCTACCCGCTGTTCGACCTGGTCGCCGCCGTCGTCGACACGCGTTCGTCGAAAGCGACGACCCTGTACGTCAACATCGTGACCAGCGGGGTCGCCACCGTCGGCCTCGCCTTCGCCGCGTCGTCCGGCATCCCGGCGGTGCTGCGGGTGTGGGGTGCGTGGGCCATCGTGTCCGGTCTGAGTCAGCTCGCCGTCGGTGTGCTCCGCCGCAACCTGGACGGTCACTGGCCGATGATCATCAGCGGCGCCATCTCGGCGGTCGCCGGGACGGCGTTCATCCTGATGGCGGCCCAGGAAGGCGCGTCGCTGGCCAACCTCGCCGGCTACGCCACGCTCGGCGGCCTGTTCTTCCTCGTCTCGGCGCTGCGCCTCGGCCGTGTCACCAAGAGGCGCTGACGTCGGGACTCGCGGTGCACGAACGCGGGACTCGGGGTGCGTGAACGCGGGACTCGGGGTGCGTGAACGCGGGACTCGGGGTGCGTGAACGCGGGACTCGATGTGTGTGAACGCGCGACTCGCGGTGTTTGAACGCGGGACTCGCGGTGTGCGGAGGTGGGACTCGGCTGGTCCGGACGCGCCTGATGGTGATCTGCGGTGCTGGTTACGGTCGGTACGGTTCTGGTGGGCCGTCGGGGAGGGAACTCGTGATCGTGTCCGCGGCGTCCGTCGCCGAGCCTGTCAGGTCGGTCGCGGTCGCGCCCAGTTCGTCGACGGTTCCCGTGGCCTGTTCGGTCACCTGGCCGGTGGCGTCGGTCGCCGACTGGGACAGATCCTGTACCTCCTGCGCGCCTGGCAGGTCGCCCGCGAGGTCGCCGACCTTCTCGGTCGCGCCGGACAGCAACTCGCCGGCCTTCTCGCGGATGGCGTCGAACAGGCCCATGGCGCACAGCTCCCTCGATCGACAAAACAGACAGTTCAGACAATACCGGTATTCGCGTCGTTACGCTCCGCCGGATTCGGGCCAGCTCGCCGAGGCGGCGCGGCGCAACCGTCTCACCGTGCCCACGACCGCGGTCGGCGCCGCCCTGGTCGGGCCCACCACGCAACGGCTTCACCACGTTCGGCCGTCGGCCCGTCCGGTGGATCCGGGTGCGAGTGCTGATCAGGACATGACGCCGGGCTTCCGGATCACGTCGCGGCCGGGGACCGCCGGTTGAGCTCGCGCCAGGCCTCGCGCCGTCGGCGTTGTTCGGCGGGTGCGGCGACGGGAGCGGCGGCGAGCAGGCGCTGGGTGTAGGGGTGCAGCGGCCGGCTGAGCACGGCCGAGGTGGGTCCCTGCTCGACGACGTGTCCGCGGTGCATGACCGCGACCCGGTCGGCGAGCTGTTCGATGACCGCGAGGTCGTGGCTGATGAACAGGCACGCGAACCGGTGCTGCCGCTGGAGTGCGCGGAGCAGGTCGAGGATGCGGGCCTGCACGGACACGTCCAGGGCGCTGGTGGGCTCGTCCGCGACGAGCAGGTCCGGTTCGAGTGCCAGCGCGCGGGCGATGCACACCCGCTGGCGCTGACCCCCGGACAGCTCGTGCGGGTACCGGTCACGCAGGTTCGCCGGCAGGGTGACCATCTCGAGCAGCTGGTCGACCCGTTCGGTCACGCCGGCGCCGCTCAGTGTCCGATGTAGACGGATGGGCTCCGCGATGCTGGCGGCCACGGTGGCGCGCGGGTTGAGCGAGGACAGCGGATCCTGGAACACCATGCCGATCCGGCGACGCACCAGCCGGCCGGCGCGTCGCCCGGCACGATGGATGTCGGTGCCGCCCACCCGGACCACGCCGTGTTCCGGGGTGATCAGGCCGGTGACGGCGCCAGCGACGGTGCTCTTGCCGGAACCGGACTCGCCGACGAGCCCGAGGATCTCGCCGGGTTCGACGTGCAGGCCGACGCCGTCGGCGGCGCGGATGGTGATGCGCCGGAACCGGCCGCGATAGGTCACCGACAGGTTCTCCACGTGCAGCACGGGGTCCACGGCGGCCGTGTCCGGCACGGAACCGTCCGCGGGATGGCCCGCCGCCGCGAGGTGGTTGTCGGAGTCCTGCCGGAGCTCGCCCCGCAGTGCCTGCGCCACCCCGTGTGCCGCGGCGTCACCGAGGGAGACGACCGCGCCGAGCAGCTGCTTCGTGTAGTCCTCGCGGGGCGCGGTGAAGATGGTCGTGACGTCGCCCTGCTCGACCACCTGCCCGTCGCGCATCACCACGACCCGGTCGGCGATGTCGGCGACGACACCCATGTCGTGGGTGATCAGCAGGATGGCGGTGCCGAGCTGCCTGCGCAGGTCGCGGAGCAGCTCCAGGATCTCGGCCTGCACGGTCACGTCGAGCGCGGTGGTCGGCTCGTCGGCGACCAGCAGGACCGGGTCGTTGGCGATGGCCATCGCGATGACCACCCGTTGCAGCTGTCCGCCGGACAGCTCGTGCGGGTAGGACCGCAGCCGCCGCGTGGGCTCCGGAAGCCGCACCAGGTCGAGCAGCTCGACCGCCTTCCGCCGTGCCGCGGCGGCGGTGACGTCCTGGTGCGTGCGGACGGCCTCGACAAGCTGTGCGCCGATGGTCAGCACCGGGTTCAGCGCGCTCATCGGCTCCTGGAAGATCATGCCGATGTCGTTGCCCCGCACGGCCCGCAGCTCCGCCCGGCTCAGCGTGTACAGGTCCCGCCCGTGCAGGCCGGCGCGGCCGGTGACGGTCGCGCTGCTCGGCAGCAGGCCGAGCAGCGACATCGCGGTGACCGTCTTGCCGGCGCCGGACTCGCCGACCACGGCCAGCACCTCGCCGGCGGCCACCGCGTAGCTGACGTCCTGTGCGGCGGGCACACCGCCGGTGGAGAACGTGATCGTGACGTTCTCCACCGACAGCAGTGTCTCGCTCACGACCGGCTCACAACCGCTCCGCATGGGCGAAGGGCGGTGTTCGTCCGGTCCTGGTGGCCATGGTTCGCTCCGCTCACCGGGACAACCCGACCAGCCGGTAGTCCTGGTAGGCGGGGAACTCGCCGATCACGAAGTTGACCACCCTGGACCCGCGCAGGAACGAGTTGCGGGTGTAGATCAGCGGCACGACAGGGGAGTCCTCGAGGATCTTCCTGTCGATCGCGGCCCACTTCCTCCCGGCGTCGTCCGCGTCGACCGTGCTCTGTGCCTCCTCGATGAGCTGGTCGACCTCCGGGTTGTCGTAGCGTGCGGTGTTGAAGCCGCCGCCGCCGATCTCGGAGGAGGCGAACAGCGGCTGCAGGTTGGCGTTCGGGCTCGGGAAGTCCGGCTGCCACGAGGTGAGCGTCAGGTCGTAGGTCGGGTTGGGGTTGGTGGTGACCTCCGCGTCGTAGGCGTCGCTGTCCAGCGAGCGGATGTCGACCTTGATGTTCGCCTTGGCCAGCGCGGCCTGGATGGCCTGCGCCTTCTCCGGGTAGTTGTTCTCGGTGCCGACCACGAGCTGCAGGCCCTCGAGACCGTTCGGGTGCCCGGCGTCGGCGAGCAGCTTCTTGGCCTTGTCGGGATCGCCGGTCGGCTTCGTCCTGTACAGGTCGAACTCCTCGCGGCCGCTGATGCCCGGGGTGATCAGCGTGGTGGCGATGTCGCCGGCGAGCTTCGCGTTGCCGGCCGAGGCGACCTGGTAGGCGCTCTTGTCCACCGCGTACTGGAACGCCTTGCGCACCTTGGGATCGGTGAGCGGGCCGCGCTGGGTGTTCAGCGCGAGGAACGCCAGGGCACCGGACTCCGACGTGACGAGCCGCAGCGCGGCCTTCGGGTCACCCTGCAGCTGTGCGAGCTGGGAGGGGGAGACGAACGACGCGCTGAACGCCGACCGGTCGTCGCCGGAGTCCTCGACGAGCCGCTGGGAGACGACCGTGGCGTCCTGGCCGAGCGAGAACACGATCTCGTCGGGCAGCCCGAGCCGCACGTCGTCGGTCTTCTTGTCCCAGTTGGGGTTGCGGGTGAGCTTGACCTGGACGCCCTTCTCGTAGGCGGCCACCTGGTAGGGCCCCGAGGTGACCGGGTGCTCGCCGTAGTCGGCCTCGGCGCCCTTCCCCTTCGGCACCGGGGCGAACGCGGGCGTGCTGACCACCCACGGCCAGTCGCCGTAGGGCCGGCTCAGGTGGAAGACGACGGTCTGGTCGTCCGGGGTCTCGATGGACTGCAGTTCCTTGCCCTCGAACGGTCCCTGGTACTCGGGGCCGCCGTCGAGCAGGGTCTTGTGGTAGCCGAGCCCGCCGCTGAACGCCGGGGCGAACGACCGCTCGACACCCCACTTGACGTCGGCGGAGGTGATCGGGGCGCCGTCGCTGAACTTCAGGCCGTCCTTGAGCTTGAACGTCCAGGTCCGGCCGTCGTCGCTCGCCTTCCCGGTGTCCGTGGCGAGGTCCGGCACCACGGTGGTCGGCTGTCCCTTCTCGACCTTCCACGTGGTGAGCCTGCGGTGCACCAGGCTGTTCGAGGTGATCGCGAGCCCCTGGCTCTTGGCGGGGTCGAACGGGAACGTGGTGTTGTCGGTCAGGATCGTCAGCGTGCCGCCTGGCTTGAGGTCCTGCCCCGCCGGTGTGGACGACGGCTCGTCGTTGGCGCCGCACGCGGCCAGCAGCAGTCCCACGCCGATCGCCGCGACCGCCTTTCCGAGATGCATCGTGTCTCCCCTTAGTTCAGGCGTACCCGCGGATCGAGTACGCCGTAGAGCACGTCGACGACGAAGTTCGCGACGACGATCAGGGCCGCGCCGAACAGCGTGCAGCCCAGCAGCAGTGGCAGGTCGACCGCGTGCACCGCGTCGACCATCAGTGAGCCCACGCCGGGCATGGCGAACACCCGCTCGGTGATCACGGCGCCGCCGAGCAGCCCGCCGAGGTCGATCCCGAACACGGTGACCACCGGCAGCAGCACGTTGCGCAGCGCGTGCCGCCTGACCACCCGCGCCTCGGTGAGCCCTTTCGCCCGTGCGGTGCGGATGTAGTCCTCACCGAGCACCTCGAGCATCTGGTTCCTGGTGAGCCGGGCGTAGAGCGCGCCGTGCAGGAAGGCCAGCACCAGCCACGGCAGGACCAGGTGCCAGGCCCAGTCCACCGGGCTGTCCGCGAGCTGGACGTAGCCGTGGGTCGGCACCATGTCGAGGGTGAAGCCGAGGACGAGGATGCCGATGAGACCGGTCAGGAACACCGGCGTCGACACCCCGGCCACCGCGCCGGCCATGGCGATCCGGTCGACCGGCCGTCCCGGCCGCAGCGCGGACAGCACGCCGACGCCGACGCCGGTCAGCAGCCAGATGATCGCCGCCCCGGCGGCGATCGACGCGGTCACCGGCAGCCGGCTCAGGATCAGGTGGAGGGTCTCCTCGTTCTGCTGGAACGAGTAGCCGAAACACGGTGCGGGGCAGTGGATCGCGGTCACTCCGCTGCCGAACGTCCGGCCGGCGAAGATGCCGCTCAGGAAGCTCAGGAACTGCTGGTACCACGGCTGGTCGAGCTGCATGAAGCTCTTCGCCGTGGCCAGCGACTCGGGGCTGCACGGGCGTCCGCACGACATCCTGGCGGGATCGGACGGCAGCAGGTAGAACACCACGAACGTGACCAGCGCGATGATCAGCAGCACCACCACCATGCCGGCCAGCCGGCCGAGGACGAACCGGGCGATTCCCACTACGCCTTCGCCTTTCCTCTCGGGTTCGCCTTCGGGTCCAGCGCGTCGGCGAGACCGTCGCCGAGCAGGTTGAACGCGCAGGTGGAGAGGAACAGGAACAGGCCGGGGAAGATCAGGAACATCGGGTCGGTCTGGATCCAGCCGACCGCGTCGCTGATCGACCGCCCCCAGCTCGCCGTCGGTGGCGGGATACCGACCCCGAGGAACGACAGCGCGGCCTCGATGCCGATTCGCTCCGGAATGGACAGTGTGGCCACGACGATGATCGGCGCCCACAGGTTGGGCAGCAGCTCGGTGGTGAAGACGTGCCACGGTCCGGCGCCCATCACGCGGGCGGCGGCGACGAAGTTCCGCTTGCGCAGTGTGAGGGTCTGCGCGCGCACGATGCGGGCGACCTTCGGCCAGCCGAAGAAACCGAGCACCACGATCAGCAGCAGCGGCCGTGGGATGCTCGCCGGCGCGACCGCGCCGAGCGCGATCATGAACACCAGGTAGGGGAACCCGAAGATGACATCGCTCGTCCAGCGCACCGTCCGGTCCCACCAGCCACCGAGATAACCCGCGCTGGCGCCCAGGAGCACACCGATCAGCATCGCCAGCGCGGTCGCGGCGAGGCCGATCAGGAACGAGGTCCGAGCGCCGTACACGACGATCGCGAACAGGTCCCGCCCGGTGAGCGGTTCGACCCCGAACCAGTGGTCGCCGCCGACGCCGCCCAGCGGACCGGCCGGCAGACCGGTGTCGGCCAGGGCGTCGTTGTGATAGGTGTACGGGTCCTGCCCCTCGATGGCGGTGAGCACCGGCGCCGCGACCGCGACGAGCACCAGCACGGCGATCGTGACGGCCCCGGCGAACGCCCACCGGTCGGCGCGCACCGCGCGCCACACCGCCACCGGCAACGACCGCGTGACGGTTGGACTGTTCAGCTCGTTCAGCCTTACACCACCATCAGATCAGTGACCCAGCCCACGGTGTGGACCTGGTATCGAGGCGAGACAAGGGAGTCGGGTCCGGGCAGGGACGCTCGCGCCCGCCGGCGGCCGACGTGTACGCGGTGCGCGATTTTCTACCCGAGCCACGGGCGGCAGCGTCACACCACCGGATCCCCCGGTCAAGCGCCGGAAGCGCGATCTCAGGACGTGGAACGGCCGCTCGCCGTACGTGATGGCCCTGGTGATGGTTCCGTCATGTGGGAAACGGCTTCGTCGCGTGGACTTGCCGGGGGAACACCGCTGAACTGTCCCGCATGGCAGGCCGTGGTGTCGACGTGGTGGTGGTCGGTGGGGGCGCGATGGGCTCCGCGGCCGCACGCAACTGGCGGCTGCCATGAGCACGCGACGTGCTCGCGTGTTCGCCTGGCTCGGCCGGAGGCTGGCCGGGTTCGGCGCGGCACTGGCCGCCGTACCGGATCCGCAGGGCCAGTTTCCCGCCGTGCCACTGCTGTGGCACCTGCCCGAGAAGCCGCAGGTGCCGGACCAGGCGGACGGACCACCGCCCGGCCACCCCGAGAAGCGGGTCACGCCCTAGCCTCACCGTCCACTGAGGACGCTTACCGCACCGCACCGCACCGCACCGCGGCGTGGCTCGTGGCGGCGCAGCGCCCGCCGCGGCGATAAGCTCGTGTCGGACGACGGAGGGCGGCGATGGCGGTGGGTGCACGGCCGGCGTTCGTGCTGCACGAGCACCACCGGCCGCGGCACCACTTCGATCTCCGTCTCGAGGAGAACGGGGTGCTGCGCTCCTGGGCGGTCCCACGCGGCCTGCCGGCCGGCGCGGGCGAGAACCGTCTCGCGATCGCGGTGCCCGACCACGACCTGGACCACCTGACCTACACCGACGAGCACAAGGAGATCGCCGACATCGGCTGGTGGGAGGAACACGACCGCACGGACCGCCGGATCCTCCTCACGCTGCACGGCAGGCAGGGATCGGTGCGGTACGCGCTCATCCACACCGGCCCCGACTGGCTCCTGCGCCGCACGACCGAACAGCCGTGACCGGACGTCGCCGCACCGCGGCCGGCCGTCGGCTGTGGGAGTGTTGGCGACATGGTCGAGGCGAGACGGTGGACGGTCCCGGTGGACGACGCGGCGGTGGACGACCTTCGTGCGCGGCTCCGGCACACCCGGTGGCCCGATGAGATCAACGACGGCTCGTGGGGTTGGGGCGTGGCCGCCGGCTACCTGCGTGAGCTGGTGACCGCGTGGGTCGCGTTCGACTGGCACGGCCGGGTGCGTGAGCTGAACGGCGTGGCGCACTACCTCGCCGACATCGACGGGCACCAGGTGCACTTCATCCATCTGTCGGCGCAGGAGGCGGGCGCGGCCAGGGTGCCGCTGCTGCTGTTGCACGGCTGGCCCGGGTCCTTCGTGGAGATGCTCTCGCTGGCGCCGCACCTGCGGGACGCCGCGCGGGCGCGTGGTCTCGCCGTCGACCTCGTGATCCCCTCGCTGCCCGGCTTCGGGTTCTCGTCCCGGCCCGGTGCGCCCGGCACGTCGCCGGAGGTGGCGGCCGGGCTGTTCCACCGCCTGATGACCGGGCTCGGCTACGAGCGGTACGGCGTCCAGGGCGGCGACATCGGCGCCGGCATCGCCGTCCGGATGGCGTTGCGGGAGCCCGAATCGGTGATTGGCGTCCACGTCAACTACGCGTCGTTCGGGGTGGAGAGGTCCTGGCCGGAACCGGACGACGGTCCCGGGGCCGCCTACGACCGCAGGCGGGAGCAGTGGGCGAAGGAGGAAGGCGCCTACGCCCACGTCCATGCCACGCGTCCGCAGACCCTGGGTTACGCACTGACCGACTCGCCCGTGGGACTGGCCGCCTGGATCGTCGAGAAGTTCCACGCCTGGACCGACCGCGGGACGAGTGGCGACGTCCCGCCCGTGGCACTGGACGAGCTGCTGATGAACCTGTCGATCTACTGGTTCACCGGGACCATCACCTCGTCCATGCGGATGTACAAGGAAAGCTCGGCCGATCCGCTGGTGCTGTCCGAGCGCAGGCGGATCCAGGTGCCGACGGGGGTGGCCGCCTTCCCGCACGAGCTGCCGATCCAGCCCCGGGAACGCATCGAGCGCGTCGCGAACCTCGTGCGCTGGACCGACATGCCGCGTGGCGGGCACTTCGCCGCGCTGGAGGCGCCCGAGCTGCTCGGTGCGGACGTGGCCGCCTTCTTCGCCGAACTCTGACCGCGAGGTACGCGGCGGACTTGCCAAGGTGATCGGGCCGAGACTAACGTACAACCACATGGTTGTACTTCGAGATGAGAGTGAGGAGTCGCTCAACCAGCTCTTCCGTGCCCTGGCCGACGGCACGCGCCGCGACATCCTCGAACGGTCGCTCACTGGGACGCCGTCGGTGTCCGAGCTCGCCGCGTGCTACGACATGAGCTTCGCCGCAGTGCAGAAGCACGTGGCCGTGCTCGAGCGGGCGGGCCTCGTGCGCAAGCGCGCCAACGGCCGCGAGCAACTGGTCTCGACCGACCGCGTGCGGCTCCAGCGCGCCGGTGAGCTCCTCGACCACTACGAGTCCATCTGGCGCCAGCGGGTGGCACAGCTCGACGACGTTCTTCTACCGAAAGAAAAATGACGATGCCGGTTACCTCTGTCACCAAGGACCCCGAGACGCTCACGCTCACCCTCGTGGCCGACTTTCCCGTTCCGCGGCAACGCCTGTGGGAGGCCTGGGCCGACCCGCGGCAGCTCGAGCGCTTCTGGGGGCCGCCCTTCGCGCCCGCCACCTTCACGCATCACGACTTCAGGGTCGGGGGCCGTGCCGAGTACTTCCTGACCGGACCGAACGGCGAGAAGTGGGCCGGCTCCTGGAAGTTCACCGCGGTGAACCCCATCGACTCGTTCGAGGCCTACGACGGCGAGGACAACGCCGACGACGAGAACGGGCCGGTGTCGATGACGTTCGCCTTCGACGACACGCCGACGGGCTCGCGCATGACCAGTGTGACCCGGTTCGCGAGCGTCGAAGCCATGGAGCAGACGGTCCCGGGCATGGAAGAAGGGCTCCGCGCCGGGCTGCCCCAGCTCGACGCGCTGCTGGCAGAGCCAGGCACGGCCGCGGCGGACACACAGGACTGAGGCACGATGAGAAACCTCAAGATAATCGAGCACGTCTCACTCGACGGTGTGATCCAGCACTCCGCCGATGAGGACGACTTCCCCTACAGCGACTGGAGTGCGCCCTACCGGACCCCCGCCGGCCGGGACGCCGTCATGGCCGCGCACGGCGAGAGCTTCGACCTGCTGCTCGGCCGTCGCACCTACGACATCTGGTCGGGCTTCTGGCCGACGGCGACGGCCAACCCGCTCGCGGACCGCATCAACGCGGCGAGGAAGTACGTCGTCACCCACCGTCAGGAAAGCCTGGGCTGGGGCCCGTCCGAGGGACTTGGACCGGACGTCGTCGAGGGCGTACGCCGCGTCAAGTCCCACGACGGCCCGGGCCTCGTCCTCACAGGTAGCTCCACCCTGACCTCGGCGGTGCTCGAACACGGGCTCGCGGACGAGGTCGTGCTGATCGTCTCGCCGATCCTGTTGGGCACGGGCAAACGCCTGTTCGCGCAGGGAACCCCGGCACAGTCGTTCGAGCTCACCGGCACGGCCGCGACCCCGTCCGGCGTGCTCCTCAACACCTACCGGGTGGCCGGTCCACTGAAGACCGCTTAGTTCGACGGGGCCTCACCGGGGGCCGGCTCGGACGGTCTCGGGCTGCGGGACCGGCGGCTGCCGCCGCAACCGGGTCTGGCGGTGCAGGTCGACGACCACGACGGTGATCGCCGCGGACAGGAACAGGCAGCTGGTCGTGGTGGCGAGGTCGAGTGCGTGGCGGTGCAGGAGGGCGGGGGCGTTGGTCAGCGTGTACCCGGCGCCGTAGATGGGGGAGTAGTAGGCCATCGAGGCGGTCGCGACGCCCATGCTGTTGCTGATGCGTTGGCCGAGCTGGCCGATGGCGCTCGCGGCGCTGCCCTGGGTGGCGGGGACGTCCATGAGCGTCATCGAATGGTTGGGGGAGACCACGAGGCCGCCGCCGAGGCCCCCTACAAGCTGCAACATCGGGATGCACGCCAACAGAACCGGTGTCGGGAGGCCGGTGTGCAGCATCGCCACCGTCCCCACCGTGCTGACCAGTACCAGCAGCATGCCAGTCCCGGTGAGCAGGCGGCCGAGACGCACCACGTGGCGGCCGCCGAGCCAGGCGCCCAGGACGGCGGTGGCCGACGACGGCAGCATGACCAGGCCGGCCAGGAACGGGCTTACCCCCAGGGCTTCCTGGAGGTACACGGTCAGCGCGAGTGCGACGCCCGGGCCGGCGGCGAACCAGGTCAGGGAGACGAGCACGCCGTTGCGGAACGACGGGATGCGCAGCAGGCCGGGATCGATGACGCCGGCGCGACCGGCCGTGACACGCCTGCGGCCGCGGGTCGCGAACAGCACCGCGAACCCGGCCGCCGGGACCAGCGAAAGCCAGCGGACCGCGACGTCGCCGGGACGCCCGGTGGTGAAGATGAACGGGGTCAGCAGCGCAACCAGTGCCAGGCTGCCGAAGGCCAGCCCGAGCACGTCGATGTCGGGCCGGCGGCGCTCGCCCTGGTCCCGGCCGACGGCCGGCAGCAGCGTGTGCGCCGCGACGACCAGCACGACGCCGACGGGCACGTTCAGCACGAACACGCCCCGCCAGCCGAACAGGGGCGCGGTGACGAGCAACCCGCCGAGACTGGGACCGAGCGCGGTGGCCAGGCTGACGCACATGCCGTAGACGCCGAACGCCCTACCGCGCTCCGCCTTGGAAAAGAGCTGCTGGACGATGCCCATCATCTGCGGCATGAGCAGGCCGGCCGCGACCCCGAGCAGGGCGCGGCCGGCGATGACCGGGCCCGCGGTGGGGGCGACGGCGCACAGCGCGCTGGCCGCCAGGTAGAGGTAGAGCCCCGCGTAGGTGAGCGTGAGCCGTCGTCCCGCGTCGCCGACGCGGCCGGCCGGGACCAGGGTGACGGCGAAGCAGACGACGTAGGCGGCCTGGATCAGCTGGATGCCGGCCGGACCGGGGTGCAGCGCGCGCTCGATCGACGGGACGGCGATGGACACCTTGTGGAGGTCCAGCAGGAGGAAGCCCGCGGTGCTGCCACACAGCAGCAGCACCGCGCGTCGGTTCACCGCCACGTGGTCGTCAGGCCTCCTGGAGGATCTTCGTGGCGTCGACGAGCCGGCCGAACTCGTTGTCCGAGTCGATCAGGCCCCAGCTGGCCACCCAGTCGAGCGTGCGGTTGAAGTGGTCCTCCGGGTACGGCCCGGGGTGGATGTAGCGCAGCCTGCCGAGCTTGAAGTCCTCCGGCACCAATTCGGCGACCGGCGCCGCCTGGGTGATGAAGTACTTCAGGTACGGCCGGATGTCCTCGTGGATCCTGTCGACGCCCCGCGTGACCGCCCGGTTGATCTTCGTGAACGTCTCGGCGTCGAGGCTGTCGTTCGCGACCTCCGCGCCGTAGTAGTGCGCCTCGGCGAGGACCTTGTAGCCCTGCTTCTCGGCCACGGTGATCCACGGCTCCATCACCGCGACGGCGTCGATGTCCCCGTCGCGCAGGGCCTCGAACCGCTCCTTGCCCTTGATGCCGACGAGGTTGATGTCCGCCCGCGGCAGGAAGCCCTCCAGCGTCTGGAGGACCAGGTAGTGCGAGCCGTGGTGGAAGTTGACGCCCACCCGCACGCCGGCGAGGTCGCCGGGGATGTTGTACGGCGAGTCGGGCCGGACGATGATCGCCTGGCTGGCCACCGCGGCGCGGCGGGCCACCACCTTGCCGTTCACCTGGCTGTCCTGCGAGCGGCGCAGCTGACCCCACTCGCACGCGTTGTAGAGCTGTGACGCGCCGGCCTCGAACAGCTTGAAGCTGGAGAACGACGAGACGTTGCGTGGGTCCTCGATGAACCGGAGCTCCGTCTCCTCGGCGGGCCTGCGGCGGATGAGCTCGACGTCGAGCCCCTCCGCGGAGAAGTAGCCCTCTTCCTCGGCCACGTAGTAGGGCAGGTAGAAGACGGCGCTGGTCGCCTCGATCTTGATCTTGGACATGAGTGACCTCGTGGCACATTAGAAGTTATACGACGATCACCTTGGATTCTAAGCAAGTTCTAACAGGCTCTCGTATAACTTTCACATAGTGGGAAGGGGTCCCATAACGCTCTCTACGGGCTTACGTTCCAAACGCACGTCGGTCTTCGGACGAGAGTGAGTCACCAACGATGAAGCGCCATTCCCACCACGCGACCGGTCGGACCCGGCTGTCCAGACGCGTCGCGGCACTCCTCGCCGTGGCCGGCCTCGCGCTGTCGGGCTGCGCCGCCGCCGGTGGCACCGAGGGGTCGAGCGGCAGCACTCCGGTCAGGGGCGGTGTTCTGAAGTACCGCGCGGCGGGCGGCGGCAAGTCGTTCGACCCCGCCACGACGACCGGCTACGGCCTCGCGGTGCCCGTGCGCGGCCTGGTCGACTCGCTCGTGTTCAACAACCTGGACGGGACGTTCGCGCCGTGGCTCGCCACCAGGTGGACGGTCAACGACAACGCCACCCGGTTCGACTTCACGCTGCGGGACGGTGTGACGTTCAGCGACGGCGAGAAGCTCGACGCCACCGCGGTCGCGGCCAGCTACCAGGCTCTACGCGACGGTGGCGCCAAGTACGCCGTCGCCAACCAGTGGATCGGCGCGCTCAGGTCGATCAACACACCCGACGAGCACACCGTGGTGTTCGACTTCGCCAAGCCGAACTCCTCGTTCCTGCAGTCGGCGTCCAGCACGGTGCTCGGCATCGTGGCGCCCGCCACGGCCAAGCTGCCGTTCGAGAAGCGCCAGGAAGGCATGGGGATCATCGGCTCCGGTCCGTTCGTCGCGGCCGAGAGCAGGGGCGAGGAGGGCTACACGCTCGTCCGCCGCAAGGACTACGCCTGGGCGCCGGCCCCCGCGAAGAACCAGGGCCCCGCGTACCTGGACAAGATCGAGGTCCACAACATCCAGGACAACAGCATCGCCGCGGCCGAGCTGCGCTCCGGCGGCCTGGACCTGCTGCACAACACCGAACCCGCGGACAAGACCGAGTTCGCCAGCAGCACCGAGATCACCATCCGGCGCGAACCTCTGCCCGGCTCGGCACTCGGGTTCGCCGCCAACATCGAACAACCCGGCCTCGACGACGTGAACGTGCGCCGCGCGCTCGCCCTGGCGATCGACCGCGACGCGGTGCTCAGGCGGGCCTCGGCCATCGACATCCTGCCCAGGAGCGCCTACACCGCGAGCAACCCGTACTTCACCGACCAGTCCGGCAAGATCAGGACGGACGTGCGGCAGGCGACCAGACTGCTGGACCAGGCGGGCTGGCGACCTGGCCCGGACGGCGTTCGCACCAAGAACGGCAAGCGGCTGTCCTTCACCCTCGTCTACAGCCCGTCGACCATCTCGCACGAGCCGAACATCGCGGTGGTGCAGGCGCAGTGGAAGAAGATCGGCATCGAGCTGAACTTCGGCAGCCTCACCCAGGCCGAGCTGAACCAGCGCCTCCAGTCCGGTGACTACTCGTTCTCCTGGGGCTCCGGCACCCGGCCCGACGCCGACGTGCTGCGCTCCACCTACGGCGGGCTCGACCCGGAGCTGGACGCGGTGTTCGCGGCGATCCTCGCCGAGCCGGACATCGCCAAACGCAAGGTGCTGGCCGCCAAGGCATCGGGGATCGTGCTGGACAAGGCGTACTACATCCCGCTCTACGACTTCATCCAGCCGCTCGCGTACCGCGACAGCACCCACCTGCCGCTGTTCGAGGCCACCCACATCCCGTGGCTCGGCGACGCCTGGGTCGACAAGAAGTGAGTCGCGAAGTGACCCACACCGTGACCCACACCATGACCCGCGCGGAGACCCGCCAGGACGCACGGGCGCGAGCCGCGGAGAGCGGTGCGCGTGGCCTCGCCAGGCTCGCCGCGGGCAAGCTCGCACGTGCCGTCGTCGTGATCCTCGCCGCGTACTCCGCGTCGTTCTTCCTGCTGTTCGTGCTGCCGGGCGACGCCGTGCTGGCCCGCATCGGCACCACCGACACCATCGGCTCGGCCGACGTCTCCGACCTGAACCTGGACCTGCTCCGCGACCAGGTCGGCCTGTCCGGCAGCCTGTGGACGCAGTACCTCGACGGGCTGTCCGGCCTGGTGCGCGGCGACCTCGGCCACTCGCTGATCACCGAGCAGCCGGTCACCACGATGCTGGGCGAGGTGCTGCCGAACACCGTCACGCTGGCGGCCGTGTCACTGGCCGTCTCGGTGCCGCTCGGCTTCCTGGTCGCGGTGCTCGCGGTCCTCCCGCGTACCCGGTGGATCCGGTCGCTGGCGTCGCTGTTGCCGTCCGCCTACGTGAGCCTGCCGGTGTTCTGGGTCGGCATCCTGTTCGTCTACTTCTTCGCCATCACGCTGGGCTGGTTCCCGTCCAGCGGCAGCCAGGGCGCCGCGTCGCTGGTGCTGCCCGCCACGGTGCTGGCGTTGCTCGGGGCGGCGCAGTTCGCCCAGGTGCTGATCAGCAGCCTGCGCACCGAGCTGGGCGCCACGTACGCGGCGGTCACCGCGCCGGCGAAGGGCGCTGGCCGCTTCCACACCCTGCTGCGGCACTGCCTGCGCAACGCGTCGTTCCCGTTCCTGGCGGTGTTCGGGCTGCGGATCGGGCAGCTGCTCGGCGGCACGGTGGTCGTCGAGATGGTGTTCTCCCGTGTCGGACTCGGCCGGCTGATGGTCGACTCGGTGAAGGCCGTCGACCTGACCGTCGTGCTCGGCATCGTCGTGGTGCTGGCCGCGGTGTACGTCGTGATCAACATCGTGGTCGACCTCGGCTACGTGCTGCTCGACCCGCGCCTGCGCCGCCGGCCGGCCGCCGTCGCCCAGGAGCCCGGGGCATGACCGGCACCCTCGCGACGGTCGACCCCGTCGTCGTGACCGAGCGCCCGGCCGCGCCCCGGCGCGGGCGGCGGATCCGTGAGCTGCACGTCCAGCTGGCGCTGCTGGCCCTCCTGGTGCTCGTCGCGGTCTTCCCCGGTCTGGTCACCTGGCACGACCCGTACGAGCTGGACGGGCTGCCGTTCAGCCCGCCGGGCGGCGACTTCTGGTTCGGCACCGACGAGATCGGCCGTGACCTGTTCTCCCGGGTGGTGCACGGACTGCAGATCTCGCTGTTCTCGTCGCTGCTCGCCATCGGCGTCGCGCTGGCGGGCGGGCTGGTGATCGGCGTGCTGTCCGGGCTGCGGCCCGGCGGCCTGCTCGACCGCGTGCTGGGGGTGCTCTCCGAGGCGGTCATGGCCATCCCGGCCGTCCTGCTCGCCCTCGCGGTGATCACCACCTACGGGCGCGGCGCGTTCGTCGCGGCCGTCGCCATCGGCATCGGCGAGGCCACCGGGTTCGCCCGGCTCATCCGTGGCTGCGTGATCCAGGCCGGCACGCTGACCTACGTCGAGGCGGCCCGCACCTGCGGCGCGGGCCCGCTGCGCGTGATCACCCGGCACGTCATCCCGAGCATCTACCACCCGGTGCTGTCCTACACCGCGCTCCACTTCGGACTGGCGATGCTCGCCATCGGCTCGCTGTCCTACCTCGGCTTCGGCGAGGCGCCGCCGTCCGCGGAGTGGGGTGTGCTGATCGCCAGCGGGCAGAAGTACCTGTCCCACGCCTGGTGGGTCGCCATCATCCCGGGCCTGGCCCTGACCGCCGTCGTGATCCTGCTCAGCCGTATCGCCTACCTGCTCCAGGAGGACCGGGCATGACACCGCTGCTGCGGGTCAGCGACCTGACCGTCACCTACCAGCGCCGCGACGGGGCCGGCACCGCGCTGGCGTCCGCGAGCCTCGAGATTCCCCGGGGCGAGGTGACCGCGGTGATCGGCGAGTCCGGCTCCGGCAAGAGCACCCTTGCCCACGCCATCGTGCGCCTGTTGCCACGCAACGGGAACATCGCCTCGGGCGCGATCGAGCTCGCCGGCGAGGACGTGCTGCTGCGCAAGGACAAGGAGTTCCGCCCGTTGCGTGGCCGGCGGATCGGGTTCGTCCCACAGGACCCGCTCGGCGCGCTCAACCCGACCAGGACCGTCGGCGCGCAGCTGCGCGAGGCGTTCAGGCTCGCCCACTCACCGCTCTCGCCCGCGGCGGTCGACGAACGGATCCGCCAGGACCTGCGTGACGTCGGGTTCGCCGAGCCGGATGTGCTGCTGGCACGGTACCCGCACGAGCTGTCCGGCGGCATGCGGCAGCGCGTGCTCGTGACCATCGCGTTCTCGCAGCGGCCCGCCCTGGTCATCGCCGACGAGCCGACCAGCGCCCTGGACGTGCTGGTCGGCCAGGAGGTCATGCGCGCGATCCACGGCGCCCGTGCCCGGCACGACACCACGGTCGTGCTCATCACCCACGACCTGGCACTGGCCAGCCGCAACGCCCGGCACGTCGTGGTACTGGAACGCGGGCACGTGGTGGAGACCGGCCCGATCGACGAGGTGTTCACCGAACCGCGGCACGCCTACACCCGTGCGCTGCTCGCCAGCTCGGCGCGGCTGGCGGGCGGCCGGGTGCTCAGCATCGCCGAGACCCACGTACGCAAGGCCCCGCCCCCGGCCGCCGACCCGGACGCGCCGCCGGTGGTCGAGCTGGTGTCGGTCGCGAAGCGGTTCGGCACGGCCAGGCGCGGCACGCAGGCCGTCGACGACGTGTCCCTCACCGTGCGGCGCGGCACGACGTTCGCACTGGTGGGGGAGTCCGGCTCGGGCAAGACCACCACCAGCAGGCTGATCCTGGGCCTCGAACGCCCCGACCGCGGCACCGTGCGGGTGCTCGGCCAGGACGTGGGCGCGCTGCGCCGGACCGGGACGCGGCAGCTGCGCCGCGACATGCAGGTGGTGTACCAGAGCCCGTTCGAGTCGCTGAACCCCTGGCTGTCGTTGGGGGGCATCATCGGCGAGCCACTGGACGCCTACCGGATCGGCACCCGCGCACAGCGGCACGAACGGGTCCGCGAGCTGCTCGACCTGGTGCGCCTGCCGCGGACCTATGTGGACCGCCGGCCGCGGGAGCTGTCCGGCGGCCAGCGGCAGCGGGTGGCCATCGCCAGGGCGCTGGCACTGCACCCGAAGCTCCTGGTCCTCGACGAACCGGTGTCCGCCCTGGACGCCACGGTCCAGGCCAGGATCCTGGCGCTGCTCGCCGACCTCCAGCGCGAGCTCGGCCTGACCTACTTCCTGGTGACCCACGACCTCGCGGTGGTGGCCGACGTCGCCCAGCACGTGGCGGTCATGCGGGCCGGTCGCATCGTCGAGCACGGCCCGGCGGCCGACGTGGTGCTGACCCCGCGTGACGACTACACGCGGGCGCTGCTGGCCGTCTGAGATCAGGCGCTGACCGCCGCCGGGACGACTGCGCGGATGTCGACGTCCAGCACGGTCGACACCGCCGGCAGCACGCGGCAGCCCGCCCGGTACTGCTCGAGCAGGAGGTCCACGTCCGGCTCGGCCAGCCCGTCGACCATGACCTCGACCAGCACCCGGCCCGCCTTGAGCCGGTTGCGGGGGTAGCGCGACGTACGGGCCCGGACATGCACGGCACGGGTGTCCGGGTTGTCCACGTCGGGGTCACCGCCGGAGCTCACCACGTTGAGGAGGTTCACGACCAGCGCGGAGACCAGCAGGTCCAGCGGACCGGGTGCCCTACCCGGCCCGCCGGACGCCACCGACCCGTCCGCGAGCAGCTCGAACGCCGGGCCCCGCACGGCGAACCGGCCGTGGACATCGGTGGTGCAGCCGGTGAGCGCGCTGATGTAGTCGTATCCGGTCATGTGGTCTCCAACAGGCATGAGTTCGGCACGTCAAGTGTGCGCCACACACCGACCGGTGGGAGTGCCGTACCGCCATCTGGACACTGTGGACGAGCTCACCGCTTTGCCAGCTCCGCGGCGAAGATCGCGGACGCCTTCTTCAGCACCTCGATCTCCTCGCGCATCCCGTCGATGCGCTCGTTCGCGGTCGCCAGCTCCGCCTCCAGTTCGGCGATGCGGGCGAGCAGCCGTTCCCGGGGCGCCTGCCGCAACCGGGCGGCGTCGTCGGCGCTGAACATGCCGTCGTCCAGCCGCTTCACCCAGATCCGCAGCGACTGCTCACCGACGTCGAACTCCTCGGCCACCTCACGCAGGATCGACCGGTTGCCCGGCTCGGCCTGGCGGCGCTCGACGACCCGGCGGACAGCGGCGTTGCGCACCTCGTCGCTGTACTTCCGCTCGAACGCCATGTCCGCCCTTCCGCCATCACCGTCTCGACACAGCGTAACGACTGGCCACGGGCTCCTGCCCGCGACAGCCGGGATCGGGTGGGTGACGGCCGGTTGCCCGGCGAGGGTCGGCCCACCAGCCGGGCCGGAAGAAAGTTTTCACAGAACCGTCGGAAGATGTCGAGAGTCAACTCGGCGTGAGGCGGCAGGGCACAGCCATCGCGGGCAGAAGAGATGCAGGAGCGTGGGCCTTGTTCACCTGCCAGGCCTGGGGGTCGCCCGGCGGGATGGGCACCACGCCCCTGCACCTAGGGGTATCGCGAAACCGCGGCGAGCGTTACTCGACCCTCGTGGGTCGGTTGTGGACGGTGTCCGGGTGGGACCGGACAGTGTTCGATGTGGCGCCCACCAGGCTGATGGGCGCCACACCGAGGGTTCGCGTCAGCTCGTCGGCATGAGGACCGAGTCGATCAGGTAGACGGTGGCGTTCGCGGTGTGCACGCCGCCGCAGATGACGTTGGCGTCGTTGACCTTCAGGTTGTCACCCGAGCCGGTGACGTTGACCATGCCCTTCTCGACGGTCGCGTGCTCGCCACCGATCGCGTCCGGGGCCAGCTGGCCGGGGACCACGTGGTAGGTCAGGATCTTGGTGAGCAGCGCGCTGTCGGTCTTCAGCTTGTCGATGGTCGCCGGGTCGATCTTGGCGAAGGCGTCGTCGACCGGCGCGAAGACGGTGAACTCGCTGCCGTTGAGGGTGTCGACGAGGTTGACCTGCGGGTTGAGCTGGCCGGACACGGCCTGCACGAGGGTCTTGAGCAGCGGGTTGTTGCTGGCGGCGACCGCGACCGGGTCGGCTGCCATGCCCGCGACCGAACCGGCGCCGCTCGGCACCTGCTGCGCGTAGCCGGCGCAGCCGGGGCCGACCAGGTCGGCGGCGGGGTCGGCCATGGCCCCGCTGTCCGAAGAGGACTCGGTGGTCATCTGCTTGGTGGTCGCGGAGCCCGTGTCGTTGGAGGCTCCTTGTTCGGAGCCGCTGCACGCGGCGCCGAAGAACGCGATGAACGCGACACCGATGGCAAGCGTGCCGCGACGGATGTTCCGCTTCATGACAGGTATTTCTCCTCGTTCGATCTACGGATGGCCCAGCGTCGGGGGCCGCAATCACCCCGTGTTCGGAGGAGCCGCGGCGGCCGGATGGGTGCCGTCTCCGGTCGTTACCTGTCCGTTATCTCGCGGGGTTTTCCGTGTACGGAAACCAATCCGCGCACGGCCGTGGCGGCGAACCACCTCACGAACCGAAGTGGATCGTCGAGAAACCCTGTGAGGACACCGTGCTGACACTCGCGTTGATCGGGCTCATCGGCGGGTTGGTGACGGGGATATCGCCCTGCATCCTGCCGGTGCTGCCCGTCATCTTCTTCTCCGGCGCGCAGGCGGCCGACACCGGACAGGCTGGAACGACCGCGGCGCCGGCCGTCGCGGGGTCGGGTGGCGTGACGGTCGCCGAACGTGCCCCGGCCGCGCCGAAGGCGTCGCGTTCGCGTCCGTACCTGGTGATCGCCGGTCTGGTCGTGAGCTTCACGCTGGTGACCCTGTTCGGCTCGCTGCTCCTGTCCGTTCTCGGTCTGCCGCAGGACGTTCTGCGTTGGGCGGGCCTGGTCGTGCTGGTGCTGATCGGCGTCGGCCTGATCGTGCCGCGGTTCGAGCACCTGCTGGAGAAGCCGTTCTCCTGGCTGCCGCAACGCAGTCCGGACGCCGCCAAGGGCGGCTTCCCGCTCGGTCTCGCGCTCGGCGCGGTCTATGTTCCTTGTGCGGGACCGGTTCTCGCGGCGATCACCGTCGCGGGGTCGACCGGGCAGATCGGCCTCGACACCGTCGTGCTCACGCTGAGCTTCGCGGTCGGCGCCGCCATTCCGTTGCTGGTCTTCGCCCTCGCCGGCCGCCGGGTCGCCGAGCGGGTCAGGGCGTTTCGCAAGCGGCAGCGCGGCATCCGCCTCACCGCGGGCGTCGTGATGATCGCGCTCGCCGTCGGCCTCGTGTTCAACCTCCCGCAACTGCTCCAGCGCGCCATCCCCGACTACACCGGCGGCCTGCAGGACCAGGTCAACAACTCGAAGCAGGTGCAGGAGGCGCTCAACCTCGGCGGCATCGAGAACGACCAGAACAAGAACCTCGACAAGTGCACCAATGGCGCCGACACGCTCGAGGCCTGCGGCACCGCGCCCGACCTCCGGGGCATCCAGGGCTGGCTCAACACCCCGAACGGCGCCCCGGTCGACCTTCGGGCCCTGCGGGGCAAGGTCGTGCTGCTCGACTTCTGGGCGTACTCCTGCATCAACTGCCAGCGCTCCATCCCGCACGTCGTCGCCTGGGACAAGGCCTACCGCGACGCCGGTCTGGAGGTCATCGGCATCCACTCGCCGGAGTACGCGTTCGAGAAGGAACCCGGCAACGTGGCGTCGGCCGCCGCCAAGTTCGGCATGACCTACCCGGTCGCGCTCGACAACAACCTGGGCACCTGGACGAACTACCGCAACCGGTACTGGCCGGCGCACTACCTCATCGACGCCAACGGCACCGTGCGGCACATCAAGTTCGGCGAGGGCGACTACGACGGCACCGAGAAGCTCGTCCGTGAGCTCCTCCGCGACACGGACCCGAACGTGAAGCTGCCCAGGGCCACCGACACCGCCGACGACACCCCGAACACCACCGACATCACCCGCGAGACCTTCCTCGGCTCCACCAAACGCGTGAACTACGCGGGGAAGGGCACCTACTCGGCGGGAGACCGGTCCTTCACGTTCCCGGACAAGCAGGCCAGGGACACCTTCGCTCTCGACGGCGCGTGGACGCTCACGTCCCAGAGCATCACCCCCACCGCCGACCAGGGTCTCCTCCGCCTGAACTACCGGGCGAAGGAGGTCCGCATGGTCCTCTCCGGCAACGGCACCGTCACCTACCGGATCGGTGACCGGACCAGGACCATCCACGTCACCGGCACCCCTGACTCCTACCAGCTCGTGTCCACAAAGGACATCGAGGCGGGCACCGTCATCGTCACGGTGAGCAGGGGTGTCCAGGCTTACTCGTTCACCTTCGGCTGAGAGGCAGAAACCCATGGAGCTCAAGCACGTCACCGACGACACGTTCACCGCCGAGGTGCTCGAGGCCGGCAGGCCCGTGCTCGTCGACTTCTGGGCGCCCTGGTGCGGCCCCTGCAAGGCGCTCGCGCCGGTGCTCGCCGAGATCGCCGAGCAACACGCGGACAAGCTCACCGTCGTGAAGCTGGACATCGACGACAACCCGGCCACCGCGGGCAGCCTGCGCATCATGTCGATCCCGACCATGACCCTGTTCGTCGACGGCCGGCCGGCCACCACCATCAGCGGCGCCAGGTCCAAGAAGGCCATTCTCGACGGCCTCGCGAAATGGCTCTGACCGGAGGCCAATCCGTCCGACCGTCCACATCGAACACATCATGTCAGGTCATACCACCTGAGGAGGCGCGCGATGACCATATCGTCCACACGCGACACGACTCTGCTCCCGGACACGGAGCGGCTGCTGCGGTGGCCCGGTCTCGCCATCCCGCACCAGGCGCCCACGAAGGCATGGCTGGCCGCGAAGCTGTTCCGGCGGACCGTGCGACCGCTGCCGGTGCGGGTGGTGTTCCCCGGCGGCGAGGTGCTCGGCGCCGGCGGTCCCGGCTCGCCGGTGATGCGGATCGTGCGGCCGGTCACGTTCTTCCACCGCCTCGGCATCGACGCGAAGATCGGGTTCGGCGAGGCGTACATGGCCGGCGACTGGGTCAGCCGCGACCTGGCCGCGCTGCTCACCCCCTTCGCCGAGCGCATCACCACGCTCGTGTCCCCGGCGCTGCAACCGTTGCGCCGCTGGGTCGACGCCGTCCGGCCGACCGACGAGCGCAACACCGTCGCCGGGGCGCGGACGAACATCCACCGCCACTACGACCTGTCCAACGAGATGTTCGAGTCCTTCCTGGACGAGTCGATGACCTACTCGTCGGCGTGGTTTCCCACCGGCTCCGACGACCTGCATGCCGCGCAGCTCCGCAAGATCGACGGCGTTCTCGACCTCGCGGGCGTCCGGGCCGGCACGCACGTGCTGGAGATCGGCACCGGCTGGGGCGCGCTCGCCGTCCGCGCCGCGCGACGGGGCGCACGCGTCACCACCCTGACCATCTCCGCCGAGCAGAAGACCCTTGCCGAGAGGCGCGTCGCGGAGGCCGGGGTCGCCGACCGGGTCCAGGTCCTGCTGCGCGACTACCGCGAGGCCCGCGGTGAGTACGACGCGGTCGTGTCCGTCGAGATGATCGAGGCGGTCGGCGACGAGTACTGGCCGGCCTACTTCGGCGCGATCGCCGGCCTGCTGCGGCCCGGCGGCCGGGTCGGGCTGCAGGCCATCACCATGCCGCACGACCGGATGCTCGCCACCCGGCGGTCGCACACCTGGATCCACAAGTACGTCTTCCCCGGCGGCCAGATCCTGTCCGTGCCCGCGGTGCTCGACAACGCCGCCCTGGCGGGCCTCGACGTCACCGAACGTCACAGCCTCGGCCCGCACTACGCCCGCACCCTCGGCCACTGGCGCGACCGTTTCCTCGCCGGCTGGCCCCGCGTCGCGGCGGCCGGCTTCGACCCGACCTTCCGCCGCATGTGGGAGTTCTACCTCGCCTACTGCGAGGCGGGGTTCCGTGCCCGCTACCTCGACGTCTGGCAGTTCGCCATGTCCAGGCCGACATGAGCGCCGACCTGCACACCCTCACCGGCGCCTACGCCCTCCACGCCGTCGCCGACACCGAACGGGTGACGTTCGAACGTCACCTCACCGAGTGCGCCTCCTGCGCGCAGGAGGTTCGGGAGCTGCTCGCGACCGCGGCCCGGCTGGGCAGCGCGACCGCGGCCGAGCCGCCACCGCACCTCCGGCACGTGGTCCTCGCCCGCATCCACACCGAGCACCAGATCCGACCACGCCGGCGTCGCGGTCCAGCGCTCGCGACCCGGCTGCTCGCCGGCGCCGCGGCGGTGCTGGTCGCCGTCACCGTGTCCCTCGGCGTGCTCGTCGCACAGCGTGGCGACGAGCACCGGCAGGCCGATGTGCTCACCTCGGTCCTGCTGGCCCGGGACGTGCGAGCGGTCCACGCCGGGGGAATCACCGTCGTCGTCTCGCGGGCACAGGACCGGGGCGTCCTGCTCGCCGACCTCCCGCCCGCGCCGGACGGGCACGCCTACCAGGTCTGGACCATCGACTCCCGGTACCACCCGGCCGGCACGCTCGCCGCCGGCCGCGCCACCAGCGAGCTGACCGGCGTCGCCGCGGCGGACCGCGTCGCCGTCACCGTCGAACCGGACGGCGGCTCCCCGCGACCGACCACCGCCGCGGTCGCCGAGGCGGTGATCCCGTGACCGGCCGCGGCCGGCCACCCGGCCGTCGTCAGGTCCTCGGACTGGTCGCCGCCGCGGTCGTGCTGGTGTGCCTGACGATCTCACCCGCGTCGGCCGAGCGGCCCGACGGCCCGCCGTTGCTGGGGCCCACCGACGGGCCCGAACTGCGGGTGATGACGTTCAACCTGCGGTACGCGTCGGCGCGGTCACCGCACCAGTGGGCCCGGCGGCGTCCGGTCATGGCCGAGCTCATCCGCCGCGAACGACCGACCGTGCTGGGCACCCAGGAGGGCCTGGCCGGCCAGCTCCGCGACCTCGACGCCGACCTGCCGGACCACTACGACCGCGTCGGGCAGGGTCGCGGGGGCGGCGACCGCGACGAGTTCGTGGCCGTCTACTTCGACACCAGACGCCTCGTCCCCATGGCGCACGGCGACTTCTGGCTCTCGGACACACCGGCCGTGCCGGGTTCGGCGTCCTGGGGCAACACGACTTCCCGCATGGCCACGTGGGTCCGCTTCCGCGACCGCCGCACAGGCAGGGCGCTCGTCGTCGTCAACACCCACCTCGACAACGTGTCCGAGACGGCCCGGGTCCGCGGCGCGGAGCTCCTGCGCGACATGATCGGGGCGTTCGACCCCGGGCTGCCCGTCATCCTCACCGGTGACTTCAACGCCCCGGCCGGGCGATCCGCGGTGTACCGGACCCTGACCGCCGGCCTCGCCGACTCCTGGACCGCCGCGGCCACCCACCTGAGCCCGCGCTACGCCACGTTCCACGGTTTCCGCCCGCCACGGCCCGGTGACCGGATCGACTGGATCCTCACCCGCGGCGCGGTGTCCGTGCCCGCCGCCGGCATCGACACGTTCACCCGCGGCGGCGAGTCGCCCTCCGACCACTTCCCGGTCGAGGCACTGGTGTCGTTCGGCCCGTGACCCCGTGCCGCCGCCCGCGGGTCACTGCCGTGGACGGCACGCCGCGAGCCGGCTACTTGCCTGGTCGGCGGCGTTTGTCGCGCGCGTAGATGATGCTCTGTTTGCCGTCGCCGGGGCTGCGGCGGTCCATCTCGAACAGGGTGGTCTCGGTGACGAGGTCGCTGAGCTTGGCGTAGCCGTAGGTGCGGGAGTCGAAGTCGGGGCTCTGGTTGGTGAGGATGTGGCCGACCGAGGCCAGCGGGGCCCAGCCGTCGTCGTCGGAGGCCGCCTCCACGGCGTTGCGGAGCTGGTTGATCAGCGCGGCGTCCCGCTTGAGCTGGGCGGCGGCCGTGGACGATCGTGGCTTGCTCACCGCGTCGTCGGCCGTGACCGGGCTCTGCGGGTGGTTGAGGTTCTCGATGTAGATGAACTTGTCGCAGGCCGCCACGAAGGGTTTCGGGGTCTTGCGTTCACCGAACCCGTACACGGTCAGGCCGGACTCGCGCAGCCGCGAGGCGAGCCGGGTGAAGTCGCTGTCGCTGGAGACGAGGCAGAAGCCGTCGAAGCGGCCGGAGTACAGCAGGTCCATCGCGTCGATGACCATCGCGGCGTCGGTGGCGTTCTTGCCGGTGGTGTAGGCGAACTGCTGGATGGGCTGGATCGACTGGGCGAGCAGCTGGTCCTTCCAGCCCTTCAGGTTCGTGCCGGTCCAGTCGCCGTAGGCGCGCTTGACGTGCGCGGTGCCGTACTTGGCGACCTCGGCCAGCAACCCGTCGGTGATGGACGGCCGGGCGTTGTCCGCGTCGATGAGCACCGCGAGCTTGGCGGTGTTCTCGTTGACGGTGACCATGGTGCTCCTCGTTGGGGACGGTTCGTGCCCGACCCATGATCCTCGGGGGAGCCGCCGGTGGCCTGTTGGGACCGAGGGTTGATGCTGGAGGACGACTCGCGACGGCTCGCCAGGGAGGGCACGCCGCGGGTGGACCGAAAGGCTCGGACACATGCGTGAGATCGACACCGGCACCACCGACCTGCTCGCCCACGTCGAACGCGGCGTCGGGGTGGTCACGCTCAACCGGCCCGACCGGCGCAACGCGCTGTCGCCGGAGATGCTGAGCGCGCTCGCCGCGGTGCTGCCGGAGCTGGAAGCCGCGGCGGACGTGCGCGCGCTGCTGCTGACGGGTGCCGGCGCGGCGTTCTGTGCCGGCGGGGACGTCAAGGAGTTCGCGGCCCGGGGCGGGGAAGGCGGGGGCACGACGGTGCCGCACGAGGAGCGGATCAGGCGCCAGCAGGTCCTGCAACGCGCGACGACCGGGCGGCTGTACGGGTTCGCCAAGCCGACCGTCGCCGCGCTGCCTGGTGCGGCCGCGGGCGCCGGACTGGGGTTGGCACTGGCCTGCGACCTGCGGATCGGGCACGCGAAGACCGTGTTCGCGACGGCGTTCGGCAAGGTCGGGCTGTCCGGCGACTACGGCGCGACCTGGCTGCTGTCCCGGCTCGCCGGCCCGGCACGGGCGCGGCGCGCGATGTTCCTCGGCGAGCGGATCGACGCGGCGACCGCGCAGCGCTGGGGCCTGCTGGACTGGGTGGTCGACGCCGAGGAGCTGGCCGGCTTCGCGCTGGACACGGCGGGGGAGCTGGCGGCCGGGTCGCCGGAGTCCCTCGCCGCGATGAAGAAGAACCTTCTTGACGCGGACCGGTTCGACCTACCGGACGCCATGGACCGCGAGGTGCCGCGCCACCTCGCGTGCGGGCTGACCGAGAACCACCGGGAGGCGGTGCGGGCGTTCGTGGAGAAGCGCCCACCCGCCTTCAGCTGACACCGCCAGGACGTGGTGGTCCCGGCCGTCAGCGGGCCACGGCCTCCTCGACCGACGGGACCACGGTGATGATCTCGGTCAGCCCGGTGAGCTCGATGGACCGGAGCACCGCGCGGTGGGGAGCGACGACGGTCAGCCGGGCACCCAGGTCGGCGTAGCGCTGGGAACGCTCGGCGAGCAGGCCCAGCCCGGACGACGCGAGGAAGTCGACGCCCGTGAGGTCGACCACCAGCGGGACGTCCACCTGGACCGGTTCCTGGTCGAACCGTTCGGCGAGCAGCGGGGTGGTGCTCAGGTCGATCTCACCGGTGGCCCGGAGGATCACGACACCGCCCTCGACGAACCGTTCTACTCGTAACAGCGGGGCGACAGACGGACCGCCTTCACGCTGGATGGAAAGGTCGGCCATTGCTGCCTCCGGTGCTGGATGGGTCACTGTGCCGGGCGAACCGCGCCCACACGGTCTTTCCGCCGTCGTCGGGGTGAAGGGTCACTCCCCACTCCGTGGCGAGGCCGTCCACGAGGACCAGGCCGTTGCCCCGATGGGTTCCGGCGGCGAACCGGGAGCTGCCCATGGTGGGCAACCGCGCGTTGGTGTCGTCGACCTCGATCACGACCTGCCACGGGGAGTCGGAGCGGAGAAGCCGTACCTCGCACGGTCCGCCACCGTGGTCGTAGGCGTTGCTGACCAGCTCGGTGACCACGAGCAGGATGTCGCCGCGGGTCTCACCGGCGTGACCCGCCAACTCCGCCGCCACCCAGTGTCGTACGTCGGTCACCATGTCCGGCCGGGAGTCACGCAGGTCCATCGTCGAGGACGTCATCAGATGGCCTGGACGGTCCGCCAACGTTCCTCGCTCGGGTTCTGACCACCTGTCAACCAGGTCGTCGTGCCCGCGGGTTACCCACTGGGACGCCGTTCATGCGTGTGTCGCGCAGGTCGCCGCGACGCACTCAGCACCCCACTGGACTCTCGGCGTACCGGGACGAACTCAGTCGCCGGATCGCGGATACAAACGCCCGCCCACGGGAACCTCCGGTGCAGGTGTCCGGTCGGTTGAGAACCCAGCCGACCGGCCGCCGCAAACTCACCCGGCTCCCGGCCGTCGCCGATGGACCGTCCAGCCAGGTCCGCCGGCGAGTTTGCGTCCGGGCCGGCCGGGTATTCAGCTCTCGCATCGACACCGAGAGGCGGGGTGCGACAGCCATGGACGTGGTTTCGGACGACACGGAAGACGGCGCGGCAGACCTGGGGTTCTGCGTGCCGGCCGCCAGTGAGCGACTCCACCAGCTCCGGCAGGCGCTGATCGCGTGGGCTCGCCGCGTGGGCCTCGCGGCCGAGGCCGCCAGTGATCTCGTGCTCGCCACGTACGAAGCCATGGCCAACGTGGTCGACCACGCCTACCGCGGCCGCTCGAACGGCCTGCTCGACCTCCAGGCACGCGCCGACCGAACCCGCCGCACCGTCACGGTCACCGTCACCGACTACGGCCGCTGGCGGCCACCCACTCAGGGCCCCACCCTCCGCGGTCGCGGGCTCGCGCTCATCCGCGGCCTGGCCCAGCACACCGAGATCCGCCCCGGCCGGCACGGCACCACCGTGGCGATGACCTACCGCCTGGCGTGAGACCGGACGCTTGATCTCCACCATACTGGAGGTCCTACGGTCGGCCCGTGGCGTCAGAGACAGAGATCGACCCGTTCCGTATCGACATCCCCCAGCCCGCCCTCGACGACCTGGCCGACCGGCTCGCCCGTACTCGTTGGCCCAACGAGGTCGCCGGCGCCGGGTGGGACTACGGCTTCCCGATGGCGCGGCTCAGGGAACTGGCCCAGTACTGGCGCACCGGCTACGACTGGCGCGAGCATGAGGCAGCGCTCAACGAGCTGCCGCACTTCACCACCGAGATCGACGGCCAGAACATTCACTTCGTCCACGTCCGGTCCGCGAAGCCGGACGCGCTCGCGCTGGTCCTCACCCACGGCTGGCCCGGCTCGTTCCTGGAGTTCCTCGACGTGATCGAGCCGCTGTCGCGCGACTTCCACCTGGTGGTTCCGTCCATCCCGGGCTACGGCTTCTCCGGGCCGACCCACGAGCGCGGGTGGGATGTCGTCCGGGTCGCGCGGGCCTGGGCCGAGCTGATGTCCCGTCTCGGGTACGAGCGCTACGGCGCTCAGGGCGGCGACTTCGGCTCGGGCATCTCGCTGGCGCTCGGCGCGGTGGCCCCCGATCGGGTCGTCGCGGTGCACGTCAACTTCCTCCCGACCCGGCCGGTCCCCGGCGTCGAACTGTCCGAGCCGGACGAGGCTCGGCTGGCCAAGGTCCGGCAGCTGATGGCGAACCGTCCGCCCTACCAGGCCCTGCAGGCCCTCACCCCGCAGACCATCGGCTACGCCCTGACCGACTCGCCGGTCGGCCAGCTGGTCTGGATCGCCGAGCGCTTCGCGCAGTGGACGGACCCTCGCTCGCCGATCAGTGACGAGCGGATGCTCACCAACATCTCGCTGTACTGGCTGACCGCCACCGCGGCCTCCTCGGCGCGCCTGCACCACGACACGCCCCGCCGGACGGAGCCGTGCCCGGTACCGGTGGGCGTGGCGGTGTTCGCGCACGACATCACGCAGCCGGTGCGACCGCTGGCCGAGCGGCTGTACGACATCGCGCACTGGTCGGAGTTCGACCGCGGCGGCCACTTCGCCGCGATGGAGGTGCCGGACCTGCTCGCCGAGGACGTCCGGGAGTTCTTCCTCAACCGCCTGAAGCAGGACTAATGGATCGGACCGGCTCGGGAGGAGAGGCGTTCGCGTAGGCCGGCGGCCAGCCCGGCGACGGTGGCGAGGTCGACGAGCCCGCCGGCCGTAACGGCGAGGCGGCGATGCCGGACCGGGGCCATCCGCAGCCGGAGCAGCACCCTGGTTCGCGCCGTGCCGAGTGGGCGCAGCGTGATCGACCAGCTGACGAGGGTGTGGCCGCGGCGTGAGGTGTAGACCAGGAGCCGGGGCGGTTCGACCGCGGCGACCGTGAAGGTCTCGTCGCGGCCGCCGTAGTCCGGGACCACGTCGCCGACGTGCAGTTCGGACCAGCGCGGGTCCAGCCGCCGTGCCGCGCGGCGGTTCGCCGGCAGGAGTCGTTCGACGCGCCGGGGGAGGTACCAGCCGGCACGTCGTTTCCCGAGCTGGACCAGCCAGGGCCACACGGCCTCCGGTGCCGCGTCGACGGTGAAGCCGCGGTCCATCACCACGTCGGCCGGCGAGACGATGTCGTCGCCGGGACGAGGCTCGGCGCGCTCGCCGGGCGTGGCCCGAACCGAGGTCACTTTCGCCACGACCTTGCCCTTCGTGTCCGGTGGTGTGCCGGCTCGTCCCGAGGTGCCGACGTCACGAGATGAGGCGGCCCCGCAAGTGTGTGATGATCGTTCCGGGAACCCGTCACACCGATTTCTCCAGTTGAGCATCCCCTGGGAGCGCCATGATCACCGCGCGGGCATCGATCCGTTCGTCGCTTGCCGCGGTGGCGGTCGGCGTCACGGTCGCCGCCTGTACGGCGTCCGTCCCGGCGGCGTCCACCCGATCGTCCACCACCTCCGGACCCGTCGCACAGGCAGCGGAGCTGGTGTCGCCCACCGCGGACATGACGGTGCTCGACACGACGCCGGGAGCAGGGTCCGCGATCGCGGTCAGCTCGTTGCTGTTCCGGCACGCGCCGGTGGTGGTCGTGGTCGCCGAGGGGGATCCGGCGGGCGTGGCCACCGCGGCGGCGGTCGCGCCTCGGGTGGGTGCGCCCGTGCTGGTGCTGCCCCACACGGGACGGGAGGCGGTGACGCGGCAGATCGCCCGGCTGTCACCGTCGGCGATCCTCGCCGCGGGTGCCGCGGCGCGGCAGGCTGTGCGGGGGAGCGCGGTGCCGGCCTTCCTGCTCGGCACGGGGACCGGCGCGCTGCCCGCGGGCCTGCCTCCCGTCGTGGCGCCGAGGCCCTTGGCCGTCACGGTGCTCGTCGACGTCACCCGCGACGACGCGGCCGCCGCGGCGACCGCGCGTGCGGCGGGCGCGCGGGTCGTGCCCGTCCACGGCGCCGACCCGCGCGCCGACCCCGCGGCGATCGAGGCACTGCACGCGGCACCACCGAAGTCGGTCGTCGCGGTGGGCGGTGGCTTCGGGCCCGTCGAACGCCTGCGTGCACGGCTGGCCGCGGCGGCGACCGGCGTCCAGCTGCCGGGTGGCGGGCAGGTCATGATGCCGGGCCGGCGGCTTGTCTGCCTCTACGGTCACCCCGGGGCGAGGTCGCTCGGCGTGCTCGGCGAGCAGGACGTCGGCGGCAGCGTCGAACGCGCGAAACAGACCGCCAGGGCGTACGAGCCGTACAGCGACGTGCCGGTGGTGCCGGCGTTCGAGATCATCACCACCATCGCCGAGGGCGGTCCGGGCGCCGACGGCGACTTCTCGCGGGAGTCGAGTGTCGAGGCGCTGCGGCCGTGGGTCGAGGCAGCCGGCAACGCGGGTCTCTATGTCCTGCTGGACCTCCAGCCGGGGCGCGCGGACCTCACGGGGCAGGCACAGCGGTACGAGCCGCTGCTCAGCCTGCCGTACGTGGGCCTCGCGGTCGACCCGGAGTGGAAGCTCGGCCCCGACCAGCTGCCCCTCAGACAGATCGGCGGGATCGACGCCGCCGAGCTCAACCGGACCTCGGCCTGGCTGGCCGGGCTGACGGCCCAACACGCGTTGCCGCAGAAGTTGTTCGTCATCCACCAGTTCCGCCTGTCGATGATCCGCGACGAGCCCGCGCTGAACACCACCCAGGACGAGGTGTCCGTGTTGATCCACATGGACGGCCAGGGCTCGACCGCCCAGAAGGACTCGACCTGGCGCGCGGTGGTGACCGCGCGCCCGAGCGACATCCCCCTGGGCTGGAAGAACTTCTACGACGAGGACCACCCCATGCTCACCCCGGAGCAGACCATGTCCCGCCAACCCGCGCCGGTGATGATCAGCTACCAGTGACGAGCCATCCACCCGCGTCGCCACCCGCCGTCGAGCGGCGGGTGGACGTCGGCGACCTCGAACTCCGTGTGGTGGAACAGGGTGCCGGGCCCGCGGTGGTGCTGTGTCACGGCTTTCCCGGTCTCGCCCACAGTTGGCACCGTCAGCTGCCGGTGCTCGCCGCCAGCGGCTTCCGTGCGGTCGCACCGGACATGCGTGGCTACGGCGGCAGCGGCCGGCCCGCGGACCCGGCGGCCTACGACCGGCGCGGCACCGTCGCGGACATGGTCGGGCTGCTGGACGCGCTCGACATCGAGACGGCGGTCTTCGTCGGGCACGACTTCGGCGCCGACCTCGTGTGGGACCTTCCGCAGTGGGCTCCCGGCCGGGTCCGGGCGTTGGTCCAGCTCAGTGTGCCTCGCGGCGACACCTCACCGGTCCTGCCGAGCACCGCCTACGCCCGGGTCGCCCGTCGGCACTTCTTCCACCTGCAATACTTCCAGGACCCGTCGGCGGCCGACACCGAGTTGGCGGGAGATCCCGCAGGTTTCCTGTCGAGGGTGTTCTGGGCGCTCAGTGGCGATGGCCGGTATCTCGACGTCTTCCGGCACCCGAGCGAGGGAAACGGCTATCTCGACGTCCTCCCCGAGGCGCCCGCCCTGCCGTGGCCGTGGCTGTCGGAGGACGACTTCGCCGTGTACGTCGACGCGTTCACCCGGACGGGCTTCACCGGGGGCCTGAACTGGTACCGCGCCGCCGACCACGTCTGGCGCGAGAAGCAGGTTCGGCCCGACGAGCCGGTCACGGTGCCCACGGTCTTCCTCACCGGCGAGCGGGACCCGGTTCGCCGGATCGTGGGTGACGCGTCGACCGCCGAGATGCTTGCCTCGGTGCCCGGGCTGGCCGGTGTCCACGTCATTCCCGGGGCCGGTCACTTCGTCCAGCTGGAGGCGGCCGACGAAGTGAACCGGATCATGCTGGAGTTCCTCGGTTCGCTGAGTTGAACAAGAGGATTAATGCCCTGTAAACCTTTCCGGCTGATGCGGCACCCTTTAGCGATGATCATCTCTGGGAACACTGTCTTCATTCCTGGTGCGACGAGCGGGATCGGCTTGGCTCTGGCTCTTGCGTTGCGGGCGCGGGGGAACACCGTGATCGTCGGTGGGCGCCGTGTCGAGTTGCTCGAGCGGATCGCCGAGGAGCACCCCGGCATCGACACCGTGCGGATCGACACCGCCGACCCCGCCAGCATCGCCGCCGCCGCCGAGCAGGTGCTGACCACGCACCCGGATCTCAACGTCCTGATCACGATGGCCGGCATCATGCGATTCGAGGACTGGCACCAGCCCGAGTCGTTTCTCAGCACGGCGGAGGCGGTGATCACGACGAACCTGCTCGGCACCGTGCGCCTCGTCGCCGCGTTCGTCGAGCACCTGCGGACCCGCCCCGACGCGACGATCATGACCGTCACGTCGGGCCTCGCCTTCGTGCCGCTGAAGGTCACCCCCAGCTACAACGCCTCGAAGGCCGCGATCCACATGCTCACCGAGTCGCTCCGCCTGCAGCTCGCCGACACCACGGTGAAGGTCGTGGAGCTGGTGCCGCCCGCGGTGCGGACGGCGCTGGTGCCCGGCCAGGAGACCAGTGAGTTCGCCGTACCACTGGACGAGTACGTCGGCGAGGTCGTGAAACTGCTCGAAGCACAACCCGACGCCGACGAGATCCTGGTCGAGCGCGTCAAGTTCTTCCGCCACAGCACGGCCCGCGGCGAGTACGCCCAGGTCGTGGCGTTCCTCAACGAACACGACCCGCTCGGAAAGTAGCCGCCACCCACCGGGGTCCGCCTCCTTGCCGGGGTAAGCCGGCAAGGAGGCAGGTGTGGATATGCTTTCCCGCGGCGTGTGGATCATGCGTGTTTCCGTACCGGGAGAGGAAATCCGTGACTGGGGCGAGTTCGGGATGGTCGTCTGCCGACATCCCCGACCAGCGAGGCCGCACCGCGGTGGTGACCGGCGCGAACTCCGGCATCGGGTTCGAGACCGCGAGAATGCTCGCCGAGCACGGCGCGCGAGTGGTGCTGGCGTGCCGCAGCCTCGAGAAGGCGGCGGTGGCACGAGACGCGATCCGCGCGACCGCGCCGGAGGCCGAGCTGTCGCTGGTGCGGCTGGACCTGGCGTCGGCGGAGTCGGTGCGCGAGGCGGCGGCGACGGTCGGCGCCGAGCTCGACCGGATCGACCTGCTGATCAACAATGCCGGCGCGGCGTTCGGCAGGCTCACCCTGATCGACGGGATCGACCGGACCTTCGTCACGAACGTGTTGGGGCCCTTCGCCTTCACCGGGTTGCTGTTGCCGCGCGTGCTGGCCGCGTCCGCCGGGCGGGTGGTCACGGTCAGCAGTGGCAGTCACGAGGCGGGCCGGCTCGATCTCGACGACCTGGCCTACACACGCGGTCGCTACGGCCGTTGGCGTGCCTACGCGCGGTCCAAGCTCGCCAACCTGCTGTTCGCCTTCGAGCTCCAGCGGCGGTTGGCGGCGGCCGGAGAACGGGCGATCGCGGTGGCGGCACACCCGGGCGCCGCGGCCACCGACTTCGGCCGCAACAGCGGTGGCTTCACGCGCATAGCGTCCGCGCCACCACTGCGCTGGCTGGCGGCCCCGCTGGTCGCCACGGCCGCGGCAGGCGCGCTTCCCGTCCTGCGTGCCGCCGTCGACCCCGACGTTCGCGGCGGCGAGTTCTACGGCCCGGACGGGTTCCACGGCATCAAGGGGGCACCGCACAAGGTCCGGCCGGCGGCGGTGGCGGAGGACACGGCGGCGAGCGCGACGCTGTGGGAGACATGCGAACAGCTCACCGGCGTGCGCTGTTCGTCGCTGTGAACCTCACCCGTGGAGGGCCGGTCCGATCCAGCGCCGGACGAGGGCGCGGAGCTGGTCGTCGGTGAGTGGCGGCGTCGAGGGGTACCGCAGGAACGAGATGAACAGCCGCATGAGGATCTCGGCGAGCCCGCGCAGGTCGGCATCGGTGGTGACGCCGGCGGCGGACCAGTCGACGGGCAGGTTGCGCAGGATCCGGGCGCCGAGGGAGAAGGCGACAGGTGAGGTGACCCCTGCCGTGAACGAGTCGGTCTCGCCGGCCTGCAGGAGCAGGCCCAGGTAGGGCTCGTCGGGGAGGGTGCGGACGGCGAACACGACGGACTCCACGGCGGCTTCCGCCGCACTGCCGAACGTGGACAGGTGCCGTTCCATCCGCTCGGCGAACTCCTCGGCCCCGGCCACGGCGACGGCGGTGAGGATGTCCGCCAGGCTCGGGAAGTAGCGGTAGACGGTCTGGCGGGTCACCCCGGCCTCGGTGGCGATGTCGGAGAGGCTGGTCCTGGCGAGCCCGAGCCGGTCGATGCACGCCGTCGCCGCCCGCACGATCCGGCGGCGCGCCTCGTTCTCGGTGCCGGGTGGGTTGCCCTGCCACCCGTGGTAGCCCATGGCGGTTCGCCTCCCCGTGCTTGTGGCTGGTCCGCCATTTTGCCCTTACGTGGCAGGTCAGACGGTGGCAGGGGTCGGGCGGCGGTAGAGCGCGGCAAGCAACAGCCCGGCACCGGCGAAGCAGGCGAGCGCGTAGAGCCCGCTGCCGACCGGGGTGCCCTCGCTCGTGACGCCGTCGTCCGCGGCGAGGTACGCCGGGAGGGCGCCGGCCCAGAACACCGCCATCCCGCCGAGGTAGACGGCGGGGTAGAAGCGGGCGAAGGCCGACAGGGGCTCGGGTCGGGCGGACCGGAGGTGCGACACGAGGAGCCAGGAGCCCGCCAGCCAGAGCAGGGCCAGCTCGACGCCGAGGACCCAGGCCTGTGCCGTGGGGTTCCCCCTGAAGAGGCTCGACGGGATGCCGGCGATCGCCATGGCGGGTGGTGTCAGCACCCCAGCGACCAGGATGCGTGGCACCAGCGACCACCCGCGCCGCGAGCCGCCGGTCAGGCGGACGGCCAGGTAGGTCATGGCGCCCATCGAGACCGAGGCGAACAACAGCATGCTGTTCATCGGCACCGACGCCAGCGCGGGGTGGTTGACGATGTCGTTGTCCATGTTCCAGGTCCACCACCTCAGCTGGGGACCGAGGTGGTCGAACACCTCGTAGAACACCTGGCAGGTGAAGGCGACGGCCACCGCCCCGGTCAGCGCGCCGCGGCGGCGGAAGATCCCGAGCGACCGCACGACCTCGTAGGCGAGCTGGCTGAACGCGGGGTAGAACGCCACGATGTAGAGCGGCAACCGGTCCCACATGAACTGCACGGTGAACCGGTTGTGGGCGAAGATGAACCCGTACAGCTCGTCGAGACCGAACCATTCCGGGAAGTACAGCGGGGGCTCGGTCACGAGGAGGTAGACCAGCGAGGCGCACCACAGCGACAGGTTGACCGGATCGCCCGCGCGGTAGCGGCGGACGGCGTGCGCCAGCGCGAAGACCGCGCCGCCGATGATGATCACCTCGAGCAGCGGCATGGTCCAGTTGGCGAGCTCCCACGGGACGCGGACCGAGACCACGGGGGAGACGTCGTGGCAGTCGAAGCCGAGCTCGCGGGTGGCGGCCGCCGCGCCGGGGCCGCACACCGGGCTCACCGCGCCGCCGGCGCGGCGGTGGCCGCCGAGTAGTCCGTGGCGGGCGGCTCGGCGCGGGGGTCGAACCCGAAGGGCACCCGGCGTCGCCCCAGCGCGGCACGGATGCCGTGGCGCGCCAGTCGCGCGAGCACCCACGGGTTGCCCAGCATGTCGCCCAGCGACTCGTCGAGGTTGAACACCTTGGCGAAGTGCTCGTCGATCACCGGGTCCTCGCGGGCGGCGCCGACGATGAAGCTGAACGCGGGGTCTCCGACGGCCGCGAGGAGCCGGCGGCGCCACTCCGGCGGCTTCTCGGTGCCCACCGCGCACGCGTAGCCCTGGTCCCGTGCCATCGCCAGGCGCCAGGGCACGCCGAGCAGTTTCCGCTGTGCCACGAGGAACTGCGCGAAGAACGCCGCGTCGAGGTGGTCGGCGCGGGAGAGGTGCTCGCGCAGCAGCAGCGCGGAGCTCGCCGCGGAGCTGATGCCCTGGGCGTAGAACGGGTTGAACGCGCAGATCGAGTCGCCGACGAAGGCCAGGCCTCGTGGCGGTGTCGTCCACCGGTCGTAGCGGCGCCACGTGTTGCCGGTCGACCGCGTCAGGTGGACCTCCGAGGTGGGGGTGCACTCGTCCATGGCGGCCGCGAACAGCGGCGTCCGCACCCGGCGGGCCGACTCGACGAACGCGTCGTCGGTGCGTGGCATGTCAAGGCCCCACGAGCCCATGCAGGCGATGACCCGGTTGCCTTCGATCGGGAAGAAGTTCACCAGGAACTCGTGCTCGGCGGGGTGGTCGCCCCTGTCCCGGGTCGGCATGATCGCGAGGTGGCGCCACCACCAGGACGGCGGCCGCCGGGCGGGCAGGTCGTACCAGCGTGAGGTGTAGGTGACCTTGGCGTCGAGGGTCCTCGTCTCGACCTCGGGCCAGCCTGCCGCGACGAGCCATGTCCCGACCGAGGAGCCGCGCCCCATCGCGTCCACCACGAGGTCGGCGTCGAGGTGCTCCCCGCCGGCGAGGTCGACCCCGGTGACCGCGCCGGCGTCGGTGCTCAGGCCGGTCACCTGGACCTGCTCGCGGATGGTCACGTTGGCCAGCCCGCGAACCTTGTCGCGGAGCACCCGCTCGATGAGGACGCGTGAGCCGTAGATCATCGTCATCGCGCTGCTCTTGCGTGCCGACCAGCCCGCCCCGTCGAGGTAGGCGGCGTCCATCGACGGCATCAGGTGCAGCCCGCCGGCGGCGACGAGGTCGTCCTCGAAGCCGGGGAACAGCTCGCCGATCGCGCGCCGGCCCGAGTTCAGCAGGAAGTGGGGGTGCTTGCTCTGCGGCACGCCACGCCGGTGCTCGGCCTCCGCCGGCAGTTCGTCCCGTTCCAGCACCAGCACCTGGCCGAAGTACGGGGCGAGCGCACCCGCCGTGCAGAGACCGGCGGCACTGCCACCGAGGACGACGGCGGTCCTGCCCAGCTTCATCGCCGACCAACTCCCTCGTCATTCATACAGATTTTCATCGAATGTATGAATGAGGCCGCGGGGTGTCAAGAGTGGCCGACGTGGGCCGGCGGTGGAATTTCACGCGTCACCGCCGGCCCATGCGGTCGCGCGGGCAGCGAGAGCGGTTGACCGCGCGGGAACCTCAGCGGAGAACCAGGAGATCGAGCCAGTTGGTTCTGGTCTCCGCGCCGTGCTCCGCCACGGCGCGGCGGAGCAGTTCCTTGCCCCGCAGGAACTCCTCCTCGGTGAGGCCGCGCATGTTGGTGTCGGCGTGGCGGAAGGTGTCGATCCGGTCGAGGAACCCGGCAAGGCTGGTGAGTGTCTCGGGGACCCGTTCGAGTGCGTCGCGGCGGAGTCCCGCGGTGGCGAACGCCTCGCACACCTGCTCGACGGACGGATAGGTGTCGGTCACCATCTGGGCGATCTCGGGATAGAACTCCCAGGGAAAGGTGTGCGTCGTGTCGACCCTGCCCGCGAACCCCTGACGGAGCAGCACGGGGGCGCCCGGCCGGAGCACGCGCCGAATCTCTCGCGCGGCGGCCGCCAGGTCGGGGACGTGGTGGATCACGAGGGACAGCCAGGCGCCGTCCACCGAGCCGTCCGGCAGCGGGAGCGCGCCGGCATCGCCCGCCAGTGCCTCGATGCCCGCGCGGCGCGGAATCTGGGCCCGCATCGCCGCCGACGGTTCGACCGCGAGGACGCGCAGGCCGAACCAGTCGCTGAAGGCGCCGGCGAACGCACCGGTCCCCGCGCCGATGTCGGCCACGGTCATCCCGGGTGACGGGTCCAGGTGACGTCGGATCGCGTCGCGCCAGTGTTCGAGGCCGTCCCGCGGAATCTCGCGGACCGCCTTGAACGCCGCCGCGGTCTGGTCGTCATAGCTGATGCGGGCCATGTCCTGCCTCCTGGCCGACACCGCGTCGAGACCGGTCGCCCCGCGCGGCCGACTCCACGAGCATGCACAGCCGGGTCTGCCGGGGTCAACAAAGCCGGGTACCAGGCTCACCTTCCTCCGGGCTCGGTACGGTCGTCGGCGGGAACCGTGGCAGTGATCCTGGGTGGTGTTCGGGTCGTGAGTGCGCTTGACAACCAGCTGGGGTACTGGAACGGCCCGGGTGCCGTGAAGACCTTCGGTCACCCGCTCGAACCAACGTGGCTTGACAGGATTGGCCGCCGGGCGCGGATCCTCGACTACGGATGCGGCTACGGGCGGTTGGCGGGCCTGCTCACCGGACGGGGATTCGTGGACGTCGAAGGTGTGGACGTCGCTCCCAACCTCATCTCCCACGCTCGGGAGATGCGGCCGAGCACGCGTTTCGAGGTTCTCGACAGCCCGCCACGGCTGCGTCACGACGACCAGAGCATCGACGCCGTGTTCCTGTTCGCGGTCCTGACGTGCGTGCCGACCGACGACGGGCAACGCGACCTCGTCGCGGAGCTGCGTCGGGTGCTGCGGCCCCGCGGGCTCCTCTACCTCAGTGACCTGTGTCTGCAGGACGACCAACGCAACCGGGACAGGTACCAGGACTTCGCCGCGAAGTACGGCACCTACGGGATCTTCGAGACCGGCGACGGCGCGGTATGCCGGCACCACACCAAGGAGTGGCTGCACACCCTGCTCACCGGCTTCGACACCACGGCCACCCGTGAGGTCCGCGTCGACACGATGAACGGCCACCCGGTCGTGGCCACCCAACTGCTGGCCACCAGAACCTGACCGGGCCGGCTGGTGCCGCGCGACTCATGGGGCCGGCTTGTGTGCGGTGAGCATGTTGATCAGGCTCCCGACCGCGTTGTCGCCGGTGAGGCTCTCGTACAGTTCGGCGGCCTCGGTGGCGACCTTGGTGCTGCGGGCGAACATGGCCTGCTCGTACTCGGTGAGGGCGGCCTCGTGGTCGACGGGATGCGCGGCGAGCGCGGCGCCGAGCTCGGCGCCGTCGTACATGGCCAGGTTCGCGCCTTCGCCGTTGGGGGCCGAGAGGTGCGCGGCGTCGCCGATCAGGGTCACGCCCGGCACCCGGTCCCACCGGTGCCCGACGGGCAGGGCGTAGTGCGGGCGGTGGACCGGCGGGGTGTCCGCGTCGGTGATCAGCGCGGTGAGCTCCGGTGCCCAGCCGTCGAACTCCCGCGCGATCCGCGCGGTGGCCGCGGCGGGGTCGGTGAAGTCGATGGCGGCGAACCACTCCAGCGGCTCGGTGAGCGTCACGTAGGTGTGCAGGGTGTCGCCCTTCTCGCGGTGGGCCTGGATCCCCTTGCCCGGCGTGGGGCCGTCCGCGCCCATCGACCCGCCGCCGACCGCCTTCGCGGCGGCGGGGTGGCGGATGTCGGCGTCGAAGAGGTAGGTCTCGACGAACGAGATGCCGGTGTAGGCGGGGGTGGCGCCGGTGAGCAGCGGCCGGACCTGTGACCACGCGCCGTCCGCGCCGACCAGCAGGCTCGTGACGACGGTGGCGCCGTCGGCGAAGGTCACCTCGTGGCGGCCCCCGCCGAGCACACGGACGCCGCTGACCCTGTGTCCCCATTGGACGGTGCCTGCCGGGAGCGAGTCGAGCAGCATCTGCCGCAGCTCGCCGCGCTGCACCTCGGGCCGTCCACCCGTGCCGTCGTCGGCCTTGTCGAACAGGACGGTCCCGTGCCGGTCGAGGAGCCGCATCGACTGTCGGCCCGCCAGGATGAGGCCGCGGAACTCGTCCATCAGCCCCGCCGCCCGCACGGCCGGCTGGCCGTTGTAGTCGTGGATGTCGAGCATCCCGCCCTGTGCCCGCGCCGTCGGGGAGGTCTCCGCCTCGTGGACGGTGGCCGGGATGCCGTGGACGTGCAGGACACGGGCGAGGGTGAGGCCGCCGAGTCCGGCGCCGATGATCGTGACGGGAGTGCGCATGGGTGGCTCCTGTTTTCGGGCAGGTTCGAACGCGCGCCGGCGGACGCCGGCGCGGTGGCGTGGATCTTCCGGAGCCCGGCTACGAGCGGGTCGGCTGCGGCAGCTCCGCGGTGATCTTCGTGAGCAGGGCGTGCAGCGTGGCCCGCTCGGCCTGGTCCAGTGGGGCCAGGATCGTCTCGTCGGCGGCGGCCATCGCGGTGTCGAGCCCGGCGATGAGCTCGGTGGCCGCCGGTGTCGCGTACACGCGTTTGCTGCGCTCGTTGCCGCGCTCCGTGCGGCGCTCGACGAGGCCGCGGCGTTCGAGCCCCTGCAGCAGGCCCGAGACGCTCGCCGCGGTCGTGTGGGTCAGCTGCGCGATGTCGCGTTGGATCGCGCCGGGGCTGCGGATCAGGCAGCCGAGCACGAAGGCCTGCTCGAAGCTGAGGTCGCGGGCCCGGATCCAGTCCTCGCCGACCTTCCGCTGGGCCCACACGACCCAGCGCATCAGCTCGAAGCTGGGGCTGCGCGTGCTCTCCGGCGTGTCCATAGTAAGGATCCTAACTGTTCGGATCCTAACCGTCAACGACGGCGGCCGGTGGTCCGGCCGCCGCCGCGTCGTGGGTGACGGGCGCTCAGCCGCGCGACCAGTTCTGGTTGGGGGTGCCGCCGCATGTCCACAGGACCAGCAGGGTGCCGTTGGCGGTGCCGTGGCCGGTCGCGTCGAGGCACTTGCCGGAGCCGGTGTTGATGACCGCCCCGTCCGCGCGGACCTGCCACCGCTGGGTGGCGGCGCCGGTGCAGTCGTAGATCTGCACGGCTGTCCCGTCGGCGGTGCCGCCGCCCGTCGTGTCGAGGCACTTGGTGTCGAACACCTTCAGCTGGTTGCCGGCGGTGGACGTCCACGCCTGGTTCGTGCCGCCGTTGCAGTCCCACAAGGCGGGCCGGGTGCCGTTGTCCTGGTTGAAGGCCGGCACGTCGACGCACCGCCCGGACTCCTGGCCACGCAGCACGCCGGTGACGTCCGTGCGCGACCAGTTCTGGTTGGCGCCGCCGTTGCACGTCCACAGCACGACGGCGGTGCCGTTGGTGGTGCCGTGGCCGGTGGCGTCGAGGCACCTGCCGGAACCGGAGACCGTGCCGTCGGCGTTGACCGTCCACTTCTGGGTCGTGGCCCCGGTGCAGTCGTTGATCCGGGCCACCGAGCCGTCGGTGGTGCCGGCCGCCTCGAGGCACTTGGTGCCGTACACCGTGAGCTGCCCCGCGGGAGTGGCCGCCCACTGCTGGTTGGCGCCGCCGGTGCAGTCCCAGAGCGCCACCGCGGTGCCGTTCGCCTGGCCACCGCCGGGCACGTCCACGCACAACCCGGCCTCCAGTCCTTTGAGGACACCGGAGAGGTTGCCCGGCGCGGTGGGTGTGACGCTGAAGTTGTCGAACAGGTCGGTCTGGTACCCCACGACGCCCACCCCGGCGAGACCGGTGGTGAACGCGTTGTCCGTGACGGTGCCGAGCGTGGCGCCGTCGAGCGACGCGGTGATCTGGTTGCCCGAGAAGGCCAGCTTCAGCGTGTGCCAGGTGTTCAGGCCGAGTGCCGGGCGGGTGCCCGAGGTGAGCGTGGTCAGCACGCCGCCGCTGCTGTTGCGGGCGATGGACCACGCGCCCGTGTCACCGATCCGCAGCTGGTAGGCGGCCTGCTGGTTCTGGGGCCGGTTCTGCGTGTTCGCCCGGCCCAGCAGCGTGACCGTGCCGGCCTGCCGCATCGCGACGTCGGTGCTGACGGCGTAGTTGCTCCACCCCGGGTCGCCGGCGAGGCTGTACGCGTCGCTGTCGCCCTGCCACTCGATGGGCTTCACCGGCGCCACCTGCTGCAGGCACTGCCCGGTGTGCCCGGCCGTGCAGGGGCGGACCTCGAAGGCGCCCTGCATGTCGGCGAAGTACCTCGCCTCGCTTCGCGGGGTGTAGCTCTCGAAGTCGTCGGCGTAGGGGAGCGGCAGCGCGGCCGGCGCCGGGCTCGTTGCGGTGCCCTTGCCCTGGCCGGTGGTCGTGGTGACCGAGTAGATCCGGTTCGGTTGCAGGGTCAGGGTGTACGTGCCACCGGACGGGGTCACGTCGGCCTGCCGGACGAAGTGGTCGCTCGTGCTACCCGACCCCAGGTCGGTCGACCAGACGTGCACGGCGCCGGCACTCAGGCCGCCGGACACCGTGACGTTCACGGTCTGCGCGGCCGTCGCGGTCGTGGTCTCGTAGATGGTCGAGTAGTCGGCGTTGTTCGGCGACCTCAGCGAGACGTAGCTGCCGTCGGCCCGGTTCCCGCCGAGGTAGCCGCTGGCGGAGCCGGTGAGGAAGCGCCAGCCGGGCTGTGCGAACTGGGCGACGTGCGCGTTGGCCCACAGGTTGCGGCCGAGCCGGTAGGACCCGGACCACGGCTGGTTCGCCACGGCCAGGCCGTCGGTGCCGAACGGCAGCGTCGAGTAGAGCGCGGCGACCAGCGGCCAGTTCATGAACCCGGTCATCTGCCCGTCGAGGTAGCCGCGGAGGATCGAGCGGATGTACGGCGCGGCTCCGGAGTTGGTGTCCTGTGAGCCGAACTCCGCGGCCCACAACGGTTTTCCGGTCGCCACCGCGTTCGCCGACGAGCCGCACGAGGTGGCGTCCGACAGGTATCCGCACGGGTAGTGCGAGCCGACCACCCCGACGGCGGCGTTGAAGGCGCTGTCGGCGAGCATGTCGTCGGCGGTGTTCCAGCCGGTGTCGTCGCCGACGATCTGCACCGAGCCGAACCCGTTGGCGTTCAACGCCGATCGCAGGTTCTTGTACCAGGTCCGGTCGTGGCCGCGTTCGTTCCAGCCGCCGAGGTAGCCGACGGTCAGGCCGTGCTGGCGTGCGCAGTTCAGCCAGGAGATGTCGTAGTCGATCATGTCCTGCGACCAGAAGTTCCCGCCGCCGATCCAGCCGGGTGCCGCCCAGGGCAACGCGACGAGCCGGATCGCGGGGTTGCGGGCGACGGCCTGCTCACCCAGCCAGAACTCGTAGCCCGCGTTGCAGTTGATCTCACCCCGGACGTGCTGGTGGCTGGGTTCCGCGCCGTCGGTGGAGTTGGCGTCGCCGCCGATCTCCAGCTTCAGCAGCTGCACGGCCGCGCCGTAGCCGGGTTTGAAGAGATAGTCCAGGATCTGCGCGCGCTGCGTGGGCGGGTAGTCGATCAGCAACCGCGAATTGCCGCCACCGCCACTGATCGCGCCCACCCCGTCGAACGCGCGGCCGGCGAGCGCGCCGTTGACGGTCACGGCCGTGGTGGCCGCGGCGGCGGGCACCGGGCTGGCCAACGCCAGGAGGAGTACCAACGACCCGACGAGCATGCGGAGCCGGGGATGCGTCATGGCGCGTCCAATCATCCGAGCCTGCGGACAGGACGCGCGACACCCCGTGACAACGTTGTCGAGCGTCTGGAATCCAGCCAAGTGGTCATGCACCGGCATGTCAAGGGATCAGGCCGGTCATGTCCGATGATTGGTCTCGACCACTGTCCCGCCCGTTGCGCGTGGCGCGCTGGCCTTTGGTACCGGAACCGGTGACACTGTTCGGGTGAACAGTCGTGCGTTGATGATCGTCGGTCTGGTGGCCGTGCTGGTCGGCGGTGTCTGGGCGTTGCAGGGAAGTGGTGTGCTCGGTGGCAGCGGCATGTCGAACTCGCCGACATGGTTGGTCATCGGCGTCGTGGTGGTGGTCGCCGGCGCGCTGATGATCGTCATGGGGGCGCGAGGCCGCCGCGGGCGGGGTTGACGGCCGCGCCGAGCCCGGTCCCGCGTGACCCCCGTCAGACCGTGATGGCGTTGACCTTCGCGGTCATGGCGTCGACGACGGCGTCACCCAGTCGCTCGAACTCCCGTTTCAGGAACGGGTCGGCCAGCTTGGCGAGGCCGTTGAACACGATGGTCGCCTGGTAGGTGATCACGGTGCCGTTCGGGGCCGACACCAGCGTGAGGTCGTCGGTGGAGGTCGCCGTCCTGTTCCTCCCGACGAAGACCAGGTGCTCCGGTTCCAGGCGGGTGAGCTCGTAGGTCAGTTCGGTCTCCCTGCCCCTGAACCGGGAGACGTTGTGCCAGCGGGTCCCGACCCGGATCGGTCCCTCGCCGAGACGGATGCACGACACGGTGCCCGGGTCCCACTCCTCGGTCCGCGCGAAGTCCTTCAAGTAGTTCGCGACGACGTCGACCGGCTTCCGGACGACCATCGTGCGCCGCACCTGAACCACGGCAGGCCCTCCTCTCAGTACTTCGTGGACACTAGCGCCGCGTGGCGTCGGCACCCGCCGACTCCTTCCTGGGCGGCAGTGGCAGGAAACCGCTGGTCCGTCGCATGTAGGCGGGATATCCAGGGCGGGTGACCATGCTGCGTTCGAGCGTCCTCTTCCCCGAGCCCATCGTGAGCAGGTACGTCATCAGGATCGGTGCCGGCACCGTGAGGATCCCGGGCCAGTGTTCCGCGGCGACCAGGAAGAGTCCCCACCAGACGCACGCGTCGCCGAAGTAGTTGGGATGGCGGGTGAAACGCCACAGGCCCGTGTCCATCACACTCGCGGTGACGGTGTCGGGTGGTTGGGCCTTCTTCCGTCTCCGGTACCGCTCCAGCTGTGCGTCACCAACGGTCTCGAACACCATCCCGACGCACCAGAGCGCCACTCCGACGTACGCGACATAGCCGAGGTCGCCGGTCACGAAGGCGCCCACCTGTAGTGGTGCGGCGATCACGAACGCCAGTGCCGCCTGCGCCGCGTAGACCTTCACGAGGGCGTTCACGAGCGGATCGGCGTGGCCGGTGCGCAGCAGGTTCTCGTAGCGTGGATCCTCGCCCCTGCCGACCGACCGGCGTCCTATGTGGACGGCGAGACGAACTCCCCACACGCCCGCCAACACCGCCAGTACCCAGCGACGTCCCGGGTCGCCGTGGTCCCGCGAGGCGACCAGCGCCGTGCACCCGATCCCGGCGAAAAGCAGCCCCCACACCGTGTCGACCACGTTGTGCCGGCCGGCGACGATGCCGAACGCGAAGGTGACGGCCATCAGCGCGACCGTGACGGCGGCTGTCCACACGAGACTGTCGACGAACGCGCCGGTCGCGAAACCCGTCACGGCGCCACCCAGCCGCGGACGTACCGTCGTTTCTGCGTCACCTCCGCAGTGTCCCCGTCACGCGGGCACACTGCTCAACGAACGCCGACAGCTTGCCGGCTCGCATCACTTGTGGAACGATCCGAACAGAGGTGTCGGCGCAGTACACGGCGACCGCGCCTCGATCTTGAAGCGCGCAAGGTCTCAACCCCGCGCCACCGCCCCAGTCCTTGGCGGCACTCGTACCAACAGCCACAGTGCCAACGAACGCGGCGAAGTCCACAAAGCGGCGAAGTCCAAAAAGACGTGCGACAACCGGACCACGGCGATCCGCCACGGCCGCCCGGTTACTGAGACGTGCCTTCGTCATGCGCCGGCCGCACAGGAGCCCTACGGCGCGGCGACCGCCCGAACGCACGGCGAGCCCGGCGCCCCATCGGCCGCAGGGACGGCACGCACGAGGAACGACATCGCCATGATCCGACGGATGGGAGACACGACGACATGGGTGATTTCCAGGCAAACGCGACCGTGGACGCCTCCGAAGACGCGCTGTTCGACTACCTCTCCGAGGTGAGCAACCTGCCCCACTACTTCGCGCGGTTGACCTCCGCGACACCGGGTGAGGGCGAGGAGGTGCACACGACCGCACGGATGCCCGACGGGAAGCAGGTCGAAGGCAGCGCCTGGTTCCGGGTCGACACCGGCGTGCGCCGGATCGAATGGGGGTCGGAGGGCGCCAACGACTACCACGGCTCGCTCGAGGTCCACGAGACCGGCGGCAACGCCGACGTGCGGGTGAGTGTGCACACCACCCGCGTGGCCGACGGCGACAGCGAGGTCCAGAAGGGGCTCGAGGAAACCGTGGCCACCATCAAACGCATCGTCGAACAGCGCCACGTCAACAGCTGAGCAGGTGACGAAGTATCGCGCGGACATGCGTCGCGGGCTGGGAAAGGCGGACGACGTGGCGCCGGACGAGGTGTTGCTGGACGATGTCACGCTGGACGATGTCACGCTGGTCGTCCGCGCCCGCGACGGAGACGTGCGGGCGTACGAGCAGTTGGTGCGGCGGTATCAGGGGCCGATGTTCCGGCTCGCGGTGCGCATGCTGGCCAGCCGGGGCGACGCCGAGGACGTGGTCCAGGAGGTGTTCCTGGCGGCGTGGCGCAGCCTGGTGACCCTCCGTGAGGAAGCCGCGTTCGTCGGCTGGCTGTACCGGATGATCACCAACCGGTGCCTCAACGTGATCCGCGGCCGCCACACGACGGTGGACGTGGACCTCACGGAGCGTGAGTCGCACGACGCGGGTTCGCACCCGGAACGCGCGGTCGAGGTGAACGAACAGCTCACCGCGGTGACGGCCGCGCTACAGCGGCTGACCGGTGAACAGCGCGCGTGCTGGTTGCTGCGGGAGGTCCACGGCCGCTCGTACGAGGAGATCTCGCAGACCGTGGGAGTCACGACGACGGCGGTCCGCGGACGGATCGCGCGGGCACGGGCACAGCTGACGGAGATGATGGTGCCATGGCGGTGAACCCCGAGACCCAGGGTTACCTGCTCCCCTGCGGGCGAGACGTGGAGACGGTGTGGGAACGGTTGGCGGACTTGACCGCCGGCAGGGCCGACGAGCACGACCTGACCTGCCCGGACTGCCGCGACGCACGGGCGAGCCTGATCGCGCTGAAGGACATGACCGCGGAGCTTCGCGCCGACACCGTCGAGCCGACGCCGCACCTGACCGGTCGCATCATGTCGGCGGTCCGCGCCGAGGTCCGTCGCCGGCACGACATGGTCCCGCTGCCGACCGCCGAACCCGGCCTGGTGCGGATCAGTGAGCACGCGGTCGCGGCGGTGCTGCGGTTCGCCGCCGACAGCGTCGCGGGGGTTCGGGCCCACCGCTGCCGGGTACAGGACGACCGGGTGGGGGCCGCGGACGCCAGCGGGCACGGCGCCAGCGAGAACGGCGCCAGCGAGAACGGCGCACCGATGCTCGTGGTCGAGCTGACCGTCGCGGTGAGCTACCAGAGTTTCGCCTGGCGGGCCCTCGATCTCGTACGGGAGCGCGTCACCGCGGCGGCCGCGACCAGGATCGGGCCGCGGCTGCGCCGGCTGGACCTGATCGTCGAGGATGTCTACGGAGAGTGACCGGGTGAAGAACACGACCGAAAGGGGCACCGGCGGCACCCAGACTGCCGGCACACGTCCCCCGCCGTTGTTCGAGTGCGCGGTCGGCGGGTCCGTCGTCGCCGCCGTCGCGGTCAGTGCCGCGGCCGCGGTGCCCGGTGTGGTGCGGGTCGAACCGGGTCTGGTCGGGTTGATGAGCTCGGCGGTCCGTGCCACGCGCCAGCGGATCAAGGGGCTGGTGCCGGCTCCCACCGAAGGGGCACGGGTGGAGTTCGAACGGGCGGACACCGTACGGGTGGAGGTGGACGTGGTGATCTCCGGACAGGATCAGGCCACCGCGGTGGGGCATGCGCTGCAGCGTGTCGTGGCCGGCGCGATCACCGAGGCCACGGGTCTCCGCGTCGCCGAGGTGGGGGTGTCCATCCTCGACATCGTGTGGGACCGGGAAACCCGATGACCACGTCCGGCGAGCTGGTGCCCGAGCTGTTGACAGCGCTGGACGGTGTCCCCGGCCTGCGTGCCGCCACCTTGGCGGCGGGGCCGCGGATGCCGTGGGAACGCAACCGGGACGCGACGGCCGTCGACCTCACCGGTGACGACGGGACGGTGGTGGTTCGCGTGGTGGCGACCCGGCTACCGCTGGCACCGGTCGTGAGACAGGCGGAAAAGGCACTGCTGGCCGTGCTCGCCGCCCACGCCGTGCCCATCTCCCGGCTGCGGCTGGAGATCACCGACATCGACGGCGCGGCATTCGCCTGACTCCTTCGAGAAATCTCCCCGGGGAAATCTCCCGGAATATCCGCGGTCGTGCCGTGACGTTCTCGGCGCGCGGGGGTCCTTCCATTGTGCGAAGCCAACGGAACCACCGCCGGCTTCGCGAGAACAGCCACGCGAACATCCAGGAGCCGCATCATGACCGCCACCCACAGCCCGCCGGCCAACTCGAAGTCGGCATCCGACACCAGTACCGCCAAGAGCTCCTCCGCTTCGTCGCGCACCGCCACCCTGGTCACCCCACAGGGCACCACGACAGTGGCTGACACGGTCGTGCAGAAGATCGCCGGCCGGGCGGCCCGGGAGATCAGCGGTGTGTACGAGCTCGGCGGCAGCGCGTCCCGCGCGTTCGGCGCTCTCCGTGAGCGGATTCCCGGTGCCACGGCCAGCGCCTCGCAGGGTGTGGCCGTCGAGGTCGGCGAGACCCAGGCCGCCGTGGACCTCGAGCTTTTGGTCGAGTACGGCGTCTCCATCGCCGAGCTGGCGAAGGCGGTACGTCGCAACGTGATCAACGCGATCGAGCGGATGACCAGCCTGGAGGTCGTCGAGGTCAACCTCCACGTCAACGACGTGCACATTCCCGGCGCCGAGGACTCCGAACCCGAACCGGCCCGCGTGCAGTGACCGCCGGCGTCGACACCGACGCCCACCGCGTCCCGACCGCTGTCCAGGCCGTCCGCCACATCGCGGGCCTGGGCGGCGGCAGGTACGGCGAAACCGCCACCGGTCCGCCGCCGCAGCAAGGAGAACCAGATCAGATGAACTCCACGACCCTGGGCCTGTCGACCGGTCTGGCGCTGGGCTTCGCCGGCGCCTTCGGCGGCTTCGGCGCGTTCCTCATCGTGCTCGTCCTCGGTGCGCTGGGCCTGGTCGTCGGGCGCGTCCTCGACGGCAAGCTCGACGTGTCCCAGCTGACCGGCGTCCGCCAAGACCGAGGCTAGCCATGACCACCGCGACCATCCCGTCCGCCCTCCCGCGGCGACCCGATGCCGACCAGACCGGCAGCCAACACACCGCGCCGGACACCGGTCCCGACCTTCCCGGTCGGACCACCGTGGCCGACCGGGCGGTCGAACGCACCGCCGTCCAGGCGATCACCGAGCTCGACAACGTCGGTGGCTCGGCACAGCGGCTCTTCGGCGCGCCGGCGGAGTCCCGCGCGGCGCAGGTCAGCGTCACCAGCGACGACACGACCACGGCACTGCACGTCCGGCTCTCGATCGCCTACCCCGCCTCGGTGGCGCGCACCACCCACGAGGTTCGCGCCCATCTGATCCGGCGGCTGCGCGAGCTCACCGGCCTGGTGGTGACGCGAGTGGACATCACCGTCACCGCCTTCTACACCACCGCGCCGGAGCGGCGGCGAGTCCGATGAGGCGCCTGCCCCGCCGCGCCATCCCCGCCACGGTCACCGCGCTGGTTCTGCTCGGTGCGGCCGTACTGACCGCGATCAGCGCGATCCAGCTGATCGCCGGCCGTCGACCGGTGATCAGCTACGCCGCGATCGCCGAGCGGGCACACGCCACACACTGGGACAGTCTCGTCGTCGCCGTCGGCGCCTGCCTCGTCGTGCTCATCGGGCTCATCCTGCTGGTCGCCGCGACGCTGCCCGGCCGGCCCACGGTCATTCCCTTGCAGGACAAGGAGAACGGCACCGGCACGGACACCGTCCTGAACACCGGTGCGTCGCGGCGGAGTCTGCGCGCCACGCTGCGCGCGGCGGCGAACGCCGTCGACGGCGTCACCGCGACCACGCTGATGCTGCGCCGGAAGACGGTCACCGCCGCGGTGCGCACCCATCGCACCACCCCCGCGGGGTTGGGCGAGGCCGTCCGGGCCGCCATCGGCCACCGCCTCGACCAGATCTCCCTGGACAGCCGCCCGGCGGTGCGGGTGCGGGTCATCGCGACCAGGAGCGGCTCATGACCGGCGTGAACCGGCCGGCCCGGCTCAACCGCTTCCTGCTCGCGGTCATCGGTGTCGCGCTGGTGATCGGCGGCGGGCTCGCCCTGGCCGCCAGCCTGGGCAGGCTGTCGGTCGACCCGGCCGCCGCACTCGTGTCCGGCACCGACCTCCCGCCCACCTGGGTGCTGTACGCCATCGCCGCGGGTGCCGTCGTCCTGGCCCTGCTGTGCCTGCGCTGGCTGGCCGCGCAGCTCGCGACGAAACCCAAGTCCCGGACGTGGCGGATCGCGGACGACGCCGAGGACGGCCACACCGAGCTCGCCGCCCGGATCGCCACCACACCGTTCACCGCCGAGATCGCCGAGTACCCCGGCATCCACGCCGCGTACGCGGACCTCACCGGCGCCCGGCACGCCCCCACACTCGTCGTGGTCGTCACCACCGAACAGGACGCCGATCTCACCGACATCCGCCACCGTCTCACCACCCACGGCCTTCCCCGGCTCCGCAACGCACTCGACCTCACCTCGTTGCCGGTGACCCTCGAGTTCCGGTTCACCACCCAGGCCGGCGCCCGGACGGCGTAAGGCCACCCGCACGCCCGGCATGCGCCACAACTCACACGAGCACCGCCGCCATGAGCGCCATGCCGAGGCTCATGATCCCTTCCGCCGCGAGACCCGCGGTGGGCATCCGCAGCGTCTCCTCGTGGCGGCCGGCGTCGAACGCGCGGGCCAGCCAGGCGATACCGGCCACCAGGAACACCACGGCGAGCACGACGGCGACGAACACGACGTGCGCGGGCGTGTTCATGGTCATCGTCGCGCCGCCCATGTCGTGTCCGGCGTGCCCGCCGCCGGATGCCGTGCCCTCCATGGTCATTCCGGCCATCACCGTCGGCATGACGAGCACCATCCACGCCATCCCGCCCATCATCAGCGCGTGGTGGGCCAGGGACCACCGGCCGTGCCCACCTGCCCCGATCACGAGCATCCCGGCGAACCACACGGTCGCGGCGGTGAACAGGAACAGCTGCGGAACCCGCGCGAAGTCCATCCCGGCCGGCCACGCCATCGCGATCATGCCCGCGCACATCAGACCGTGCAGCACGTCGCTGACGCGACTCCGTGCGGGACCCCGGGTGACGGCACGGAAGTCGCAGAAGACCCCGACGGCGGCGAACGCGATGGTCACGATCCAGCGCAGCATCAGTTCGGCGATCACCGGGCCACCTCCTCGACACTGCCCACGGCGGCCTGACGCGTTCGCCGGCGGATGACCAGTCCGGCGAGGAGGTCGACGACCAGGAAGGCGGCCAGGCTGAGGCCGAGCAGGGGGAGGGCCCAGCCGAGCGCGACCACCGCCACGGCGCCGATGGCGAGGGGGACGGACGGCAGGTTCCGCCAGGTGCTGCGGAGCGGTGGTGTGCCGAGGGGCCGGCGGCGGTCCGCCCTGGTGGGCCGGCGTTGCCACCACATGCGGTAGCCCCAGAAGATCATGGCCAGCAGGCCGATCGCGGTCACGGCCAGTACGAGCTGGTTGGCGAGTCCGAAGAGGAGGCCCATATGGGCCTGGACGCCGAGCGTGGAGAGCTGGGCAAGCAGCGGTTGGTCCGCCCAGCGGACGTGGTCGGTGACCGCGAAGGTGCCGGGGTCGACCGCGACGGCGTCGTAGTGGACCGGCCAGACGTTGTCGGTCTGCGTGACGGTCCACGCCTCGCCCTCCGCGGCGGGCGTGATGTCCACGGGACCGCTCAGCCCCTGCTTGCGTGCCACCGCCAACACGCTGTCCACATTGGACAGGTCGGCCGCGGCGGGTTCGCTGTCGCCGCCGCCGGTGTGCCCTTCGTGGGCGCTCGTGGTGAGGGTGGTGTCCGGTGCCTTCTTGGTGGAGTCGAACGCCTCCTGTACGAGGTCGAACCGGGCGCCGGCATAGGTCGACCAGGTCAGCCCGGTCGCGGACAGGACGAGCAGGACGATCGCGATCCAGACGCCGGTGCTGGCGTGCCAGCCGCGGGTGCGGCGCACGCCGGCGTTGGCGCGGAGGTCGGGGCGGATCATGCGGCGTACCCGGCGGTGCCCGCGTTGGCGCCGCCACCACAGTGCGAGGCCGCCGAGCACCAGGACCCACAGCCAGCTCGCGGCGATCTCGGTGTAGATGCTGCCGAACTCGCCGAGCAGGAGGGTGCGGTGCAGTTCGTCCAGCCAGGTGGTGAGCGGCGTCGACCCGAACCACGTGGTGAGCGTGCCGCGGATCTGGCCGGTGTAGGGGTCGACGTAGACCGTGCGGTTGTTCTCGCCGAGGTCGGGCACCGAGAACACGACCTTGGTCGTGGCGTCGGCCGCGGCCGGTGGGCTCACGGTGACGACGGTGCCGTCCGGCACGACGGCCCGCGCGGCGTCGACCTGTTCGGCCAGCGAGACCGTGGACGTACCCACCGCGGCGACGTGCAGGTGGTCGCCGTAGGCGATCTCGTCGAGCTGCGGGGTGACCGTGTAGGCCAGCCCGGTCAACGCCGCGACCACCAGGAACGGCGCCACGAACACGCCGACGTAGAAGTGCAGGCGGCGTAACAGAGGTTCCAGCGACGGCGCTGAGCGGTCGCGCCGGGTGGCCGCCGGGTCGGCGACGGAGTCCGTCGGCTGCTCGGCGGGCGGGGACTGCGCGGTCGTTGACATGAGACAACTCCAGAAGTCCTCGGTGGACGGCCGGATGCCGTTCTTGGCACAAGGAGTCGTAACGGGACGCGTCAAAGTTCCCGGGATACCGCGACAGTCGACAAGCCAGCATCAAACATCGGATCTTTGCCCGCCGGGTATGGAACCGCTGCAAGGGACTTGCTAGAACGGAACGAGTCTCCCCAGTTGGCTTGCTGACGCCAGCAGGTCATCAGATGTCTGACCTGGCCGGCGCGCGGCAGGATCAGGTCGAGGTGGCGGGGCCGAGGAGGTCCCAGCGGTTGCCGGCGATGTCGCGGAAGACGGCGACCTGGCCGTAGGGCTCGGTTCGGGGTTCGGTGAGGAACTCGACCCCGGCGGCACGCATGTGCCGGTAGGTGGTGTCGAAGTCGTCGACCTGGAGGAAGAAGCCGACCCGGCCGGCGTGTTGGTCGCCGATCGCCGCCGTCTGGTGTTCGCCGTCGGCGCGGGCGAGGAGGATCCCGGTCTCCGCGCCCGGCGGGCGGACGACCACCCAGCGCTTGGCACGACCGTCGTTGGTGTGGGCCGGGGTGTCCTCGGCCAGCTCGAACCCCAGTGCGTGGGTGAAGAAGGCGATCGCTTCGTCGTAGTCCTCGACGATGATCGCCGTCAGTCGCAGGAACGCCATGAAGGTGATGATCCCGCATTCGGCCGGAGCCGCTCGCCGCCAGGCACCGCTCAGTGGTGTCCGTGGGCGCGGAACCAGCGGAAGCCGTACGGCTCGACGGTGATCTTCTCTCCTGGTTCGGCGTCGCGATCGCCGAAGAGGTCCGCCAGCCCGGTGCAGTTCTTCGGCAGGGGCGCGGTCGCCGGTTCGTCGCCGAGGTTGTGTACGGCGACGACGGCCGTGCCGTCCCACACGCAACGGTGGACGAGGACCGATCCCTTGGTGTGCAGGAGTTCCAGCCGGCCCCAGCCGAACTCCGGGCATTCCTTGCGTTGGCGGATCAGCCGTTCCATCCAGTTCAGCATCGAGTGCGGGTCGCGCCGCTGGTCGGCGACGTTCGCCGTGTGGTTCTCCGGTAGTGGGCGGCACAGGCGGGCGCCCTCGGGTGCGGTCGAGAATCCCGCGTGGGTACCGCCCGACCACTGCATGGGCGTGCGTGAGCTGAGCCGGCCCTCGATGTCCAGGTTCTCGACCATGCCGATCTCCTCGCCGTAGAACAGCGCGGGGGTGCCGGGCAGCGAGAACATCAGGGAGTACACGAGACGGACGCGATCCTCGTCGAGGTCCACCATGGACGGGAGCCTGCGCCGCAGACCGCGGCCGTAGAGCTGCATCCCTTCGTCCGGACCGAACGCCGCGAAGACCTCCGCGCGTTCGGCGTCGCTGAGCTGGTCGAGGCTCAGCTCGTCGTGGTTGCGCACGAAGTTGGCCCACTGGCACTCGGACGAGATGTCCGGCAGCTCCTTCAGAACCTTGGCCAGCGACGCGACCTTGCGGCGCGCGAGTGCCAGGTACATGGCCTGGTTGAGCCGGAAGTTGAACATCATGTTGAGCTCGTCGCCGTGGTCGCCGAAGAACTCGACACCCTTGTCGTACGGGAGGTTGACCTCGCCCAGCAGCACCGCTTCGCCATGGCGGCGGGTGAGGAACGCGCTGAGCTCACGCAGCAGCGCATGCGGGTCCTTGCCCCCTGCCGCCGCCCCGCTCACCTCCTCCAGCAGGAACGGGACCGCGTCGACGCGGTAGCCGGTCACGCCGAGCGCCAGCCAGAACGCCCCGATCTTCGCGATCTCGTCCCGTACGGCCGGGTTGGCGGTGTTGAGGTCCGGCTGCTCGGCGTAGAACCGGTGGAAGTACCAGCGCTGCGCCTGTTCGTCCCAGGCCCAGTTCGACGTCTCCTCACCGGGGAAGACGATCTCCTGTTCGCCCTCCGGCCGCTCGTCCTGCCAGACGTAGTAGTCGTGGTAGGGCGCGTCGCGGCCCTTGCGTGCCGACTGGAACCACCTGTGCTGGTGCGAGGTGTGGTTGACGACCAGGTCGATGATCACCCGGATGCCGCGGTCGTGGGCGGTGCGCAGCAGCTCGGCGAAGTCGCCGAGGTTCCCCAGCTTCTCGTCCACCGCGTAGAAGTCGCTGATGTCGTACCCGTCGTCGCGTTCCGGCGACGGGTAGCAGGGCATGAGCCACAGGCAGGTGACGCCGAGGCCGGCGAGGTAGTCGATGCGGTCGGTGAGCCCGACGAGGTCGCCGCAGCCGTCACCGTTCGAGTCGACGAAGGTCTGCACGTCCAGGCAGTAGATGACCGCGTTCTTCCACCACAGGTCGCTGGTCGCGGTGCGCTTGCCGGTCATGACGCCGGGGCCCACGGTCGCGCCCTGCCGCCGCCGGCCGGCAGCGCACCCATCGAATGGTCGGACGACCACGCTGCCGGGAACCTCACCGCCCGCGTGTGCGCGAGCTCGGTGCGCGACCGGCTCGACGGGATCTGCTCGTGCGTGGCGTACCACCCTGCGACCGGCATGGACCAGCCCTTTCGGTCGACGGCGCGGACCACCCAGACATGCCCACTGTCCCGCCGGCCAAACCCCGGCCAGCACACCACGCTTGCCGCGTGCCGCGAAAAGATCCGATGTTCGATGGAGGACGTTGGAATACGGATCGCTTTGCGAGAGGGAGAGGTCAACCTCCCGGACGTTGGCGGCGCCCTTTCCTCAACTCCCTTTTGTCTCGGGAAGGATGATGACGCCGCCCCGGCGACACACCACAATGTTGGCTTGTGAATGTTGGAGTAGCGACGAGACGCGGCCGGGTTGGCGTCATCGGGGCCGGGGTCGCGGGGTTGGCCACCGCCAAGGTGCTCGGGCAGGTCGGGTTCGACGTCGTTGTCTTCGACAAGTCACCCGATGTCGGCGGCGTGTGGAGTCGGACTCGACGGTATCCGGGGCTGATCACCCAGAATCCCAAGGAGCAGTATGCCTTCACGGATTTCCCCATGCCGGCCGAGTTTCCCGAATGGCCGTCGGGGGAGCAGGTCCAGTCGTATCTGGCCGCCTATGCGGAGGCGTTCTCGCTCCCTGTGCGGTTGAACACCGAGGTCACGGCCGTTTACCCGAGCGGGGACGGCTGGGTGGTCGAGGCCGGCGGCGTCGAGCGGTTCGACCAGGTCGTCGTGTGCAACGGGGTGTTGTCCGAGCCCACCGTGCCGGCGTATCCCGGGCTGGACGAGTTCACCGCCGCCGGCGGTGAACTGTGTGCGGGCACGGAGTTCCACGACGTCGACCGCGCGCGTGGCAGGCATGTCCTCGTCGTCGGGTACGGCAAGACGGCCTGTGACGTCACGGTGCCGATCAGCGAGGTCGCCGCCAGCACCACCGTGATCGCCCGGCACCTGGTCTGGAAGATGCCTCGCTGGGTCGGTGGGCGGGTCAACTTCAAGAAGCTGATGCTCACCCGCATGGGCGAGGCCCTCTTCCGCTACCCGCGGCCCTGGCTCGTCGAGAGGTTCCTCCACGGGCCCGCGAACCGCCAGCGGCGCCGGATGCTCAACAACATCGGTGACGTCTCCGTGCGGCAGTTCAGGCTCGACGAGCTCGGGCTCGTGCCGCCCGGACGCATGGAGGACATCATCCGCGGCGCCACCGGCCTGGCGTCCGAGGGGTTCTTCGAGGGTGTCGCCGACGGCAGCATCGTCGTGCGCCGCGAGCGCACGATCACCCGCCTGCTGGCCGACGGCAACGGACCGGCCGCACAGCTCAGCGACGGCACCATCCTCCCCGCGGAGCTCATCGTGTGCGCGACCGGGTTCAGGCGGAGCGTGCCCTTCCTGACCGACGCCGTCCGGGAGCGCCTGCTCGACGCGCGCGGGAACTTCCTGCTGTACCGGCACATCCGCCCCGTCGACGTCCCGGGACTGTACTTCAACGGCTACAACTCGTCCTTCTTCTGCACCCTCAACTCCGAGATGGCCGCCGTGTGGATCGCCGCCGACCTCGCCGGCGCTGTCCCCCTCCCCGAACCGGCCGCCATGCGTCGCGCCGTCGCCGACCAACTGTCCTTCTTGGACGAGACGCTCGGCGACGAGCACCGCCAGGGCACCAAGATCATCCCGTTCTCCCTGCACAACGTGGACGAGCTGCTCAACGAGATCAGGCTGAACATCCCGGCACGCGTTCGCGCCACGCACTGGTTCGCGCCGGTGAACCCCGCCGACTACCGCCACGTCACGCCGAACCTGGTCCGCCTGCTGACCGGCGGACGCGCGGCGGCACGAGGGTGAACGACCGCCGGTCCGCCCCGAGTTCGGCACGTGCCCCGCGAGGCGCACTCGCGAGGAGGATTCGACTCCACCGGTAGCGCAGTCGTCGAACGGGTCCTGTGACGAGTCAGCCGCAGGCCGGGTGGAAGGGCGCCTCGGGAATGTGCTCGGTCCACGCCGCCTCGGTGAGGACGGTGCCCGTCGTGGCGCAGATCCGGCGGGCGGCCGAACCGGTGTCCATGACCGTCAACTCGACCGTGTGGTCGTCGCTGGCGGTCGCGAGGACGCGGCCGTTCGGGCTGATGGCGAGACCGTCGATGGGCGCGATGTGATTGGTCAGCGGGCGCCCGGCGGGGGTGGGATGAGTGACGTCCCGGACGTTCCACAGCCGGATCGTGCCGTCGTCGCTGGTGCTGGCCAGGGTCGAGCCGTCGCCGCTGAACACGACCCGGAAGACGAAGCTGGTGTGCCCGGCCAGGGACTGCCCGATCCGCACGGGATCCCCGGTGATGTTCCACAGCCGGACCGTGTGGTCATTGTCCGCCGTCGCCAGGGTGCGCCCGTCGGGGCTGAACGCCACACCGAGCACGCCGCCGGTGTCGACGCTGATCCGGCGGGACGTCAGATGAGCGGGATCCCGCACGTTCCACAGCCGGACCGTGTCGTCGGAGCTCGCGCTGGCGAGGGTGTGGCCGTCGGGACTGAAGGCCAGCCAGGTGACGTCCCCGGTATGGCCCGTCAGCGGCGGGTCGAGCGGGGTCACGTTCGCCGGATCGGTGACGTTCCACAGCCTGACGGTGCCGTCCGAGCCGGCGGAGGCGAGGAGCCGGCTGTCCGGGCTGAACACCACGTCGGTGACGGGACCGGTGTGGCCGGTGAGCGGCCGGCTCCACGGCACGGGATGACCCGGATCGCGCACGTCCCAGACATGGATCGTCGTGTCACGGCCCGCGCTGGCCAGTGCGTGACCGTCGGGGCTGAACGCCACCTGGTTGACCGCGTTGGTGTTCCCGGTGAGCGGTCTGCCGAGAGCCGCCGGGTCGGCCGGGTCGGTGACGTTCCACAGCCACACCGTGTGGTCGGTGCTGGCGCTGGCGAGGGTGTGGCCGTCCGGGCTGAACGCGACCCCGTTGACGTAGCTCGACTGTCCGATGAGGACGGTCCTGGGCAGGTTCCACAGCCGTACCATGCGATCGGCGCCCACGCTGGCGAGCGTGTGCCCGTCCGGGCTGAACGCCAGCCAGTACACGTATCCCGTGTGCCCGGTGAGCGGGCGGCCGAGCGGGACCGCACCGGCGGGACTGGACAGGTTCCACAGCCGGATGGCGTGATCCGCGCCCGCGGTGGCGAGGATCCTGCCGTCATGGCTGAACGCGACGGCGTACACGGTGTCGGTGTGCCCCGGCAGCGGTTGGCCCAGGGGAGTGGCGGCGGCCGGGTCGGTGACGTTCCAGAGCCGGACCATCCGGTCGTTGCCGACCGAGGCCAGGGTTCGGCCGTCCGGACTGAACGCCGTCGCGTACACGGTGTCGGTGTGTCCGGCCAGCGGCGGTCTCCACGGCACGGGGTGGGCGAGATCGGTGACGTTCCACAGCCGCACGGTCCGGTCGTGCCCGGCGCTGGCGACCGTGCGCCCGTCGGGGCTGAAGGTCGCGGAGGCCACCGCGTCGGTGTGCCCGACCAGCGGCCCACCGAGCGGCGTTGCCTTCGCCGGGTCGGTGACGTTCCACAGCCGCAGCGTCCGGTCGTTGCTCGCGCTGACCAGCGTGCGCCCGTCCGGGCTGAACGAGACGGAGAAGACGAAGCTGGTGTGACCCTTCAGCGGCGGGCCGGCCGGCGCGGCGTGTGCCGGGTCGGCGACGTGCCACAGGCGCACGGTCCGGTCCCGGCCCGCGCTGGCGAGCGTGCGGCCGTCCGGGCTGTAGGCCAGCCAGTACACCCGCCCGGTGTGCCCGGTCAACGGCCGGCCCCACCGGACGGGACGGGCGGGGTCGGTGACGTTCCACAGCCGGATGAGGCCGTCGTCGCCCGCGGTGGCCATGGTCCGCCGGTCCGGGCTGAACGCGACGCCGAAGACCGTCCTGGTCCCGCCGTCCAGGACGGATGACAACGGCCTGTTCTCGGTGTCGAGCAGGTCAGTCCGGGTCTCCGGTGTCTGCTGGACGCGGTGTGCCGCCAGGGTCAGCTGGGCCGCGAGGGAGACGTCCGTGTCGCGGACCTGCTCGGCCTCCGTCGCGGTGTGGATCGCGACGGCCCGGTCGCGTTCGGCCTGGGCGGCGTCGCGCTGGCGCGTCGCGTAGACGGCGGCGACCGAGGCGACCAGGGTGAGCACGGCGAGCAGCGCTACCGTGGCGCGGCCCAGCAGCCGCGTCCGGTTCTGCCGCCGTGCCGACGCGGTGAGGAACTGCGCGACCCGCGGGTCGCGCCGGACGTCGTCGTGGTGCCGGTCCGCCCACTCCCGGGCGGTGGCGAGCCTGCTGCCCCGGTACAGCACACCGGCGTCGCGGTTCTCGCGTTCCCAGGTCATGGCCGCGTCGGTGAGTTGCTGGTGGACGAGCAGCGCCGCCCGGTCCTCGGTGATCCAAAGCCGTAGCCGTGGCCAGGCGTCCAGCAACGCCTCGTGCGTCAGCTCGACGGTATCGGCGTCGACGGTCACGAGCCGGGCGGCCACCAACGAGTCCAGGACCTCCTCGGCGCCCGCGGGCAGCTCGTCGCGCCGGACCCGGCGTTTGGTGTCTTCGGTGCCGTCGCCGAGGGCGATCAGCCGCAGGACGATGTCGCGGGCCTGCCGCTGCTGGTGCTCGGTCAGTGACGTGTAGACGTTCTCGGCGGTTTGGGCCAGGGCGTGGTGGATCCCGCCGGACGCCTCGTATCCGGTCAGGGTGAGCGTGTTGCCGCGCCGCCGGTGCCAGGTCTCCCGCAGGGCGTGGGACACCAGCGGCAACACGTTCGGCCGGCCGGCGGCGTCCGCGATCACCCGCGCCAGCAGGGCCGTCTCCAGGGTGCCCTCGGTGTCGATCGCGGGCTGGCTCACCGCGCGCCGCAGCTCGTCGGTGCTCATCTGGCCGACGAGCAACTGGGCGTCGCGCAGGGCCGTGACGAGCTCGGGATGGTCGGCGCAGTGCGCGTAGAAGTCGGCCCGCACCCCGATCACGACCCGGGTGCGGCTGTTCTCGGCCTGGACGGCGGTCAGCAACGCCCGGATGAACCCGGCCCGTTCGTCCGCGTCCGCGCAGAGGGTGAAGACCTCCTCGAACTGGTCGACCACGAGCAGCAGCTCGGCGTCGCCGGTCAGCGCCTGCAACACCGTCATGTGCAACGCACGCGGGTTCTCGTCGAGCTCGCGGCGCAGGGTGGCCGCGGAGCCGCCCGCGAGCGTCGCGATCCGGGCGGCGCACTCGTCGAGCGGGTGTGCGCCGGGGGTGAGCAGGACGACCCGCCGCTCCGCGCGCAGGCGGGCGATCAGGCCGGCGCGGATCAGCGAGGACTTGCCGGAGCCCGAAGCACCGAACACGGCGGCGAACCGCCGTTCGCGCACCAACGACACCAGGTCCTCGGTGAGCGCCTCGCGTCCGTGGAACCGTGCCGCGTCACCGGGTTGGAACGCGGCCAGGCCGGGGTAGGGACAGGGTTGGCCCGGGGCGATGCCGGCGTCGGCCTCGCCGACGTTCCGCGCCGCGGCGACCTCGCGCCAGCGTTGCTCCCACTCGTCCGGATCACCGCCGCACGCCCGCACGAACGCCAGCGTCACCGCGAGGGTCGGCAGCCGCTGTCCGCCCGCGGCGTCCGCGAGCGTCGTGGACGAGTAATGCGCCTGTCTCGCCAGCTCCCGGTACGGCGGCCTCCCCGCCTTGTCCCGCAGCCGCCGCAGATCCGCGGCGAACCGGGTGAGCACGTCGTCCTCGACAAGCGGCCGCTCAGCTCTCGGCACAGCTATCCCTACCCCCATGTAGTCCCACCTGACCGGCGGCAATTGTCCGGGCTCTGTTGTCCGGCGTCCAGTCGACGAAGCCGGACAACGCGGTTTTCCGTAGACAGGGCCTCGACGTACCCGAACGGTGGAAGGAAGGCGTGTCGATGGCCAGAACTGGGGACAGACCGGTGGTGCTGGGCGCCGTGCTGGCCGCCGTGGCGATGTTCGTGTCGGCGATGTCGTTGTCGGCGGGGGGCGCGGCCGCGGCCGGCTCGGACGAACAGGACCACGCGGGGTCGGGTCTCGCGGCCCGCACGGGCGACCGTGTGGAGGTGGCGCTCGCCCCGGCCGCGGTGCGTGGGCTCGACGTCAGTGGCTACCAGGGCAACGTGAACTGGTCGGCGGTGGCGGCCGCGGGCGCGTCCTTCGCCTATGTCAAGGCGACCGAGGGCGTCACGTACGCCAGCAGCTACTTCGGCCAGCAGTACAACGGGTCGGCGAGTGCGGGCCTGATCCGCGGCGCGTACCACTTCGCGCGGCCGGACACCTCAGGCGCCGCGGCGCAGGCGGACTACTTCGTCGACCACGGCGGAACCTGGCGTGCGGACGGCAGGACCCTGCCGGGGGCGCTGGACATCGAGTACAACCCGAAGGGCGCCACCTGCTACGGCATGAGCCACAGCGCGATGATCGACTGGATCACCGCGTTCAGCGACCGCTACCGCGCCCGGGCCGGTAGGGCGCCGATCATCTACTCCACCACGGACTGGTGGACGCAGTGCACCGGCAACTACGCCGGGTTCGGCGTGACCAACCCGTTGTGGATCGCCAACTACTCGGGCACCCCGCTGCCGCTGCCGCACGGCTGGGCCAGCCACACGATCTGGCAGTACGACGATGCCGGCACCTTCCCCGGTGACCAGAACACCTTCAACGGCACCATCGGCGACCTGCGCACGTTCGCTCTCGGCGACTACACGCCGCCGCCGGTACGCGCATGGCCGCTCCTGCGGCAGGGACAGACGGGTCGTCAGGTGACCACCGTGCAGTACCTGCTCGAGGCACACGGTGCCTCGGTGGACGTCGACGGCGACTTCGGCCCGGCCACCCGCGCGGCCGTGGTGTCGTTCCAGTCCGCCCACGGTCTCGAGCCGGACGGGGTCGTCGGCCCGAACACCTGGCAGGCGCTGGTCGCCACGGTCCGGGCGGGGGACACCGGGCCCGCGGTCAGCGCCGTGCAGGCCGAGCTCGTCGCGCACGGGGCGACCGTGGCCGTCGACGGCACCTTCACCGACGCCACCCGCGCGGCGGTCGTCGCGTTCCAGAACACCAGCAGGCTCGACCCAGACGGGGTCGTGGGGGCCGACACGTGGCAAGCGCTCGTGTCGTGATCACCCTTCAACGAAAGGAAACAACCGTGAAAACCCAACGCAGGAGATCATGGGCCGGCCGGCTCGGGTTCGGCATGGCGGTGACCACCGTGCTGACCGCCGCTCTGGCCCTCGTCGCCCCGGTGGCGTCCGCGGACCCGGCGCTGGCCGCCACCGCCACGGACCTGCGGCAGACGCAGTGGGACCTCGCCGGGATGGCCTACCTGTCGGTGTCGGACATCGACGGCGTCGACGGCCCGAAGACCCAGGCCGCGGTCTCGGCGTTCCAGACCGACCGCTGCCTCTCCTCGATCGACGGTGACGCCGGTCCGGAGACCAACGGCGAGCTGGGCGCTCAGGTCACCAGGATCCAGACCTTGGTCGGCGCCGACGCGGACGGCATGTACGGGCCCAACACCCAGGCCGCGGTCCGGACGTGGCAGGCCGCGCACGGCCTGACCCAGAGCGGGCAGGCGGACGCCGCCACCATGACCGCGATGGGCGTGGACCGGGTCAAGACCCCCTGCTCACGGCCGTCACCCGACGAGGTGGTCGCGCAGATCCTGTCCATCGCCAGAGCGGAGGCCGCGAACACCGCGCACAACCGCGAGATCGGCGGCTACAACTGCAACTACTACAGCACCCAGCTCGGTGTCGGGGGCAGCGGTTGCAGCAACGGATGGCGCACCGAGGCCTGGTGCGCGGACTTCGTGAAGTGGGTGTGGAAGAACGCCGGGGCGAACGTCACCTACCTCAACGGCCGGGCCGACAGTGTCATGGACTACGGCACGAAGCACGGCACCTGGCACACCAGCAACCCGAAGCCCGGTGACGGGATCTACTTCACCTACGGCCACGCCGGCATCGTCGTGACGTCGACGAGCACCACGGTGACCTACATCTCGGGCAACACGTACAACCCGGCCACGGGCAATGACGACGGCCTGCTGCAGAAGACCATCGCCCGCAGCGGCAGCAGCATCGGCGGGTACGCCTCGCCCCTGCCCCGGTAACCCCTCCGCGACGGCCGCGTCCGACCCCGGGCGCGGCCGTTCCCCTACCTGGAAAGGACTTCCCGTGCGACGACTCCTCCCACTGGTCACGCTCGCCATCGGCGTGGCCGCCCAGCTCACCCCGGTGGCGAACGCCGAACCGGCCGGTTCCGCCTGGAAGGCAGACCTGGTCACCGACGCGGTGCCGACCAACCTGGCGCGTCAGTCGGGTGCCGTCACGGTCGACGACCCGGTGTGGCGACAGGGCTATGCGACCGACCTGTTGGCCGTGCACACCCTGGACCACGTGACCGACCGGATCGACGCCGAGGTGTCGGCGCGAACTCCCGCGGGGACGTCCGTCGACGTGGACGTCCGCGGCCGCCTGGCCGACCACGGCTGGACCGGGTGGGTCCCGGCCGGCACGCCGCTGCCCACGCCCGCCTCGGCCGTGCAGACGCGTATCACGTTGCAGGGCAACGGTTCGGCGCGCCCGACCGTGTCGTCGCTGCGGCTCACGGCCAACCGGGCGACCGCCGCGAGGACCGCGGTAGCGGGCACGCCGTCGACCTACCGGGTGTTCGCGACCCGCGAGGGGCTGGTCGGCGCGACGACCGCCAACGGGCACACCATCACCTCGCGCGACCACTTCGTGGCACTGCCGTCGGGCAGGGCGTTGTCGCCCAAGGGAACCACGACCTACTCAGTGAAATTGTGCAACCCCGCCAACAACAAATGCGAGGTCGCCCCGGTGTGGGACGTCGGCCCGTGGAACACCAAGGACGACTACTGGAACCCCTCGTCGGTCCGGCAGTCGTGGAAGGACCTCCCGCAGGGCAAGCCCGAGGCGCAGGCCGCCTACCAGGACCACTACAACGGCGGCAAGGACCAGTACAACCGCACCGTCGGCAACCCGGCGGGCATCGACCTGGCCGACGGGACGTTCTGGGACGGCCTGGGCCTGAAGGACAACGGCTGGGTGGAGGTCACCTACCAGTGGACCGGCGCGGGCACGCCGGCGCCGGCGTGGCCCTATGTTCGCCAGGGCGACACGGGAGACGTCGTCAGGACCGTGCAGTACCTGCTGAACAGCCGGCAGTCGGCGGGGTTGGCCGTGGACGGCGACTTCGGCCCGGCCACCCTGGCCGCGGTCAAGGACTTCCAGCGCGCCCAGGCGCTGGAGGCGGACGGCATCGTCGGGCCGGACACCTGGGGCAGGCTCGTGCCGGTGCTCGCGGAGGGCGCCACGGGTGATGCCGTGCGCGCGGTGCAGAACGAGCTCACCGCGCACGACGTGCCGACCCCGGTGACCGGGACCTTCGACGCCACCACCACGGCCAACCTGCGCACGTTCCAGACGGCGAGCGGGCTGACCGCCAACGGCAGCACGGACGCGGACACGTGGAAGGCCCTGGTGAACTAGTGTCCCGCGCCGGCTGATGCGGTACGCCATCCTGGGGCCGGTCGAGGCTCACGCGGACGCCGGGCCGGTGCCGCTGGGTGGGCCGCGCGCGCAGGCGGTGCTCGCGGCGCTGCTGCTGTCGGCGAACTCGGTCACGTCCGTGGACACGGTCGTCGATCTGGTGTGGGGCGAACGCCCGCCCCGCACCGGGCGGCGGCAGGTGCAGAACCATGTGTCCGCGCTCCGGTTCGCCCTCACCGGCGCGCGGATCGAGACCTTCCCGAACGGGTACCGCCTGCTGCTCGAACCCGACGACCTGGATGCGTCGGTCTTCGAACGCGCGGCACCCGACGCACGCGGGCTGTTGACACGCGGCCGCGCACGTGAGGCCGCGTCGTGCGCGCGGACCGCGCTGGCGTTGTGGCGCGGTCCCGCGCTGGCCGGGATCAGCGGCCCGGGGCTGACCGACGAGGCCGCCCGGTTGACCGAACTGCGGCTGGACGTCGAGACACTGCGGCTGGAGGCGGAACTCGCCCTCGGCCGTCACGACGACGTGATCAGCGAGCTGACCGCCCTGACCCGCGCACATCCGGTGCGGGAACGCCTGGTCCGGCACCTGATGACCGCGCTGTACCGGGCGGGCCGCAAGGCCGACGCGCTGGCCGCGTGTGACGACAACCGGCGGCTGCTTGCCGACCAGTTCGGGCTGGAACCCGTGCCCGACGTGCTGGCCCTGCGGCAGGCGATCCTGGTCGACAGCATTGAACTCGGCGTCTCCCGGCCCGCCGTCGACGTCGCGCCGCCGCGACAGCTGCCGCCGCCGGCACCCGACTTCGTCGGCCGGGCCGGCGAACAGGCGCGGCTGGCGAGGATCGTGACCGAGCGGCGGACGGCCGTGATCACGGGTGGGCCAGGGATCGGGAAGTCCGCGTTGGCCGCGCGGGTCGCATGGGCCCTGGCGGACCGGTTCCCCGGCGGGCAGCTGTACCTTTCCGCGGGAGCGCCGACGGCGCCGGAGGAGTTGCTGCGTGACGCGTTGACGGCGTTGGGGGTGCGACCGGCCGGTGTGGCGGCCCGCGCCGGCCAGTACCGCGCGGTCCTCGCGGACCGGCCGACGCTGGTCCTGATCGAGGATGTCGTGGACACCGACCAGGTGCGCCCGCTCCTGCCCGGCGCGGGGGACAGCGCGGTGCTCGTCACCAGCGCACGTGCCCTGCTGGCCGTCGAAGGTGCCGAAGTGGTGCGGCTTTCCGGGCTGGGTGCGGCCGAGGCGTTGACGTTGCTCGGTTCCGGTGGCCGCGAAGCCCGGCGGATGGCACGCCTGTGCGCGGGCAACCCCGGCGCACTGCGTGCCGCACGGGTGTTGCTGGACAGGTTTCCCGGGGTGGCCTCGCTGCCCGAGGACAGGTGGCTGTCGGCACTGTCCCTTGTGGACGAAAAGGTTCGCCGCCGCCTGCGCCGCCGCCACGACCTGCTGGGGGAGCGGGCCCGCGCCGCCTTCCACGAGCTTGCGACGAACTCGGGGCCGTCGGGTCTGGAACTGCTGGAACTGGCCGACGTCGGACTGGTCGACGAGAACGGCGAGGTCGGTGTGCTGGCTCGCTGCTTCGCCGCCGAACTGTCCACGCCGGCTCGACCGGCCGCGCCCGCTCCTGCCTCGGACGCGGCCGGTCCGGCTCGTCCTCAGTTGATCAAATCACGCCACGTGTCCATGTCCGTCACGCCGTCGGCCTGGTGACCGCTGGCGGTCTGGAACGCACGCAGGTTCGTGGTCGTCGTGGCGTCGAACGTCCCGGTGACCGGTGTGGACCTGCCGTGTGCGGTGAGCTCGGCCTGCAGTCCTCGCACCGAGTCACCCGTGGCGCCCTGCGTGAGCGAGGGCACCAGGGCCTTCCACGTTCGCGGACCGACGACGCCGTCGGCGTCGAGACCATGCGCGGTCTGGAAGCGCTTCACGGCGGCCAGCGTCGCCGACCCGAACGCACCGTCCACGTCCAGACCGGCATCGCCCTGACCGTTGAGCAGGTACTGCAACGCCTTCACATCGGTGCCGCTGCCGCCGTTCTGCACGGTCGGCCACGCGAGCAGCGACTCCTGCATCGCGTACACGACCCGGGTGCCGGGGTCCTCGGACAGCGACCACAACTGGTCCCTGTCCCGCCAGTACGACAGGTCCTCCGGGTACGGTTGCAGGACGTTCTCGTACCGTACGACGTTCTGGCTGCCGGTGAAGCTGCTCAACGAGCCATAGTGGACACTGCTCGTGGAGTAGCTCGTGGACGCGTAGAACCGGCCGCGCACCGACGCCGTGCCCTGTGCCCTGAGGATGCCGGTCTCGTAGGCCTCCGTGCCGTGCGCCAGGCCGTCCTGTGCGGTCGCGAGGGTGAAGTCGTTCTCGTTCAAGGAGAACCGGACCGCCCGGTGGGTGTCGGTGGTCTCGGTGTTGTACTCCGACACCACCATGCTCACCGGTGTGGTGGTCCGGTCCAGCGCGGTCGACGAGAACCGGAACGCGGGATAGCCACCCGCCATGGACGACGTGTACGTGAACGCCTGCGGCAGGACGTACTTGTAGCCGAACGCCTCGTACTTGCCGTTCGACTGCAGGCCGATGGTGTCCTGGGTGGAGTCGACCTGCCAGATGTGGTCGAGGTCGAACACCCGCAGCCCCAGGGAGGTGTCCACCACGTACAGGTAATGGCCGTACCAGAAGACGCCGCCGGCGTGTACGGACTCCCCGCTGCTGTTGGTCATCTGCTTGAAGTCCGGCTTGCCGCCGGTGGTCGTGGGCGCCACGAGCAGCACGAACCGGTACACCGGCTTGTCCGGGTTGGAGTAGTCCACGAACGCGACCCGGTCACCCCGGTCGGTACCGCCGGCGTGCCAGTACCACGTGGTCGCGATGACCGTCTTGCCCTGGTATTTCCCCAGTGGATCGGCGTCGGCGCTGGTGGTGATGCCCTGCGGGTACCAGTCGGTGGTGTTCGCGTCGTCGGCGCCCGAGATGGACTGCCAACAGAAGGAGGCAACCACCGACGGGGCATGCGCGCCGCACGTCTTACCGGTCCGGTTGGCGCTTTCGACGACATCGGACAGCTCCGCCTTGGGCAGCACACCGTCAAGCCCGGCGATCGCCGGGTTGTACGCGCCTTGCTGCAGCCTGAAGTTCGCCGCGGTCAGGCCCGTCGGCGCCGCCGACGCGGCCGTCACGTCGAGGCTCACCACGACGGCCGCGGTGGCGACCAGGGCCCCAAGCAGACGTTTTCGAAGATTGGTCACGGTTCCTCCCTGTGTGGACGAGAAACACCCACCCTGGCAAAGAGGATCCCGAGTTCGTCATGACCCGTTCAGGACGGGACCATGACACCCGCTTCCGGCGAGCCGGTCGTGTCCGCCGGCGGTTCCGCGGGCATGACTAACAGTTGCTGTCCACGCGGGTGATGACGACGGAGTCCAGCTTGACCGAGCCGGTGGGGATCGTCAGCGCCACGCCCGGCTGCCAGCCCCTGGCTTCCTGCGCCCCGGCCGGGGTGAGCAGGTAGAGGTCCACCTCGGCGCGGCCGGCCTTCGTGCACACCCCGTCCTGGCCGACGAACAGCGTCTGACCCCACACCCCCGGCCCGCTCCTGGCCGGGTCGGCGGTCCGTGCGTCGACCGTCGTCTGTCCGTAGGTCGGTGGTTCGTTGTGGGGCATGCCGTTCTCGGTGGTGAGCATGCGCGTGACGATCACGAGCCTGCCGTCGTCGGGATAGCGCGGGATCGCCACCCTGACGGTGGGGTACGGGCCGTCGATCCGGGTTTCCTGACACGGTTCGAGGAACGCGGCGGACACACCCTCGGCCACGACGGGACTGCCACACGGCGGCGGCGCCGCTGTCGTGGTCGTGGTCGACTGTGCCGTCGACCGCGTGGTTGTCTGCTCGGATGTCGTTGTTCCGCCGGGTTTCTCGCCGGACGACGAGGACTCACCCACGGGGAAGAGCCAGGCGGCTATCGTGACGGCCAGGCCCAGCAGCACGACGATCGGCCCGTTGACGGCGAAGAGCTTGCCGACGCGGGACGTCGGCTTCTTGAGGAACTTCAGGGGTCCGGGCTTTGTCATGGGTCCTCACAGGTCGAGCCCGCGGGCTCGTCGGTTCGGGTGATGGTGACGGTGTCGAGCAGCTTGCTGTCCGCGGGGATCGTGATCTCCTGCTCGGACGGGCGTTCCGCGGTGAAGTAGGCCCAGCCTGTCGCGGTGAACTCGTAGACCTTGAGCTCCGCCCGCGTCCGGTCTCCCCGGCAGCGCAGGCCCACCTGCGTGTTGCCGTCCCACGTCCCGGGTCCGGTGACGATGCCGGCGGCGAAGTAGTGGTCGTCCGACTCGTTGCCGAATTCGTCGGTCAGCGTGTGCACGACGATCCCCACCCCGCCGGCGGCCGGCATCCGGGGCACGTCGACCCTTGTGCGGGGCCACTTCGGGATCTGTTCGCCCGTGCACGGATCAAGGAACGTCGCCGTGACCGGGCCGCTGAGGTCGGGCGACGAGCACGGTGTTCCCGTCTTCGTGGTGGTCGTCAGGCTCGTGGTGGTCGACGTCGTCGTCGTGGGACCGACCGTGTCGGTCGTCGTGCTGGTGGTCGTCGTGCTGGTGGTCGTCGTGCTGGTGGTTGTCGTCGTGGGGGCAGTGGTCGTCCGGGGGACGGTGGCGGCCGGCGGTGTGGTGGTGGTGACCGTCGCGAATGGGCGGCTCGGCGGGCGCGGCGGCGGCTCGGCGAGCACGACGTCGATGGCGTTCGTCCGGCGGGGCGCGGAGGTGACGGCCACGACGACGATCGCTGCCACCATGATCCACCCGAGCACGGCGGGGACGTAACGCATGTTCGAGTCTCCTTCTGCCGACAGGGGATTCGAGCGCTCACGGCCGGACGTGTCAGTTTCGCGGAGAACGTCACCGGTTCGATATCACCTGAGCCACGGTTCGTAACGCACCGATCCCGGCGGTGATACACACACTGACCCTTCCGAGAACGGAGCCCGGAATGACCGCTGCGGCCGCGAGCCGATCGGGCCATGACACGTACACGGCGATCGTCGACAGCATCCGGAAAGCCGTGCTGGGCAAGGACACCGTGATCCGGCTCGCCCTCACGACCCTGTTGGCCGAAGGGCACCTGCTCATCGAGGACCTGCCCGGCCTCGGCAAGACCACGCTGGCGCTCGCCATCGCGCGCGGCGTCGGCGGCACGGCCAGCCGCATCCAGTTCACGCCGGACCTGTTGCCCAGCGACATCACAGGATCGACGGTCCACCACGAAGGTGAGTGGACGTTCCGGCCCGGCGGCGTGTTCGCCAACGTCGTGCTCGCCGACGAGATCAACCGCGGCACCCCCAAGACCCAGTCCGCCCTGCTGGAGGCCATGGCCGAGCGCCAGGTGACGGTCGAGTCGCGGAGCCGTCCGCTGCCGACGCCGTTCTTCGTCGTGGGCACGCAGAACCCCATCGAGATGGAGGGCACCTACCGGCTGCCCGAGGCACAGCTCGACCGGTTCCTCATGCGGATCGAGATGGCCGCGCCGAGCCTGGCGGACGAGCGGCGCATCGTGCTCGCCGACGCCGCGCGCCCCACCGGCAGCCTGGCCGACGCGGTCGAGCGGGCGGTCGACCTCCGCGGCCTCGAACGGCTGATCGCCGAGGTCCGCACGGTGACGGTGAAACCGGAGCTGCTGGACTACGCGATCGGCCTCGCCGCCGCGACCCGCACGCACCGGTGGGTGAGGTACGGTGCGAGCCCACGCGGCAGCATCGCCCTCGTTCGCGCGGCCCGTGCCTGGGCGTTCACCGCAAACCGGCCGTACGTGACGCTCGACGACCTCAAGGACCTGGCGCAACCGGTCCTCGCCCACCGGCTCGTGCTGAACCCGAACGCGGAGCTCGAAGGGCGGCGGCCCAACGACATCGTCGCCGAGCTGCTGGCGTCGAGTTTCCCGAACACCGCCGTCCGCGCCTAGGAACCGGTCGTGGCGCTGACGGGACGTGGAGTGGCGTTGTCGGCCGGCGCCGTCGTGCTGTTCCTGGCCGGCGAGCTCGCCGGATACGCGGTGTTCCGGGTGCTGGGCGGCGCGTTGGCGTTCGTGGTGCTGGCCGCCGTCGCCTCGGTGGCCCGTCGGGACGCGGTGGCGGTGACGTGTTCGGCCCGGCCGGAACGCCCCCGGCGCGGCGACACCGTGCGGCTGTACGTGACCGTCCACGCCGAGCGGTCGTTCGCGGGCGGTGTCACGGTGTTCCCGCCGGGTCAGGACACGAAGCCGTTGCCACTGCCCGAGATCGCCGCTGGCGGGACGGTCGGGCTCGACCTCGCCGTGGTGGCCGGGCGACGTGGGCGGCTGCGGGTCGGACCGGTGGCCGTCGAGCGCCTCGGGCTGTGCGGGCTGGCGCGGCGCGTCACGCCCGTCGAACACACGCCGGACGTTCTGGTGCGTCCACGGGTCTGGCCGGCCGGCGTGACCGGCGCCGGTGGGCGGCACGCCCCCGACGGGGCCGTCGTCCCGACCGTGCGGCGCGGTTCGGTCGAGCCGGTGGGGATCCGCGAGTACGCGCCGGGTGATCCGTGGCGGCAGGTGCACTGGCGGGCCACCGCGCGGACCGGTCGCCTGCTGGTGCGTGAGCTCGTCGACCCGCGGGAGCTGTCGTTCACCGTGCTGCTCGACACCCGGCCGAGCCGCCTGGCCGCGTCGGCGTTCGAGGAGGCGGTGGACCTCGCCGCGTCGCTGCTGGCCGCACACCCCGGCCCGGCCACCCTGCGCACCACGGACGGGCTCAGCGCGACCCGCGCGCCGGACATGCTGCTGGACCTGCTGGCCGACGTGACCCAGACCGACCGGGAGCCGGGACTGGTACACGGCGGGGGCCGGCTGGTCGTGGTCACCGGCGGCCTCACCGACGCCGATGCCGCGGCCGTCCGGCGGTTCCGTGACGTCGTGTGCGTCGACTTCGGCACGGGGGTTCGCCCGTCCGGGATGCGGGTCCTGCGGGCCACGGACGCCGAGAGCGCGGCCCGCACCTGGCCGGCGGTGGTTCGATGAGGTTCTTCGCGGTGCTGTTCACGACCGTGGCCCCGGGTCTGCTGTTCGCGCCCGTGTTCGGTGCCGGTCCGCTGGTCGCGCCGCTCGCCGGGGTCGCCCTGGCGGTGGTCGTGGTCGACGCGCTGGTGGGGGCACCGAAGTGGCAGGTCTACGCTCGCCCGTCGCTGATCCTGTTGACGGGCCTGGTGGCGATCGCCGCGACCACCTTAAGCTCCACTGTGGACGGTCGGCGGCCGGGCCGGCTGTTCGCGACGCTGGGAGACGGCGCGGTGCACGGGTGGCGGCGGGTGCTGGACACGACGTGGCCGGTCCGACCGGAGCCCGCGCTGTTGGTGTTCGTGCCGTTGCTGGTGCTGGTGTGCGCAACGGTGGCGACGGAACTGTTTCGCCACCTGCGTTCCCCGCTGCCCGCCCTGCTACCCGGCGTGGTCGTGATCGGCGTTGCTCAGGCGTACCAGGCGATCGGGTCGGTGGCGGCGGTAGCCGTGGGTTGCGGCTATGCACTGGCGGTCGTGGCGGTCCTCGCCACGAACCGCGCACTGCCCGTGCTGATGACGGCGTGCGCCGTGCTTTTCGGTGGTGCGGTCGGTCTCACGGTCGACCCGCTGGCCCAGCCGCCGGTGTCGCTGGCCGCCGCGGCACGGCCGGCCGGCGAGCTGACCGCGACCAGCCCGCTGGACAGGATCGCCGGACGACTGTCCCAACCGGACACCCCGGTGTTCGTCACACAGACCGACGTGCCGGTGGACCGCTGGCGGCAGACGGTCTACACCCGCTTCGACGGTACTAAGTGGACGGACGACGCCCGGTACGAGGTACTTGGCGCCCGCCTGCCCGGCCACGGCCAGGACCACGACCACGAGGCGACGATCGAGGTACGCACGGAACTGGGCCCGTGGTTACCCGCGCGAGAGGGCCTTCGTTCGGTCGAGGGCGTGCATCCGTTGGTGGACCCGGAAACCGGCGTCCTGCTGACCCCCGATCCGACGACCGGCCTGCGCTACACCATCCACTGGTCCGCGTCCGACGAGGACGACCTCGCGGACGCGTCGCTGAGGCCGGTCACCCTGCCCCCGCCGGCGAACCTGCCGCTGGACCTCCGCGAGGCAGCGGGTGACGGACCGCCGACCATGGCCACGGCGCTGGCGTTGCGGGACCGCTTCGCACACGAGTACACCCTGGTGGCCGACCCGGCCCAGGCACCCGCCGGCCACGGCTACCGCGACCTGAGATCGTTCCTGCTGAGGACGAAGCGGGGTACGAGCGAACAGTTCGCGACCGCGTACGTGATCCTGGCCCGTGCGGTGGGGCTGCCGGTTCGCCTGGCGGTGGGTTTCCGCCAGGGCACCGAGACCGACGAGTCGGGCCGCCACGTGGTGCGAAACCGGGATGTGCTGGCGTGGCCGGAGATCGCGCTGGCCGGCAAGGGCTGGGTGGCGATGGACCTGACCGGCGAGCGGAGCACGTCCGCCACCCCCTCGACGCAGCCCCAGCGGACGGCGCCTTCCCGTGGGCAGAGCGCGACGACCGAGCCGACCGGGGGAATCCCGCCCGTACTGGCGGCCCTGCTGGCACTGCCGCTGCTCTGGCTGGTGGGTGTGGCAACGGCGAAACACGTCCGCCGCAGGTTCCGGCGCGGCGGCACCCCGCGCGAGACCACGGTGGGCGCGTGGCGGGAGACGAGGGACCTCCTGCGCGACCACGGCATCCGAGCCACCCCGACCATGACGGTGCGCGACGTGCAGCGCACCATCGCGGATCCGGCACTGGACCTGACCGTCCTGGCGGCCGCCGTGGACGAGGCGCTCTGGTCCCCAACCCCACCAACGAGTTCGGTGGCCGACAAGGCGTGGAACCAGTACACCGCCGTCCGCCACCACCTGTCGCGACGAACGACCCGGCGCGTGAAGGCGGCTCTCAGCCCGAGAAGCCTCACCCCACTTCGGTAACCTGGCCTCGTTCCGAGTCGACGCTGAACGTGCGTCGGACGGTGTAGTCGAGTTGCGCCGGCGTCCTTCTGTGATGGATGAACAACCGCGCGAGCAGGCGACCGGGACGACCCACCGGAAGGCGATATTCGAAGGCCCCCCACACATGGATCAACACCGCCTCGCCGGGCACCGCCAACGGCTTGCGATACGTCTGTGTGACACCCGGCTGAACGAACGCGTCCGACCAGTTCGTGGCGAACAGGAAGCCGTTCTGGCCGAGAACACGTGGCGGCCCCGAACCGGGTGCCCGTTCCGGTCGGACGCTGTGCCGGAACGCGGGCTCGACGCCGTCGGCGCCCACCTCGACCTCCCCGGCGAGGCTGTACCTGACCCGTCCCTGCACGTTGGTCACGTAACCGGCCCCCGGGCCGACGTTCCTGACGGTCAACACGATGTCGCCGGTCCTCCGCGCGACCTCGCTGCGCAGCAGGACGAAGTCGACGTCGAACTCGACACAGGGGTGGAGGGCCCGCCGAAGCACGAACTGCACGTATCCGCCCACGAGCACGACCACGGTGGCCACGGCGGCGATGACGGACGCGAGTTCGTTCAGGCGCATCGATTCCTCCACTCCGGCGCTGTGCCGGTTTGCGTCCACCCCCGAGGTGATCTCAGCCGGCCTCGCACCAAGAGGTCGCCGGCATCGCGACACTCGTTAGCCGACGAGGTGACCGCGCGGTCGGCACCCGGCCCGGTTGCCTTGTCAGTTGGATACGCTGCCGGTGCCATGACACGGCCGCTGTTGTTCCTCGACGTGGACGGACCGTTGATCCCGATCGGTGGTGGCGGCAGGACCTACCAGGCCGTCGCGTCGTCCAATCCGTTGCTGGCGCGAGTAGACCCGGCGCTCGGGCCGCGCCTGCTGACGCCTGGGTGCGACCTCGTCTGGGCCACCACCTGGATGGAAGAGGCCAACGAATGCGTCGCCCCGCTGCTGGGCCTACCGGCGTTGCCGGTGCTGAACTGGCCGGACTCCCCTGACGACGAGCACGACGCCAGGATGGGCCTGCACTGGAAGACCCGCCGGATCGTCGAGGCGGCGGCGGAGTCGCCCTTCATCTGGGTCGACGACGAGATTACCGACATCGACCGGACATGGGTGGCGCGCCACCATCGGGGCCGAGCGTTGCTCCATGCCGTCACACCTGCCGTCGGGCTCACGATGGACGACATCGACACCATCGCCGCCTGGCTCAGGGCGACGGACTGACAACACGACCGAACGGCCGGTTCGGGTGGTGAGCCGGCCTACCTGTGCCGTGTGCACGTGGCCGTCGTCGGCTTCGGTCCTTCCGTGCTGCCGGAATTCGTCGAACATGGAACCCGTTGCCCGGCGCGCCCGCGTCAACCGGACGGACTCGAGACATCGTCCAGGTATCGCAGGACGGTGAGGACCCGGCGGTGGACGTTGTCGTCCGGCGGGAGGTCGTGTTTGGCGAAGATCCGGTTGATGTACTTGCTGACCGCGCGTTCGGTGATGTCGAGCTCCACACCGATCGCGGAGTTCGACAGGCCGCGGGCCATGAGCCCCAGGACGGCACGCTCGCGGGGCGTCAGCCCGGCCAGCGGGTCGGTGGTGGCGAGCCGGTCGAGTGCCGCGGTGACCACCTGCGGGTCGAGCACCGTGCCGCCCGAGGCGACCACGCGGAGGTCGGTGATGAACTGGCGGACGTCGCTGACGCGGTCCTTGAGCAGGTAGCCGACGCCCTCGTGCGAGTCGGCCAGCAGTTCCCGCAGGTAGGTGCGCTCGATGTACTGCGACAGGAGCAGGATCGGCGTCCCCGGTCGGCGCCTGCGGGCCTCGATCGCGGCGCGCAGGCCCTCGTCGCGATAGGTCGGGGGCAGTCTGATGTCGACGACGGCCACGTCGGGGCGCTCCCGGTCGAGCGCGTCGAGCAGTGCCTCCGGACCGTCCACGGCGGACACCACGGTGCAGCCCAGCTCCGTGAGCAGGCGGATCAGGCCCTCACGCAGCAGCAGGAGGTCCTCGGCGATCACGACGCGCATGGCAGCTCCACCCGCAGCACGGTGGGACCGCCGGCCGGGCTGGTGACCGACAGGGTGCCGTCGAACGCGGCCACCCGGCGGCGCAGGCCGGCCAGCCCGCTGCCGCGCAGCTCGTCGGCCCCGCCGCGGCCGTCGTCGCGCACCTCGACGTGCACGCGTGCACGGTCGGCGCGGACGGTGACCTCGGCCTTGTCGGCCAAGCTGTGCTTGGCGACGTTGGTCAGCGCCTCGGCGACCACGAAGTACACGGTGGACTCCAGTGCCGCCGGGAGCCGGCCGGCGACCTCGACCGCGGCCGTGACGGACCCGACCAGCGGGACGGTCCGCTCCACCAGCGACTCGACCCCGCCGGCCAGGCCGCGGTCGGCCAGGATCGGCGGGTACACGCCGTGCACCAGGTCCCGGAGCTCCCGCAGCGCCACGCCGACCTCGGCGCGGGCCTCGGCGAGCAGGTCCCCGCTGTCCGCGGGCAGGTCGCCGAGCCTGACGTCCAGCAGGCCGAGCAGCATCCCCGCGGAGACCAGCCGGGCCTGCGCACCGTCGTGCAGGTCTCGCTCGATCCGGCGCAGCTCCGCGGCCTGCACCTCCAGCGCGCCGGCCCGGGAGACGGTCAACGCCGCGATCCGGTGGACCAGCCGCCGGGAGCGGGGACCCGCCAGCACCGTCCGGCCCACCATCGCCTGCCAGTGCGGAAGGCCGAGGCCGCACGCCGTCGCCACCAGGAGGAGGCCCAGTCCGCCCACGGCCCCGACGAACGCGCTGGCCATGTCGGTGACCGGCACGAACACCACGCTCCCCGGCGCCAGGCGCCACCACAGGGGCGTGCTGACCGCGATCAACGCGACCGCCCACACCACGGCGGTCAGTGCCAGCAGGCCGGGGCCGAGCACGGCCTGCACCATCAGCCAGGCGACCTGCCTGGCTCGCCCCTGACGACGGGGCCCGGGCGGGACGCCCTGCTGGTCGGCGATGAGAGCGTTCGCGTCCGGCCCGGGATCACGCCCGAGCACCAGCCAGACCGGCCACCGCGCCAGCTGGCCCCACGCGCGCAGCCCGGTCAGCGCGTTGCGGAGCAGGAGGCGGATCACCGGTCCGTCCTTTCCGTGTCGAGCGGCGACGCCGGCGGATGCCGGTCAGCGGGTGCCGTGCCCCCGCGTGGACAGTGTCCGGTGCACGGTGTCGGCGAGTCCGGTCAGCGTGTCCTGGTCCGAGCCGCTGTTCACGGCCAGGGTGATGATTGTCCCGTTCTCCGGGACGTACATGTGCAGCACCTGGAACCCGAACGTCTGACCCCGGTACATCCAGACGGGGCGCCCGGTGCCGGGGTCGATCCGCTGCGCGACGCCGAGCCCGAAGCCCACCGGGTCCTCGGCGCTGACGACCGGGATCGGCCGGCCGGTGGTCACGGAGACCAGCGACCGCAGTTCGCGCTGCTGGGCGGACGGCAGCAGCCGGCCCCCGTAGAGCGCCCGCGCCCACGTGGTGAGGTCCTGGAGCGAACCGACCAGCCCGCCGGCCCCCTGGGCCCAGGACAGGGCGAGCGGTGGCACCGGCTTGCCGAGCCACATGGGCAGGCCGGCGTACCCGATGTACCCGGCCGGCATCCGACTGGCGGTGCCCGGCGGGCAGGCCGGCGGCAGGCACGTGTCCCGCATGCCGAGCGGGACGAGGACGCGCCGGGACAGCTGGGCCGCGTAGCTGTCGTGCGTGACGCGTTCGATGATCATCTGCGCGAGGATGTAGTTGGTGTTCGAGTAGGCGTAGGTGGCCGGCCCCAGGGGCAGTCCGGTGACGAAGGACACCAGCCGATCCGCCGTGAACGTGGCCGTCGGGTCGGACAGGAAGGCCGCGCCGAACGCGTCCTGCTCGCTGTAGTCGGGGATGCCGCTGGTCATCGACAGCAACTGCGCGATCGTGACGTCACGCCACGCCGGGTACCGCGGTAGCCAGGTCCCCAGCCTGTCGTGAATGGACAGTCTGCCCTCGGCCTCCAGCTGGAGCAGCACCACGGACGTGAAAGCCTTGGTGTTGCTCCCGATCTGCCACAACGCGTGGTCCGGCACCGGGCGGCCGGCACTCACGCTCACCGCCGTGGCGGGGCGGCGGTTCGGACCGGTCACCCGCAGCGACACCGCGGTGAACCGGTCCTGAGCGCCATGCGCGTCCAGATAGCTCTGGAGGTCGTTCCGCAGCGCGCCGGCCAGCCGGTCGGTCGGCTGCCGCGCCGCCTGTGCGACCGGCGCGGCGCCCCCGTCGGCGCCCGCGCCCACGACCACCGCCACCAGCGCCATCGCGGTCAGCACCCGCCGCCAACCCGGTGTTGTCCTCGTCATCGTCGTCACCCCTCGTCGGTCGAGCTCGGTGCGGACGACGTTATGGACAACGGACGCACGGGAGAATCGAGCCAGCCCCCCATTTCGATGACATGCCAGCATGTCATCGAAATGGGGGGCTTAATCGCTGTCGCCGGAGAGAGTTGACGGGTACGAAGACCGCGTGCCCTTTCTCGCGCTCTTCGCCGCCGTCCTGCTGCTCGGCGTCGCGGACTCGATTGTCAACTCCTACATCGTCCTGTTCGGCGCCGATGTCGTCGGGCTGACGCCGCTGCAGATCGGGGTGTGGTCCTCGGTGTTCGCCATCGGCGGGATCACGATCAGCTGGTGGCTGGGGCGGCTGTTCGACCGCCGCCCCGCGCGGGCGTACGCGATCGTCGTGACCCTCCTGGGTTCGGCGGGCTATCTGCTGCTGCCGCGGGTCTCGAGCTTCCTCGTGCTGCTCGCCATGGCGGCGACAGTGCTCGGGGCGCTGGGGGCGGCCTTTCCACAGCTTTTCACCCTGGCCCGTGCCGTGCTCGGCGAGGGCGCCGCCGGGCAGCGGTCCGCGCCGCTGCTGCGCTCGGCCTGGTCCCTGGCGTGGGCCGTCGGGCCGTTGCTGGGCGCGCTCGTACTGTCCCGCGGCGGCTACTCATGGCTGATGTGGACCGCCTCCGGGGTGTTTCTCGCGTCCGCGCTGACCGTTCTCCTCGTGCCGCGACCCGGGCCCGCCGCGGTCACGAGCTCGGCGCCCGGAGGCGCCCCTGTCCTGCTCACGGTGAGCGTCACCCTGTTCTTCACCGCGATGTTCGCGGGCGGCCTCGCACTGCCGCTGTTCGTCACCCGTGCCCTGCACCAGCAGCCATCGTCGATCGGCGTGCTCTTCAGCGTCTGCGCCGCCGTGGAGGTGGTGGTCACGCTGGGGTTGGCCGTCGTGCCGGCCCGGGTCAGCCAGCGTGCCGTGATGCTCGGCGGTTTCGGCTCCCTCGTCTGCTACTACGCCGTCACAGTCGTGTCCTCGAACATGCTGATGCTCGTGGTGGGGCAGGTCTTCCGCGCCGCGGGCATCGCGATCGTCGCGGGGGCCGGCATCCGCTACTTCCAGGACCTCCTCGCGCCGGCGACCGGCCGCGCCACCACGCTCTTCGCCAACGCCACCACGGCCGGCCTGCTCCTCTCCGGCATCCTGGCCGGCCTGGCGGTCGAGCACTTCGGCTATCGGACGACGCTCCTCCTCTGCGGGGTGGCGGCCGCCCTGGGCGGGGTCGCCTTCACCCTCGCTTCCCGCCGCCGGCACGCGACGGTGCACGGCGGCGTCTGAACGGGGCGGAGCCCGTCGAGCAGTCCCATGAGGCCGGCCGCGTTCCCGTCGGGTGCGTGGATCCGACGGCCGTGGGGTCGAGACCTGACCGGCACTGTCCGCATCGGACAGAGGTGCCCCGGTGGTGATGAAAGGACAGTGCCAGTCGGCGATCGGTCGCGTCCGTCAGGTTTAGATCTGGCCGAATGATGTAACTCCTGGTGTGCACGGAGGCACCGGGCGAAAGCGAGGCGCTGGCATGGCCGAGGAGGAACACCTGGTCGTCGGGCGCTACCGCCTGTTCCGCCGAATCGGGTCCGGTGCGATGGGCGTCGTCTGGGAGGGTCGCGACGAGCGGCTGAACCGGCCGGTCGCGATCAAGAAGCTGCTGTTGCACCCGGACCTCCTGCCACGCAAGGCCGCCGACGCGGTGGCCCGCTGTCTGCGCGAGGGCCGTATCGCCGCCCGGCTGAACCACCCCAACGCGATCGCGGTGTTCGACGTGGTCGACGAGGACGACGTCCCCTGCCTCGTCATGGAGTACCTGCCGTCCCGCAGCCTGGCGACGGTCATGGCCGAGGAGGGCACGCTCCCGCCGGTCGAGGCGGCCGCGATCGGCGCGCAGGTGGCCACGGCACTCGCGGCCGCCCACGCCGCCGGGATCGTGCACCGCGACATCACGCCGGGCAACGTCCTGATCGGCGAGGACGGCTCGGTGAAGATCACCGACTTCGGCATCTCCCGGGCGATCGACGACGTCACGGTCACCAAGACGGGGATGTTCGCCGGCACCCCGGCCTACATGGCGCCGGAGGTGGCCCTCGGCGCCGATCCGACGCCGGCCTCGGACGTCTTCGCGCTGGGCTCGACCCTGTACACCGCGGTCGAGGGGGAGCCACCGTTCGGCCGTGCCGCCAACACCCTGGGCGTCCTGCACGCGGTGGCCGGCGGCAAGATCAACCCGCCGAGCCGTTCCGGCCCGCTGACCGACGTGCTGATGGCGCTGCTGCGGGCGGATCCGGAGGCTCGCCCGACCGCTGCCGAGGCCCGTGACCTGCTTGCCGCCGTCGGCCGAGGCGAGGTCGGGATGCCGGCCGCGGTGGCCGCGGGTGTCGCCGCCGATCGGACCGAAGCCGATCGGACCGAACTGGTCCCGCTCGCCCGCGAGTCGGCGCCGGCCGCTCGTGCCCGCGGTACCCTTGCCGTCGCCGGGGTGTTCGTCGTGGCACTGGTCGCCGTGGGCCTGTGGCTGCTGGGCGGCCGCGACGGTTTCCTCCCGGCCGAGGAGCAGGCGCCCGCGGACGGGACCGTGCACACGAACCCCGGCCCCACGTCGGTGTCCGGGCCGGTGGCTCCGGTGCGGGTCGAACAGCCCATCAGGGCCGGAGAGCAGCCCAGGACCAGCACGAGCGGAGCTCCCACGACGGCGACGAGCCCGGCCGGCACGTCGACGCCGCCCGCCACGACGGACGCGCCCCCGCCGAGCACCGGCGGCGCGGTGGACCCGACGACCGACACGTCGACCGAGCCCCCGCCCAGCAGCGAAGCCCCGGCGTCGGAACCGCCCCCGACTGCCGCGGACTGACCGGAGCCGAGTGCCGGCCCGTCAGCGGGAGACGTTCGGCAGGCTCGCGACCTCGTTCCGTACGAGCGGGACCTCGCTGGGCTCCCCGGCCGGCCGCAGCACCAGCTCCCACAGCAGCAGTGCGAGAGCGGCCAGCATGGCCAGGGCCAGAATCCAGAACGGCACCGCGGTCGTCCCGTCGCGTCCCGCGCCCTGTGCGAGGAACGGGACGTAGGAGAGCGCGGAGGCGAACTGCACCAGCACGGGCACGGGCCACAGCCGCCGCGGCAGGTGGAACGCCACGACCACGGACAGCACGTCGGCCAGGTAGAAGTACCGCTCGTGCATCGCGGGCAGGAGGAACGGCACCAGTACCACGAACACCGCGCCGAGCAGCACGGTCCGGGCGGCGTTCGGCGGCGTCCGGTTGATCACCGCGTACAGGATCAGGCCGGCCACCGCCTCGCCGGTCACCAGGATCGCGATGTTCCGGACGGCCTCGGTGTTGGTGCCGAAGTCGACGAGCTGGTAGATGTTGGCCGCGTTCAGCGTCAGCTGCGAGTACTCGCCCATCTGGTTCAGGTACACCGACAGCAGCCCCGCCGGGCTGGCGCCGGCCAGCAGCGCGGGCACGTCCAGTGCCACCACGGTCGCCGGGATGGCCAGCAGCGCCGGCCACGGAATCCTTCGCCGGAGCACGAGAACGGCGAGGACGGGTAGCAGGAAGATCACCTGCAGCTTGAACGCCAGCGCCACCCCGAAGAACACGCACGCCAGCCAGGGCCGCGAACGCACGGCGAAGTACAGCCCGCCCACGCCGAACGCCGCGTAGATCGAGTCGCACTGGCCCCACATGGCGCCGTTCATCACGACCGTCGGCAGCAGCCCGACCACCGCGGCGGCGCCGAACGCCGTCCAGCCGCGGGGGTGGCGCACCGCCACCAGCTTGTACACGAAGAACGCCAGCAGCAGGTCGCCCAGGACCGAGATGGTCTTGACGCCGGCCAGGACGGGCACCGGCAGGTACGTGAGCACGGCGATCAGGTACAGGTACGGCACGTTGTAGTCGGCGAACTGGTGGCGCATGGCCGCGAAGCCGCCGTTCGCCTTGATGAAGTCGTACCACTGGGCGACGAACCCCCGGTAGTCGCTGGACTGGAAGTCGTACAGCTCCACCCTGATCACCACCGCCAGCACGACGGCGAGCGCGGCGGCCACGACAGCGGGGATCGAGCGTGCGTTCGTCAGCTCCACGCACTCGATCCGACCAGGCCCACCAATGCGTCGGCTGTGCTCCTCCTGTGAGATCGCACAGCTTGATTTTGGCGACAACTTGTCGTAATGTTTACGACAGGTAGTCGTATAAAAATGGAGAGGGCTCATGACCGTGCTCGCTGATCGTGCCGATCTCATCGAACTGTTCGGCCGGTATGCCGACATAGCGGACCAGAAGGAGTTCACGACGCTGCCCCGCCTCGTCCTCGCCGACCCGATCACGCTCGACTTCGAGGCCGTCGCCGGCATTCCGCCGATGACCGTGCCGCTCGACGGCTACGTCGAGGCCCTCCGCGGTGCCTTCGCGCCCTACACGGCGACCCACCACGTCATCACCGGCCACGTCATCGACGTCGACGGTGACAGCGCGACGCTCCACGCCCACGTCCGTGCCGAACACTGGGTCCCGGACGAGCTCGCCGCCGGCGGCCCCAACCGCTGGCTGGTGGTCGGCTTCTACGACAACGAGGCGGTCCGCACGGCGGAGGGCTGGCGCCTCAGCCGCGTGCGGCTCACCCCGACCTACCAGGAGCACCCGCACCTGTCGAGCACCGCCCTGGCCGCGGCGCAGGCACGCTAGTGCGGCCGCGATGACGGGAGGAGGATGTTCGGATGCCGCGGATCCGGGGAGCCAGCATCGGGGAGCACCACGAGATGGTGTGGGCCGACCTCGCCGAGGCACTGCGGCAGCTGCTGCTCGAACGCGACTACCACTCGATCAACATGGGCCACATCGCGGCCAGGGCCGGCCTCGCACGCAACACGCTGTACAACTACGCCAGCGACAAGAGCGCGCTGGTCCTGGCGCTGGCCCAGCGAGCGAGCCGGCCCGCGGTCGAGCGGGTTGCCGCGATCGCCGCGCGGTCCCCGGACCCGGCCGCGCAGCGGCTGCGGGAGATCATCGAGGCGTTCCTGACGGCGTCCACGGACCAGGCCATGCGGCTGATGTTCCGTCCGGACTCCGGCCTGCTGGTCGCCGAGCTGCCGAAGGGGCCGGCCAGCCCGTTCCACGCGATCGTGGTCGAGGTGGAGAACGTCGTCCGGGACGGCATCGCCCGCGGCGAGTTCCGCGACGTCGGTGACGTGCCGCTCGCGGTGGAGCTGCTGTCCGGCGTCATGCGCGCGGGCGCCGAACGCATCGGCCGGGACCCGGCCGCCTTCACGTCCACGGTCCACGCGACACGGGAGATCATCCTCGCGGCTCTGGCCCGCCGGGACTAGTGTCCCGCGCCGGGAATGCGGTGATTAAGTCGGTGGATCCGGGTTTCTGCTGGCAAGGCGCCGGTTCGTCCTCGTACTGGGTGGTACTTGGGTGAACCGGCAACGCCGCCAGCGGGAAGCTGGGCCGCCGAATTAGTTGCCTGATTTCCGGCGCGGGA